>Ga0209705_10000276_pt1 | contig 26841 bp, 26 predicted proteins | sample PPLLaktember2015_5_FD_187262 | JGI IMG/M metagenome (GOLD analysis project Ga0209705, IMG submission 187262) | Freshwater sediment microbial communities from Prairie Pothole Lake near Jamestown, North Dakota, USA - PPLs Lake P8 Core (1) Depth... | ecosystem: Environmental > Aquatic > Freshwater... | reverse complement strand
TATCCGCATCAAGAACGCTTCATAGGCGATACCCCGGAGGGCGGCCCGGCCGCCCTCCGGCGCTTTTCCTGGAGGGACCCATGGCACTGCCGCAGCGCAAGACCCTGCAGTTCGAGCTTCCGCCGCTTCCCTATGGCGAGGACGCGCTCGCCCCCATCATCTCGGCCGAGACGCTGCAGTTCCACCACGGCAAGCACCACCGGAAGTACGTGGACACGATGAACCAGCTGCTCGGGCAGAACCCGGTGAATGCGGCCAGCCTGGAAGAGGTGGTCCGCAATTCCTCGGGAAAACTTTTCAATAACGCCGCGCAGGCGTGGAACCACGATTTCTTCTGGCATTCGCTCTCGCCCAAGGGCGGGCGCCCGTCGGGCGCGCTGCTCGCGCAGATCGAGAAGGACTTCGGCAGCTACGAGCGCTTCGTCGAGGCCTTCGCAAGAGCGGGCAACGAGCAGTTCGGCAGCGGCTGGGCGTGGCTCGTCGAGAAAGACGGCAAGCTGCAGGTGATGGCGACCGCCAACGCCGACACCCCCATGGCGCACGGCGTGCGCTGCCTGCTCACCGTCGACGTGTGGGAGCATGCCTACTACATCGACTACCGCAACCAGCGCGACCGCTTCCTCGCCGCGGTGATCGAGAAACGGCTCGACTGGGCCTTCGCCGAGCAGAACCTCGGCCGCTAGATTTCTTCGCGTCATTGGCATCGGGCTTGCGTGCTCCCGTGCGCAGTCCCTTTCCCATAACCATTCCCCAAGGAGGGCATCATGATGTTGAAGACCATTACGGCTGCTGTAGCCGCTGCGCTCGTCGGCTTCGCCGGCGCAACGCTCGCGCAAACCACCGGCGGCGGCTCAAGCAGCACCAACCCGGGCGGCACGTCCATGGGCGGCTCCAATGCCGGCGGCACTTCCGGCACCGGCGGCCCGGGCGTCGGCTCGGGCAGCAGCACCTCGGGCGCGGCTTCCGGCGCCACCACCTTGCCCAGCCAGTGCGTCGGCATGATCGGTGACCAGCGCGAGCGCTGCATCAGGCAGTACAGCGGCTCGAGCGCCTCGGGCAGCACGGGCGGCAGCACCGGCGCCGGCGGCTCGAGCAGCACCAACCCCGGCGGCACGTCGATGGGCGGCTCGAACGCCGGCGGCACCTCCGGCACGGGCGGCGCGTCCGGATCGCGCTAAGCGGCTCTCCCGCGCCGATCCGACCGGGCTGGTCCGGTCGGCGCGGGACCCCCCGGCTGCGACCTTGCCGGCAGCCACCGCCGACGGGCGCGGACGACGAAAGATCGTAGAAAGAGAAGCGCGGCGACTAGCGCCGCTTTGCCTTGCGCGCCGCGGTGCCGCGGCAGTCGGTGTCCTCGAGGCCGCGCTGCAGATCGTTTTTCTTCATCAGATTGCTGCGAGCGGGGCGCGCGGATCGAAGTCGCGCCAGGAGCCGTCGCGCCAGACGCCCTCGGCGCGGCCGACGTTGCGGGCGTGGTGCTGGCGCAGGATCGCCACGGCGCGCGCCTCGCTGCCGTCGCGATCGACGTTGACGGCGATCATGCGCCCGCCGAGCGGCTCGACCGGGTGCTCTACCGTGGCCTCGCGGCGCCGGCCGCCGCGCACGCGCGCCATGCTGCCGGCGAAGGAGCCGATGTAGGCGCCCAGGCCGCCCCCCAGCAGGATGGCCACGACGCCGTATTCTCCGGAAGCGACCCAGCCGGCGGCGAGGCCGACCAGGGCGCCGATGACGGCGCCGATCGCCCCGCCGGCGCCGGCCTGCCTCGAGCCGGCGCTCGAGTGCGGCGCGTCGCCGCCGACGCGCGTCATGTCGTGCTGCCCAGGCGGCCCGACGTAGAAGGCGTCGGTGTCGCTCTCGCCGAAGCCCTCGCGGCGCAGCGCCGCGAGCGCGGCGTCGGCATCGAGGGTGCTATCGAACCTGCCGCAGACGATTCTCGACATGTCACAGTCCCCTTCTCATGTCGGCCCGGCGCACGTCGACGCTCGGCATGCGCATCAGCGCGCGGTACTTGGTGATGGTGCGCCTTGCAACTCGCAAGCCCTGCTGCGCGAGCAGGCGCGCGAGCTCCGCGTCGGAGAGCGGCGCGCGCGGGTCCTCGGCGGCGATCAGCTCCTTCATCACCGCGCGCACCGCGGTGGCGGACGCGGCGCCGCCGTTGTCGGTGGCGAGGCGGCGCGAGAAGAAGTGCTTGAACTCGAACAGGCCGCGCGGCGTCGCCATGTACTTGCTGTTGGTGACCCGGCAGACGGTGGACTCGTGCAGCCCGAGCTCGCCGGCGATGAGCTTCAGCGTGAGCGGCTTCATCGCCACCTCGCCGTACTCGAAGAAGCCGCGCTGGCGCGCCACGATCGCGTCGGCGACGCGCTGGATGGTGGCGAAGCGCTGCTCGATCGAGCGCAGCAGCCAGCGCGCTTCCTGCAGCTGGCGCGTGAGCGACTGGTGCGCGGCGCCTTTCGGCATGGCGTCGGCGTAGATGCGGTTCAGGCGCACGCGCGGCAGCGACGCGGGGTTGATGAGCGCCACCCAGCGCTCGCGCGCCCTCTTCACGATCACGTCGGGGATGACGTAGCGCGCCTCCGCGGCGCCGAAGCGGTGCCCGGGCCGCGGGTCGAGCGTGCGGATGAGCGAGCGCGCGACGTGGATCGCCGCCTCGTCGCAGCCGCAGGCGTGCTGCAGGCGCGCCCACTCGCGGTTGGCGAGCAGCGGCAGGTGGCCCTGCACGATGGCGAGGGCGGCGCGCCGTCCCGGCGTGTCCGCGGGCAGCGCCTCGAGCTGCAGCTGCAGGCATTCCTCGAGCGTGCGCGCGCCGACCCCGGCCGGATCGAGGCTCTGCACCAGCTTCAGCGCGGCGAGGAAGTCGTCGGCGCGCACGTCGTACTCGGAGGGCACCAGCGTCGCCAGCTCCTCGAAGCTCGCCTTGAAGTAGCCGTCGTCGTCGAGGCTGTCGACGATCATGTGCGCGAGCGCGCGGTCGCGCTCGCCCATCCCCGACATCATCAGCTGCTCGCGCAGGTGCTCCTGCAGCGTCGGCTGCGCGTCGGCGGCGCCGCCCCAGTCGTCCTGCTCGCGCTCGGAGGCGGGCGTGCTGGCGCTGCCCGAGTGCTCGTGCGACACCACGAACTCCTCCGCGGTGGCGCCGTCGCGCGTGACCGCGGCGGGCGCCTCGGGGTTCTCCTCGAGGAACGGGTTGGCGGTGAGCGCCTGCTCCATCTCCTGCGCGAACTCGAGCGCGGACATCTGAAGGAGGCGCAACGCCTGCTGGACCTGCGGCGTCAGCGTGAGATGCTGGCGCAGGCGTAAAGCGATCGCAGGGCTCATGAATTTCCTTTCGCCGCTCTTTCTGCACGAACCATGCCAATGCCGATGAGCCATGCGGAAGCGCCGCCGCGGGTGTAATCCTTGCGTGCGCGGGTAGCAATTACCGGACGATGAGACTGCACCGATACCGCGAGATGCGCGATTTTTCGCGCACGCCCGAGCCAAGGGGAAAGCCCCTTGCCAGGGCCAAGTCCGCTGCCTTGAAGTTCTACGTGCAGCGCCACCACGCGACGCGCCTGCACTACGACTTCCGCCTAGAGCTCGACGGCGTGCTGAAGAGCTGGGCGGTGCCGAAGGGGCCGAGCCTCGATCCGTCGGACCGGCGCCTCGCGGTGCAGACCGAGGACCATCCGCTCGAGTACGGCGAGTTCGAGGGCGTGATCCCGGAAAACCAATATGGTGCAGGCAACGTGCTCCTCTGGGACAAAGGCGTGTGGACGCCCGAGGACCCCGATCCCGCGGCGGCGCTGCGCAAGGGCCGCCTGCATTTCTCGCTGGCAGGGGAAAAGCTCAACGGCTCATGGATCCTCACCCGTACGAGAAGCGATTGGCTGTTGATCAAGCGCAACGACGACGAGGCGCGCGAGGACCTCGACGTCACCGAGGCGCGGCCCGAGAGCGTGAAGCGCCCGCCGAGGCGCGCGAAGCGCGCCGCGCGCGCACCGCTGCCGCAGTTCGTCGCGCCGCAGCTCGCCACGCTCGTGAGCGCCCCGCCGACGGCGGGCGAGTGGGTGTACGAGGTGAAGCACGACGGTTACAGGTTTCTCGCCAGAATTTCAGATGGTGAAGTCAAGTTGTACACCCGTGCCGGCAACGACTGGACCGCGAAGCTGCCGCACCTGCAGCGCGAGATCGGCAAGCTCGGCCTGCGCGACACCTGGCTCGACGGCGAGATCGTCGTGCTCGGGCCCGAAGGCCGCGCCAGCTTCCAGCGCCTGCAGAACGCCTTCGACGCGCACAGCGACTCGGGCGTCGTCTATTTCGTCTTCGACGCGCCGTTCCTCGACGGCAAGGACCAGCGCCGCCTGGCCTTGAAGGAACGCAAAGAAAAATTGGAGAAGAAACTGCGCTCCAGCGCGATGGTGCGCTTCAGCGAGGACCTCGAAGGCGATGCGAAGGACATCCTCGACAAGGCCTGCAAGCTGGGCCTCGAGGGGCTGATCGGCAAGCAGGCCGGCTCGGTCTACGCCAGCGGACGCACGCGCAGCTGGATCAAGCTCAAGTGCCGCAGCCGCCAGGATTTCGTCATCGGCGGCTATACGCCGCCGAAGGGCTCGCGCAGCGGCTTCGGCGCCATCCTGGTGGGCACCTACGACGTGCACGGCAAGCTGCACTACGCCGGCAAGGTCGGCACCGGCTTCGACGAGGAGCGCCTGGGTGGCCTGATGCGGCGCTTCGCGCCGCTCAAGCAGGCGGGCTCGCCGTTCGCCACGCCGCCGAAAGAGAAGGGCGTGCAATGGCTGCGGCCGAAGCTGGTCGCCGAGATCGCCTACGCCGAGCGCACCGACGAGGGCATCCTGCGCCAGGCCTCCTTCATGGGACTGCGGGATGACATCCCCGCAAAGCAGGTCGGCGAAGAGAAGAAGCAGATCATCATTTCCAACCCTGGGCGCCTCGTCTGGCCCTCGCTCAGGATCCGCAAGATCGACCTCGTGCACTACGCCGAGCAGGTGGGCGAATGGTTCCTGCCGCACCTCGCGAACCGGCCGCTCACGCTGGTGCGCTGCCCCGACGGCGCTGAAGCGAAGTGCTTCTACCAGCGCTATCTGGGCATGGGCGCGAGCCCCGGCGACCTGAAGCAGTTCAAGCGCGAGCGCTCGTCCAAGGGCTACTACCTCTACCTCGATTCGCTCGCCGGCATCCTCTCCGCGGTGCAGAACGGCGCGGTCGAGTTCCACACCTGGGGCGCCACGCTCCCGGATGCGAAGCGCCCCGATCGCATCACGATGGACCTCGACCCGGACGCGGAGCTGCCGTGGCAAACGCTGGTCGAAGCCACGCAGCTGACGAGAATGCTATTGGAAAAGCTCGGACTGAAATGCTTCCTCAAGACCACCGGCGGAAAAGGCCTGCACGTCGTCGCGCCGCTCGCGCCCGAGCTCGAGTGGGACGAGGTGAAGCAGTTCACGAAGCAGCTGGCGGAGTTCCTGGTGCGGGCGCGGCCCGACATGTTCACCGCGAAGATCGCCAAGAACAGCCGCGGCGGCAAGATCTTCGTCGACTACCTGCGCAACGCGGAGACCGCGAGTGCGGTCGCTGCTTTTTCACCCAGGGCTAGAAAGGACGCCGGCGTGTCCACCCCCGTCTCTTGGGACGAGCTCGGGAAGAAGGACATCCGCAAGCAGTTCACGGTGAAGAGCGTGCCGAAGCGGCTGAAGCGCCTGGGCGCCGATCCTTGGGCCGACTACGGGAAGGCGAAGCAGTCCATCACGCCGGCGATGATCAAGGCCCTGAGGAGCTAAACCGGAAACCAGGGACAGACCACGTTTTTCCGAGCACGCAGCTACTCATTCAATCCGGCCGGGCGCGAGCGCGGTGGGGAGGGTGAGGAACGCGACGCGCCCGACCGGACAAGGGGCTGCCGATGCACGAGCCATGCCAAACCGCTAAGCGACGCCTCGCGGCGACAGCGGCGGAGCATTTCGTGGCGCTATTTGCGCAGCGGTGCGCGTCGCTGCGACCGGCACGGCGCCGCCTTCGCCTTCCCAGACCTCGAGGCGCTTTTCCTGGAGCCGGTTTTTCCTGTGCTCGTTCAGGAACCTGGCGAAATGGCGGGCGCCGAGGGCGAAGCCGGCGATCGCTGCGGCGTTGAACAAAGTTCTCATGACGTGGCTGGTACGCAAGTTGCGTGCCTTCAGGAACCTCTTACATGGGTGCCTCGTAAAACATGCCACATCTGCTGCTCGTCGACGACGATCCCGAAGCGCTGGAGTGGCTCTCCGAATTCGCCAAGGGCGAAGGCTTCAGCGTCGCCCAGGCCGACTCGCTGCGCGCCGCGCGCATCCACATGTCCCGCCTGCAGCCCGACGTGCTGCTCACCGACCTGCAGCTGCCCGACGGCCAGGGCATCGAGCTGGTCAACGACCTGGAGTCGCGCGAGTCCACCGAGGTGGTGCTGATCACCGGGCACGCCAGCGTCGAGAGCGCCGTGCAGGCGCTGCGCCTGGGCGCCACCGACTACATGGTGAAGCCGGTCGACGTCGATCGCCTGCGCGCCATGCTGCGCCGCGTGCCGCGCACCGGCGAGCTGCGCGCCGAGATCGGCGAGCTGCGCGAGGAGCTGCGCAAGCTCGGCCGCTTCGGGCATCTCCTCGGCTCCTCGCCGCCGATGCAGAAGCTCTACGACCAGCTCGGGCGCGTCTCGCCGACCTCGGCCACCGTGCTCCTCATCGGCGAGAGCGGCACCGGCAAGGAGCTCGCGGCGAGCACCGTCCACGAGATGAGCCGGCGCAAGCGCGCGCCCTTCCTGCCCCTCAACTGCGGCGCCGTGTCCCCGCAGCTGATCGAGAGCGAGCTGTTCGGCCACGAGAAGGGCTCCTTCACCGGCGCCGACCGCCAGCACAAGGGCTACTTCGAGCGCGCCAACGGCGGCACGCTGTTCCTCGACGAGATCACCGAGATGCCCCAGGAGCTGCAGGTGAAGCTGCTGCGCGTGCTCGAGACGGGCAGCTTCATGCGCGTGGGCACTACCACGCCGATCAGCAGCGACATCCGCCTCATCTGCGCCACCAACCGCGTGCCCGAGCAGGCCGTCGCCGACGGCAAGCTGCGCGAGGACCTGTACCACCGCCTCAACGTGTTCCCCATCTCCATGCCGCCGCTGCGCGAGCGCGGCACCGACATCGAGCTGCTGGCGCAGCACTTCCTCGACCAGCTGAACAAGCAGGAGAGCGCCGCGAAGTCGTTCGCGCCGGCGACCATCGCCGCGCTCTACGCGCACACCTGGCCGGGCAACGTGAGGGAGCTGAAGAACTACTGCCAGCGCGCCTTCATCCTCGCCGACGAGGTGATCGACGCCCACCTCGCGCCGGCCGCCGTCGCCGCGCCCGAGTCGGCGCCGCTGCTCTCGGTGCGCGTGGGCACGACGCTCGACGAGGTCAGCCGGCGCCTGATCGAGGCGACGCTCGCGGAGTGCGGCAGCAAAAGGAAGGCGGCCGACATGCTCGGCATCAGCCTGAAGACGCTCTACAACCGGCTCGCGGCCTACAAGAGCGAAGCCGGCAAGGAGCGCCCCGAGGCCGAGGAGTACGAGGAGAGAAGCAGGGTGTAAAGCCAAAAGGCCGGGTATAGGAGTTGCTACCCCCAGTCAGTCTCGCCCCGAACCCGATTTTCAAACTGGAGAACGCAAATGGCTCAAATGGAAAAGCAGCAGGTTGATCGCCTCAGCCAGACCGCCCACGACACCGTCGACCGCGCTACGCAGGCGGTCTCCTCGGTCACCGACCGCATGAGCGAGAAGTACGAGGAGCTCTATGCGATGCAGGAGGACTGGGTCGAGGCGGGCCGCGAATACGTGAAGGAGCACCCGGTCGCCGCGATCGGCATGGCGCTCGCCGCCGGCTACCTGCTCAGCATGCTGATGCGCAGACGGTAAAAATGGCGGACACCGCGCCGCTGCGCCGGCCGCCCGGCCTCGGCGATCTGCTCGGCCGCCTGGTCGGGGAGTCGCGCGAGCTGGTCTCGGATTACGCGCTGCTCGCCGCGCTCGATGCGCGGCGCGCGGCGATCCGCCTCGCCATGCTGCTCGGCGCGGTGCTGATCGCCGCGGTGCTGGTGGTGACGGCCTGGATGGCGCTCGTCGCCGGGGGCATCGTCTTCATGCTCGGCCAGGGCGCCTCCTGGATCGGCGCGCTGCTCATCGCCGCGCTCATCAACCTCGTCGGCGCCGGCGCGCTCGGCTGGTGGGTGCGCAGCCTCGTCACCGAGATGCCGTTCACGGCCCTGGTGCGGCAACTGCGCGCCGGGGCACCCAAAGAACCTTCGTGAAAACGCCCCTCAAGCCGAGCCTGGACGACGAGATCTACGAGGTCGAGGAGCGCCTCGCACGCCGGCGCGCCGAGCTGCCGCGCGTCGCGCGCGCCACCGGCCGCAGCGCCATGCACAAGCTCGCCTCGCCTGCGGGGCTCGCCACCGCGGCGGCGCTCGGCTTCCTCGTCGGCGGCGGCCTGCGGCGGGCAAACGGCCACCCGAAGCCACGCTGGGTCAAGGTGGAAGAAAAGGGAAAGACGAAAGGCATCGCCCTGGGCAGCCTTGCCATGAGCGCCGTCATCGCGCTCATCAAGGCGCAGTTCGGTACGCCGGCGGAGATGGCGCGCGTGCTGCTGCAGAAGGTCCAGTCCAGAAAAAGCCCCGTCGCTGCAACCACGACGTCGCGCCGCAGCGACAGGCGCTCTGTAGCCGGATAGCCGATAGAAATCCGCCGCTCGCGCCGATAGGCTAGCAGATTCGATGCAAGCCTCTCCGACGCTCGTGCCCAGACTCAGGCGCATCGCGAATGTCGCGTACGGCCTCGTTGCCGTGCTGGCGACGCTCGCGCTGTGGGGCTGGGTCGTCGACGTGCCGGCGCTGCGCGACCTCGGCGCGGAAGTCGCGCCGATGCCGCCCGCGGCGGCGCTCGCGCTGCTGCTCATCGCCGGAAGTTTCGCGGCGGCGCAAAAGGGGAACCGGCGGGAGAGCGCGGGCGCGGCCTTCGTTGCCGCCGCGATAGCGGTGCTGACGCTGGTCGAGGAGTTGACGCGCGTCCCGCTCGGCATGCAGATCGAATGGCTCGCGCCGGCGCGCGGCGGGGAGGTGCCGGCGCGGATGGCGCCGGCGGCCTGCCTGACGCTGCTCATGCTCGCGGCTGCGGTGCCGCTGCGGCGCGATGCGCGCGTGTTCGGCGTGCCAGCCGCGGGCCTCGCCGCGGGCGCGACCGGCGCGGTGGCCTTCTTCGCGCTGCTCGGCCTTTCGCTGCGCCTGCTGCGCTTCGACGTGGCGGCGCCGCTGCTCGGCTTCTCGGCGCCCGAGGCCGCGGCGACGATGCTGGCGGCGATCGGCCTCGCCGCCGGGCGGCCGACGCAGTGGCTGCTCGACACGTCCTCCAGCCGGCGCACCGGGGCGGTGGTGACGCGCTGGCTGCTGCCGGCGGCGTTCCTGCTGCCGCTCGCCGTGGGCTGGCTGCGCCTCGCCGCCGAGCGCGAGGGCTTCTTCGGCGAGGCCTTCGGCATGGCGCTGTTCACCGTGCTGATGATCGTGTCCTTCGGCGCGCTCATCCTGTGGGTGGCGCACACCATCGAGCACATGGATACGCAGCGCGCGCAGGCCGAGGAGCAGGCGGGCGAAAGCCGCGAGTGGCTGGAGGTGACGCTCGCCGCCATCGGCGACGGCGTCATCGCCACCGACGCGCGCGGGCGCGTGCGCTTCCTCAACCCGGCGGCGCAGCGCCTCACGGGCTGGCGCGCCGCCGAGGCGGCGGGGCGGCCGGTCGACGAGCTGGTGGCGCTCTTCGACGAGCGCGACGGCGCCGGCCTCGAGTGCCCGCTGCACGTGGCGCTGCGCGGGCGCGCCGCGGTGGCGGCGGGCGGCGAGCCGGCGCTGCGCTCGCGCGACGGCGTCGTGCACCCGGTGTCGGTGAGCGCCGCGCCGATCGCCGACGCCGGCGCCGGCGCCGCCGGCGCGGTGCTCGTGCTGCGCGACGCGACCGCGCAGCGGCGCGCCGACCGCGCCATGCGCGAGGCCTACACCGAGCTCGACCAGCGCGTCGTGCGCCGGACCGCGGCGCTGGAGCGGGCGAGCGCCGCGCTGCGGGAAAGGAACGCGCTGCTCAACGCCATCACCACCAGCACGCCCGACCTCGTTTTCGCCAAGGACCGCCAGGGCGACATCCTCATGGCCAACCCGGCCTGGGCGCAGGCCGTCGGGCGCGCCGGCAGCCTCGACGACAACGAAAGGCTGGTGCTCGAGGCGGGCGAGCCGATGACCCTCGAGGAGAGCATCGACCACCTCACCTACCTGACCACCAAGGCGCCACTGCGCGACGAGCAGGGGCGGGTGATCGGCCTGATCGGCATCTCGACCGACATCACCGAGAGGAAGCGCGCGCAGCGCGAGCTGGAGAAGCTGGTGGTGGCCGAGCAGCGGCTGCGCGCCGAGGCCGAGCGCGCCAACCGCGCCAAGGACGAGTTCCTCGCCATCGTCTCGCACGAGCTGCGCTCGCCGCTCAACGCGCTGCGCGGCTGGAGCCACCTGCTGGTCACCACGCAGCCGCCCGAGCCGGCGCTCATCGACCGCGCCGCCAAGGCGATCAAGAGGAACGTCGACCACCAGACGCGCCTCATCGACGATCTGCTCGACACCTCGCGCATCGTCAGCGGCAAGCTCACCATCGAGCGGCGCGTCGTCAACCTGGTGGAGATCGTGCTCGCCGCGCTCGACGCGGCGCGCCCGGGCGCGGCGGCGAAGTCGATCGAGCTGCGCTTCACCCCGCACGACACCGCGGTGATGGTGGTGGGCGACGCCGGGCGCCTGCAGCAGCTCGTCTCGAACCTCCTCTCCAACGCGGTGAAGTTCACCCCCGAGCGCGGGCAGGTGGCGGTGCTGCTGCTGAAGAACGGCGAGCGCGTGCAGCTCCAGGTGAAGGACACCGGCATCGGCATCGCGCACGAGTTCCTGCCGCACGTCTTCGACCGCTTCACCCAGGCCGACACCTCGGCGACGCGCCGCGCCGGGGGCCTCGGCATCGGCCTCGCGCTGGTGCGGCACATCGCGCTGCTGCACGGCGGGCAGGTGCGCGCCGACAGCGCGGGGGAGGGGCGCGGCGCCACCTTCACCGTCGAGCTGCCGGCGGCGCCGGCCGCCGCCGCGCTCACTCTCGCCGGCGCGCCGCCGCAGGGCGAGCGCCGCCGCGCCGGCCCGGGCACGCTGGCGGGCGTGCGCGTCTGGGTCGCCGACGACGACGCCGACGCGCACGAGGTGGTCGCTCTCACCCTGCGGCAGACCGGCGCCGAGGTGGAGGGCTTCAGCTCGGGCGCCGAGCTGATGGGGGCGCTCGAGCAGTCCCCCGCGCGCGGCCCCGACGTGCTGCTCCTCGACCTCGCCATGCCCGGCGAGGACGGCTTCGAGGTGCTGCGCCGCGTGCGCTCCCTCGAGATGGCGCGCGACACCGAGCGCAACGTCCCCGCCATCGCCCTCACTGCCTTCACCCAGATCGAGCGCGAGCGCCTCTCCAAGGCCGGCTTCGCCGACCGCGTCGACAAGCCCGTCGACGCCGAGAAGCTGATCGCCGCCATCCGCGCCGCCGTCAAGGACCGCCGCCAGAAGGCGGCCACGCAGGGCCGCTAGTCGTAGCCGAGCGGCCGGGCGACTTCCTCGAGCGGCTTCCTCTCGGCATCGATGCCGAGCCACAGGGCGATGACGGCCGCCGCGCACATCAGGGTGGCGGCAAAGGCGTAGGCGGCGAAGAGCGCGCCGCGGCTGCCCGACTCGATGATCGCGCCGTAGAGCGGCGGCCCGGCGAAGCCGCCGAGGGCGGTGCCGGCGGCGTAGAAGAGCGAGATGGCGACGGCGCGCATCTCCACCGGGAAGATCTCGCTCACGGTGAGGTAGGCGGAGCTCGCCGCGGCGGAGGCGACGAAGAAGATGCACGACCAGGCGAGCGCCAGGCCGGTCGGCCCGAGCAGCTCGCGGCTGAAGGCGTAGCCGGTGACGAGCAGGCCGACCCCGGAGATGGCGTAGGTGGCGGCGATCATGCGCCGCCGCCCGACCACGTCGAACAGCCGCCCGAGCACGAGCGGCCCGAGGAAGTTGCCGATCGCGAAGGGGAAGATGTAGTAGCCGACGTTCTCGTCGGCGACGCCGTAGAAGCGCGCCAGCACCAGCGCGTAGGTGAAGAAGATGGCGTTGTAGAAGAACGCCTGCGCCGACATGAGCGAGATGCCGAGCACCGCGCGGCGGCGGTAGCGCACGAGGATCACGTGCAGCACGTCGCGCCACGCGATGGTGCGCAGCGCGCGCATCGACATGGCCTTGTAGCTTTCATCCGGGACCGAGCCCACTTCCGCCTCGATGGCGCGCACCACCGCCTCGGCCTCCTCGGCGCGGCCGTGCGTCAGCAGCCAGCGCGGGCTCTCGGGGACGTGGCGGCGCACGAGCAGGATGGCGATGCCCAGTACCCCGCCGAGCCCAAAAGCGATGCGCCATCCCCACTCGGGCCCGATGAATCCGGGATGAAGAAGAACGATCGAAAGACCAGCGCCCAAGGCGGCGCCGACCCAGAAGGTGCCGTTGATGGCGAGGTCGACCTGGCCGCGCACGCGCGCCGGGATGAGCTCGTCGATAGCGGAGTTGATCGCGGCGTACTCCCCGCCGATGCCGAAGCCGGTGACGAAGCGGCAGAAGGCGAACGAGGCGATGTCCCAGGTGAACGCCGTCGCCACGGTAGCGACGAGGTACACCGCCAGCGTGACGAGGAAGATGCGCTTCCTGCCCAGGCGGTCGGCGAGGCGGCCGAAGAAGAGCGCCCCCAGCACCGCGCCGCCGATGTAGGCCGAGGCGGCCCAGCCGATGTCCCCGGCGGACAGGCCGAGCGTCTCGGGGCGCTGCAGCGCCGGGCCGAGCGAGCCCACCACGGTGACTTCCAGCCCGTCGAGCAGCCAGCTCACGCCCAGGGCGACGACCACCCGCCAGTGCCAGGCGGACCAGGGCAGGCGGTCAAGGCGTGCGGGAATGGCGCTGGTGACGAGGTTCGCGGCGTTCACCGGGCATAGTGTAGGGAAGCGGGGCGATTTCTTCTTGCGCGCGGGGCGCCCCGCGTCCGGTGCCACGGGGTCCGCGCCGTGCCGGGAGCGGGGCTTGCTACAATGCGCCCCGATATGCAGATCGAGGCCGTGAAGACGGCGTACCGGCGGTATGCGGGAATCTACGACGCGGTCTTCGGCCCGGTGCTGCAGCCGGGACGCAGGGCCGTGCTCGAGGCGTTGCGCTGTCGTCCCGGCGACCGCGTGCTCGAGGTGGGCGTGGGCACGGGGCTCTCCCTGCCGCTGTACCCGGCCGGCGTCAAGGTGACCGGCATCGACGTGTCGCGCGAAATGCTCGAAAAGGCGCGCACGCGCGTGGCTCGCCGCGGCCTGAAGGACGTCGAGGCGCTGGTCGAGATGGACGCCGAGGCGATGAGCTTCCCCGACGCGAGCTTCGACAAGGTGGTCGCCATGTACGTCGTCTCGGTGGTGGAGCGCCCGCAGCGCCTGCTGCAGGAGCTGCACCGCGTGTGCAAGCCCGACGGCGAGATCTTCCTCGTCAACCACGTGCGCTCCGACAACCCGATCATCGGCGCGGTGGAGAAGGGCCTGGCGCGCTTCTCCGACAAGCTCGGCTTCCATCCCGACTTCGAGCTGCGCGAGCTGCTCGACCCCAGCCACGAGATCGCCGAGCTCTCGCGCATCAACTTCTTCTGGAAGGTCATGCGCGTGCGCAACGGCGTGGCGCACCGGCGTTTTTCGAGCTAGCAGGCCCCACGGGAACTCGGCTGGGCAGAGGCATTCCAACCGGGATGCAGATCCAGCCCGAGATCAAGTTCCACGCCGTCGACCGCTCGCCCTGGGTCGAGACCTACATCGGCGAGCGCGTGCAGCGCCTCGAGCGCTTCGCCGAGGGCATCACCTCCTGCCACGTCACGCTGACGCAGGAGCAGGCTTCCCACACCAAGGGCAATCGCTACAGCGTCATGGTCGAGGTGCGGCTGCCGCCCAACAACGATCTCGCGGTGCGCAAGATGAAGGACATCCGCGACATGCCCGCGCAGCTGCCGGCGCTCATCAACCTCGCCTTCGGCGCGATCGAGCGGCAGCTGAAGAAGGCGGCGGCGCTGCGCCGCGAAGAGAAGCTGCGCGCCGACGGCGAGCAGCCGCACGGCATGGTGGAGAAGCTCTTCGCCGAGGGCTACGGCTTCATCCGCACGGTCGACGACGACCGGCAGTACTACTTCCACCGCAACAGCGTGCTGCACGACGACTTCGACCGGCTCGCGGTCGGCACCGAGGTGCGCTTCAGCGCCGAGGAGGGCGACAAGGGCCCGCAGGCGAGCAGCGTGCAGATCGTCAGTAAGCCCGGGGCGCTGGAAGAAAGCCCGGCACGCTGACCCCGGGCGGCGGCTTCGCGCCCATGCGCAGCGCTGCCGCCTGCAGGCGCCAGCAGCTCGAGGACAGGGCCTCCTCGAGTTTTTCTTTTGTCAGAACATTTGTCTTGACCCCGCAGCTCGGGTGCATCCAGAGCACGGCGCGCAGCTTCTCGCGCAGCGCGTCCGGCGCCGCGGGCAGCGCCGGCGCGATCCAGGCCGCGAGCGGATCGGCGGGATGGCGCTGCAGGAGCGCCGCTGCCTCGTCCCACCGCTCGCCCTTCTGCAGCGCGCAGCGCAGCGCCTCGCCCGCGGCGAGCAGCGCGTCGAAATCCTCGCGGCGCACCGCCAGATCCGCTTTTCCACATTCAAGTGGAAGTGTTGACTGGGGTGTCTTCGCCGCGGACTCCACCTTCTCGAAGAGCGCCTTGCGCGAGTCGTTGAGGAGCACGCCGACGCTCGGCAGGCCGCGCAGCGGCTCGGCCGTGCCCCAGGCGTAGCGGTCCGCCACGCGCAGGCGGTCGGCGCCGCCGGCGTCTGCGAGCAGCCCGAAGCCGTTCGCGGTGGCGGTGCCCTGCGCGTGGAAGCGCGCCGAATAGCGGTCGTCGCCCGCGCCGTCGACGAGCACGCCGAGCGCGAGGTCGAGCCCCATGCCCTGGCCGGCGCCATGGCCGAGCTCATAGGAATCGATGCCGCCTTCGTCGCGCAGCACGCCCACCGCTTCGTGCGCGCCGCTGCCCTGCGCATAGCGGACCGCGCGGTAGCGGTCGTGGCCGCTCTCGTCCCACAGGAGGCCGGCGCCGTAGTAGTAGCCGCTGCCCTGCGCGAACATCTCCGCCTCGTAGCGGTCGTCGCCGCGCTCGTCGCGCAGGATGCCGGTGCCGCCGCCGAGCAGGGTGCGAAAGCCGAAGCCGGCGCCCTGCGCGCCGCTCAGCAGCCCGCGATCGAACGGGTCGGCGGCGCCGGCCACGGTGTAGCGATCGCTGCCGGCGCGATCCCAGAGGAGCCCCAGGCCGCCGGCGAGCCCGAGACCCTGTCCCCAGGCGACGAGGCGGTATTCGTCGTCGCCGCCGAGCTCGATCAGCGCCCCGGTGCCGAAGGCCGCCGCGCCCTGACCGAAGTATCCGGACTGGTAGCGGTCGTTGCCGGCGAAGTCCACGAGGAGCGAGGCGCCGGCGATCGCCGCGCCGAGGCCCGGGCCTTCCATCTCGTAGCGGTCGTCGCCGGCGAGGTCGACGAGCGCCGCGAGGGCGCGCACGGCGACGTCGGTGCCGTGATAGCGGTCGTTGCCGCCGAGGTCGACGACCACCGAGATCGCGCCGCCGAAGGCCGGCGCGCGCACGTACGTGTCGTCGCCGCCCGGGTCGACGATCAGCGCCGCGCCGGGAGAGTGCCCGTCGTTGCCACGGCTGCCGATGACGACCGTGCCGATGGGGCTTTCGAATCGCCGTGGCTCCGGGGAAGCGTGCTTGTCCAAGCCCTGCATGAACCGCGCCGTCGCCTCGAGGAAAAGCGCGTTCGCGCGCTCGATGCCCGCCGGATCGACCGCGTTCGCCACGGCGAGGAACTGGTCGGCGCTGGGCAGCCCCTCCTTCAGCGCCTCGAGCAGCGGCGGCTCGTCGAGCTTGCCGGTGGCCGCCAGCAGCGCGCGCTGCGCGGCCGCGAGCTCCTCGATGTAGCGCTGCAGGAGGCCTTCGAAGGGGGCATCGCTTTTTTCAGGTTCAACCTGCAGGGCCTTGAGCGGTGCCGGAACGACCTTGTGGAAAAACGCTGCGGCATCGGCGGCGTCGAGCGGGCGAGCGAGGAGCTCGCGCACGATCGCCGGGGCGGCGCGCGGCGGCGGCGCCTCGTGGCGCACGACGTTGTCGATGATGAGCAGCGCGTCGGGGCCGAGGGCCTGGCGCGCGAGCTCGGCGGCAACCAGGAGCGCGAGCGCGCCCATCTAGGCGCGGCGTTCTCTCAGGTAGACGGGAAGATCCATGGTCGGCGGGCGCGCGGGAACCTGGAAGAAGAGGTCGGCGACGAAGCCGCGGTGGTAGGAGCAGTGGGTGACGATGTGCAGCAGCATCTCGGCGCGCGACATCTCGCCCTTGCTGCCGCCGATCAGCGTGAACGACAGGCGCTCGGCGAGCGCCGCTTCCGCGAGCGTGTCGCTCTGCGAGATGTACCAGGCGTCGAGCAGCTCCTGGCTGCGGCGCAGCTCCTCGAGCGGCGGATGATCGGGCGTGTTGCGCGCGGCGAAGCCGTGCTCTCGCTGCTGCAGGTGCGCCTGCCAGATGAGCCCGATGACGTAGTTGTGGTTGAGCGTGTGCACCATGTTCCTGAACAGGCTGGTGCGCGGCCTGGTCGCCTCGCCCGCGGGCAGCGCGGCGACGGCGTCGAACATGACGCGGTTCGCCCACGCGTTGTAGCGCGTGAGCATGCTGAGCGTTTCTTTCATGGCAGGTAGTATGCCCTGATGGTTCCCGTCCCGGACAGCCGGCCGCGCCTCGTCCCGTACCTGGTCAGCGCCGCTTCGGTCGCCTTCGTGGGCGTCGCCGCGTACGCGCTGACGCGCTTCGTGCCGCTGCCGCACGTGTCGATCGTGTTCCTCGCCGCGGTGCTCACCAGCGCCGCGCTCTGGGGCTTCTGGCCCGCCGTGCTCGCCGCCGTGCTCAGCGTCGCGGCGAGCATGTATTTCTTCTATGCGCCGATCTTCGATTTTCGCGTCGCCGACGCCCAGAACGTCACCGACCTCGCGGTGTTCGTCGTCGTCGCGGCGCTCACCAGCCGGCTGGCCGCGAACGTGCGCGCGCAGGGGCTCGAGGCGCGGCGCCGCCAGGAGTCGGTGACGGCGCTGCTCGCGTTCAGCGAGGCGCTGGCAGAGAGCACGAGCGACGCCGCCCTGCACGCGACGGTCATCGGGCACCTGTCGCCGGTGCTCGGCAACCCGATCCACCTGCTGCTGCCGCAAGAAGACCGCCTCGCTCCGGCCGCGTCCTGCGCCGGGGCTGCCGCGCTGCCCGATGAGGTCCACGCCGCGGCGAGCCGCGTCATGGACGGCGGGGAAGCGGCGCTCCCCGGCTGGCGGCTCGAGCGCCTCGTGGCCGCGCAGCACCCCGTGGGCGTGGTCGCCTCGAAAGAGCCCGCGCCGCGCGCGGACGCGGACTATCGCCGGGCGCTGCTCGGCCATGCCGCGCTCGCCATCGAGCGCGCACGCCTGCGCCGCGAGATCGCGGAGGCGCGCATCAAGGGGCAGGGCGAGGCGCTGCGCGAGGCGCTGATCAATTCCGTGTCGCACGACCTGCAGACGCCGCTCGCGGCGATCCTCGGGTCGGCGACGGCGCTGGAGAGCCTCGAGGAGCAGGGCGACCGGCGCGAGCTGGTCGCCACCATCCGCGACCAGGCCGAGCGCCTGGCGGGCGATATCGAGAACGTACTCGACCTCACCCGCATCCGCGCGGGCCAGATCGCGCCGCGCCTGGAGCTGGTCGAGCTCGCCGACATCGTCAACGCGGCGCTGCGCCGCAAGCAGAAGGCGCTCGGCGCGCACGCGGTCGAGGTGGCGCTGCCGCCGGACCTGCCGATGCTGCGCCTCGATCTGTTCCTGATGGAGCACGCGCTCGCCAACGTGCTGGACAACGCCGCGAAGCATGCCCCCGCGGGCTCGACGCTGCGCATCGCCGCGGCCGTGCACAATGGCGCGGTGGTGCTCGAGGTGACCGACGAGGGGGGCGGCATCCGCGCCGGCGATCTGGAGCGGATCTTCGACCCGTTCTATCGCGGCGCCGGGCCCGAGGGGCGGCCGGCGCCGGGGACCGGGCTCGGCCTCGCCATCTGCCGCGCCTTCGTCGAGGCGAACGGCGCCTCGGTCGCCGCGCTGAGCGCCGGCCCCGGGCGCGGCGCCACCTTGCGCATTCGCCTGCCCGTGCCGGCGGGCGCGCCGGTGGAGATCCCCAGCGATGAGTGAGGCAATGACGCGGGTGCTCGTCGTCGACGACGAGCCGCAGATCCGCAAGTTCCTGCGGCTCGGCCTGCAGGGCCACGGCTACGCGGTGCTCGAGGCCGCGAGCGCCGGCGACGCCTTGCGCGTGGCCGTGGCCGAGCAGCCCGAGCTGGTGGTGCTCGACCTGGGACTGCCCGACCGCGAGGGGTTCGAGGTGCTGAGCGCGCTGCGCGAATGGTCGCGCGTGCCGGTGCTGGTGCTCTCGGTGCGCAGCCGCGAGGGTGAGAAGGTGCGCGCCTTCGACCTCGGCGCGGACGACTACGTGGTCAAGCCTTTCGGCATGCCGGAGCTCCTCGCGCGAATCAAGGCCGCGCTGCGCCGCCGGGTCGCGGCCGCGGTCGGCGAGCCCCTGTTCCGCGTCGGCGGGCTGGAGGTCGACCTGGCGCGCCGCATCGTGCGCGTGGACGACGTCGAGGTGCGGCTCTCGCCGAAGCAGTACCGGCTGCTGCAGGTCCTGGTGTCGAACGCCGGCAAGGTCGTCACGCACCGCCAGCTGCTGGGCGAGGTCTGGGGCGCCGCGCACCGCGACGACATCCAGTATCTGCGCGTGTTCGTTCGCAAGCTGCGCTCGCGCATCGAAGCCGAGCCGGCGCGCCCGCGCTACCTGCTCACCGAGCTGGGCGTCGGCTACCGGCTGCGCACGCCGGACCAGCTCTCCGGGCCGGCGTAGGCGTTTACGCAATGGTTACGCCGGCGGCCGCCGGCGAGCATGGAACGGTAATGCCCTTCCTCCGCAGAATCGGAGCACAAAGGAGGGCACGGCCCAATGTCGACGAGCGTCATCCTCATCATCTCGGGTGTGGTCTGCCTGAGCATCAGCGGCTTCATGTTCTACAAGCTCGCGCCGCAGGAAGGCAAGCCGGCCTCGCGATGGACCGGGACGGACACGAGCGGCACCGCCGTCGCCCTGGGCCTGATGGCCCTGCTGCTGGCCGGCGTGGGAATGCTGCTGAAGGGCCTGCTTTCCTAGCTCTGCAGCCCGGGGATGTTGCCCGGGCGGGGGTGCGGCTCGAGCTGGTTCACCACGCCGTGCACGCCGGGGACGGCGCGGACCGCGCGCAGCAGGCCCTCGATCTCGGTGTCGAGCACTGGCCCGCGCAGGGTGACCTCGCCCTGCACGACCTGCACCTCGATCGAGCTGTGCGAAACGATGTGGCCCATGCGGGCGCGCACGCGCTCGGCGAGCACGTCGTCCGAAACGGGGGCGGGCGACAGCCGTTGGCGCGCGCCGGCGACGAGGCCGGTGGTGCGGTTGCGCAGGCCATGCGCCAGCGCCTGGCTGCTGTCGGCGGCGTGGCGCAGCCCGCTCGATAGCCTGTCGCGGGCGATGGCGCGGCGGCGCCGGCCCTGGTCGGGATCGAGGAAGAACGTGGCGAAAGCGCCCGCGGCGAGCGCGCCGGCGATGCCCAGCAGGGAACGGCCTCTCATGGCGGAACGCCATGCAAGCGCCGTTCCCGCGTTGCAGCGAGCTTACTTCGCGGGCTTCTTCTCTTCCTTCTTCATGCTGGTGCTGCCGCCGGCGGCGGCGCCGCCCTCGGCCTTCGCCATGGCGTCGTACTCGGAGCGGGAGAGCTTGCCGTCGCTGTTCTTGTCGGCGCTCTTGAACTTTGCCGCCAGGTCGGCGTGCGCGGCGATCTCGGCGCGCTGGATCGAGCCGTCCTTGTTGGTATCCAGCGACGCGAAGGTCCTCTCCTTGGTCGCGCCGGCGGAGGACTTGGTGTCGGAGTTCATGGTGCTGGAGCTCTGCGCCTTGGTCTCGCCCTTGTTCTTCGCATCGTCGGCCGCGACGGCCGCGCCTGCGAACGCGAGCAGCGAGAAGCTCACGAGCAGCGGTTTGATGAACGTCATCTCATATCCTCCTTCGGTTGGGGCTCTGAAAATACAGCGGCCCGTCCATAAGCAGCATGCGTGCCCGCTACCCTTAGAATAGTCCGGAGGAACCATGATCGAGATCCAGCCCATTGCCGGCGCCCTCGGGGCGGAAATCCGCGGCGTTGATATTTCTCAGCCCTTGGACGACCAGGCGATCGCCGCCATACGCAAGGCGTTTCTGGAACACCTCGTGATCTTCTTCCGCGGCCAGAAGCTGACGCCGCAGCAGCAGCTCGCCTTCGCCCGCCGCCTGGGCGAGCCGATGGAGTACCCGCAGCTGAAGGGCCTGCCCGAGTGCCCGCTCATCACGCCGGTGGTGAAGCTCGAGCACGAGCGGGTCAACTTCGGCGGCGTCTGGCACTCGGACACGGCGTACCTCGAGCGCCCGCCGATGGCGAGCATGCTCTACGCCCTCGAGGTGCCGCCGCGCGGCGGCGACACCCTGTTCGCGAACCAGTACCTCGCCTACGAGACGTTGTCCGAGGGGTTGCGTCAGGCGCTGAAGAACCTGGTGGGAATCAATACTTCGACCAAAGCCCAGGCCTCGCGCACGCGCGAGGACCGGCTGAAGGAAGCCGGCGCCGAGCTCAAGGTGCTGGTCGGCGAGCACCCGGTGGTGCGCCGGCACCCCGAGACCGGGCGCGAGGCCCTGTACGTGAATTACGGGCATACCGAGCGCTTCAAGGGCTGGAGCGAGGCGGAGAGCCAGCCGCTGCTCGAGTACCTGTTCGCGCACCAGGTGCAGCCCGAGCTGACCTGCCGATTCCGCTGGGAGAAGGGGTCGATCGCGCTGTGGGACAATCGCTGCACGCAGCACAACCCCGTAAACGATTACCATGGCTACCGCCGGGTGATGCACCGCGTCACTCTGGCCGGCGACATCCCTCGGTAAGTTAAATTGCCGCAATGCAGCGTTGACCCGCGGCGACCCCTAAGATACGGTCGCCCGTCTTGATTGGAGGAGGATCCATGAAACAGTACAGGCTGAAGCAGTTCGCAGCGATCACAGTGGCCGCGTTCGCCCTCGTGGCGGGCCAGGCAGCGGCCCAGGCGCCGCAGAAAGTCGTTCTGCGCTTTGCGGCCGACTTCCCCCCGCCGCCGCATCCGGCGGGCCTGGCGATGAAGCACTTCGCCGACCGCCTGCCGCAGGTCATTCCCGGCAGCGAGGCGCGCCTGTACTTCGCCGGCGCGCTGTACACGATTCCCGAGGCGTTCGAGGCGATGCGCGGCGGCAACCTCGAGATGACGTGGATGCAGATGGGCAAGGCGGCGCCGGTCGAGCCGTGGCTCATGGCCGTGGTCGGGCCGGGCATCCTCACCACGCCCGGCGCGGTCGACAACCTGGAGAAGACGCAGACCTACCAGATGCTGGTCGACCGGCTGCAGAAGAACCAGGCGATCCGCGTCTTCGGCGCCGGCCACATGAGCTTCGGCATGGGCGTGGGCGGCAAGAAGCGCTACCTCAAGCCCGAGGACTTCGTCGGCCGCAAGGTGCGCAGCATGGGCCCGGCGGAAAACCCGGTGCTCGAGTCCTGGAAGGCGAACCCGGTGGTGATGGGCTTCGGCGAGGTGCCGAACGCGCTCGAGTCGGGCGTGATCGACGGCCTGATGACGAGCATCGGCGGCTGGCTCAGCGTGCGCGAGCAGGCGCCGTTCTACACGACGGGCGGCGCGGGCGTGGTCACCGGCGACTACTACATGGTGAGCGCGAGCCGCCGCTGGTGGGACCGCCTCTCCAAGCCGACGCAGGAGGCGCTCTCGAAGCTGATCGCCGAGACGATCCAGGTGCAGAAGGAGCTCAACTGGTGCGTCGACAAGATGACCTACGAGAAGTACGGCACCAAGGACCCCAACAAGCCGGGCGTGTACTGGATGACGCCGCAGGAATCCGGCGCCCTGACCGCGGCGCTCGGGCAGGGGCCGACCAACTGGGTGAAGAGCAAGACCCCGCAGGCGGCGCACAAGTGGGTCGACCAGTTCCGCGAGGAAGGCAAGAAGCTCTCCGCGGCCAATCCCGAGGGCTCCTCGTGGATCGAGAAGGTGGACTGCTCGAAGCACGCCTCGAAAATCGTCATTAAATAAGTTTGGAAAAAGCGTACGCCGCCTGGCGGGCGTTCCAGGAGCGCATCCTGGCGCCCGCCGCGGCGCTTCTCCTGATCGGCTGCACCCTGCTCGCCCTGCTCGAGGTGGGGCGCCGCTACATCTTCGGCTTCTCCTACGAGTGGCAGGCGGACGCGGTCACCTATTTCATGCTGAGCGGGGTGTTCCTCTACTTCGCCATCTCGCAGCGGCATAACTCGCACCTCGCGGTCACGCTGATCCCCGAATTGCTGGTGGTGATGAAGCGCCCGCGTGCGGCCGAGATGGTGACGCTGTTCGCGCAGCTGCTCGCGTTCCTGTTCATGGCCGCGGTGCTGTGGTGGGGCATCCCGGAAGTCGAGGACAGCTTCAAGTACGAGGCGCGCACCGAGAGCCTCGCCTTCCCGATGTGGCCGTTCCTCGCCGTGCTGTGGATCGGCTTCCTCTGCATGGCGATCACGCTGGCGTTCCAGGTCTACCGCGGCCTGCGCCGGCTGCGCGGCCTGCCGGTCGTCGAGGATCCCGAAGAGAAGCCGGAAGGCTCGCACTGATGCTGGTCGTCGGCATCGTCCTGCTGGTGGTGCTGCTGCTCGCCGTGCCGATCGGCATCGGCCTGTCCGCGGCGGCGGCGGCCTACATCGTGGTCGACCCGCTGCTCGAGACCAACGTCATCTTCCGGCAGTTCTTCAGCTTCATCGGCCGCTACTCGCTGATGGCGATTCCGCTGTTCATCTTCGCCGGCTTCCTGATGGAGAGCACCGGGCTGGTGTCGCAGCTCTTTCGCTTCTCGGACGCGCTGGTGGGCTGGATGCCGGGCGGCTTCGGCGTCGCCACCGTGCTCGCCTGCGTGCTCTTCGGCGCGATCTCGGGCTCGAGCGTGGCGATGGCGGCGGCGATGGCGGTGATCGCGATCCCCGAGATGCGAAAACGCGGCTACCCCGACTGGCTGTCAGGGGGGCTGGTCGCGACCGCCGGCGGCATCGCCATGCTGATCCCGCCGAGCATCATCCTGCTCCTCTACGGCGTCGTCACCGAGACCTCGATCGTCGCGCTGTTCTTCGCCGGCGTGATCCCCGGGCTGCTTCTCGCGGTGGGCAATGCCGTGAGCGTCATGGGCATCGCCTGGTGGCTGAAGCTGCCGCGCAGCACCTTCGACGTGAAGCGCCTGCTGCCCGAGACGCTCGGCGCGCTGCCCGCGCTCGGCATGCCGGTGGTGATCCTCGGCGGCCTGTACGGCGGCCTCTTCACGCCGACCGAAGCGGCCGCCGCCGCCTGCGGCTATGCGCTGATCTACGGTTTTTTCAGCGCGCGAGGCAAGTTCCTGAAGGCGCTGCTGCCGACGGCGTCGCGCGCGCTCGGCCTCACCTCGGTGATCCTGTTCCTCGTCGGCAGCGTCGGCGTGTTCCAGTTCCTGCTCGCCAACCTCTACTGGCCGCAGAAGGTGACGCAGTGGGTCGTCGACATGGGGCTGACGCCGCTCGGCTTCATCTTCATGTTCATGGTGGTGCTGCTGCTCCTCGGCATGCTGGTCGACGGCGTGGCGATGATCCTGCTCACCGTGCCGGTGGTGTTCCCGGTGGCGATGGCGCTCAAGATCGACCCGCTCCATCTCGCGATCATGATGACGCTCAACGTCGAGATGGGCGTGGTGACGCCGCCGGTGGGGCTCAACCTCTTCGCGGTGAGCGGCACGTCGAAGATCCCGATCGCGCAGGTGCTCAAGGGGACCATTCCGTTCTTCCTCGGCGACCTCGCGGTGCTGCTGCTGGTGATCTTCTTCCCGGCGCTCGCCACCTGGCTGCCCAGCGTGCTGGTCACGTCGGCATTCGGCCCGTAGTAGCATTGGGCGCATGAACGCGCCCGTTCAGGTCAAAGGCGGCAGCGAGGACGCCTTCCACAAGCTGATCCACGAGCACCACATGTGGGGGCTGTGGGAGATCGCCAGCCAGATGACGCCGCATCCGCGCCCGGAGGCGGTGCCGCACCAGTGGCGATGGTCTCTTCTCCAAAAAGTAATAGAACAATCTGCAAAAGCAGTCCCGGTGGGCGACGAGCGCCGCGCCATGCAGCTCTTCAACCCGGGGCTCAACGGCCAGTGGGCGACGACCTCGACGCTCATCGCCGCGGTGCAGGTGCTGCTCCCTGGCGAGACCGCCCGCGCGCACCGCCACTCGCCCGCCGCCATCCGCTTCATCCTGCAGGGCGACGGCGCCTACACCGCGGTGGAGGGCGAGAAGGTGGTCATGCGCGAGGGCGACCTCGTGCTGACGCCGAGCTGGCAGTGGCATGACCACGGCAACGAGACGAAGGACACCGTGGTCTGGATGGACGGGCTCGACGTGCCGCTGGTGAAGTCGCTGAACGCGATGTTCTTCGAGATGAACGCCGAATGGCGCGCGCCGGCGACCAAGCCCGTCAACGGCTCGAAGGCGCTGTACGGTTCCGGAAGGCTGAATCCCACCTGGACGAAGGAAAATGCCAAGTTTTCGCCGCTGATGCTCTATTCCTGGGACCAGACGCTCGAAGCGCTGCACGCGCTGCGCGAGCGCGACGGCAGCCCGCACGAGGGGATCTCGCTCGAGTACACGCATGCGCTCACCGGCGGGCCGGTGATGCCGACCATCGGCTGCCGCGTCCAGCTCATCCGCAAGGGCGAGAAGCTCAGGCCCTACCGCGTCGCGGCGAGCTCCGTGTTCTGCGTGCGCCAGGGCAAGGGGCGCAGCGTGATCGGCGGCCAGGCCTTCGAGTGGGAGAAGGGCGACATCGTCGCCGTGCCGTCCTGGGCGCAGCAGGAGCATGCCTGCAGCGGCGCCGGGGACGCCATCCTCTTCTCGATCACCGACCGCCCGGTGCTCGAGGCGCTGGGCCTGTACCGCGAGGAGCTGCAGTAGCGGGATGATCCGCTTCTCCGGGGTCTCGCTCTTCCGGGGCTCGAAGCTCCTGCTGGAAAACGCCGACGCCACCCTCAACCCGGGCGAGCGCGTCGGCCTGGTCGGCGCCAACGGCTCGGGCAAGTCGAGCCTGTTCGCGCTGCTGCGCGGGGAGCTGCACGCGGACAAGGGCGACGTCGAGCTCCCGGCGCACTGGCGCATCGCGCACGTCGCGCAGGAGACGCCGGCGCTCGACCGCCCCGCGCTCGAGTACGCCATCGACGGCGATGACGTCTTCAGAGGTCTTGAACAGGAACTCTCCCATACTGAGGACGGCAATCGCATCGCCGAGCTGCACGCTCACCTGGGCGATGCCGGCGCTTACACGGTGCGCTCCCGGGCCGAGCGGCTGCTGACAGGTCTGGGGTTCAAGCAAGAGGAACTGCAAACCTCCGTATCGGCTTTTTCCGGCGGCTGGCGGATGCGGCTCAACCTTGCGCAGGCGCTGATGCGCCCCTCCGAGCTGCTGCTGCTCGACGAGCCGACCAACCACCTCGACCTCGACGCGATCGTGTGGCTCGAGGAGTGGCTGAAGGCCTACGCGGGCACGCTGATCGTCGTCTCGCACGACCGCGACTTCATCGACGGCGTGGCGCAGGTGATCCTGCACATCGACCAGAGGAAGCTGCGGCGCTATTCGGGCGACTACTCGAGCTTCGAGCGCCAGCGCGCGCAGGCCATCGTGCTCGCCGCCGCGCAGTACGAGAAGCAGGAGCGCGAGCGCGCGCACCTGCAGTCCTTCATCGACCGCTTCCGCGCCAAGGCAACCAAGGCGCGCCAGGCGCAGAGCCGCATGAAGATGCTGGAGAAGATGGAGGACCTCGCGCCGCTGCACGCGGCGGCGCCGTTCTCGTTCGAGTTCCGCGAGCCGCTGCGCGCGCCCGACCCGCTCCTGATCATGGAGGATGTTTCCGCCGGATATGCGGACAAGGTGGTCTTGGGCAACGTAACCCTTTCCCTGCGTTCCGGGGAGCGCATCGGCCTCCTCGGCGTCAACGGCGCGGGCAAGTCGACGCTCATCAAGACGATCGCCGGCGTGCTGGCGCCGCTCGGCGGCAAGGCGGTGTTCAACAAGGGCCTGGCGATCGGCTATTTCGCGCAGCACCAGGTCGAGATGCTGCGCGACGACGAGTCGCCGCTCTGGCATCTGAAGAGAATTGCCGAAAGCAGGATCAGGGAACAGGAGCTGCGCAACTACCTCGGCAGCTTCAACTTCCCGGGCGACATGGCGACCGGGCCGGTCGAGCACTTCTCCGGCGGCGAGAAGGCGCGGCTCGCGCTCGCGCTGCTGGTGTGGCAGCGGCCGAACCTGCTGCTGCTCGATGAGCCGACCAACCACCTCGACCTGGAGACGCGCGAGGCGCTCACGGTGGCGCTGGCGCAGTTCGAGGGCACGCTGGTGCTCGTCTCGCACGACCGGCACCTGCTGCGCGCCACCACCGAGCAGCTCCTGATCGTCGCCGCCGGCGGCGTTCGCGCCTTCGACGGCGACCTGGACGACTACCGCGAGTCGCTGCTGAAGGTGAAGGCCGCCAAGCCTGAACCGGTGAAAAAGCCTGAACCGGTGA
>Ga0209705_10000275_pt1 | contig 26846 bp, 20 predicted proteins | sample PPLLaktember2015_5_FD_187262 | JGI IMG/M metagenome (GOLD analysis project Ga0209705, IMG submission 187262) | Freshwater sediment microbial communities from Prairie Pothole Lake near Jamestown, North Dakota, USA - PPLs Lake P8 Core (1) Depth... | ecosystem: Environmental > Aquatic > Freshwater... | reverse complement strand
ATCCCCCCCACACACGGGAACATCGAGTGACCACTCCCCGGGAGGTACCCATGAAACAGCACCTCGTTTCGCGGCGGACCATGTTGAAGGGCGGTGGAGCGGCGGTGGCGGGTCTGACGGTGATGCAGGTGGCAGGGCCTGCCCAGGCCTTCCCCGGGCACCCAGGCCAGGACGAGCAGCTCGGCTGGGCTGATGAGCAGGCGGACTCGTCGCACGCGTTACAGCAGTCGAGCGGGCAGGTCATCCCCTGGCTCGATCAACCCGCGCCAAACCCCATACCGGGAGCCGTGGGTAACCTGCTGGTCTGGGAGGAGCTCGACACGTGGCGCACGCCCACGGACGACTTCTTCTTCGTGAGCCACTACGGTCAGCCAGATGGCCTCGATGAAGCGGCCTGGCGCGTCGGCCTCGACGGGCTGGTGCGCCATCCACAGTCGCTCACCCTCGCCGAGATCAAAGCGCGCGCTCGGCACGAAGTGGACTTCACCCTGGAGTGCTCGGGGAACAACGGCACGGGGTTGGCCTTCTTCATCGGCGGCATCGGCAATGCTCGATGGGGAGGTGCGCGGCTGGCTCCGTTGCTGCACCAGTCGGGTGTCCTCGATGAGGCCAGTGAAGTCGTCTTCTGGGGAGCCGACCGCGGCACGGTGACGATTCGCGACAACTCCGGAATCGTGAGTGGCGGCCAGACGGGTGTGGTCCAGCCGGATGCCGAGGGTGGATTGGACTTGACCATCACGGAGCAGTTCGCCCGCAGCATGTCTCTGCAGGACGCGCTCGGCCGCGACAATCTGCTGTGCTACGAAATGAACGGTGACCCACTACCGCCCGAGCACGGCTTCCCGGTGCGGCTGATTGCGCCAGGATGGTACGGGGTCGCGAACGTCAAGTGGTTGACGCGCATCGAGGTGACGGACCGCCGCTACGCCGGCCGCTTCATGGCGCGGGACTACGTCAGCATCCGTGAAGATCAGCGTAACGGCGAGACGGTTTGGACGTTCACGACGGTCGGCTTCGATCGGCTCAAGTCGGCGCCGGCCAAAGTGACGCGGGTGGGACACCGCTATTCGATCATGGGGGCCGCGTGGGGCGCCCCCATCGCTGCGGTGCAGGTCCGCATCGACGCCGGACCGTGGCAGTGGGCCACCCTGTACCGCCCCCCGCGACGCCGCAACCGATCGAGCGGCTTCGCGTGGCAGTTCTGGACTTTCGAGTGGGGGCAGCCTGCGGCGGGCGAGCATGCCATCACGTCGCGGGCCTTCGACATCGATGGGAACATCCAGCCGGCGCCGGACGACCCGTTCCTCGCGAGTCGCCGAACCTACTGGGAGAGCAACGGCCACATCACGCGCCGAATCTTGATTCCCTGACGTGACGTCCGCCCGTCGCGTGCGCCACGGGTATCCCCCGTCGAGGGGCCGTGCATCACGAAACGGCGATCCTCGCGATCACGCTCAGAAGCGCTGCCTCGCTGACCGGACCTGGACCGTTCAGCGAGGCGCGCCAGCCACGCACTCTGCGGCGGTTCAAGGGATGGGAATCACGAGACGCACGATCGAGAGGTAGACGCAGTGATGACGTCTCACCTGCTGACTAACCGGACACCAGCCTGGGTCCAGCGCCGGGCGCCGCCCATCGTTTCGCGACGCGCTTCAGCGTTCTGAGGATGAGCGATGCGACCGCACCGAGAGAGCTGAGAATCGCTCGTATCTTCGCCATCGGACCTCCATACGGACGGACATGGGCCGACTCATTCACGTTCGCCGACGTCTGCCGCTGAAGGTTTATCTCACGCGCTCCCCTGGTGGCAAATCGCCGTGCAGCGTCGTGCGCCAGCGCGGGGACCCACACTTCCGCAGCGTGCGCGTGGTGCAGCAGGCGATCGAGCACTGCCGTGACCGCTGCGGTATCGCCAGGCAGCACACGCCCGCACCTGCCCGCACCCGTCAATGCGTCATCGCATACACCAGCACATTGATGCCGAACGCGTAGCCATCCACCGAGAACGTGTAGAAATAGTCCGGGTCGTCCCCCTCGCGCTCCCACGAGTCGCCGATGTCGGTGTTGTGCGTCATCAGCACCATGATCCGGCCTGCCTTGTCGAAGATGGCGCGCGCGTGCGGCGTGGCGCTGTCGGAGCCGCGCTCCGAGGTGGGGCCGCCGCGACCGCCCCAGAAGTTGATGGACGGGATCTGCGGCACGCGCTTCACGTCGAACTGCGCCCGGAACAGCGGGTGCGCGGGCGGCAGGTCGACGATGGTGAACTCGCCGGGCGGGAGCACGCGCTCGATTTGCGACTGCCAGTATTCCCAGGCGTAGCTCCCCCAGAAGTCGTCCGCCCACAGGAAGCCGCCCTTGCGGAGATACGCCGCCAGCGTCGCGGATTCCTGTTCGTCGAAGTACGCGGTGCCCACTTCCGTGGCCATCACGAACGGGCACTGGAACAGTGCGGGATCCGTGGGTCGCACCACGAGGTGCCGGGGCTCCTTGAGCTCGTCGAAGCTGACGTGCGTCTTGGTGAGCTCGGACAGGCGGATGGACAGGTTGACATCGGCGCGCGGGAAGTCGACGGACCAGCCGCCGCCATCACCGGCACGCGAACCACGAAAGGCCAACCGGCAGAACTGGAAGCCGCCGTCGAAGCTGTCGGGCGTGGCCAGCGGAACCGTGTAGCCGAAGCGCCCGCCACGCCGTCCCTGCGCCGCGACGAGCGTCCCGGCCACGGCCAGCGCGACCCAGCACCCCAGCCGTCCATCGCCGTCCGCAGGCCGTCATCCGCCGCAGTGTACTCAAGAAAAGAAGCCACGAAGTCACGAAGAGAAACGAAGGTCACGAGGCTCAAACTCGAGACCCCAGGTCCCCACGACCGCAGGACCTCACAGGGCCCTCCCGGCCCGACCGGCCGGTCCCGTATACTGTCTGCCCGGCTCATTCACTGGAGGCAACTTCGATGCGGACCTTCACTCGCGCCGTTGCGGCGTGCACCCTCGTCTTCGGGCTCGCGGTCTCGGTCGTGGCACAAGGCGTCAACGTCACGGGCACCTGGTTGCTGAACGTCGAGACGGGGGGCGGTTCGGGCCAGCCCACCGTCACCTTCAAGCAGGACGGCGAGAAGCTGACCGGCCACTACAGCAGCCAGACGCTGGGCGAGGCCGACTTCACCGGCACCGTGAAGGGCAACGCCGTCCAGTTCACGTTCAACGCGAACGCGCAGGGCACCGAGATCGACGTGGCCTACGCGGGCACCGTTGACGGCGACTCGATGAAGGGCACCGTCAACATGGCCGGCGGCCAGCTCTCGGGCACCTTCACGGGGAACAAGCAGAAGTAGGCCGCGCTAATCGCGCAGCGTCACCCGGGCGCCGTCGGTGAGCGTGTCCGGCGGGTGCAGCACCACCTGCTGGCCTTCCTGCAATCCGCTGAGCACCTCGGCCTCGGTGTTGGTGCGCTGGCCCAGGTCCACGGTCGCGCGGCGGGCGCGGCCACCCTCCATCACGTACACCGCCCACAGCGGGCCCTCGCGGAAGAGAGCGCTCGTCGGCACCTTCACCACGTTCTCGGCTGCCCACGTGGCGATGCGGACTTCCACGCGGTAGCCGTCGCCCATCGCCTTCCAGGCCGCGCGGTCGTCGTCCAGGTCGATGATGACGTTGACGCGCTGCTCCTCGACGCCGAGGGCTGAGACCTTGGTGAACCCGTACGGCTCCACGCGCTCGACCCGCGCGCCCAGGGGCTCGTCGCCCCCCCAGTCCTCCACCGAGACGCGCATGCCGGGCTTCACCTTCACCGCGTCGGTGGAGAGGAGGTCGGACACGATTTCGAGGTGGCTCGGGTCGCCGATCTCGACGAGGGGCTCGCCCGCCGGCACCACGCTCTCGCTCTCGCGGAAGCGCCGAAGCACGACGCCGTCCACGGGCGCCAGCACCGGCAGGATGCGTCCGCCGGCCTCGAGCGTGGATGGCCGCAGCCTGGCGCGCGCCTGATCGAGCTGGGCGCCGGCGGCCGCGGCGGCGAACTCCGCCGCGCGCAGCCCCTCTTCGGCCGTCACGACCGCGGTTTCCTTCGCCTCCAGCGACTGCCGCGTGGTCAGGCCCGACTCGACCAGCGCCCGCTCGCGCTTGAGCTCCGAGGCAGCCAGCTCCAGCGCGGCCCGGGCGCGCTGCTCCTCGGCCCGGGCGCGGCCCACGACGCTCTGCGCGGCCGCGAATACCGCCTCGGCCTCGGCGCGCGTGCGCGCGTCGAGCAGGGCCGGCGCGTCGGACCGCATGCGCGCCACCACGGTCTTGTTCTTCTCGACCACGTCGCCCGGGTCGAGCTCGATGCGCAGGACGCGGCCGGCCACCGGCGCCGAGACCGAGAAGCGGTGGTGCAGCCGCGTTTCACCCTCTTCGTCCACCGTGACCACGAGCCGCCCGCGTGTGACGGCCCCGACGTCCACCGTGACGGCCTGCGGCCAGAGCGCGATGGCCAGCAGCATCACCACGAGGGCGGTCCCCATCAGGACCCGACGGTTCGTCAGCAGACGCCACATGCCGGTCATTCCCTCGACTTGAGTACGGCCACCAGGTCGAGCCGGTCGAGCTGCCGCCGCACGGCCAGAGCCGACAGGGCCGTGGCGGCTATCACCGTGAGGAACGTCCAGGCGGTCGTCTGTGGCGTGACGGTGAACGGCATGCGATAGACCTCGTTGTTGAAGATCACCATGATCAGCTCGCCCAGGCCGTATCCGATGGCGGCGCCCAGGGGCAGCGAGAGCAGGGTGAGGATGGCCAGCTCGCCCAGCAGGATGAGCGCGATCTCGCCTCGCGTGAAGCCCAGCACCCGCAGGCTGGCCAGCTCGCGGCTGCGCTCGGACAGCGAGACGCGTGCGGAGTTGTATACCACGCCGAACGCGATGACGCCCGCGAAGAGCACGTTGATGAAGATCATGGTGTTCATGTGCTCGGCCATGGTCTGGCGGAAGCTCTGGAGGGTGGCGTCTCGCAGCGCCACCCCGGCCACCGCCGGCAGGAGCTTCACGCGCGCGTTCAGCTCGTCGACGGCGCCGGGATCCACCATCAGGGCCGCGCCCGATACCGTTCCGCCTTCGCGCATCAGCCGGCGGAGCGCGCCAATCTCCATGTAGGCCTGCAGGCCGAGGCTGTCGTCCACCAGCGCCGCGACCGGCACCTCGCGCACCGGCCTGGCGCCCTCCAGCACCTCCACCAGCACGGCGCCACCGGCACCCACGCCCAGGATCTCGCCCAGCATCTTCGACAGCACCAGGCCGCTCGGCGGCAGCGTCACCACCCGCCCGGTCCGCTCGACCACCCGATTGAGAGTGGGCGCGGATACCAGGCCCGTGATGGCAAGCGTGCGCTGCCGGTGCCCCACGCGCAGCCGCGCAGCCACCGCGCGGATGGGCTCCGCGTCGATGACGCCGGGCAGCCGCCGCACCGCGTGCAACGCGTCGGCCGACTTCGGCTGCACGAAGCTCACCGTCACGTCCTGCCGCATGGCCCGGATGAACTGTTCGTCGATGAGCACGTCCATGACGTCGATGAACGAGAACCCGATCAGCAGAACCGCGCCTGCGAAGGCGATGCCGATGACGGACATCGCGGCGCGCGCCGGCGCGCGCTCGAGGTTGCGGAGGATCATCCGGGTCGTGTTCGGCAGTCGTCGGAACACCCGCCAGCGCTCACCCACGCTGGCCCGGTAATGCGCGGGGGACTCCGGCCTCATCGCCTCGGCCGGCGGCACCTGCACGGCGCGGCGCACGGCCGACTGGGCGCCCGCGGCGGCGACGAGGAGGCTCCCGCCGATCGAGCCCGCGGCCACCCCTGACGAGAGGCGGTAATCGAGCATCGGGAAGCGGAAGAACTCGTTGTAGAGTCCGGCCATCGCCGCCCCGAGCCAGGCCCCGGCGGCGACGCCAGCCACCGCGCCGATCGCGGCGATCACCAGCGCCCACTTCACGTAGTGCCAGCCCAGCTCCGCGTTCGAGTAGCCGAGCGCCTTCAGCGCGGCAATCTGTCCGCGCTGCAGCGCCAGCGCCCGCGTCAGGGCAATGTTCAGGATGAAGGCGGCCACGCCCAGGAAGATGAGCGGGGTGATGAACCCGAAGGTCTGGAGCTGCGTGAGCTCGTTCGACAGTGTCCACGCCGACATCTGCAGCGCGCGCGGATAGGCCCCGCGCCCGCCGTACGGCTCGAGCAGGCGATCGAGTCGCGCGACCACCTCGTCTGCCGACGCGCCGCGCGCCAGCTTCAGCGACACGTCGTTGAAGCCCCCCTCCATGTCGAAGGCGCTGGCGAGCGCGCGCCGCTCCATCCAGAAGATGCCGAAGCGGCGGTTGTCGGGGATGACCTCGCCGGACCGCACACTGTAGACGTACTCAGGCGACAGGCCGATGCCGACGATCGTCAGAGTGCGGCGGCGCCCGTTGATGATGGCCGCCACCTGGTCGCCCGGCCCGAAGCCGTGCGCCTCACAGAACAGCTCGCTGGCCACCACCTCGTCTGGCCTGGAGGGATCGGGCCATGCGCCGCGCCTCAGCAACACCGCGTTCAGGAGGGGCTCGGTCCGGACCGGGATCGACACCAGCCGCGCGCTGGCGGGCTCGTTCATCCCGGGCACGTCGAGCGTGACCTGCGCCACCACGCGCGTGTCCACCGTGACCACTCCGGGGATCGCCGCGATGCGGGACGCGATCCGCTCGGGCGCGCGCGTGGCGTTGGCGAACACATCGGCGAAGCGCTGGCGTTCGTAGTAGTTGTTCAGGGTCCGATCGAGCGAGTCGAAGTTCGAGAGATAGGTCACGAACATCGCGACGCCCGCCGCGATCACCGCCGCTATCGCCGCCGCCTGCCCCTTCATCTCCCACAGGTCGCGCAGGAGCTTCCGATCAATCGCGCGGATGCGGGGCGCAAACCTCACCACGACAGCTCCCTCGCCGTGATCTTGGTCGCATTGCGCTCCACGCTGACGACCCGGCCGTCCGCCAGCTTCACCACGCGGTCGGCCATGCCCGCGATGGCGGCGTTGTGCGTGATGACCACCGTCGCCGTGCCCAGCTCGCGGTTCACGCGGTCGATGGCCTCCAGGACGACAACGCCGGTCGTGATGTCGAGCGCGCCGGTCGGCTCGTCGCACAGCAGCACGTCGGGCCGCTTGGCGATGGCGCGCGCGATGGCCACGCGCTGCTGCTCGCCTCCCGACAGCTGGGCGGGAAAGTGGTCCAGGCGCTCCGTCATGCCGACCATGGCCAGCGCCTCCTCGGGCGTCATCGGGTTGACGGCGATCTCGGTGACGAGCGCCACGTTCTCGCGGGCGGTCAGGCTGGGAATGAGGTTGTAGAACTGGAACACGAACCCGACGTGGTGGCGCCGGTACTCCGTCAACGCGGCCTCGCCCGCCTTCGTCAGGTTGTGGTCGCCGTACACCACTTCGCCCGAGGTGGGCACGTCGAGCCCGCCCAGGATATTCAGGAGCGTGGACTTCCCGCTCCCCGAGGGTCCGAGCAGAACGACGAACTCGTGCGGGTACAGGTCGAAGTCCACGCCGCGAAGGGCGTGCACCTCCACCTCGCCCATCGGATAGACCTTGGTGAGGTTGCGGGCGGCGAAGACGGGCGCGTTGTCGGGCGGCGCGGTCAAACGGTCAGCTCCCTGTCATCTGCGCCATCCCTCACGCGGTTCTTCGTGGTCCTCTTCGTGCTCTTCGTGCGCTTCGTGTTCCCGTGGTCCCACCTACTCCACCACGACGGCGGTCCCGCTGACGCTCACCATCAGCATGCTGCCGCTGCCGCCCACGGTCTCGTAGTCGATGTCCACGCCGACCACCGCGTTGGCACCCAGCTCCACGGCCGCCTGCGTGAGCTCCTTCACGGCGATGTCACGCGCCGACCGCAGCTCGTTCTCGTAGGTGGCCGACCGCCCGCCCACGATGTCGCGGATACCGGCGAAGAGATCCTTGAAGATGTTGGCGCCGAGGATGGCCTCGCCCGTCACCAGCCCCGCATAACGGGTGATGCGGCGACCCTCGACCGTGGGCGTGGTGGTGACGATGATGTCGGACACGGCGCTGGCCCCCTGGCTGTTGGTGTGAACTGGCTCCTATAGTACGCTTCCCGGCTGGAGGAACTCACGTGATCCGACTCATTGCATCCCTGCTGGTCGCCGCCCTCGCGCTGGCCACCGTCTCGGTGGGCGCCGAGCAGGCCGCCGCCAACCGCAAGGCCCTGATGAACCCGGCCGCCCTGAAGGCCCAGGCCCCGGCCACCTACAAGGTGAAGTTCGACACCAGCGCCGGCGAATTCGTCGTCCAGGTGAACCGCGACTGGGCGCCGCACGGCGCCGATCGCTTCTTCAACCTGGTGACGAACGGCTTCTACGACGAGGCGCGGTTCTTCCGGGCCATCGCGAACTTCATGGTGCAGTTCGGCATCAGCGGCGACCCCGCGGTCTCGGCCGTCTGGCGCAACGCCACGCTTCCCGCCGATCCGGTGAAGCAGTCCAACCTCCGCGGCTACATCACCTACGCGATGGGCGCGAAGCCCGACACGCGGACGACGCAGGTGTTCATCAACTTCCGGAGCAACACCAACCTCGACTCCATGGGCTTTGCGCCCTTCGGCCAGGTGGTCTCCGGCATGGAGGTCGTGGACAAGATCAACACCTTCTACGGCGAGGGCGCGCCGCGCGGCAAGGGCCCGGAACAGGGCCGCGTGCAGATGGAAGGCAATGCCTACCTGATCAAGAACTTCCCCAAGCTCGATCACATCAGGAAGGCCACGATCGAGCCCTAGCGCGTCGCATCAGGTGGCCGTCCCGATGACGGCCAGATGCTCTCGCCTGGCACCGACGACGGCCTTCAGGGGAATGCCCCGGTCGAAGGTGGCCAGGCGTCCCTTCATCTTCGCCGCCAGGCCCAGCAGGTAGACGTCGGTGAGCTGGCGGTGCCCGCGCGCGGCCGCCAGGTCGAAGATCGCGCCATCGCGCAGCGACACGGCATCGAACCAGAAGTGATGATGGCCGCTTGCCGCAAAGCGGCGGAGCCGCTGGGCTACCGTGTCGGCGCGCAGGCCGTCCAGGCCGTAGCCGGGGTTCGTGATCACACGGATGAACCCGTTCTCGGTGACGGGGCACGTGGCCCAGCCCCCGGGCCCTTCGTCCGCGAACCAGTCGTGGGCCGCCTCGTGGTGCACGTGGTCCGGATCGAAGAGCGCCACGAGCACGTTGACGTCGAGCAGCGCCACGCGGCTCATGCCTCGTCTCGCAGCTCGTTCACCAGCTTCATGGTCGCCTTCGGCCGGCCAGTCTTGCGGCGCGCGAGCAGCGGGACGCCGTTCCGGACCCGACCGGCCGTCGTGACCGGCGTCTCGAGGCCCTTCCGGGCCAGCGCCGACACGACCTGGCCGATGGTCTCGCCGCGCATCTCGGCGAGCTCGCGTGCCGCCTGCAGCACGTCGAGGTCGATGACGAGGGTGGTGCGCATGAAGCCGAGCATCACGCATCACGCATCAGATGTCAAGAACGGGCGGGCTTGCGGTTCGTCCGACCCGGCGTCTACGATGCCCGCGTCGCGACGCGTCCGCGTCAACTGCTGGAGGTCCGCATGGTCCCTGTCACCTCGCTCTGGCTCCCCATCCTCGTCTCGGCCGTGATCGTGTTCGTCATGTCCTCGGTCATCCATATGATGACGCCCTGGCACAAGGGCGACCTCCGAGGCGTCACCGGCGAGGATGACGCCCTCGCGGCGCTGCGGCGGCTGAACCTGCGACCGGGCGACTATGCAATGCCCTATGCCGGGTCGATGGAGGCGATGAAGGACCCGGCCTTCGTTGCCCGGCTCGAGGCCGGGCCGGCCGTACTGATGACGGTCTGGAAGGGCACCACGTCGATGACCGCGAACCTGGTCCAGTGGTTCCTCTACTCGGTCCTGGTCAGCCTCTTCGCCGGCTACCTTGCCGGTGCGGCCCTGCCGATGGGCGCGTCGTATCTCGACGTGTTCCGGTTCGCTGGCACCACGGCGTTCGCGGGCTACTCGCTGGGGCTGATGCAGAACTCCATCTGGTGGCGGCGAAACTGGGGCATGACGCTCCGCTCGATGATCGACGGGCTCCTCTACGCGTGCCTTACCGCCGGCGCGTTTGGTTGGCTCTGGCCACGGTAGGCCGCGATTCGCGCGGTGGGCCCGGGTAGGCCGCCCTCGGCGGTGGGCCCTGGCTACGCTCGGGTGGGACCGCGCCCTGCGGGCGCGGCAGGATCAGTGCAAGGGTGGAACGAAGTAGCCGGGGCGCGCGCAGCTCGTCCAGGGCTGCCGCGAAGAGCTCCTTCAACTCGTCCGGCACAGCCGCGGACCAGAAGCGTCCGCCACCGGCCTGCACGGCCCGCTGCAGCGACCGGGACTCGTTGATGCCCCACAGCCGTCCGCGGGCCCTCGCGCGGAGTCGTGCTTCAGGGCCCACGGGCTCCACGGCATGCCGCACGACCCCGGAACGCCGGACGACGCCCGCGAGGTCGCCAGCCGCCATCCAGCTGGCCGTGTCGCGGCCGTCGCTGAAGAGCACCATGACGGGGCGCCCGGCGCCCTCGGGCGGCACGATCTGCAGGCCGGCGAAGAGCGCGTCGCGAAGCGCGGTCGGCCCGGCGTCGGTGAGGCGGCCGCCGCGAGCACCTCCTCGTGCCGCACGGTCGGCGCCACAGGCAGGTCGAGGCGCTGGGAGAACGCGAGCAACCCCACGCGATCGTCGGGCCGAAGGGCGCGCACCAGTCCACGTGCGGCGTCCACGAGCGCAGCCAGCGGCTCGCCGGCCAGGCTGCCGCTCGAGTCGAGCACGAGCATCAGGTTCAGCGGCACGTCCTCGCGCGAGACGCGGTCCACCACCTGCGGCACGCCGTTGTCCAGCACCTCGACGTGAGCGGCGGTGAGGCCGGAAACCGGGTGGCCCCCGCGGGTCACCGAGACGTCCACACGGACGGCCTCCACCGAGCCGCGGAACAGCGGCGCCTGCGCGGCCGCGGGCGCGGCGGTGGCCAGCCATGCGGCGGCCGCCACCACGGCGCGCCCACGAGCGCTGGATCGATGGTCAGCGCGTGGCGGTATGCGCGCTCGGCCAGCGCCAGGCGCACGCTGCCCTCAATCTCCGAGCGAACGTTTCGATTCATCGCGCGCTGGGATCCCGCGGCGTCCTGCGCGGCGTCCGGCTCGAAGCGCTGCGCATCCATGTCCTCGACGGCGCCGGCGAGCAGGTGAAGGCCGGCCGATTCCGGTACGGTGGAGAGGCCGCGCTCCAGGACCTGCCGGGCGCGCACGGTATCAGTCTGCGCGAGGAAGATGGATGCGGCCACGCCGTACCACCGCCCGGGGAACACACGGTCTCGGCCCTTCACCTCAGGCGGCGACGCGCCATCGCCGAGCAGTCGCTCGCCGAGACGGACGTGAATCATCGCGCCGTCCGGAGTGGACGGTGCCACGCCAAGGGCAATCTCCAGGTGGTAGACGGCAGCGGCCGCCATCCGCTCGCGGTCACCCGCGCGCGCTTCCGCGGCCGTCACCGCCTCGAAGTCTTCGCGGGTCCACGCGCCCACGAGCTGGCGGCCCACGTCGAGCGTCTGCGTCGTCTGGTAGCTCCACACCGCGTCGCGGTAGATGGGCAGCAGGACCTGTGCATCCTAGAAGGCCCGCACGTCGACGCTCTCGGCGACGAACGCCGCCAGCAGCCATACCCACGGGTGCGCCCTGGGCATCAGGCACAGATGGTACGCGAATCCGGGGCTCGGAGACCGGCCGAAGGCGCGGTCCTACTTCGGTTCGAACCGGAACACGAGGTAGCTGATCGGCCCGTCCAGCTCGCTGAAGCTGTGCGGCGTGCCGGCCGGGATGATGATCACGTCACCGGGGCCCACGCGGCGGCTCTCGCCGCCCTGTCGGGTGCCCGTCTGGCTCATCCCCGCGTTCACGCGCGTCAGGTCCGTGGGCTTCGCGTTCCCCAACGAGCCGCCCGTGACCAGCGTGCCCGCCCCCTTGACGATGTAGTAGGTCTCGGTGACGGTGTTGTGGATGAGCGCGCCCGCCTCGGCCTTCGTGCGGTAGAGGCTGGCCACCGACGCCTTGCCGCCGGTCACGTCGCTGGCCGTGATCGGCCGATCGATCACACCCTTGGCGATCTGCTCCTTGAGGACGGCGTCGGCTTCGGCGGCGGTGATGTGCGTGGCGGGCACCTGAGGCGGCGCTGCCGCGGAACCCTGAAGACCGACCGACAGCAGCAATCCGACAAGACCGTGCATCACGCCTCCTTGCAAGAGTGGCCGGGAGGCGCGCGACCGGCCGCTCCCCGGGGCATCTTACTGGAAAGCGCGTGGAGGGACGAGGCGAGCAACTCGCGGGGCGAAACCGGAGAAGCTCCGCCCCGTGGGCCGCGATCAGAAGCCGAACACCAACCCGGCAACGAGCGTGTTCCGCCCGCCCGAGAGCGACGTGTAGGCGTCGTCCGAGAAATAGTCGAACGCGTAGGTCGTCCGGAACGTCCAGGCCGTCTTCAGCAGGTAGTCCACCGAGAGCGCCAGCGTGTGGAAGGTGTCGTCCGTGAGCGCGTCCTCGTCCGGCAGCTCGGCGAGAATCACGCTGCTTGCCGTGTCACCCCTGGCCGCGGTGAGCGTGTAGTGGGTGCTCAGCGTCACGCGATCGGTCGCCTTCACGTCACCGTTGATCGTCAGGGTATGCGTGTCGATGATCGACCGGAGCGTCTGGCGGGGCGTGAAGGTGATGGCCGTCAGGTTGGTGACCGAGTCGTAGCGACGGATGTTCGTCGAGAAGAAGAAGTTCTCGTAGTCGGTCTGCGCCCAGACGTAGTTGAACGTCAGCCCGGTGCGCTCGCTCGGAGCATAGCTGGTGATGACGCCCGCCTGGGAGAACGTCCCGTCCACGCGCTGGTTCACCTCGGACGGACCGGGGGCCGGGCCGCCGGTGTAGGCCAGCAGCGCGTTCGACCGTTCACGCCACCCGTAGAAGCCGCTGACCGACGCGCCGTTCGCCATGGCGTAGGCGACCAGCGCGTACAGGTCGGTGCTGTCCTCAGGCTCCCGCGTGAGGCCAGTCCGATCGCCGGCCACCTTCGACGCGCGCAGGCGCAGGCTCATCCCCTTCAAGGGCCGGGTCACGAAGCGGGCGTAGACGCGGTCGAGCTCCGTCCGCGAGCCGTACAGCGACCGTTGTTCGGGAACGCCCCGTGTGATGCCCCAGGTGATGTCGCGCTCAGCCTCGTCGCGCTGATACCCGACCGCCAGTGTGCTTCGGGGCAGGCCCGGGTCGATGCTGGCCTCGAGTCCGAAACCCGTGCGCGTGAGCTCGTCGACGCGGGGCTGCGTGAAGACGGTGTCCGGGTCGAAGTAGTTGGCTACCGGGAACGTTGAGTCGTTCGCTCGGTTCGAGTAGCCGGCCCGGGCCTGGAGACCGACCCGGCGTGCCACGCGGAGGTCCGCCGTGGCATGGGCCGTGTCGGTGTTGATCCGGCCGCGCGTGAAGCCGAACGTGGTCTGGTCGGCCTGGAAGTTGTCCTGGTCGAGGACGGCCTTGCTGTACCCCGCCGTGACCGACGCCGTCCGCCCAAACCGCTTGATGAAGCCGATGCGGTTGGTCACCGTGCCGGTGTCGGCGAGAAACTGCAGTGGCAGCGTCTCGCGGCCGGGCGTGAAGAAGACGTCGGTGGCCGGGTTGCCCGAGAACGGGATGCCCTGGGTCACGTCGGCCAGCTCATAGTCCGGCGCGTTGTTCTTGAACCGGTCGACGCTGATCTGGTAGTCGAGCGTGAACGCGCCGCGGGGTGACAGGGTGAACTGCAGGCGTCCCGTGTCGAGCGTCTCGTCGACGCGCCGGTCGTAGGCGCGCCACCGCAGCTGCGCGCGCGCGTCGGCAGGCCCCTGGACGTCACCGCCACCCAGCAGGTACTGCGAGAACCGATCGCCCGCGCGACCCAGCCTGTCGTAGGACACATCGAGCGACCCGACGTCCGCCATCGCGTCGGATTTGACGCTCAGGCTGCCGCCGACCTCCGATCGGCCCACGTAGTACAACGTCTTGCCGGTGTCGGCGTTGAAGGTGCGGAAGAACCCGACGTTGCCGCCGGAGTACTGGGGATCGGTGCCACCGACGACCCGGTTCGGAGAGTAGAGGAACTCGACGCCGTCCGCGGCGGTGCGAAGGTAGCGATAGGTGCCGCGGGCCCTGACCGCGCTCGTGTCGAACTGCACGCGGCCGCGCTGGTTGTCGTAGCTGGCCGCATAGCGCTCTGCCCGCCAGCGGGGACGATCGTTGGACCAGTTCACCAGCCAGAACTCCCGCGCATCGAGTTGCACGCCCGTGCGGCGGTTGTCACCCATGCGCCAGTAGTCGTAGCGCTCCAGGACCTGCGTGAGGTCGTCACCAAACCCCTTGGAGACGTCGAAGAACGTCAACGTCGGGGTGACCCAGCCCGTCGTCGGCGCGTCGGGTGCCGTCTGCGCCGCGAGCGGCGATGCCGCCAGCCCCAGAGAGGCAGCCGCGAGAAGAGCCCGTTGCATCCGGATGAACGTAATCATGATGGCCGCCTCCCCCGCTAGAACCGCAAGTAGGGGTCGTTGTGGCTGCCGTGGATGGCAGCATGGCAACCCACGCAATTGCGAAACGCCGCGCCGCTGACCCGCGCGCCGACGGCCGCGTTCTGGGCGTGGCGGGTGTCGGCCAGTGAATGGCACTGCAGGCACAGGCTGGGCGACGGCAGTTCGGCGAGCCGGCGGTTGGCAGACCCGTGCGGCACGTGGCAGTTGGCGCAGTCTTCAATCACGGGCGCGTGCTCGAACACGAATGGCCCGCGCTGGGCTGGATGGCACGAGATACACCGATCGACCCGGGCCAGTTGGCGCACGCCATCGCTGCCATGCGGATCGTGGCAGCTGACACACGACACGCCGCCCTCCCGCACGGGATGGTGCGACGGCAGGGTGAAGCTGGCCGCGGTGTCCTGGTGGCACGTCGTGCACGCCGCGGAGACCGCATCCATTCGCCGGTTCCCGACGGTGGTGAACTCGGGGCGCACCACGGGCTTGTGCGGGCTGTGACACTCGCGGCACTGCACCTGGTTGCGGCCGTGGGGCCCGGCCTCCCACTGCGCGAGCTTCGCGGAGCGGGTATGGCAGGTCAGGCAGTCGGCCGGTTCGGGCCGGTTGATGTTGTCGGCCGCCGGGGCCGCCACGTGCTCGGTCGCCCCGCGATGACAGGTCGTGCAGTCCTGGTGGAAGCTCGGCAGCCGTTCGGTCTCGGGACCGCTGTGGCACTCCTTGCACGCCTGGGGAGCGACGGCGGCCGTCGCGGCCTGGTCAACCCGCGCCGCGTCCGTCGCCGGCGGTGACCCGAGGGCCGACGCCGAAGCACTGGCCCAGACCAGGGCCACCCAGGCGACGGCAAGAGCGCCGAAGATACTCAAGGCATGACGGTGAACGACGCGCATATTGGTGTCCTCTGAGCCAGCCAGACTCGATGGACGCGCGCTGTCGGCCAGAAAGGGTCGGCGGCCGTGTCCTCTGCGCGAGGAGGTGGTGGAACCTTGATTGGCAAGACCGCTGCCAACGGACACGCCTTGCCGGAAGGCGCGATTGTCGCAAGGTGGCTGGGCGGCCCTGCGGGATTGGATGAGCCCCGCCGGGAACCCGGCGGGACCTGCCGCGAATGAAGAGAGCGGAGCGGTCCTTCCTCTACCGGAACCGCGCCTGCAGTTTCTGCAGCTCCGCGTTGCCCGGACAGAGCTGCTCGAACGGCAGGTTGTACACGGGCGCGTCCACCATCTCGTTCTGCTCGACCATGTCCCTCGAGTCGGACGAGATGTAGAGCAGGCCCGTCAGCACCTCGTTGGCCTTCTGTCGCTCGCGGATGTACGCGTAGGCGCGGTCCCGGTCGGTGGCGTCGTAGTTGTCGGCCACCTTGTGCAGCCTCACCCAGCTGCCGTCGTGCAGCATCACGCTCTTCACCGTGCCGGCGTCCTGCTCCGAGGTGATCTCCTCGCGGATGGGCACGAAGTCGGCCTGCACCACCTCCACCTGGTGCTCGCGCGTGTAGGCGTAGCTCTTGGTGGAGCCCTCGTGGTCGTTGAACGTGACGCACGGCGAGATGACGTCGATGAAGGCGAAGCCCTTGTGCGCGAGGCCGGCCTTGAGGAGCGGGACCAGCTGGCCCTTGTCACCCGAGAAGCTGCGCGCGACGAACGTCGCCCCCAGCGTCAGCGCCAGCAGCACGCTGTCGATGGCCTCCATCGTGTTCACTTCGCCCTTCTTGCTGGTCGAGCCCGGGTCGGCCGAGGCCGAGAACTGCCCCTTGGTGAGGCCGTACACGCCGTTGTTCTCGAGCACGTACAGCATGTTCACGTTCCGCCGCATGGCGTGCGAGAGCTGGCCGAGCCCGATGGAGAGCGAGTCGCCGTCGCCCGAGACGCCAATCATCATCAGCCCGCCGTTGGCGGCGCCGGCGCCGGTGGCGATGGCCGGCATGCGGCCGTGCACGCTGTTGAAGCCGTGCGCCTCGCGCAGGAAGTAGGCCGGCGTCTTCGACGAGCAGCCGATGCCCGAGAGCTTGGCCACCGTGTGGGGCGGCACCGACAGCTCCCAGAACGCCTGGATGATGGCGGCCGTGATGGAGTCGTGCCCGCAGCCCGCGCAGAGCGTGGTGATGGCCCCCTCGTAGTCGCGGCGCGTCAGCCCGATGGCGTTCTTCTTCAGCGACGGGTGGTGGACCTTGGGTTTCGCGATGTATGTCATGCCGCCCTCTCCAGCTTCGCCTTCACGCCCGAGACCACGTGGTGCGCGCTCATCGGGAAGCCCGCGTAGTAGCGGACCGACTCGAGCTTCGCCACGCCCACGCCCGTTTCGAGCATCAGCAGGCTCCTCAGCTGCGCATCCCGGTTCTGCTCGACGACGAACGTCACGTCGTGATTGGCCACGAAGTCGTGCACCTCGTCGCCGAAGGGGAACCCGCGCACGCGCAGGTAGTCGAGCGCGATGCCTTCCTTCGTCATCTGGTCGATGGCCTCCATGCAGGCGGCATGGCAGCCCCCCACCGTGATGAGGCCCATCCTCGTCGGCGCCGCCGCCTTGCGCACGAAGGGCGCGGGCACGGCCTTCGCCGCGTTCTGCACCTTGCGCGCGATGCGGTCCAGCACCTCCTGGTACTCGTCCGCGTCCTCGGTGTAGCCGCCGAACTTGTTGTGTCCCGAGCCGCGGGTGAAGTACGCGCCCTTCGGGTGCACGCCCGGCAGCGTCCGCTGCGGGATGCCGTCGCCATCCACGTCGAGGTACCGGTAGAAGTTCTTCACCTGGTCGAGCTCGGCGGCCGAGAGCACCTTCCCCCGATCCGGCCGGTACCCATCGTCCCACGTGAGCGTCGGCACCATCCAGTCGTTCATCCCGATGTCGAGATCGCTCAGCACGAAGACCGGCGTCTGGAAGCGCTCGGCGAGGTCGAAGGCCTTGACCGCCAATTCGAAGGCCTCGCGCGGGTCGGAGGGGTAGAGGCAGATGTGGCGCGTGTCGCCGTGCGAGGCGTAGGCGCAGAGCAGCAGGTCGCATTGCTGCGTACGTGTGGGCATGCCGGTGGAGGGGCCCGCGCGCTGCACGTCGAAGATCACGGCGGGCACCTCGGCGTAGTACGCCAGGCCGACGAACTCGTTCATCAGCGAAATGCCGGGGCCCGAGGTGGGGGTGAAGGCGCGCGCCCCGGCCCAGGAGGCGCCGATGACCATGCCGATCGCGGCCAGCTCGTCCTCGGCCTGGATGATGGCGAACCGGTTCTTCTTCGTGGCCTCGTCGCGGCGGTATTTCTGGCAGAAGCCCTTGAACGCCTCCATCAGCGACGTCGACGGCGTGATCGGGTACCACGCGCCCACCGTCGCGCCCGCATAGAGCGCACCGAGCCCCGCGGCCGTGTTGCCGTCGATGAGGATGGAGTCCTTCGTCGCGTCCATCATCTCGAGGCGGATGGGCAGCGGGCAGTCGAAGTGGGCCTTCGCGTAGTCGAAGCCGAGCGAAATGGCCTTCTCGTTCGAGTCGAGCAGGGCCTGCTTCCTCGAGAACTTCTCCTTCGTCAGGCCCTTGATGACCTCGGTGTCCATGCCGAGCAGCGCGGCGAGCGCGCCCGCGTAGGCGATGTTCTTCATCAGGATGCGCTCGCGCACGCCCTTGAAGGTGGCGTTGCACATCTCGGCCAGCGGCACGCCGAGGTAGGTGACGTCGGGCCGCTTCAGCTTCTCGTCGAGCGGCCAGGTGGAGTCGTAGAGCAGCCACCCGCCCGAGCGGACCTCGGCCACGTCCTTCGCGTAGGTCGCGGGGTTGAGCGCGACCATCAGGTCGAAGTGCGGCGTCCTCGCGGTGTAGCCGTCCTTGCTGACGCGGATCTCGTACCACGTCGGCAGGCCCTGGATGTTCGACGGGAACACGTTCTTGCCCGTCACCGGCACGCCCATCCGGAAGATGGCCTGCATGATGAGGCCGTTCGCGCTCGCCGAGCCCGTCCCGTTCACCGTGCCAATCTTGAATGCGAAATCGTTGACTTGACTCACCGGCCGACCGCCTCCAGCGGAATGAAGGTCACGCCCGCGTACGGCTGCTGCAGGACGAACTTCCGCATATCCCACGCGTAGGTGGGGCAGCGTTCGGCGCACAGCCCGCAGTGCAGGCACACGTTCTCGTCTTTCACCATCACGCGGCCCGTCTGCTTGAGCGGGCCGGACACGAACAGCGCCTGATCGAGGTTCTCGGCGGGCGCCGTCAGGTGCTGCCGCAGGTCGGGCTCGTCGGCGTTCTTGACAATCGTCAGGCAGTCCACCGGGCAGATGTCGATGCAGGCGTCGCACTCGATGCACAGCGAATCGGTGAAGTGGGTCTCGACGTCGCAGTTGAGGCACCGCTCGACCTCGTCCTTCGTCTGGTCGGCCGAGAACCCCTGCTCCACCTCGATGGTCATCTTCGAGAAGCGGTGCGGCATCGAGACGTGCGTCATCTTCTGCCGCGCCGCCGGGCTGTAGTTGTTGCTGTAGGCCCACTCGTGCAGGCCCATCTTGGTGCTCGTCAGCGTCATCCCGTCCGCCGGCCGCTCGGTGACCGGGATGCCCTGGCAGTAGTGGTGAATCGAAATCGCCGCCTGGTGGCCGTGCGCCACGGCCCAGATGATGTTCGCCGGGCCGAACGCCGCGTCGCCGCCGAAGAACACGCCCGGCTGCGTGGACATGTGGGTGAGCTTGTCCACCACCGGCATGCTCCACTTGTCGAACTCGAGCCCCATGTCGCGCTCGATCCACGGGAAGGCGTTCTCCTGCCCGATGGCCAGGATCACCGTGTCGCACGGGATGATCGTCCGGCCGGCCGGCTCCTGGATCAGCTTGCCGTTCTCTTCACGCGCGGTGAAGGTGTCGAACTCCATGCCCGTCAGCGTCCCGTTCTCGATCACGAAGCGGACCGGCGAGTGGTTCTCGAGGATCTCGACGTGCTCTTCCTCGGCGTCCTCCAGCTCCCAGGGCGACGCCTTGAAGTACTTGCGCGTCTTGCGTGCGATGACCTTCACCTCGGTCGCGCCCAGGCGCTTGGCCGAGCGGCAGCAGTCCATCGCCGTGTTGCCCACGCCGATGATGAGGACGCGCTTGCCCACCGTGTCGATGTGGCCGAAGTGAATGGACTCGAGCCACTCGATGCCGATGAAGATCTGGTCGGTATCGTGCCGCCCCGGCAGATCCAGCTCCTTGCCCTTGGGCGCGCCGCTCCCGACGAACACCGCGTCGTAGTCCTTCGACTCCACCAGCGCGCGCAGGCTGGTCACCGGCGTGTCGTACTTCATCACCACGCCCATGTCGGTGATGTAGCCGATCTCCTCGTCCAGCACCTCTTCGGGCAGGCGGAACGCCGGGATGTTCACGCGCATCAGGCCGCCGGGCCGGGGGCCCTTCTCGAACACGGTGCACTCGTAGCCGAGCGGCATCAGGTCGTTGGCCACGGTCAGCGACGACGGGCCCGCGCCCACGAGCGCAATCTTCTTGCCGTTCTTCGTCGCAGGCGCCGAGGGCAGCCGATCGCGGATGTCGTCCTTGTGGTCCGCGGCCACCCGCTTCAGCCGGCAGATGGCGACGGGCTTGCCGTCCACGCGCGTGCGCCGGCACGCCGGCTCGCAGGGACGGTCGCACGTGCGTCCCAGGATCCCGGGAAAGACGTTCGACTCGCGATTGACGATGTAAGCGTCGTTGAACCGGCCCTGAGCAATGAGCCGGATGTACTCGGGCACATTGGTGTGGGCCGGGCATGCCCACTGGCAATCGACGACCTTGTGGTAGTAGTCCGGGTTCCCGACGTCCGTACGCTGCATATACCGGCGATTATATAGGGCCGGCTTCGCCCGGTGGGCGGACCTTCGGTCCGTGGGCCGCGCTCGCGCGGTGGCCCTCGCCGCCCGGACTCTCGAGAGGTCCGCGCGGCGGCGCGCTACCGGAAGAGCCGCCCCACCCCGATGTAGGTGCGCCACCGGCCGTCGAAATCGGTCGATCCGCCGATCAGCACGGGGCCCACGAGGGTGTCCATGATGATGCCCGCGCTGATGCTGGTCCGCCAGGTGGCCAGGTCCCAATCGTTGAAGGTATCGCCGTTCTCGAGCCAGCCGCCTGCGTACACGGGCCCTCCCATGAAATCCGGAAGCCGGCCCAGCTGGCGCAGGTAGCCGCCAGTGGCAATGTAGTAGTGGTCGCCGCGCAGCTCGCCGGCGTCGTAGGAACCAAGGCGCAGGGGCGTTCCGAGCTGGAATTGATGGATCGGCAGCGGGCTCTTGTCGAACGACGTCCCCAGCCCCCCATACGCGAAGAGGCGCCCCCATTCGCTGAGACTCCAGAAGCGATTGGCCGTGCCGGACAGCTGCGTGAGCTCCACGCTGGATCGCACGGTCTCCACCGGCAGCGTGAGGTCGGGACCGTCGAAGACGTAGGAGAATCGCGTCTCTGCGTTCGTGCCGGAGGAGGGCACCACCGTGCTGTCCTGCCCGTCGTAGCGCCAGACCAGCTCGGCCACGGTTTCCTTACCTTCGATTTCGGGCAGCCCGGGGTCGCCCACCTCGATGCCGGCGTCGAGGTGGCCGATATAGGCCCCCAGGCGCAGGTCACTGTATGCCCCGAGGTTGACGCCCACGTTCGCGCCCGCCCGAAGGAAGGTCTGCCCATAGCGGGCCACGACCGCGTCGTCCTGGATCAGGTTGAACGTGGCCGTGCCGACGCCGGCGTAGGGCGCCACGAACAGCGGCGTAGGCCCCAGCGGCTGGTACAGCTCGATGCCGGCGGCCGGATTCGAGCCCAGCGTCCCGTCCACCCGGAGCTCCGAGCCCGACCCCAGCACATCGAACGACAGGTAGCGCGCGGTCATCGTGATGCGGAAGTCGGACGAGGTGGTGTTCTCCAGGTTCAGGCCCAGCATCATGAACGGTGGCGCGTAGGGCTTGGCGCGCGCGCGCACCAGCAGGCCGTGGTCGCCCGCGTCGTTCCTGACGATCTGCCAGGTCACGGTCTCGTAGCGATCGAGGCCGCTCAGCTGCTCGAGGTCGGTCTCGAGCGCGCCGGTATCAAGCGCCACGCCGACATGGCGCGCCAGCAGCGTATCGAGCCGGCGCGCATCGTCGCCGGCGAAGCCCTCGACGGTGACGAAGGCCGGCAGCGGCGGCGTCTGGCGGCGCCGGCTCTGCCGGTCCTGCTTCCACAGCTCGTACTCCGCCTCGCTGACGGCGAAGGGCAACAGCTCCTCGCTCAGGGCCTCCGCCGCCTTGTAGCCTTCGCGGATGAGGTCGGCGCTGCGCCGCCAGTCGAGCGATCCGTACGCCTTGAGAGGCACATCGACAATGACGTCGGCCGCGGCGATGGAAGACTTCGTCGAGGCCCGCATCATGGCGTCGAGCGTCGCTCCCGCCAGGCCGAGCAGGGTGTAGCTGAGCCCCTCGGGATCGTTGAGATCGCCGACGTTGATCGCGATGACCCGGTCGGCGCCCATCGACCTCACGACGTCGGCCGGCACGTTGTTCATCGCCCCGCCATCGACCAGCACGCGCCCGTCCAGTTCGACGGGCGGGAAGATGAGCGGCAGCGACATGGTGGCACGCATGGCCTGGGCCAGTGACCCGCGATCCAGGATCACCTGGGTCGCGCTCACCAGGTCCACGGCCACGGCGCGGAACGGCGTCGGCAACTCGTCGAAGTGGCTGATGTCGCCATAGGGCGCCGCGATGCCGCCCAGCAGCAGCTCGACCTGCTCGCCGGTGTTGAGCGAGGTGGGCGGCACGATCCCGCGCTTCAGCCCGAACTCCAGCCGCGAGGGATAGGCGCGCGCGTCGGCCTTGCGGCGGATGTTCTTGAACTTGAAGGTGGACGACCCGAACATCTCGTCCCAGTTGATGGCCGCGAGCATGGCCTCGAGCTCGTCGGCGTCCATACCCGAGGCGAACGAGCCGCCGATGAGGCCGCCCATGCTCGTGCCCGCGGCCACGTCGATGGGGATGCGGTGCTCCGCCAACCACCGGATCACCCCCACGTGGGCGATGCCGCGCGCGCTGCCGCCGCCAAACGCCACGCCCACCACCGGCCGCCCCGCGGCCGCATAACGCGGGGCAGGGGTCTGATCGGCCAGGCCCGCGGGCTTGGGCGCGGTGACGACGGTCGGTCGCTGGATCGGCGCGGCACAGGCCGCCGGCCACGCGGCGAGGACAACGGCCAGCAGGCTTGAACGGGGGAACGCGCGCATCAGATCGATAGTAGCCCGTCCTGACGCGAGTGAATCGAGTGCCCTCTCACGAGCGCGAGCGGGCGATCCCGCCGCGCGGAAGGCGCCGTCCTACCGTCGGCGTGAGGGGGCGATCCTACCGCGCCGAAGCGGGCGAGGGCGGGTCCCCAATCCCGATGACGAGCAATGTCTGATCGTCCTCTGCCTCGCGACCCCCCGCAAACGTCTCGAGGTCGTGGGTCAGCCGCTCGACGATCTCGGTCGGCGCCAGCGACCCGACGCGCGCCAGCGACGCGGTGAGCCGGTCCCGGTCGTAGAGGGTGCCATCGGGCGCCTGGCGATCGGTGATCCCGTCGGTGTACAGCACGACGCGATCGCCGTGGAACAGGGCCTGCTCGGGGCAGGCAGCCTCGCCCAACTCGCGAAACAGCAGCATCATGCCGCTGGCGGCAGCCACGGGCGCCACCTCCTCGCCCCCGCGGACCAGCAGCGGTGGCGGGTGGCCCGCCGACATCGACTGCCAGGTCCGACGCCCGACGTCCAGCACGCCGTACACCGCCGTCGCGAACATTGCCGTGTCCCAGAGGAACTGGAAGTGGCGGTTGATGTGGTTCAACACGGCCGGCGGATCGTCCGGCACGCCCGGAAACGTGTGCAGCACCGCGCGGATCATGGCCATCACGATGGCCGCCGGAGCGCCGTGGCCCGACACGTCGGCCACGATCACGCCGTAGCGGTCGTCCCCGATCGGGATGACGTCGTAATAGTCGCCGCCGGCGTGCCGGCTGGTCTGGTAGAAGGCCGCGAACTCCGCACCCGGGTGCGCGGGCATCGTCCGGGGCAGCAGCAACCGCTGCATGTCCGCCGCGTTGGCCAGCTCGCGGTCCAGTCGATCCCGGCTGCGCCGCAGCTCTCGCTCCAGGTACTGGCGCGTCAGGTGGGTGGCGACCCGCGCCAGCACCTCCTCGGCCTGGATGGGCTTGGTGATGTAGTCGGCGGCGCCGATGCTGAGGCCCGACACCTTGTCGGAGACCTCGCCGAGCGCCGAGAGGAAGATGACAACGCTCTCGCGGGTCTCGCGGCTGGCCTTCAGGGCGCGACACACCTCGAAGCCGTCCATCTCCGACATCATCACGTCGAGCAGGATCAGGTCGGGGCGCGCGCGCGCGGCGATGTCGAGCGCGGCGCGCCCGTTGGTGGCCGCCAGGATGCGGTGGCCGCTCGCCTGCAGCGTGCGCACCAGCACCTGCAGGTTCACCGGGCTGTCGTCCACCACCAGGATCGTGGACGAGGGCAGCGCGCGGTGGTCGGCGGCGGCGCTGTCAGGCCAGGCCACCGGTCTCCCCGCGGCCGCCGAGCAGCCGGTTGGCCGCCTGCTGCAACCCCTCGAAGTCGAACTGTGCGGTGAGCCGCGCGATGCGCTGGCCGAGCGCCGCCTCGCCCTCGTCGCCCGCCACGAGCTCCTGGGCCAGCGCCTCGAGGTCGGTGACGCTGCCGATCCCGGCTGCCTCGTGCAACCGGCGTGCGAGGCCCACGCGCCGCGAGTGGTCCGACAGCTCGGGCTCTGCTGGCGCCTCGGGCGGGACGCTGACAATGAACTGGACGTCGAGGTGCTCGCGGATGGCGGCGTACAGCGACTCGGCCCGAACCGGCTTCGAAAGATAGGCGATGCACCCGGCGTCGCGCGCGGCCTGGCGGGTGTCGCCGAAGGCGCTGGCCGTCACGGCTATAACGGGGATGGACGCGACGGCGGCCTCGCCCTTGAGCCGTCGTGTCACCTCGAGGCCATCGAGGTCACCCATGCGCAGGTCCATGAAGATGACGTCCGGCCGGTGCCCGCGCGCCAGTCGCAGCGCCTCGTCGCCGCCGGCGGCCGTGATCACGCGCACGCCGGCGCTCTCGAGCAGCCGCGCCAGGATGCGGCGGTTGACGGTACTGTCGTCCACCACCAGCGCGGTGAGGTCCTCGCCCGGGGCGAGGCGGGCATCGAGCGGCGGCTCCGGTTCGTCGGCCGTGGCTCCCAGAGCCGCCCCGTCTCCCGCCGGCACCAGCGGCAGTGCGAAGTAGAAGCGGCTGCCCTCGCCAGGCACGCTCTGCACCCGCAGGTCGTCGCCCATGGTCTGGATGAGGTGCCGGCTGATGGTGAGTCCGAGCCCGGAGCCGCCCGCGGCGGCGCCATCGCGCGTCTGCGTGAAGGCCTCGAAGATGCGGCCGAGTGCCTCGGGCTCGATGCCGACGCCCGTGTCGCTCACCTCGAAGTACAGCGTCGTGTCGTCCACGGCCTCGATGGCCAGGCGCACCTCGCCCTGGTGGGTGAACTTGACGGCGTTGCCCAGCAGGTTCAGCAGGACCTGCCGCAGGTGGCGGCCGTCGAGGCACACGCGCCGCGGCACGTCGGGCGCGACGGTCATCGTCAGCAGCAGGCCCTTGCGGCGGGCGGCTTCGGCCACCACGTACTTCAGGTCGATGATGAGCTGCGCTAGGTCCGTGGCCGTCGCTTCGATGTCGATGCGCCCGGCCTCGATGCGCGAGAGATCCAGCACGTCGTTGATGAGGTCGAGCAGGTGCGCGCCGCACTTGGCGATGGCCTCGAGGGCGTCGCGCTGGGCCGCGTTCAGCGTGCGGTCGCGCTGCAGGAGCTGCGTGTAGCCGAGCACGCCGTTGAGCGGCGTCCGCAGCTCGTGGCTCATGCTCGCCAGGAACTCGCTCTTGGCGCGGGTGGCGGCCTCGGCCGACTCCTTCGCCGCGCGCAGCTGCGCCTCCTGCTGGCGCCGCTCCGAGATGTCGCGGAGGAAGGCGCCGAAGAAGTAGCCGCCCGCCAGCGGCATGGGCGAGGTGATCGTGATCTCGATCGGGAACTCGCGCCCGGTGCGGTGGAGGGCAGTGAGCTCGAGCCGGGTGTTGAGCACCGTGGCCTCGCCGGTCTCGAGGAAGCGCCGCATACCGCGGTGATGGGCCTCGCGATAATCCGGCGGGATGATGGTCTCGGCCATGTCACGGCCCAGGGCCTCGTCGCGCGTCCAGCCGAGGACGGCCTCGGCCTGGGCGTTCCACGTGACGATGTGCCCGGCCGCGTCCACGCCGATGAACGCATCGTGCGCGGTGTCCACGATGAGCCGCGCGCGCGTTTCGCTGTCCGCGAGGCGTGCCAGGGCCTCGCGCCGCTCCTGGTCGGCGAGGGCGGTGGCGATGAGGTTCGCGGTGGAGACGGCGAAGTTCTGCTCGTCCACGGTCCACGTGCGCGCCGATCCGTCCTCGGCGCAGAGCACGCCCACCATGCGGTCATCCTGCCGAAGGGGAACGTCGAGCATGGCGCCGATCCGGTTGGAGGCGAGATACCCATCCCGGAAGTCGCGCGTCCTCGCATCGGTGTGGGCGTCGCCGGCCGCGATCATGCGCTCGCGCTCGAGGGCCTCGAAGTAGGCAGGGGCATCCGCCCGGCGGAGCACCGCGCCGGACTCGTGGCTGTCCGTGGCGCGCCGATGGAGCCCGACACACCGGATGGCCTGCCGATCCTCATCGATCAGCCAGAGGCTGAGGCGCTCCACCTGCAGCGTGCGGGCCGAGGCGGCGAGGATCCCGCGCAGCCGATCGTCGAAGCAGCAGCCGCTCGAGTCGGCCTGGCGCGCCGTCAGCTCGGTGAGCGCGTTGCTCTGAGCGACGAGCCGGGCCTCGCTGGCCTTCAGGATGCGCTCGGCGAGCACCTGGTCGGTGATGTCGCTGAAGACGGTGAGGATGGCGGGGTCGCCATTGAAAGTGACGCGCCGCGACGACACGCTCGCCCAGAACGTCTCGCCCGTGGGCCGCTTCAGCTCGAAGCGGTGGTTGTCGGCCCGACCGTCACGCGCGACCTGCTCGGCCAGCTTCCGCCGCTCGTTCGGGTCGACGTAGTAGTCTGGCGCGTGCCGGCCCACCGCCTCGTCGTACGGGATGCCGAAAACGTCGGACGTGCGCTGGTTGATGGCCAGGACCGTGTGGTCGCGCAGGCGGGTGACCACCGCGGGGAACGGGCTGGCATCGAATAACTGAAAGAAGAGCGCGTCGTCGGCTTCCGACATGGTCGAGGTGGGCGCGCAGGCGGGAACGCCGCCAGTTGTGCGCAGC
>Ga0209705_10000273_pt1 | contig 26928 bp, 25 predicted proteins | sample PPLLaktember2015_5_FD_187262 | JGI IMG/M metagenome (GOLD analysis project Ga0209705, IMG submission 187262) | Freshwater sediment microbial communities from Prairie Pothole Lake near Jamestown, North Dakota, USA - PPLs Lake P8 Core (1) Depth... | ecosystem: Environmental > Aquatic > Freshwater... | reverse complement strand
GCAGGCCTATTGGGTGTGCCCGGTCATCGAAGAGTCCCGGGAACTCGATTTGCAGGCAGCCCTCGAGGCCTACGAGGAACTGCGCCGGGAGCTCCCGCGCCTGCGTGTGGGGTTGGTGCACGGGCGTATGCCGGCTCTCGACAAGGCGGCCGCCATGCGCGCCTTCACCGAAGGCGCGATCGACCTCCTCGTGTGTACGACCGTGATCGAGGTCGGCGTGGACGTGCCCAACGCTTCGCTCATGGTGATCGAGCATGCCGAGCGATTCGGACTCGCGCAGCTGCACCAGCTGCGCGGCCGTGTCGGGCGCGGCGCGCGGGCGAGCGATTGCATCCTCCTGTTCCAGGAGCCGCTGTCGGAGGGCGCGCGGGCGCGGCTCAAGGTGATCTACGAAAACGCCGACGGCTTCGCCATCGCCGAGGCGGACCTGGCGTTGCGCGGGCCGGGGGAGATCCTGGGTGAGCGCCAGAGCGGCGCGCCGCTGCTGCGCTTTGCGGACCTCGTCGCCGACCAGGCGCTGCTCGAGGCGTCGCGCGGCGCCGCCGACGAGTTGCTGGACGAAGACGAGGCGCTCGCCCGCCGGCACATCGATCGCTGGCTCGGCGCGCGCGCCGACTTCGGCAAGGTGTAGAGGCTAGACTCGCGCATGGACTGGGCCTTCGTCGAGCGGCGGCTGGACGCCTACGAGCGGCTGCTGCGCCTGGACAAGCCGATCGGCACGCTGCTGCTGCTGTGGCCGACGCTGTGGGCGCTGTGGCTCGCGGCGCGCGGTGTGCCGCCCGTGGATCTGATCGCCATCTTTTGCGTAGGCACGCTGCTGATGCGTTCGGCGGGCTGCGCGGTGAATGACTACTTCGATCGCGGGTTCGATGCGCACGTGGAGCGCACGCGCGAGCGGCCGCTCGCCGCCGGGGAGATCCGGCCGGTCGAGGCGCTGGTGTTGGCGGCGCTGCTCGCGGCGGCCGCGTTCGGCCTGGTGCTGATGCTCAACCGGCTGGCGCTGCTGCTGTCGTTCGTCGCGCTCGCCATCGCGATCAGCTATCCGCTGACCAAGCGCTTTTTCGCCATGCCCCAGCTCTATCTCGGCGTCGCGTTCGGGTTCGGCATCCCGATGGCGTACGCGGCTGCACAGAACGGGCTGCCGGCCGAATGCTGGGTGCTCCTCGCCGCGAATATCTGCTACGCCTTCGCGTATGACACCGAGTACGCCATGGTGGACCGGGACGACGATGCGAAGCTCGGCATGCGCACTTCAGCGCTGGCGCTTGGGCGATTCGACGTCGCGGGCGTCTTGCTGGCGTACGCGGGCATGCTCGCGCTCCTCGGCGGCGTTGGCGTGATGGCGCGGCTGGGCTGGCCGTACTATGCCGGGCTGGCGGTGGCGGCCGTCCTCATGGGCTATCATTTCACGCTGATCCGCGGCCGCTCGCGCGAGGGCTGCTTTGCGGCCTTCCGGCACAACAACTGGGTCGGTGCCGCGGTTTTCGCCGGCATCGCCGCGCACTACGGCCTGCGCTAAGCTCCGTCCATGGCACTCGAGACCCCGATCGCGTCCTTCCACTTTCCTGCCGGCCCGCTGCGCGGCACGCAGCTGTCGCTGTTCGGCACGCGCCTGTTGCACCATGGTGTCGACCAGATGGAGAGCATCACGCTCGCGGCGGTCGCCGCGGTGCGCGTCGCCTACGAGCGCGACATCCGGCGCATCGTCTGGGGCGCGGCGTTGATCGTCTTGGCGATAGTGCTGTTCGTCGTGTCGGGGCCCCTGTCGACGCTGGCCGCAGAGGCTGCGGCCGGGGTGAGCGGCAACACGTCGGTTGCGCAGTTGTTGCGGGGCACCCTGCTTTTCCTCGGCGCGCTTGCGAGTCTGCTGGACGCCGTGGGCGCGGCGGGCGTCATCGGCGGTGGCGCGCTCGTAGCGTTCGGCTGGATCGGGACGACGACCCTCGTGCTGTCGCTGCCGGCGGGCGAGCGCGCCTACGGGATGCGCGGCAAGAACCGCTTGCTGGTCGATTTCGCGGAGTTGCTCGCCGAGCGCGTTGCCCAGAACGGGCGCTGAAGTGCGCTACACCGACCTGCGCGGGTTCCTCGACGGGCTGGAGGCGCAAGGCGAACTGAAGCGCATTGCGGTGCCCGTGTCGCCCCATCTCGAAATGACTGAGGTCTGCGACCGGGTGCTGCGCGCGGGCGGGCCTGCCCTGCTGTTCGAGAAGCCCGCGGGCCATGACATCCCGGTCCTTGGCAATCTGTTCGGCACAGTCGAGCGCATCGGGCTCGCCATGGGGATCGAACGGGGCACGCCGCCGCGGCCGGCGTTGCGCGACCTTGGCAGGTTGCTCGCTTCCTTGCGCGAGCCGGATCCGCCCAGCGGCCTGCGCGACGCCCTCGAGAAGCTGCCACAGCTCGCTCGGCTCGCCGGCAAGGTATTCGACATGGCGCCGAAGGTGGTCTCGGGGCCGCCGTGCCAGGCGCAGGTCTGGGAAGGCGAAGACGTCGATCTCGGCCGCTTGCCCGTGCAGACCTGCTGGCCGGGCGACGCAGGCCCGCTCATCACCTGGGGCCTCACGGTGACGCGCGGTCCGCTCAAGACTCGCCAGAACCTCGGTATCTACCGTCAGCAGGTCATCGGCCCGAATCGAATCATCATGCGCTGGCTCGCGCACCGCGGCGGCGCGCTCGATTTTCGCGACCATCAGCTGGCGCACCCCGGCAAGCCGTTTCCCGTAGCGGTGGCGCTGGGCGCCGATCCCGCCACCACGCTGGCTGCGGTGACGCCGGTCCCCGATGCGCTGGGCGAGTATCAGTTCGCCGGCCTGCTGCGCGGCGCGCGTACCGAGCTGGCCAAGTGCATCGGCAGCGACTTGCAGGTGCCGGCGCGGGCTGAAATCGTGTTGGAAGGGGTCATCAGGCCCGACGACATGGCGCTGGAGGGTCCGCACGGCGACCACACCGGTTACTACAACGAGGCGGAGCGCTTTCCGGTGCTGACCGTCGAGCGCGTGACACTGCGCCGCGACCCCCTCTATCACTCCACGTACACCGGCAAGCCGCCCGACGAGCCGGCGATGCTCGGCGTCGCGCTGAACGAGATCTTCGTGCCGTTGCTCTCGAAGCAGTTTCCGGAGATCGCGGATTTCTACCTGCCGCCCGAGGGCTGCTCCTACCGGCTCGCGATCGCGAGCCTCAGGAAGCAGTATCCGGGCCACGCCAAACGCGTGATGTTCGGCATCTGGAGTTTCCTGCGCCAGTTCATGTACACCAAGTTCATCGTCGTGGTGGACGAGGACATCGACATCCGCGACTGGAAGGAAGTGGTATGGGCGCTCAGCACGCGCGTCGACCCGGCGCGCGACACGCTGATCGTCGAAAACACGCCCATCGATTACCTCGACTTCGCGAGCCCGGTGGCCGGGCTGGGCTCCAAAATGGGGATCGACGCCACGTCGAAGTGGCCGGGGGAGACCTCCCGTACCTGGGGACGGCCGATCGCCATGGATCCCGACGTGAAAAAGAAAGTCGACGCAATGTGGCGGGAAATGGGCCTGTAGAAAGTCTCTTACGCGGCAGCGCGGATCGGCGCCGTGAGGTAGCGGCCCATCAGTTCGGCGCGCTTGGCGCGAGCAGCGGCGACGCTCTTCGCCTTGATGTGGCCGAAACCGCGGATCATCTCCGGCAGCGAGGCGATCTCAAGGGCGAGCGCATGGTTGTCGCGATTCAGGCCCTGCAGCAGAGCTTCCACCGTGCGTTCGTACTCGGCGATCAGCGCGCGCTCGGTGCGCCGCTCCTCGGTTCGCCCGAACAGATCGAGCGGCGTGCCGCGCAGGCCCTTCAATCGTGCCAGCACCCAGAATGCGCGCATCATCCAGGATCCGAAGCGCATCTTGCGCGGTTCGCCCGTGACGGCATCGAGCTTGGCGAGCAGGGGGGGCGCGAGGTGGAAGTTCACCTTGTAATCACCCTCGAACATGCCGTCGATCTTCTTCATGAACTCGCCCGAGGCGTACAGGCGGGCCACTTCGTACTCGTCCTTGTAGGCGAGCAGTTTTGCGTAGTAGCGCGCGATCGCCTCCGACAGGCGGGTTCCACCGACGCGCTCCTGCTCGATCCCGTGCACGCGCTCCACGAGCGAGCGGTAGCGAGCCGCGTAGGCTGCGTTCTGGTATCCGGTGAGGTGTTGCACGCGCCGCTCGACCAGCTCGCCCAGATTGCGCGAGCGGTGCTGCTCGATCGGAATCACATCCGCGGGCAGCGCGATGCGCCGCACGCGCTCGAGGTCGACCGCGGCGCGCCGGCCCCAGAGAAAGCTCTGGTGATTGAACTCGACCGCGACGCCGTTCAGCTCGATCGAGCGCTCGATGGCCTCGCGCCCGAGCGGCACCCAGCCTTTCTGCCAGGCATAGCCGAGCATGAACATGTTGGTCGCGATGGAGTCGCCCATCAGCGCCGTCGCGAGCTGCGCCGCCGGCACGAACTGCGCGCTAGCGCCGCCGCAGGCTTCGGCGATGTCCTGCTGCAGGTTCGAGCCGGGAAGCTGCCAGTCGGGATTCTTCACGAACGCCGCTGTCGGCGAGGTGGTGGCGTTCACCACCGCGCGCGTGCGGCCCGCGCTCATCTTGTCGAGTGCATCCGCGCTCGCGCTCACCACCAGGTCGCAGCCGATCAGGAGTCGTGCATCGCCGGTGCCGAGGCGCGCCACGTGCACCTGGTCGGCGCTCGAGGCGATCTTCACGTGCGACATTACGGCGCCGTACTTCTGCGCGAGCCCCGACATGTCGAGCACCGACACGCCCTTGCCTTCGAGGTGCGCCGCCATGCCCAGAATCTGGCCGATGGTGATCACCCCCGTACCGCCGATGCCGGTCACCAGCACGCCGCAGGTTTGCTCCAGCGTGGCGGGGAGCGCCTCGGGCAGCGCGGGGAAATCCTCGCCGCCGACGCGTGCGCCCTGTTTTCCCTTTTTCAGCTGTCCGCCCTCCACCGTGACGAAGCTCGGGCAGAAGCCCTTCACGCAGGAAAAATCCTTGTTGCAGGTGGACTGGTTGATGGTGCGCTTGCGGCCGAATTCGGTCTCCAGCGGCTCCACCGACAGGCAGTTGGACTTCGCGCTGCAGTCGCCGCAGCCCTCGCACACCATCTCGTTGATCACCGCGCGCTTGGCCGGGTCGGGGTAGGCGTTGCGCTTCCTGCGCCGGCGCTTCTCGGAGGCACAGGTCTGGTCGTAGATCAGCGCCGACACGCCCGGCTGCTCGCGCAGTTCGCGCTGCACGGCGTCCAACTGGTCGCGATGGCGGATCGTGACGCCGGGCGCCCACGCGGTGCCGGAAGGGTACTTGTCCGGCTCGTCGGTGACGATCACGATCGGCTTCACGCCCTCGGCGGCGATCTGCCGCGAGATTATCGCCGGATCGAGCGGCCCGTCGTGGTGCTGGCCGCCGGTCATCGCCACAGCGTCGTTGTAGAGGATCTTGTAGGTCATCGTGACCTTGGCCGCCACTGCGGCGCGGATCGCCATCAACCCGGAATGAAAGTACGTGCCGTCGCCCAGGTTGGCGAAGATGTGCTTTTCCTCGGTGAACGGCGCCTGCCCGATCCAGGGCGTGCCCTCGGCCCCCATGTGCGTGAAGGTGGCGGTGCTGCGATCCATCCAAACCGCCATGAAGTGACAGCCGATGCCGGCGGTGGCGCGGCTGCCCTCGGGGACACGCGTGGACGTGTTGTGCGGGCAACCCGAACAGAAGTAGGGCTGGCGAATGGCCGTGACGCGAGGCTTGGCCAGCGCCTTGTCCTTGAAATCGAGGAACGCGAGGCGCTCCGTGAACTGCGCGCCGAGCCGTGACGCAAGCCCGAGCTTTTGCAGCCGCTTGGCGATGGCGCGCGCCACGATCGAAGGATTGTGCTCGTAGTGCGCCGGCAGCAGCCAGGTGCCCGCGGGCTGGCCCTCGGCGCGGCTCCATTCGCCGTTGTCGTCGAACTTGCCGACGACGCGCGGCGCGCGCTTGGCGGGGTTCCACGAATACAGTTCTTCCTTGATCTGGTACTCGATCAACTGGCGCTTTTCCTCGACGACGAGGATCTCCTCCAGCCCCTGCGCGAAGCGCCGCGCGCCCTGCGGCTCCAGCGGCCAGGACATCGCCACCTTGTACACGCGCAGGCCGATGTCGCGCGCCACACGCTCGTCGATGCCCAGGTCGGCGAGCGCCTGCATGGTGTCGCCGAAGCTCTTGCCCGTGGTGACGATGCCGAAACGCGCGTTGGGCGAGTCCCACACGATCCGGTCCAGGCCGTTCGCGCGCACATAGGCGAGCGCGGCGTACACCTTGTAGTCGAGCAGGCGCGCCTCCTGCTCGAGAAAACCGTCCGGCCAGCGGATGTTGAGGCCGCCCTCCGGCAAGGTGAAATCCGCGGGCAGCTTCGTGTGCACACGGTCGGGATCCACGCTCACCGAGGCGCCGGATTCCACCACGTCGGTGACGCACTTGAAGCCGATCCACAGGCCCGAGTAGCGGCTCATGGCGTAGCCGTGCAGGCCGAAATCGAGATAGTCCTGCACGTTCGCGGGATTGAGTACGGGGATGCAACAAGCCTTCAGGATGTGCTCGCTTTGATGCGCGAGGGTGGAGGATTTCGCCGCGTGATCGTCGCCGGCGAGCACCAGCACGCCGCCGTTCTTCGACGTGCCCGCGGAGTTCGCGTGCTTGAAGACGTCGCCACAGCGGTCCACGCCCGGGCCCTTGCCGTACCACATGCCGAACACGCCGTCGTACTTCGCCCCCGGGAACATGCCGACTTGCTGTGTGCCCCAGATCGCGGTGGCGGCGAGGTCCTCGTTGACCCCGGGCTGGAACTTCACATGGTGCGATTCGAGATGCTGCTGTGCGCGCCAGAGCGACTGATCGAGGCCCCCCAGGGGCGAGCCGCGATAGCCCGATACGTAGCCCGCGGTATTGAGGCCGGCGCGCTGGTCGCGCTCGCGTTGCAGCAGCAGCAGCCGGATCAGCGCCTGCGTCCCGGTCAGGAACACGCGCCCCTTTTCCAGGGTGTACTTGTCGTCGAGAGAAACCTCGGCAAGCGTGCGGGAATCGATCGGTGCGTTCATCGACCTGTCTCCGTGGATGGCGCAGTACGTTCTATCACAGGCTTAGACCGTCTCACGGGAATTGATTCGCGCTGCGCTCTGCTGCGCGCCCGCGGGCTTGTCCCAGTACGGCTCCGGACCGAAGGACTCGGCGAGAAAATCGATAAACACGCGCGTCTTGGCCGGCAGGTGGCGGCGGTGGGGGTACACGGCGTAGATGCCGACATCCGTGCCGAAGTCGTAGCCGGGGAACAGCGGCACGAGCGAGCCGTCCTCGAGCTGCCGGCGCACGTCCCAAGTGGATTTGAGCGCGACGCCGAGGCCTGCGATCGCCCACTCGCGCAGCACCTCCCAGTTGTCGCAGGCATAGCGCCCCGAGACGCGCACGGAACCGCGCTTGTTGACCGGGTTCTTGTACTCCCAGGTCATCGCGAAGCCCTGCTCCCAGGCGGCGACCAGGCAGTTGTGGCGGGTCAGGTCCTGCGGCGTTTTCGGCTCGCCGTGCTCGCGCAGGTAGGCCGGGCTTGCGCACACCACGCGCCGGTTGGGCGCGAGCTTGCGCGCGGCGAGCGAGGAATCCTTCAGCTCGGCGATGCGCACCGCCAGATCGAAGCCCTCCTCGATCAGGTTGATCGAGCGGTCCGAGAGGCTGAGCGCCAGCTCGATCTTGGGATAGAGCTCGGCGAAGCGCGGGATGAGAGGCGCGATGTGCTGGTGGCCGAATGAGGCGGGCAAGGCGACCTTCAACACGCCCTGCGGTTCGATGCGACGCGAAGTCACCGCGGCATCGGCCTCGTCGATCTCGGCCAGGATGCGCTGGCAGGTCTCGTAGTAGCTGGCCCCTTCGTCGGTGAGGTGCAGGCTGCGGGTCGTGCGGTTGACCAATCGCACCCCGAGCCGAGCCTCCAGCGCCGCGAGCGTCCGGCTCACGACGGCGGTCGACACCCCGAGTTCGCGCGCGGCAGCCGACAGGCTGCCGGCCTGCACAACCTTCGTGAACACCAACATGCCATGGACAACGTCACGCATAGCTTTGCATTATACGCAAAAGAGTTTTGTTAATTAACGCTATTCTAAACATGGGCGCAAAGACGTATATTTGCTGCAGCGCAGTAGATGGCATGTAAAAGGAACCTGAAATGAACGCCTATGAAATCGAACAGATTGAGAAGCAGATGAAGGCCGACATGAGGCTTCCGCTGTCCTACGTGGCACGGTCGGACATCGAGCGATACGCCCGCGCTGAACGCGCCCGGGTTATCTCCAAGGCCATTGCCGACCTGTTTGCGAAGGTGTCGGCGAAGGTGTCCGGCATGGGCCGCCAGGTGCGCAGCACCGCTGCGGACTGCACCGACGCCAGGTTGCATCACGGCTGAATTCAAGATTAGGCAGGCCCCGCCGCGGTTTCCTCCTCCCTCCTCCTCCGCGGCGGGGCTGCGCCTAACCAGACTGGGTCGGAACGCCGAGCCAGGCGGCAAGTGCGCGATTCACCTCCAGAGGTTTCTCCATGGCGGACAGGTGCCCGCAGGCGGGCACCTTTTCCAGTCGCGCACCTGGAATCGCGGCAGCCATCTCTTCGTGCCTCGCGAGTGGCGTAAGCCGGTCTTCCTCGCCGCATAGCACGAGCGTCGGGCAGGTTACGCGCGGCAAGGTGTCCCTGGAATCCGGCCGGCCCATGATCGCGCGGACCTGGCGCAGGAACGCGTCCTTGCCCACCGCCAGCGCCATTTCCTTGCGCAGCGCGCACAGCCGCACGTCCGCCAGGTGCGATTCATGCAGTTCCAAGGGCAAGAGCCTGTCCACCACCAGCGCGAGCTTGCCGCCCTCGACGAGCCGGATCTGCGCGAGGCGGCGCTGCCTCGCTTCGGGGATTTCCGGGATGGCCTGCGTGTCCAGAAGCGCCAGGCGTTCCACGCGATTGGGTGCCTGGCGCATCAGTTCGAACGCCACGTAACCCCCCATCGACAAGCCACAAAGAGAGAATCGCTCGAACGGCGCCGCGGCGAGTACGCGCCGCGCCATTCCCGCGATGCTGTCGTCGTGCGTGAGGTCGGCTACCCAGTGATCGACGTAGCCATGGAGTCCATCGATCTGCCGTTGCCAGAGGCGATGGTCGAGGAGCAGCCCCGGCAGCAAGACGAGCGGCGCCTTCACGCGATCGATTTCCACATCTCCCTGTCGCGTCTTGCCGTCCAGATGCGAGGGTGCTTGATGCCGCGCGCCTCGTCGTAGGCGCGGGACACGTCGAACGGCATGCAGTGCTCGTAAATCGGGAAGCGACCGTATACGGGATCCATTTTCCGCTTGGTTGCCTCGTACACCTGCTTCAGTGAGCGCCGCGCCTGCGCCCCGCGCCTCGCGCTCGCGTACAGGCCACGCACGAAATCCTGCGTGTAGCCGATGGCGTTCTGGCACTGCGCGGGCGTCGTGAGCGCCGGCCCCCGCCCGGGGACCAGGGCGCGCGGCTTCAGCGCGCGCAGTTTTTGGAGGGTATTGGGCCATTCCTCGAGGTGCGCGTCGCCGGTATAGATCCCCGCGTTGTACTCCACCAGGTCGCCCGAGAAGAGCACCTTCTGCGCCGGCAGCCAGACGACGGCGTCGCCCCCGGTGTGCCCGGGGCCGAGATGCAGGATGCGCACTTCGAGCTTGCCCATCATCACTGTGAGCGCGCTGTCGAAGACCAGCGTCGGCCAGGTAAGGCCGGGAATCGACCCCGCGCCGCGGAACAGGCGCGGAAAGCGCCCGATCTCGCTTGCCATGTCCTGCCGGCCGCGCTCCTGGATCAGGCCGAGCGTGCCGCGGCTGGCGATGATGTGATCGGCTTTGTAGGCCGAGGCCCCGAGCACGCGCACCGCGTGGTAATGCGTCAGCACCACGTACTTGATGGGCTTCGACGTGACGCGGCGCACGCGTCGGATGACCTCGCGCGCCATGAGCGGCGTGGCCTGGGTGTCGATGACCATGACACCGTCGTCGCCGACGATGATCCCGGTATTGGGGTCGCCTTCGGTAGTGAAGGCGTAGGCATTTTTCGACAGCCTGCGGAAAGTGATCTTCTTGGGCTTGAGGTCGGCCTGGGAGGCGAAGGGTTTCATCGTGCACCGGTCCGCGTGGGAGATCGTGAGGTGGCGGGCATGTTAGTCGTTTGCCGCAGGGTGGAAAAGCGGATAATGTGCGCCGCGCCGACCTCGTACGGAGTTTCCCGATGGGACGCCCGGAAAAGATCCGCCTCGGCGACGTCCTCGTCGCGCAGAAGGCGATCTCGCAGGACCAGCTGAAAATCGCGCTCGAGCAGCAGAAAAAGAGCGGGCGCCGGCTCGGCCGCGTGCTGGTCGACCAGGGCTTCGTCAACGACGAACAGATCTGCGAAGCGATATCGCGCCAGCTGAACATCCCGTACGTCAACCTGAAGTTCTACAACTTCAACCAGGATGTGGTGCGGCGACTGCCGGAGGCGCAGGCGCGGCGCTTTCGTGCCCTCGTGTTGGAGGACCGCCGGACGAGTAGTGTCCTCGTGGGCATGGCCGACCCGACAGACCTGTTTGCCTACGACGAGCTCGGCAGGATCCTGCAGAAGGACGTCGAGGTGGCGGTCGTGAGCGAGGCGGTGCTGTTGCAGACCGTGGACCGGATCTATCGCCGCACGGAGGAGATCTCGGGGCTCGCGCGGGAACTGGAGCGCGACGTCGGCGATGCCTATGTCGATTTCGGCGCGCTGGGCGCCGGCGCCGAGGACGCGCCGGTGGTGAAGCTGCTGCAAAGCGTGTTCGAGGACGCAATCCAGGTAAACGCTTCCGACGTGCACATCGAGCCGCAGGAAGGGCGCCTGCAGATCCGTTTTCGCATCGATGGCGCGCTCAATCCGCAGACCGAGGCCGACCCGAAGATCGCGCCGGCGCTCGCGCTGCGCCTGAAGCTGATGGCGGGCCTGGACATCTCGGAAAAGCGCCTGCCGCAGGACGGGCGGTTGAACGTCATCGCGCGCGACCAGAAGATCGACGTGCGCATGTCCACGATGCCGACGCAGTACGGCGAATCCGTGGTGCTGCGCCTGCTCAACCGGAAGGCGACGCTGCAGACCCTCGACCGGCTCGGCATGCCGGAGGACATGTTGCAGCGCTTTCGCGAACTGCTGCACAGAACGGCCGGCATGATCCTGGTGACCGGGCCGACTGGCAGCGGCAAGACCACCACGCTGTATGCGGCGCTCGCCGAGGTCAACACGCCCGAACGCAAGATCGTCACGGTGGAAGATCCCGTGGAGTATCGGCTGGCCGGCATCAACCAGGTGCAGGTGAACGAGAAGATCGAATTGACCTTCGCGCGGGTGCTGCGCTCGACGCTGCGCCAGGACCCAGACGTCATCCTGATCGGCGAGATCCGGGACGAGGAAACGGCGCAGATCGGCATGCGCGCCGCGCTCACGGGCCACCTGGTGTTCTCCACGCTGCACACCAAGGACGCCGCCAGCACGCCGATCCGGCTGGTGGACATGGGCGTGCCCGGGTATATGGTGGCCACCTCAATCCACGCCGTGATTGCGCAGCGCCTCATACGCCTCATCTGCGAGAGCTGTACGCAAGAGCGCGAGCCGGATGCGCAGGAGGGGCGCTGGCTGGAGGCGGTGATGGGCTCGGACTGGAACCAGCGCAAGTTCCGTCACGGCCGCGGCTGCTCGCATTGCAATGGCACCGGCTATGCCGGGCGCGTCGGGGTCTACGAGATGCTCGAGATGACGCCCGACCTCGTGCGCGCCGCGAACCGCGCCGATCCCAACCTGTTCATCGAGACTGCGCGCCAGCACCTCAAAGGCCGCACGCTGACCGACCACGCGCTGGCGCTGGTATTGGAGGGGCGCACCACCGTGGCCGAAGCGCTCAAGGTCGCGGTGCAGGTGGAAGACTGATGCCGGCCTTTGCGTACCGCGGTCGCGATGCGCGCGGCGTACTGGTCAGCGGCAAGCTAGAAGGTGCCGATTCCAGCGCAGTCGCGGACCAGCTGCTCGCCATCGGCGTGACGCCAGTCGAGATACAGCCTGCGGGCGAGCGCGTTTCCTTTGAGGCGCCCGAGTGGTGGCTTCGCCTCAGCGCACCGCCGATCACCGATGTCGACGTGATGCTGTTCTCTCGTCAGATGTACGCGCTCTTGAAGGCGGGCGTGCCGATCATGCGGGCCTTGGCAGGACTCCAACAGTCCACCAACAATAGGTCATTAGCGGAAGTGATCGCTGACTTGCGCGTAAGCCTGGATGCCGGTCGCGAGCTCTCGGCCGCCATGCGCAGCCATCCGAAGGTCTTCGGCCCGTTCTACGTCAGCGTGATCCGGATCGGCGAGTCGACGGGCGAGCTCGACCAGTCGTTTAACCGCATGTTCGAGTACATGGAGTTCGACAAGGAGATCCGCGACCGCATCAAGGCGGCGGTGCGCTACCCGATCATCGTGCTGGTGGTCATTGCGGCGGCGGTAGCGGTGGTGAACTTCGCGGTGATCCCTGCATTTGCGAAGATCTTCGAGGCGCAGAAAGTGCCGCTGCCGCTCCTTACGCAGCTTCTGATCGGCACGTCCAACTTCTTCCTCGCCTACTGGCCGGCAATCCTGGCCACGCTGGCCGCGGCGGTGTTCGGCGCTCAGATGTACGTGGGTACCGAGAACGGCCGCTACCAGTGGGATCGCTGGAAGACGCGCCTGCCTTTGGCCGGCCCCATCATCCTGCGCGCCACGCTGGCGCGTTTCGCGCGCGGCATGGCACTGGCGATGCGCGCCGGCGTGCCGATCGTGCAGGCGATGTCGGTGGTGGCGGAGGTGGTGTCGAACGCCCACATGGCGTTGCGCATCCAGCAAATGCGTGACGGCGTCGAACGTGGGGAAAGCGTGCTGCGCACGGCAACCGCCGCCGGCATCTTCACGCCCGTGGTCCTGGAGATGATCTCGGTCGGCGAGGAGACCGGGGAGCTTGACGACCTAATGACTGAAGTCGCGGACATGTACGAGCGGGAAGTGGACTACGACATCAAGAACCTCGCGGCCAATATAGAGCCCATCCTGACGGTAGCTTTGGGCGTGATGGTGCTTCTCCTGGCATTGGGTGTGTTCTTGCCCATTTGGGGAATGGGCAGCGTGCTGCTGAAGAAATGATCCCTGCCGGCCGGCAGCGAAACTACCTGCAGTCCGGCTTGTACGTGATCATTGCCGGAATCTTGGCGGCGCTCTTGCTAGAGCGCCTTTTGACCTATGCAGAGGCAGTCGAGAAGGCGAGTATGGAGGTCACGCTGAGCCGCCTCCATACGGGCCTTTATGCTCAACTGGCGTTTTTGGCGCTGCGTGGAGAGAAGGATGCCTACGCATTAGTCGTTTCGGGTAGCCCATTTCAAGCGCTGAGGTGGAGGCCGTCGGAGTATCTGGGGGAGTTTGATGGCGTGCCGCCTGGAGATCATGGCGGAAAGTGGTTCTTCGACGAGGCGGAGCATGAATTGGTCTACACGCCAAACCTTAGTAGGCACCTTGTTGCCGAATCGAGTGATTCGGACGCGATACGACTCCGGTTTCGGCTGGAGATCCAACAATCGAAGCAGGAGGCTTTTGCGGGGGTCTTGCTTCGATCAGTGAACGATTTTCGATGGGACCCGCTGTAGCGCTCAACCTCACAAGGTTTCTAGGTTTTGTGAAGAAACCGATTGACGCATATTGACAATTCGAGTTGCAGGATCTTAAAGTAGCAGTTAAAGTGCCGGACGACGGGATATGGGCGGCAGGATCGGGCGATGTACCCGACCCTTCCATCCGCGGACAACTCCGAAAGGAAAGGGGCGAATATGCGCAGGGTCTTGCAGGCAGGCTTTACCTTGATTGAGCTGGTGGTGGTTATTGTCGTTCTGGGGATTCTGGCGGCGATTGCGGTGCCCCAGTTCCTGGACATCTCCACTCAAGCACGAAACGCGGTGCTGGATGGCGCTTGCGGTGCGCTGCAATCTGCCGCCGTGATTCGCTATGCCTCTGTAAAAGGGCCATCTGGTTTCGCAGCGATTTCTGGAAACGTTACCGTTACTCCAGGTATCACGTTTGGTGGAACTTGCGGCGTACCAACCGTGTCCGATTTAGTCGTTAGTAACAGGCCCTGTACGGCGCTCCCAAGCGAACTTTGCGTTGGCCCATAGCGCGAACGAGGCGCTGCGGCACGCGTACGAGGTCTCGCCGCCAGCGGCCTAGATGAAAGTGACGAAGGGGAGCTTGGTGGCTCCCCTTTTTTTTGCGGCACTGGGGATTGCGTGTTTCGCTTCCCAGCTTGGGGTCGCGCTCCCCTGGGCGCTGGCAACTGTGGCGTTGGTGTTGGTGGGTTGGGCAGGCAGGGAAGGGCGCGCAGGGACGTCGCCGATCGCCCTGGCCACTTTGAGCTACGCCGCTTGGGTTGCGCTCAGTACCTTGGCCCTCAGCCCGGCATACACATCGGCCGGCCTGTATCACCCGGTACTCCTGATCTTGTCGTTTCTGGTTATTCGCCGGCTTACGGCCGGGGCGGAACGATGGGCAGCGATCTCGACCATGGCCCTCGGCGGGATCCTCGCGTTGTGGGGATTGGCACAACTCGCATGGCTCGGTATGGCGCGCGCCCATGCCATGCTGGAGACGCCGGCCACCTATGCCACTGTGCTCAATCTCGTGCTGGTGCCGATGGTCGCGCTCACCGCCGCGGGCCACCGCAATGCACTGGTGCTTGGAAGCATTGTCGTCGCCTCGGCAGGACTGTTCGCGGCAGACAGTAGAGGCGGCCTGCTTGGATTGGCTGCGGGTATTGGATGCGCAGTTTTTCTAGCTAGTCGGACAAAGTTGCTGAGACCCCGGCATCTTGCACTTGCGCTTGCGCTTGTTGCCGCAGGTGCCCTGTTGGTCGCGGCGCTACGCGTCCTGCCTTCTTCGCAGCAGACCGAAAGACCGACTGCAACCGAGCGTTCTGAATCCTCCGTCTCGCGCCTCGAGCTCTTCGCCCTTGCATTGAAGACGTGGCGAGAGCGCCCATGGCTTGGACATGGCTACCTGACCTACGAGTACACCTTTGAGAAAGGGCGGGCCGGAGTGCCAAGCTACCAGAGAACGCAAGCAACATCGTTCGTACACAACGATTACCTCCAGACTCTGTCCGAGCTCGGCTTGATCGGTGTGGCGGCATTTCTTGCGTTTGTCTGGTTGCCGCTGTGGATGGCCTATAGACGAATCCGGTTGCTCGAAGCGGAGCACCAACTGGTGGTGGTGGCTTGCGCCTCAGCACTTGCGTCGATGGCGATCCACGCCCTCGTGGATTTTCCTTTCTATGTACCGATTTGCTTGGTGCTGTATGGATTCTTTCTCGGCGCACTGGAAAAACGGGTCTGTACCCTGAAACGTGCGAACACAACCCTGCCGAGGTATGCCGGACGGTGGTTCCGGGCGATTCGGGCCGGTGCCTTAATGGTTGCACTAGTGCTGCTGCTGAGACCCGTGAGTGCGGAGTATCTGGCGGGGCGTGGGCTGAGGGACGCGGCGGCTGGGAAAGGCCAACGCGCAGCTCTCATGCTGGGATTGGCTCGCAGCATCGAACCTGCAGACTGGCGTTACCATTGGTACGCAGGACAGTTCTGGGACGCGCAGGCAGTGGATTCGGGAAGGCGCGAAGCGGCCCAGTTCGCCGCCGACGCTTACGCCGCAGGTTTTGCCGCCAACCCGCTGGAAGTGAGGAACCTTCTGGGAATAATCTCGGTGCACCGACGCCATCGGCAACTCATGGATGCGCCCGCCGATCCCGGCACGATGCAGCAATGGGAGGCGCAGGCGTTGGCACTGGCTCCCCTCAATCCCGCAGTACGGCGCGAGCTCGGGCGATGAAGCGGCGGGCCAAGGGATTCACGCTGGCGGAACTGGTCGTCGTGATCGTGGTCGCTGCCATCCTCGCCGCAATCGCTATTCCTCAGTTCAACCAACCCGAGATCGACGCCGCTTGGTTCCACGAGCAAGCGCGCTCCACCGTGCGCTACGCGCAGCGCACAGCGGTGGCGCAGCGCCGCTGCGTTTTTGTGTCCACCACCGCAACGCAGTTGAGGCTGCTCTACGACGACGGCAGCTGCGCGATTACCGGCACGGCGGTGCGGGATCTGGCGAAGAATGAAGACATCGTGTTGACCGCGCCTGCCGGCGTGGGCGTGGCCGCCGCGCCGAACCCGTTCCGCTTCAACGGCCTCGGCCAGCCGAGTGCGGCGGCCACAGTGACCGTCGGCGGCAGGACCATCACCGTCAACGCGGAGACCGGCTATGTCCAGTAGCCGCCAGCGCGGCCTGTCGCTCGTCGAAGTCGTGGTCTTCATAGTCGTGCTCGGCATCGCGCTGGCCGGCATGGCGGTGATCTACAACCAACTCACGCTGGCGAGCGTGGATCCGGTGGTCAGGAAGCAGGCGGTGGCGATCGCCAATTCACTGATGGAGGAGATTCAATTGCGGCCTTTCACCCTGTGCGATCCGGATGATCCCAACGTGTTCGCCGCGCCGACGCCGGCGTGCGGGACGCCGGAGGGCATCGGCACCGAGGGCCTGGAAACGCGATACGGACCCATTATTTTCTATGACAATGTAAGCGACTACGACACGTTCGAGATGGCGGGCAGCATCCAGGATATTTCCAACAACACGATCACGGAGCTCAACGGATACAGCGCGAGGGTGGATATCATCAACGCGGGCACCGACTTCACCCCCGCAGTTCCCGCCGACGCCGCGCTTCGCGTCACCGTGATCGTGACGGGCCCCGCCAATGTTCGAGTGATACTCCAGGGCTACCGCTTGCGCTATGCGCCCAATTCGCCTTAGCCGCGGCGTGACGCTGATCGAGCTGGTGGTGGCGATCGTGATCGTCGGCATCATCGGCGCGGTTGTCGTTTTCTTCATCAACCCGCTGCGCCAGAGCACGGACATCGCGCTACGCGCCGAGCTCACGGATATTGCGGACAACGCATTGCAGCGCATTGGCCGCGACGTCAAGCTAGCGCTCCCCAACAGCGTGCGCATTGCCGCAGCCGGCGGTTCGATCTTTGTCGAGTTTCTGGCGGTGCGAACGGCGGGACGCTACCGCGCTGACGGTGGCGGTGCCGCGGCCGGGACCAACTGCCCCGACGACGATCCCGCGTTGCCCGTTCCTGGCAACGATCAGCTGTCGTTCGATCTCGCCGACACGTGTTTCAAGACGATCGGCAAGCTGGCGGAGGCCGTTGTGCCCAACAGCGACCATTTGGTGATGAGTAATTATGGTTTCACCGACCAGAACGCCTACCAGACCGCGGGGATCCTCAATCGGGCCTTGATCACCGCGTTCGACGCCTCCGAGCCGGAAAGGGATCGAATACAGTTCGCGTCTACGACGTTCCAGCGGGCGCTGCACGACTCCCCCGGCAAGCGTTTTTTCGTCGTTTCCGGGCCGGTGAGCTACGTCTGCAATCCGGATCCGGTGGCGGGCACCATCCGGCGGTACTGGAACTACGGCACTGGCCCCGGCGGCACCACGCCGCGCGCCTCGCAGCCCATCGATTCCGCCACCGGGCTCGACTCCGGCGGTTCCGCCCTAATCGCGGAGCACGTCACCGCCTGCGCCTTCGTCTATTCGAGCGTGGGGCCCCAACTCGGATTGCTGACGATGCGGATCACCCTGAGCCGGCAACTGTTCGGCGGCACCGCCGAGACGATCTCCCTGTACCACGCCGTGCACGTGAACAACACCCCATGAGATCACTTCCCCGTCGAGCGAAGGGCTTCGCGCTGATCCTGGCGCTGTTTCTCATCGTGTCGCTGGCGGCGATCGGCGCGTATCTGCTCACGGTGTCGAACGCGCAGGTGGAATCAGGCATCATGGACGAGCAAAGTGCCCGCGCGTATCAGGCGGCGCGCGGCGGATTGGAATGGGGTGCCTATCAGGTGTTGCAAGCCGGCAATTGCTGGGCAGGACCGGCCACGATGCCCTTTCCTGCGGATTTGGCCAATTTCAGTGCGTCGGTGACCTGTACGGATTTCACGCCCGAGACCGAAGGGGGCGCGCCGGTAGCCACATTTCGCATCACGTCCACAGGGTGCAACGCCGCCGCTTGTCCGGGGGCTGCGGTCCCAGGGTACGTGGAACGCCAACTTCAGCTCACAGTGGCTAGATAAACAGCGATGTTGGATAAAGAGGAATACTTGCTACTTACAGAAATCTCATTGACAACAAGTGCTTATTCATTTAATTTCAAGTTAAATCATCGATTTGGGGTGAGGCAGAGATGAAATGGCCGTTGGCGCGAAATGCCCGGGAGCCAGGTTGGCTCGTGGTCAGCCTGCGTCCCGGCGAATTGAGTTTCGTGCATGGCCAGGTTGCTCCTGGTGGCGCCGCAACGGTGGACAGGTGCGGAACTCGGGCTCTGGAGGGTGAATTCGAAGGCGCTGAACAGGCCGCCAAGGAGTTGGAGTTCGGCCGCTATCAGTGTTCGACCCTGCTCGCCTCGGGCGAGTACCAGATGCTGCTGGTCGAAGCCCCGAACGTACCGCAGGCCGAGCTCAAGACAGCGATCCGCTGGCGCATCAAGGACTTGCTCGATTACCACGTCGATGACGCAACGGTGGATGTGCTCGCCGTGCCGCCGAACCCCGCCGGCGGCGAGCGCGGCAGCTCGATGTATGCGGTCACTGCGCGAAACGAGGTCGTGCAGGCGTGCATCGGGCGCTTCGAAGGCGCGCGCATTCCGCTGTCGGTGATCGACATCCCGGAGACGTCGCAACGAAACATCGCGGCCCTGTTCGAGCAGCAGGATCGCGGCCTGGCGATGCTGTACATCGGGCCCGACGAGGGCCTGCTGACGATTAATTTCCGCGGCGAACTCATGCTGGCCCGGCGCATTGAGGTAAGCGCCGAGGATCTGCGTTCGTCGTCGGCGAGCGAGCGCGAGGGGCATTTCCAGCGTGTGCTGCTCGAACTGCAGCGCACGCTGGACCACTTCGATCGCCAGTTCGCCTATGCGCCGATCGCCAAGCTGTTGCTCGCGCCCCAGTCCGGCGAGACCGGGCTGCTGGAGTATCTGGCGGGGAATCTCGACGTGCCGGTCGAGCGGGCCCATCTGTCGGGCGCAATCGCCTTCGGCGCGCAAGCGGAGCTGGAACCCGAAGACGAATGGCGGCTGTTTCACCTGATCGGCGCCGCACTACGCCACGAATCGAAGGATCTGTAGGCATGAGCCAGCAGATCAATCTGTTCAATCCGCTCTTCCTGCGCAAGGAGAAGTACTTTTCCTCGCGCACCATGCTGCAAAGCCTGGGCTTGATCGCACTCGGCCTGGTAGCCCTGTATGCCTATGCGCTCGTACAAACCCGCGGCATGGAGCAGCTCGCGACGGACTACCGCACGCAAATGACCGCACAACGCGACCAGTTCGTGAAGCTGGGGTCGCGAGTGCAAAGCAAGCTTCTAGAAGCCGAAGTCGCCCGCCTCGAAGCCGATGCCAAAGCGCGCCGTGGCATGCTGGACCTGGTGAAGGGCGGCGACCTGGGCGATACGGAGGGGTTCTCGCGCTACTTCGCAGCCTTCGCCCGGCACACCGTTCGCGGCGTGTGGCTGACGGGATTCGGCGTCGGCGAACGCGGCAATGTCCTGCGCATTCGTGGCCGGGTGCTGCATCCCGACCTGGTACCGGCCTACCTGAAGGCGCTCAATGAAGACGAGGTCATGCGCGGGAGATTGATCACCGAGCTGAAGCTTACTTCCCGGGACGAGTCCGGCGCGACACGTGGCTCGGTATCGAAGGAGGCTACGGCGCCGGCGCGATACGTGGAGTTCGAATTGCTCGCGCCCTTGCGGGCGCCCGCAACCGTCAAGCCGGCCGCGAAGGGAGCTCGACCTTGAGGGACGTGTTCCAGCGCTACGCCGAGCGCATCGACAACGCCACATTGCGCGAACGCGTGCTGTTGTTCGCAGCGGCGGCCCTGATCGTCATCTTCGTCGTCAATGCGACCCTGATACAGCCATTGCGCGATACGCAGCGGCGCCTTGGCGCAGACATCGCGCAGAAGGAAGCGGAGCTGCGCACCATTCAGGGTGGTCTGCAGCGCATGGTGCAGGCGCAACGCGTAGATCCGGACGCGCGCAACCGGGAACGGATCGCGCAACTGCAGTTGGAGGTCAACTCCCTGGATGCCTCGATCGCGGAGGAGCAGCGCCGATTCACGCCGCCACAGCGGATGCGCCAGGTCCTGGAAGAAATGCTGGAGCGCGGCAAGCGCCTGCAAGTGCTCGACATGAAAACGCTGCCCGCCTCGGATCTATCGGCGACTCAGGGCCAGTCAGGACGCAGGGTTTTCCGCCACGGCATGGAGATCACGCTGGCCGGCAGCTATCTCGATCTTTACGCGTACCTGCACGGACTCGAGGCACTGCCGACGCAGCTCTATTGGGGACGCGCCGAAATGTCGGTTGCCGAATACCCGCTCGCCACGCTGAAGCTTACGGTGTACACGCTCAGCTTTGATCAGGCATGGCTGGTGGTATGAGTCGATTCCTTGCCCTGGTGCTGGGTGTCGTGCTGTACGCAGCAGCGGCTGCGCAATCGGAAAGGCTCGTCGATCCGACGCGCCCGCCGAGCGCCCCGGATCCGGCCCGCACGGACGACGCTGCACCGACGGCGGGACCGCAACTGCAATCTGTGCTCATCTCACCGGCGCGCCGCATAGCCGTGATCAGCGGCCAGACTGTCGTTCAGGGCGGCAAGTACGGTGACGCCACCGTGTCGGAAATCACCGAAAGTGCGGTGCATCTGCGGTATGCGAATCGCAGGCAAACGTTGCAGCTCGTGCCGGGCATCGTAAAGCGCGACCGGCGCGCCGGCGCCGATTCGAATTCGCAAGGACCCTCCCGATGAACCGATCCCTATTCCTGCTAGCTGCCTTCCTCATGGCCGCCTGCACCAACCCTCCGCCACGCCCGACGAGCGTCGACCCGGCGATCACCGCCGAAGTGGATCGAGCTGTAACCGGACCCGGACCCCGGCGGACCGAGGTCCCGAACGAAGCCTTGCTGCCGCCGCTGCGGATGGAGTTGCCGAGCGTGGCAGGCCGGCCGATGGATCCGCGGTTCGACCTGTCGGTAAGCAATGCGCCAGCGCCCCAGGTATTCATGGCCATCGGTTCCGGCACGCGCTACTCCATCCTTCTGAATCCCGAGGTCAAGGGGAACATCACGGTCAACCTGAAGGACGTGACAGTCATGGAGGCGCTCGACGCGCTGCGCGAGCTCTATGGATACGACTACCGCCTCGATGGCACGCGGGTGTTCGTGCAGCCGGCCGGCCTGCAGACGAAAATCTATCGCGTCAATTACCTCCTGGGGCAGCGCCGTGGCACGAGCGACTTGCGCGTGCAATCGGGATCGCTCGCGGATTCGAGTGTGCCTTCGGGCCCCCCCAGCCCGGCTTCGACCGCGAATCCTGTGCCTGGCGGCCCCAGTTCACAGAGTTTTGGCGGCGGCGCGGCGCGCTCTCTCGACAGTACGCGCGTCACGACAACCGTGGTCAACGATTTCTGGGGCGATCTGCGCAATGCGTTGGGGGCGATCGTCGGTACGGGTGACGGGCGCAGCGTAGTGGTGACGCCCCAGTCGGGGGTGGTGCTGGTGCGTGCTTTCCCGCCGGAGATCCGCGCGGTGGAGCAATACCTTCACGAGACCCGAATCGTCGTCGAGCGCCAGGTGATGCTGGAAGCGAAGGTGATCGAGGTGACCCTCGCCGAAGGATTTCAGTCGGGGATCAACTGGGCCCTGTTCCGTACGCATGCCAGTCCGCGAGGCGCGATCGGCCAGCTCGGCAACAACACGACCCTCGGCACAAGCACCAGCGGTTCGAGCCTCAGCAGCGGGGGCGTGACGGTGAATCCGCTGGCCGGCACGCTGGCCACGGCAGCGACCGCGGCGGGCAACGGCGGCGCGGTGTTTGGATTGGCGTTTCAGACGTCGAATTTCGCCGCCTTGCTCCAGTTCCTGGATTCACAAGGCTCGACGCAGGTGCTATCCAGCCCGCGAATCGCGACGTTGAACAACCAGAAGGCGGTGCTCAAAGTGGGTACGGACGAGTTCTTCGTGACCAACGTGGCGACGGTGACGACCACCACCGGTACGACCACGCAGCAGACGCCGACCGTGACCGTCGCGCCCTTCTTCTCCGGGATCATGCTCGATGTGACGCCGCAGATCGACGAACTCGCTAACATCACGCTGCATATCCATCCCTCCATCAGCGAAGTGACGGAATCGCGGCGCGTGGTCGACTTGGGCGGTTCGATCCCGTCGATCACACTGCCGCTGGCCAAGTCGTCCGTCAACGAATCGGATACGGTGGTCCGCGTCACGGACGGCAATATCGTCGCGATCGGTGGTCTGATGAGCGTGGACGTACGCGATGGCCGCACCGGCATACCTGGCGTGGCGGATTCCAACGTGCTGCTGCGCAACTCGGATCGACAGTCGCGCAAGCGGGAGATCGTCATACTGCTCAAGCCGACCATCATTCAGAACAATGCGAGCTGGGGCCGGGATCTGCGCGAAACGCGCGACCGGCTTGAGCAGTTCATTCCGGCGCGCCCCGGGCGGGACGCGGCGCCGCAGTGAACTATCTGCGACATTTCGGGCTGCGCGAGGCACCGTTCGGCATTTCCCCCGACACGAGTTACTTCTACGCCTGCCGCAGCACGCAGGAGGCGCTCAACACGCTGCTGATTGCCGTGGGCAATGGGGAGGGTTTCATCAAGATCACCGGCGAAGTCGGCACCGGCAAAACCTTGTTGTGCCGCAAGTTCCTCGGTACGCTGGATGCCGGGTGGGCGAGCGCCTATATCCCCAATCCCAATCTCGAGCCGCGCGCACTGGTGCTGGCGGTGGCCGAAGAGCTATCCGTTCCTATAGCTGCGGACGTGGATCAGCACCATCTGCTGCGCGGCATCACGCGGGTGCTGCTCGACCATGCGCGTCACGGACGACGCGTCGTCTTGTGCATGGATGAAAGCCAGGGCATGCCGCTGGAAACGCTGGAAACCCTGCGCCTGCTGACGAATCTGGAGACCGAGAAGCGCAAGCTCCTGCAGGTCGTACTCTTCGGCCAGCCCGAACTCGACCGCAAGCTGGCGTCCGAGTCGATTCGGCAATTGCGGCAACGCATTACGTTTCAGTACGCGCTGCGCGGACTGGACCGCGAAGAGATCGGGGCCTACGTTGAGCATCGTCTGGCGATTGCCGGGCACGCGGGTGCGCCATTGTTCGAGCCCCGGGCATTGCGCGCCTTGCACCGGGCGAGTCGCGGCGTGCCGCGGCTCGTCAACATCCTGGCGCACAAAGCGCTACTGCTCGTATTCGGGGAAGGAGGCCGCCGCGCCTCGCACCGTCACGTGCAAGCGGCAGCGTCCGATACGCCTTCTGCGGGTCCGGTGCGCGGCTGGTGGTGGCTGCGACTCCGGGCGCCCCGCGCCGCGGAATAGGCCATGCCGTGAGCGTCATCAACAAAATGCTGCAGGAACTCGACCGCCGCCATGCGCGGACGGCGCCACCGGGGCAGACCGTGCATCCCGAGGTCCGCGCGGTGCACGCCGCGCATCGCGGACAGGAATGGTTCTGGCGGATCGTCGCAGGCCTGATGCTGATCGCTGCAGTCTGGACGCTATGGGTGGTTTACCAGTTGCAACCGCGCACAGTGGCCACGGAGCTTGCGTACCGCGCCGCAGAAAGCAGTCGCCGCCAGGTGGCCGCTATCGCCCCGCCATCGCTGCCCCGGGGAGCGGCGGCGCCGGCAGCAACCGGGGTGAATGCGCCGGCCCTGTCAAGCGCCATCGCGGCAGCCAAGCCGGTTCCCGAGAAACTCGCGGCACCCATGGAGACGCTGCGTCTTGCCTTGACCATCGATACACCGCTCGCGCCACGCCAGTCCCAACGGGTCCAATCGGCGCCTTCGCGGGAACGAACGAGCGTAGCGACTGCGCCCCGGAAACAAGCCCTTGCAAGCAGACCTGCGCCGTCTTCAACACACATCGAAAAGCGCTCGAGGCAAGGAGCGCCCGAAGAGCGTGCCGAATCATTGTTCAGGCAGGCGGCCGTGCAGCTCGAACGGGGTCGAGTCGCTGACGCCGAGGCGCTGCTGCGAGCAGCTTTGGACGCGGACCACACACACCAGCCGGCGCGCCAGACGCTGATCGCGCTCGATATCGAGCAGGGCCGGATCGATGATGCGCGTCGTCACTTGCAGGAGGGGCTTGCCGTCAATCCCTCCCTTGTTCCATATGCGGTGGCGCTGGCGCGCATACACGTGGATCGCGGTGACTACCCTCTTGCGTTCGAGGTTCTCGATGCGGTGAACGCTGACGGAGTGGAGAGCCCGGACTTTCATTCGATGCGTGGCGCAGTACTGCTTCGTATGGCACGCTACGACAAGGCAGCGGATGCCTATCGACGCGCGCTTGGCGCCGGGGCGCAAACGGGCGCCTCGTGGGTTGGTCTGGGCATATCGTTGGACGCGCTTGGGCGCAATCCGGAAGCGGCCGAAGCGTTTAGGCGTGGCGTCGCCACAGGGACGCTTGCCGACGACCTGAGGGCGTACGCGGAGCAGCGCGTACGACAATTGCAGTAGCTCAAGCTGCGCTCGAGGCGCCCTCGCCCACCTGCTCCAGCCGGTAGCCGTAGTTGTAGATCGGCACTACGCGAAAACCCGTCTCGGTGCGCAGGTCCAGCTTCTTTCTCACCTGGCTCACATGGGTGTCAACCGTGCGCGTCACGAGGTCGCCGCTGCGACCCCATACGGCCTCCTGCAAGTGACCGCGAGAAAGCAGTCGTCCCAGGTTCCGGAACAGGACGACGGTCAGCTCAAACTCCTTTGGGGTAAGTTCGATCCTCTCGCTGCCGCGGCGCACCTCGCCCTTTGCGACGTCGATGTCGAACGGCGGAAACGACAGCAGCTTCTCTTCCTCGCGCGGATACGCGCGGCGCAACAGCGCGTGCACGCGAGCCAGCGTTTCCTGTCGTCTGACGGGCTTCACCATGTAGTCGTCGGCGCCGTTCTCCAGGGCGAAGACGATGTCTTGCTCGGCATCGCGCACAGTCACAAACAGGACGGGCACTTGCTTGGACACGTTGGCGCGCAGCCACATCAATACGTCAATCCCGGAGACGTCGGGAACCTGCCAGTCGATGACGAAGAGATCGAAGCTTTCCCGCCCGGCGTGCCTCATGGCGTCACGGCCGCCCAGATAGCCGTGTACGTCATGTCCGTCATCCGTCAGCCAGCGCTTGAGCAGCGCCAACTGATCCGGGTCGTCCTCGAGAATAGAGATTCGCAAGCGGCACTCCCTCGCACGCAATAACAATAATACTGCTTCCCCAGGGCAGCCCCAAGGGCTATGGCAGAATCCGGTTTCTATCCCAATCCCATGCGCATCGCCTTACTGGGCGCCGGCACCATTGCTCGGCTCACTCTGGAACACCTTGGTCGGGGAGTGCTTCCCGGGGTTGAAGTCGTCGCCATAGCGGGACGCAGCGCCAGTTCGCGCGGCGTCGATCTGGCGCTGAAGCATTCAGTGCCTTTCGTCGTCGGTCGTGAAGCGTTGTTGCGCCTGCGCCCGCGAGCGGTACTCGAGGCGGCGTCTCACGAGGCGGTTCGAGAGCACCTGGTACCGCTCCTAGAGAGCGGGGTGAGCGTGACCGTGTTGTCCGCAGGGGCATTGGCCGATCGCACGCTGCACCAAGCGGCTGAGGAGGCCGCGCGTATCAGCGGCGCCATGCTGTATGTCCCCTCGGGTGGCATAGGTGGACTTGACGCGCTGAAGGCCGCGTGTGTGGCGGGCGTCGACGAGGTGGGCATCCGTGTGGCCAAGCCGCCAAAGGCTTGGAAGGGCATTCCATTCGTGGAACGTCTGGGGGTCGACCTGGACGGCCTGTCGCAGCCCTATACCCTCTTTGCAGGCGTCGCCCGCGACGGCGTGCCGCATTTCCCGCAAAACGTGAACATCGCGGCCGTCCTCTCACTTGCCGGCATCGGATTCGACCGCACGCAACTCGAGGTGGTTGCGGATCCGGCCCTGACGCACAACATGCACACGATTCGAGTATCGGGGCGCACCGGACGCTTTACCGTCGCGCTGGAGAACGTGCCCTCGCCGGACAATCCGAAGACTGCCTGGCTTGCCTGCTATAGCGCGCTGGCCGCGCTTCGATCCATGGTGGCACCCGCTCGATACGGTACGTAACCCATTGATGCGCATGGCCGAGGTGCTCGGAGGGGATACGCGCGCGTGGCATCGCGGACACGCAGGTCATGCAGGGGATGCTTCTCGAATCCTTGACTAAGCAAAGGATTCCTAACATAATTTCGGGTTCCGCCGGAGGGGTGCCCGAGCGGCTAAAGGGGGCAGACTGTAAATCTGTTGGCCTTGCGCCTACGTTGGTTCGAATCCAACCCCCTCCACCAGCAATCCGGGCGTTCCCGGCGGCGGGGCGGCATGTGACGTGGGTGAGGTGAAAAGGCGGGTGTAGCTCAATGGTAGAGCAGAAGCCTTCCAAGCTTATGACGAGGGTTCGATTCCCTTCACCCGCTCCAGGCAACACCAGAGCCCATGTAGCTCAGTGGCAGAGCACTCCCTTGGTAAGGGAGAGGTCATGCGTTCAATCCGCATCATGGGCACCACGGACGACGGCAGCATTCGGTAACTGATCGAGAAAGAAAGCCATGGCAAAAGGCAAATTCGAGCGCACCAAACCGCACGTGAACGTGGGGACGATTGGCCACGTGGATCACGGCAAGACGACGCTGACGGCGGCGATCACGCACGTGCTGTCGAAGAAGTTTGGCGGC
>Ga0209705_10000272_pt1 | contig 26984 bp, 23 predicted proteins | sample PPLLaktember2015_5_FD_187262 | JGI IMG/M metagenome (GOLD analysis project Ga0209705, IMG submission 187262) | Freshwater sediment microbial communities from Prairie Pothole Lake near Jamestown, North Dakota, USA - PPLs Lake P8 Core (1) Depth... | ecosystem: Environmental > Aquatic > Freshwater... | reverse complement strand
GTTCCTTCGTCAGCGGGCGGTTGAGCGCGCCCATGTTCAGGACGAACGCCAGGTAGCCCGCGTTGTAGATGGGCACGAGCTCGGTCAGCGACGGGTGCAGCCCGTAGGTCGCGCCGCCCGGCCCCGGGATGGGGAGCAGGGTGTTGGCCGCCAGGGCCACACCGGCCGTGCCGCCACGCGCAGACGAGTACGCCGTGTAGTTGTCGGCCGGCACGATGAGGTTGTTGGCGTCGTTCCCGCCGAACATGTACACGCACACCAGGGCCTTGTAGTCGGTGACGCGGCCCTGCGCCTGGACGTCACGGACGAAGAACTGGCGTGCCGGCTGGACGCCGAGGCTGGTGAGTCCCAGGGCAGCCAGGCGAGCGCTCAGCTTGAGGAAATTGCGGCGAGCGGGGACGTTGTGAGAGTGACCCATGGTGATTGCTGCTCCTATTCCACCGTGACGGTCTGCCAGCTGGTGAACCCGCTGTTGCCGCAGATGTTTTCCGACCGGACCCGCAGCTCGTAGCGGCCGGGCCCGACGGGACTGGAGATATTCGCCGTGGCGACCGGGAAGAGGCCCAATGAGGTCCTGGAGTTGTCCGGGTTGCGGAGCCGAGCTTCCACGGTGTATCGCGTGGGGGCCGTGCCGCTGGTGGGCGCCAGCCAGTGCGCCGACACCGCGCGTCCGTTGACAGCCGTCGTGAAGGATCCGGGTGTCCTCGGCGCCGAGCAGCCGCTCAGCGGGAAGGTCATCGTCACGCTGTTCGATGACCCGCTGGTGCCGACGGCATTGGTGGCGCGCACGGTGAAGCCGAAGGTCCCCGCGGGCACGCTGTCGAAGCTCCAGGTGTCGGTCAGCGGCATCGGGATGCTGGCCACGCGAGCGCCGTTCTGCGTGACGTCCACGGTGATCCCCGTCGGCTCGCCGCCACCAAACGTGTTCCGCCAGTTCAGCACGACCGCGGAGCCATTGCCGTAGCCCGAGAGCGAGCGCGGCGCCGTGGGGCCCGAATAGTCCCCGACATAGAGCCGGACCTCGCTGGACGGACGGCTGAGGGCCGCGCCGGCCACCGTCCGCAGGCGGATGTAGAACGCGCCCGGCGGCGCGCTGAAGGTGAAGCTCGGCGTCGTGGCGCTGATCGGAATCGTCGCCAGCACTTCACCCGGACGAACACCGCCTTCGAGCACGTACCCGGTGGCGGCCGGCCCGATGAGGGGTGCGCGCCAGGTGATTGAGACGGTGTTACCCGCGAGCGAAGAGACCGCGAGGCCGGTCGGTGGCTGCACGGAACTGGCACCCGCCACCGAAGTGTCGGAGTAGACCGAGTACTCGCTGGAGATGGCCGCCAGGTAGAGCGCGCCGCGGGCCCGCTCGCGCATGCCGCCATCCGAGCTGTCGGTGATGGCCGCTGTGGCCGCGATGATCAGGTCGCGCAGTTCCGGCGACATCCGCCCGAACATCAGGTTCTGGTTCACGGCCTCGACGAGGGCCGACGGGTCGGCAGCCAGCGCCTGGTAGGTGGGCGTCACCGTCGCCATCGGGAAGGTGCTGGAGTACCACTCGTAAAGGATGCCGTAGATGAAGTTCGCCCGCTGGATGGCCAGCGCCGGCGGGTAGATGCCGAACTCGGGACCGAACAGCTCGGTGTTGCTCGGCAGCGGCGTCAGCAGGTTGTAGAAATTGAACACCGTCGGTGGCGTCAACAGGAGCTGCAGGAGGTTGGAGAAGTTCCACTGCACGTTGTTCGGGTCGGCGACCGGAATGCCCAGTGCCCGGCTCAGCCCCAGGATGTGGAGAATCGGGTCCTTGAGCCGGCCGTCCGTGATCGTGAAGCTGCGCGCCTCGGGGTCCGTGAGAATGGCCGTGAGCGTCGCGCGCAGGTCACCGTCGGTCGCCGAGAACACGGCAGCCACCCGCTGGATGTAGTTGGGGCTCGGGTTGCTCGTGACGAGCGAGCGAATCAGCCGGGTTGAGACGAACGGCGCGAGGTTGGGGTGCGCCATGATGCTGTCGATGACCCCTTCGACGTCGCTGTAGAGCGCGGCGGTGGTGTTGGCCGAGGCCGGCAGCACGACGCCGCTCAGCAGCGTCTTCTGGCCGAGGTCGTGATAGCGCGGCACGGGTGTGGTGCCCGAGGTCATGACCGGCACCATCTCGACCAGGAAATCGTTCTGATTGTTGAGGCGAGCGTAGGTCCAGCCCGTGAGCGCCCGGGCGTACTCGACGAGCGTGGCCTGGCTGTATGTCGGGATGGGCTGCCCTGAGGGGGTCAGCCGCACGGTACCGTTCTGGTTGAGCTCCCACAGGCCGAGCGTGAAGAGTTGCAGCAGCTCACGCGCGTAGTTCTCGTTCGGCACGGTGGTCGTGGACCCGTTGGGGCACGTCGCCGCGTCGCGCGTGCACCTGCTGAACACCATGTCCAGGTACTTGCCCATCGTCGGGCTGAGGGTGACGTCGCGCAGCAGCGTGCGGAAATCGCCGAACGCATTTCGCGACAGCATGCGGACCCACGGCGCCAGCTCGCTGCCGCTGTTGTTCTTGTTGGCGGAGACGACGATGATCTGGCTCAGTGCGAAGACCATGCGCTGCCGGAGCTGATCCTGGCCGTTGGCCATGTTCAGGAACAGCTGGTTGCGGACGTCGCGTACGTCCGGATCGTCGGGCATGGGGCTCTCGGGCATGGCGAACTGGTCGTTCAGCCATTGGTCGTCGCCGGCGCTGATGACCAGATCGACGTCGGCGGCGGACGGCCCGAACGTCGCCTGTTCGAGGAAGTGCGCCGCGGCCTGCCGGGTCATGCCCTGGCGAGCAGAGGTCGGAGTGTTCAAAACGAGGACAGCGCCAACCAGAACTGCAAGGGCCCGCAACGGTACACGACCGAGGCGAGCGGGACGGGAAGGCGCAGTTTTTCCGTGCGAAGTGTGTGGGTTCATGGGCATTCAACCCGGCTCAGGCCGGCGGTTTCACATGCACTGCGGCGGCGCAACAGCAGGAGGCGTGCCAGGCGCGCGCGCTAACGCAGGCCTGCCTGCTGCAGCGCCCACACCACCAGCATCGCCGTCGCGATGGCCCAGGCCGCCGACCGGAAGCGGCGGACGATGAAGACCGCCACGATCGTGCCCGCGTACCAGCTCACGCGCAGGTTGAGACGCCCCTGGTCGAGCACCAGCCCGTTGGCGATGATCGCTGCGAGCACGGCGGGGGCGATGAGGCGCAACGTGCGCTCGAGGCGTGTGGGCATCGTCACGCCGTGGCCCACCAGCACGATGGCCGACGCGCGAATCAGGTAGGTACCGATACCCGCGATGAAGAACTGCCATGCCAGGCTCATGGGCGGACTCTCCGGTCCACGACCGCGCCCAGGGCCACGCCGACACCCGCCCCGAGCACGGTACTCAGCCCGTGCGGCAGCGACGTGGTGGTCACCGTGACGACGGCGGCGGCCAGGGCGGCGACGATCCCGGGGCGGTCGATCAACGTCGGGACCAGCAGCACCACGAACACCAGCGGCACGGTGAACGCGATGTCGATGCTCGGCGGGATGGCGGCGCCAAGCGTGATGCCAACCAGCGTGCCGGCCCACCAGACGAGCGCCGTGAGGGCGCCGGCGCCGAGGTAATACCAGCGGCGCGCCACCGGGTCGGGATGGTCGTTGAAGTACTGCAGCGACAGGGCCGCCGTCTGATCGGTCATCAGGTACGGCAGGACATACCGCCACCGCGCGGGGAACTCCTTGAAGCCGGGCGCAAGCGCCATCGAGTAGAGCGCAAACCGGATGTTGACCACGAGCCCCGTGAGCACAATCACCACCCAGCTCGCGTGGCTCTCGATGAGCGAGAGCATCGAGAGCTGCGCCGCGCCGGCGAGGACCGTCCAGGAGGCCGACGCGCCGACCCAGCGGTCGATGCCGGCAGCGGTCACGCCGACGCCGTAGGCCAGGCCAAAGGGAAAGGTCGCGACGGCCATGGGAACCGCCGCCTTGAGGCCGGCGGTCAACCCTGCTCTGGCCGCGGGTGAGAGTGAATGCATCTCGGATATCATGGCGCGCCTGACCGCCTTCCTCTCCAAAGCCCGCATCGTCGCGCCCCCCGGCTTCAACCGGTGGCTCGTGCCGCCCGCCGCGCTGGCCATTCATCTGTCCATCGGGATGGCCTACGGCTTCAGCGTGTTCTGGCTGCCCCTCAGCCGTGCCATCGGCCTCACCGAGCCGGCGCCGGGTGACTGGCGCATCAGCACCCTCGGCTGGATGTACACCCTGTTCTTCGTGATGCTCGGATCGTCCGCGGCCGTGTTCGGCCCGTGGCTCGAGCGCGAGGGGCCGCGCAAGGCCGGCGTGGTGGCGGCGTTCTGCTGGGGGGGCGGCTTCTTCATCTCGGCACTCGGCATCTGGCTGCACCAGGTGTGGCTGCTGTGGATCGGCTCGGGCGTCATCGGCGGGTGCGGGCTCGGCCTCGGCTACATCTCGCCGGTATCGACGCTCATCAAGTGGTTCCCCGACCGGCGCGGCATGGCGACGGGCCTGGCGATCATGGGCTTCGGCGGCGGCGCCATGATCGGCACGCCCCTGGCGGACCGGCTGATGCGCGCGTTTGCCACGCCCACGTCCGTCGGCGTGTGGGAAACCTTCGTCGTGATGGGCGCCCTCTACTTCGTGGCGATGATGGCCGGCGCGCTTGGCTATCGTCTGCCGCCGCCGGATTGGAGCCCGGCGGGCTGGACGCCTCCGGCTGGACACCACACGCGCGGCCCGTCCCGCGCGGTCCCACCGGGCGCGGCCTCGACCACGCGCCAGTTCTGGCTGCTCTGGGCCGTATTGTGCCTCAACGTGAGCGCCGGCATCGGCGTGCTCGGGATGGCCTCGCCGATGATCCAGGAGATCTTCAGCGGCCGGGCGAGCGCGTCGGCGGCCGCGGGCTTCGCGGGGCTGCTCAGTCTGTTCAACATTGGCGGGCGCATCTTCTGGGCGTCGCTGTCGGATCACCTGGGGCGGAAGGCCACCTACACCGTGTTCTTCGGGCTGGGCATGGCGCTCTACGCGACGGTGCCCTTCGCGGGCGAGACCGGCAGCCTGCCGCTCTTCGTGGCGCTGTTCTGCGTGATCCTGACCATGTATGGTGGCGGCTTCGCGACCATCCCAGCCTACCTGGCGGATCTGTTCGGCGTGACCTACGTGGGCGCCATTCACGGACGGCTGCTGACGGCCTGGTCCACTGCCGGCATCCTCGGCCCTGTGATGGTGAACTACATCCGCGAGTATCAGATCGGCCGGGGCGTGGCGCCCGCCGACGCCTACACATTCACGATGTACGTCCTGGTCGGCTTCCTCGCGGTGGGCCTGCTGTGCAACCTGGCGGTCACCCCGGTGGAGGCGTCGAAGTTCGTCACGACGAGCGCCGGCACAACGGCATCCGCTCGGGCGGGCGCGGTCAGTGGCGCGGGAGACGAGGCGATTGCCGGGAGCCCGACGCCCGTACGCCCCCCCGCGCAATGGGGCCTCGTCGCCCTGACGTGGACGCTGGTGGCCGTGCCTCTGGGTTGGGGCGTGTATCACACGCTCGCCCTCGCCAGTCAGTTGTTTCGCCAGTCACCATGATTTTCTGTCTCGGAACCGCGCTGGAGTTCTGACCGTCTCTCACGGAGGACACGCCATGGAACGCAAGACCGCCGCCGATTTCGATCCCGAGTTGCTCATCCTGTTCGACGCCTACGTGCACGGGGCGGTCGACCGCCGGGGCTTCCTCGACCGCGCCACGAAGTTCGCCGCCGGCGGTGTGACCGCGGCCATGCTGCTCGACGCGCTGAACCCGAAGTTCGCCGAGGCGCAGCAGGTGCCGAAAGACGATGGGCGGATCAAGGCCGAGTTCCTGGAGTACGACTCGCCCAGCGGCTACGGGAAGATGCGCGGCTACCTGGTGCGGCCGGCCAATGCCTCGGGCAAGCTCCCGGGCATCGTCGTGGTGCACGAGAACCGCGGGCTCAATCCCCACATCGAGGACATCACGCGGCGCCTGGCGCTCGACAACTTCGTGGCGTTCGCGCCCGACGCGTTGACACCGCTTGGCGGGTATCCCGCGGCCGGCGAAGACGAGGCACGGACGCTCTTCGCCAAGCTCGATCAGGCGAAAACGCGCGAGGACATGGTGACCGCCGTCGCGGTGCTGAAGACGCGCCCCGAGTGCACCGGCCGCGTGGGCGCGGTGGGCTTCTGCTACGGCGGCAGCATCGCCAACATGCTGGCCACCCGCATTCCGGACCTGGGGGCGGCGGTGCCGTTCTATGGCGGCCAGCCGAGCGCGGCGGACGCGGCCAAGATCAAGGCGCCGCTCCTCATCCACTACGCGGGCACGGACGAGCGCGTCAACGCCGGCTGGCCGGCCTACGAGACCGCGCTCAAGGCCGCGGGCGTGAAGTACACGATGCACATGTACCCGGGCACGCAGCACGGGTTCAACAACGACACGACGCCACGGTATGACAAGGCGGCCGCCACCCTTGCGTGGCAGCGGACCGTGCAGTTCTTCAACACGCACCTGAGGACATGATTCGACGCGCGATCCTGATCGGCCTCGTTGCGCTGCTCTGCCCGCGCCCGGCCCTCGCCGGGTGCTGGGCGCCCGACTTCGCCGAGCGGACCGACACGGCCGTCGCCCGCTCGGCGCCGGTGGCCGCCTGGCAGAAGGACTTCGCCACGGTGGCGGCGATGCTGAAGCGCATCCCCGTCTTCGGCACCATCGCCGACCGCCGGCAGCGCGTGGTCACCTATCTCGGCCACTCGCCCGGGCCGGGCCAGGGTTACTTCGCGTCGATTCGCGCCACGCTCTACCCGCCGAACACGTGGATCGGCGAGTGCGAGGTAGGCAAGGGGCCCGAGTTCTTCAACAGCGGCAACCTCCATATCAAGTTCAACGAGCCGCGCACGATCTTCGGCGAGCGGCCGCACGCCGTGAAGGACGACCAGCTCACGGCGTGGTTCGAGCCGAAGGTGCTGGAGAGGGTTGGCGACGAAACCCTGTACGCGCACGAGGTGGTGGTGCTCACGCGAGACGGGCTGGCGCCGTGGGTGGATGTGAGCATGGCCGACTACCTGCGGTTCACGGGCCGTGAGATCGACGCGCGCGTGACGAGCGCCGAAGAGCGGCTGGCCAGCACGCGCGAGATGAAGCTGGACGAGGCGCGCATGCAGTCGACGCTCGCCGCCATGGAGAAGAGCGATCCGAAGGCGGCCGCCGAGATGCGCCAGACCTTCGACGCGATGCGCAAGGACATGGAGGCCCGGCGTGCCACCGCCATCCCCGAGGCCGAGCGCCAACTGGCGATCGAGCGGCAGGCACGGGCCGACCTCGATCGATTCGTCGCCGGGCTGTCGCCGACGGCCCGGTCGGCGGCCGCGCACCTGGGCGACGGCCCGCACGGCCTGGCCGTGCCTGGCCGCGCCCACCGCGGGAAGCTCGTCACCATCAACCCGGCACTGCTCGAGCCGGCCTACCAGAAGCACCGCGTCCACCTCATCGTGGTGCACCCGTTTGCCAACGCGAAGGAATACGCGGACGAGTTGCTGCAGGCGGCGCGGGAAGTGGACTACGCAGTCCTGCGCGGGTTGCTGCGATAGCCACGCGCGACTACTTCAGCACGGTTGCCTTCACTTCGACCACGACCTGGCGGTCGGTAATCGGATCCGCGGCCTGCGACACCACGACCGGCACGCCGCTGGTCAGCAGGACGCTCAGGCTCTGGTTCAGGTGCGTCGGCGCGACGACGTCTTCGCCGGCCGCCGGGGCGGCCCTCGTGCGGATCGGCTGATACTCGATGGTCAGCTCCAGCCTCAGCCGGTTGGTGGCGGCGCCTTTCGCGTCCTGCTCGATCACCGGGCGCGCATCGACGTTCAGCACCGTGGCCACCGGTCCCGTCTGCGGGTTCCGCGTGTTCGCGCCGGCGCGGATCCGCCCCCAGCTCGCGTCGCTCGTGATGAGCGAGACGGTCTTCTTCTCGGGATCGCCCGGGCCCATCCGGTCGGTGATGGTCAGTTCCACCTGCACGTTGGTTGACAGCCCACGTGGCGGCGGTGCGGGCGGAGGCGCTGGCGCGCCAGGGGCCGGCGGCGGCTCGGGCACCCGGGGCGGCCGCTGCGCGCGCGGCGAGGGAGCCGTGACGGCGCCCGGAGGAGGCGCGGGAGGCACCGGCCGCGCCTCGGCCGCGGGCGGCACGGCCGGCCTCTGCGGCGCGGGTAGTATGGCCGGTTGTCCCAGCGCAGGGGCGGCCACGAGCAAGGCGAGGAGAGCAACAGTGCGAAGCATGACCTACTCCTTCATGTCGTGAAGTGCAGCCGGCGGCGGCAGCGCCGCGAGGGCGAGTGGCGCCACCTCCGTGGGTGGCGGATCGGTCGATGCCAGTCCGACCACGATGAGGGCGGGCGGCAGCTCGATGGCCCGTAATCCCCAGGCGTCTTCTTCGGCGAGGCGGACCGGCATCCGAACTCGGACGTACCCGCGCGCGCGCGTTCCCACGCGCGGCACGTCGGGCGCCACGCTCGAAGCCGCGGGCGATAACCTCTCCCACGGGTCGATGGCCACCAGCGCACTGGCGGAGGTCGTCGGGACTGATGTTCCCGCGCTCCCGGCGAATGGCTGCCGCGCCTGCTCGAGGCCGTGCCAGGGCGAAGGCTCCAGCCCGGGCCGGAGCGCCAGCCCTGCCACGAGTGCAGCAACGGCCGCGCCGGGCACCCACCACAGTCGATGCGCGCCGCCCGCTCGCTCCGGCAGGAGCGACACCACGCGCGCGACGAACCCCTCGTCTGGCGGCGGGGTGACGAGTGCCCTGGCCGCGTCGTCGATAGCTGCGCTCAACGAGTCGATTTCGACGTTCATCGAATGGTTGTCGGGCCTCACCTGTGACCTCCCCACCCGAGTCGTTCCAGCTTCGCCCGCACCAGGCGCCGCGCCTCGGAGACGCGCCATTTCACGGTGCCCACGGGGATGTCGAGCAGGACGGCGATCTCCTCGTATCGATGGTCGCCGCTGGCCGCCAGGAGGAACGGATCGCGAAGCCGTCGCGGCAACGTGCGAACGATGCGCGCGGCGGCGCGCGCCATCTCGGCCTCGATGGCCACTGCCTCGATCCCGGGCCCGGGGGCAGCCGGCTCAGAAGCAGCACCGGGCACGCCGTCGTCGAGGCCCACGACGCGCCTGAGCAGCGCGCGCAGGGATCGGCGCCGGTCGAGCGCCTTGCGCCAGACGATGCGGAGGAACCAGGCGCGGAAGACTGCGTCGGTTTCAAGGCCCGGGAGGGCCTTCCAGGCCGCGAGCGAGGCGTCCTGCACGGCCTCGTCTGCATCAGCCGGGCGCCCGAGGGCCGCGAGCGCAAGGCGGCGGGCGGCCGGGATGTGCCGTTGCAGCAAATCGCCGAAGGCGTCGCGCTCGCCCGCTCGTGCCAGGGCGACGAGGCGTGCTGTCTCTGGATCGGCGGTTACGCGCATCGCCGGCCCGGCCGAGAGCAGGGGCACCGGGAAGCCTGCGGCAGTCACGTCTATCAGACTGCCTCCAGTCGCTGCCGGTTGGAATTTCGTAGGATGTGGGCATGGCCGGAGCCACGAACGTGCGGGGCGCGACGCCCGCCGACCTTCCGCGTGTCCGCGCGCTGATCGAGGAGTATTGCCGGTGGATTGATCTCGACCTCGCGTTCCAGGAGATCGAGCCCGAGCTGGACACCCTGCCCGGCGACTACGCGCCGCCGGCAGGCGCGCTGCTGGTGGCCGAAGTGAACGGCCGCATCGAAGCGCTCGTCGCCTACCGGCGCTTCGACGAAGGCATCGCGGAGATGAAACGCCTCTATGTGGCCCCAGCGGTTCGCGGACTGGGCCTGGCGCGCGCGCTGGCCACGACCCTGCTCGAGCAGGCCCGCGCGTCCGGGTACCACACCATGTACCTGGACACCCTGACGAAAATGGGCGACGCCCAGCGCCTCTACGAGTCGCTGGGCTTCAGGGACATCCCGCCCTACTACGACACGCCATTGCCGAACACGCGCTTCATGGCTTGCCGCCTGAACCCGGGAACCTGAGAACCCGAGAACCTCGCTTCCCAGTCCCGACTCCCGACTCCCGGTACCTTACAATTAACCCTACGCAATGCCCCGCCTCGCGAAGACTCTCGCGTTCGTGCTGGTCAGCCTGACCGCCGGCAACGGCTGGGCACAGGTCACCAACCCCTCGCTGACGATCCTGTCGCGCGAGGGGCGGCGCGCTCTGCCCGTCACCGTCATCAACGGCCAGGACTATGTCGCCGTGGACGAGCTGGCGGCGCCCTTCGGCACCGCTGCGCGGGAGGCCGCGGGCGGCCTCACTCTCACGGCCGGCGGGCGGACCATCATCGTCACGGCGGACCAGACGGTGGTGTCCGTGGCAGGCCGATTGGTGTCGCTGCCCGCGCCCGCGCTGCGGCGCGACAACCGCTGGTACGTGCCGCTCGACTTCCTGCCCCGCGCGCTGTCACCGGCGCTCGACACGCGGCTGGACCTCCGGCGACCGTCGCGGCTGCTGATCACCGGCGATCTGCGCGTCCCCCGCATCGTTGCGCGCGTGGAGAGCGGATCGGCCAGCACGTCGGTGACCTTCGAGATCACGCCGGTGACGCCGGCCAAGGTCGGCATCGAGTCCGGCCGCCTCGTGGTTCAGTTCGAGGCGGATGCGCTGGACCTGGCCGTGCCCACGCTGCCCCAGCAGGCCTTCCTGTCATCGATCACCCTGGCCGACACCGGATCGGCCGTGAACATCGGCACGGGCCCACGCTACGGCGCCTTCCGCTCGTCGTCGTCACAACCCGACGCGAGCTCGTCGCGCCTGACGGTCGACTTGCTGCCCGCCACGACCGACCTGGCCGGCGCGGCCGCGGCGGCCGCCACGGCCGCGCCAGACCCCGTGCGGCCGTCGGTCACGCTCACCCCCTCCACGGGACTGCGAACCGTGGTCATCGACCCGGGGCACGGCGGTGACGAGCTGGGCGCGCAGGGCCCGCGCGGCACCCTCGAGAAGGACATCACCCTGGCGGTGTCGCGCCGCCTGCGCACGATGATCGAGAGTCGTCTCGGCCTGCGCGTGTTCCTCACCCGCGAAGACGACCGCACGATCTCGCACGACGATCGATCGGCGTTCGCCAACAGCCACCAGGCCGACGTGTTTCTGAGCATCCACGCCAACGCGGCGGTGCGGCCGGCCATCAAGGGCGCCGAGGTGTACTACCTGAGCGTCGAGCGCGCGGACGCCGAGGCCCGGAAGCGCGCCGAAGATGCCGCCATCACGCTGCCGGCGCTCGGCGGGGGCACGCGGAGCATCGACCTCATCCTGTGGGAGACCGCGCAGTCGCGATATCTCGAGCAGTCGTCCACGCTGGCCGGCATGATCGAGTCCGGCCTGCGCGCGCGCGTCGAGATGAGCCCGCGCGCCGTGCAGCAGGCACCCTTCCGCGTGCTGGTCGGGGCCAACATGCCCGCGACCCTCGTGGAAATCGGGTATCTGTCCAACCCCGAGCAGGAACAGCAACTGGCGTCCGCGGCCTACCAGGAACGCGTCGCCGAAGCGTTGTACGACGCGCTCGTCCGATTCCGCGGGCTGCTGGAACGCGCCGCGCCGTGATCGTCCGTCGTGTACTGGTCGCCGTGGCCGCCCTTGCAGCGGCGGCGCTCTTCGGATGGGCCGTGATGTCGGGCCTCGGGCGCCTGCTGCGCACGCCCGCCGAGCCCGCCCCCGAGGCCGCGGCCGAGGCGCCGGAGCTGGCGCCGCCGCCGGGGCCGCCGGCGGCAGGCCCCCGCATCAAGGCCACCCTGTTCTACGCCTCAGCCGACGGCCAGCGCATGGTGGGCGTCGAGCGCGAAGTCCCGCTCGCCGAGGGCACCGTCGCCCAGGCCCGCGCGCTCGTCGAGGCGCTGCTCGCCGGCGACGCGCCGGCGCCGCTCTCGTCCACCATCCCCGAGGGCACCACGCTGCGCGGCGTCTTCGTCTCGGCGCGCAACGAGGTGTTCGTGGACCTCGACGCCACCGTGCGCACGAAGCATCCTGGCGGCTCCATGCAGGAGCTGCTCACGGTCTACAGCCTCGTGAACACGATCGTCGTGAACCTGCCCACGGTGAGCGAGGTGCAGATCCTGATCAACGGGCAGGAAGCCGATACCCTGGCGGGCCATGTGGACTTGCGCCGGCCCTTGCGGAAGAATGAAGGGCTCATCGTCACCCCCGACACCCCGACAGAGAGCCCGTCATGAATCGACAGTACGACCGCGCCCCCGGCGAGCTTCGCCCCACGCTCATCACGCCCCACTTCCTGATGCACGCCGAAGGCTCGGTGCTCATCGAGGTGGGCCGCACGCGGGTCATCTGCACCGCCAGCATCGAGGAACGGGTGCCGCCGTTCCTGCGCGGCACCGGCAAGGGCTGGGTGACGGCCGAGTACGGCATGCTGCCGCGCGCCACCACCACGCGCTCCACGCGCGAAGCCTCCAGCGGCAAGGTGGGCGGCCGGACGATGGAGATCCAGCGGCTGATCGGGCGGTCGATGCGGACCATCGTGCGACTGAACGAACTGGGCGAGCGGACCATCTGGCTCGACTGCGACGTCATCCAGGCCGACGGCGGCACGCGCACCGCGGCCATCACCGGCGCCTTTGTCGCGCTCGTCCTGGCGCTGCAGCGCCTGAAGGAGACCGAGGTGCTCAAGAGCATCCCGATCAGCGACTACGTCGCCGCCACCAGCGTGGGCATCGTCGGCGGCATGCCGCTGCTCGACCTGGCCTACGAAGAGGACTCGAAAGCCGACGTGGACATGAACATCGTGAAGACGGGCGATGGCCGCTTCATCGAGGTCCAGGGCACGGCCGAAGCCGAGCCGTTCGACCGGCACGCGCTGACGGGCCTGCTCGAGCTGGCCGACGCGGGGATCGCGCGGCTCATCGAGAAGCAGCGCGACATCGTCGGCCCCATCCTGGGCCGATGAAATTGCTGGTCGCCACCACCAGCGCCGACAAGCTGCGGGAGATCCAACTCGTGCTGGCCGGGCTGGACGTCGAGTGGCTGACACTGGCCGACGTGCCCGCCATTCCCCAGCCTGACGAGACCGGGGCCACGTTCTGGGAGAGCGCCCGCCAGAAGGCCCTGGCGTACTCGCAGGCGTCGGGCGTGGTGGCGGTGGCCGAGGACTCGGGCCTCGCCATCGATGCCCTGGGAGGCGAGCCCGGAGTGCGTTCCGCGCGCTTCCTCGGCGCGAGAGCCAGCTATCCGGAACGCTTCGACGAGATCTTCCGCCGCCTGGCGGCCACGCCCGGCGCCACGCGCGATGCCCGGTTCGTCACGGCGCTCGCCGTGGCCGACGGGGCGACCCTCGTCTTCGAGACCCAGACCTGCATCGAGGGGGTCCTGTCGCTTGCCCCCGCCGGCGCCAACGGGTTCGGCTACGACCCGATCTTCCTCTACCCGCCGCTCAGGAAGACGACCGCAGAGATGACGCGCGAGGAGAAGACCGCCGTCTCGCACCGCGCGCGGGCGTTCCGCGACCTCCGCCGCGCGCTCTTCACCTCGCCGTAGCTTGCAGGGCACGCGGAGGCGGGCCGTCGCTCGCCCGGAGACGGCGAGGCGAGCGAAGGCGGGCCGCCCCCCGTCGCGTCTCGCTCCCGACATCCATCTGTTCCTGTTGTTATACTGACAAGCTGAATGCAACAGGAAGAACGCTCCGAGCGCAGCCGGACGGCCCTGCTGGACGCCGCGCTCGCGCTCTTCTCGAGCCAGGGCTACCGCGCCACGAGCGTGCGTGACATCGCCGAACGCGCCGGGACCTCGACCGGCAGCGTCTATCACCACTTCCGCGACAAGGAAGCCATCTTCCGGACGTTGCTGGACCAGTTCTGGGCCGCCGCGGCCCGGCCCGACTTTCCGCTCATGCGGGTGTACGAAGAGGGCGCCTTCCCTGGCGACCTCCCCGCCATCGGGCGTGCCGCGCAGGAAACCATCGTCACGTGGCGGCCGTACGTGGCGCTCATCTACGTGGACGTCGTGGAGTTCGAAGGGCGGCACATCCAGCGCTTCTATGCGGATCTCGCGACCAGCTACGAGAAGTTCCTGGCCCGGCGGGCGGATCTGAACATCCCCGGTCGCCTCCGCGAGGGCATCCCGCCCGCGGTGGCCATGGTGCTGACCACACGGATCTTCGTCTACTACGCGGTCGTGGAGCGGCTCTTCGGCGTACCCAACCACTACGGCATCAGCGGCGAAGAGGCGCAACGGATCATCGCCGACGTCCTCACCAACGGCATCGCGCGACGCGGGTAGCGCGCAGGCCTTCGCCTGGCGCTGCTGACGTCTCACCGTTCACGTGCTTCGCCGCCGTGCGGCCCGTCAAGCCTGCGGCTTCAGCCGCTGGAGGGCCCGCAGTTCGTGCTCGAGCGTCTGGTCCATGCCCTCGGCCAGCGGCCGGGCCTTGAAGCCCAGTTCCCGTACGGCCTTGTCGCTGGCGCCGAGATAGGTGGTTCCCGCCAGCACCCGCAGCGCCTCGGCGGTGAGCGCGGGCGGCAGGTCGGTGACGTGCCTGGCTACGCCCATCAGGCCGGCCATGGCCCGCATGGTGCGCGGGCCCGGGTGCAGCAACGGGCGCGGCACCTTCGCCAGGCCCGCCACGAGATCGAAGGCTTCCTCGAACGTGTGCCGCGGGCCGGCGATGATGTAGGTTTCGCCCGGGCGGCCATGCTCCATCGCCAGGATGTGGCCGCGCGCCGTGTCTTCGACGTGCGCCCAGCAGAATGCCGTCCGCCGCGGCGTGAACGGCAGGCGCTTGCGGAGCAGATCCACCAGTGCACCGTGCATGCCGCTGGTGTCACCAGGACCGTAGATCAGCCCCGGCATGACGATGACGAGCGGGAGGCCCGCGGCCATCATCGGCAGGGCCACCTCGTAGTGGGCGCGCCACTTCGTGCGGTCGTACTCGCTCAGGTGCGGACCGTCATACCGGTAGCTCTCGTCCGGCATCCGGCCTTGCGTGTCCGAGAAGACGGCCACGGTGCTGGTGTACACGCCCTTCGGGATGCCCAGCTCCCGCATCGTTTCGAGCACGTTCCGCGTGCCCTCCACGTTGATGCGCTCGGCCTGGGGTTCGGTGACTCCCACCTTGTACCACGCCGCGCAGTGGAACACGCCGTCGGTCTCCGCCATCGGAGCGCGCAGGCTTTCGCGATCGGTGATGTCGCCTTCGTGCAAAGCCACGCCCAGCGTTCGGAGCAGGCCGGCCTTCCCCGGCGAGCGCACGAGCGCCGCGACCTGGTGCCCGCGGCTGATCAGTTGCTTGGTGAGCTCGGCGCCGAGGAACCCCGTGGCCCCGGTGACGAAGTAACGCGCCATCGCGCCTTCAGCTTATACCGCCAGCGGCTGGTTGCTCTCGCGGTTTGCACGCAGTCGGTCGAGCCCGTCGACGATGTCCTCGACCAGGTCGTCGGGATGCTCGAGGCCGGGCGACAGTCGGACCAGGGTCTCGGACAGGCCCAGCGCCGCGCGACGCTCCGCGGGAATCGACGCGTGCGTCATGCGGGCGGGGTGGGCCACGAGCGCCTTCACGCCGCCGAGGCTCTCGCCGAGCGTGAACAGCCGCCGCGACGACACGAAGGCGGTCACGTCCTCGACGGTGCCGGCGAGATCGAACGACACCATGCCGCCGAAGCCGCTCATCTGGCGGCGGGCCACGGCGTGCCCGGGATGCGCAGGCAGTCCGGGGTAGTACACGCGATCGACCAGGGCGTGCGCCGAGAGCGCGTCCGCCAGGCGCCGCGCGTTGTCCGCATGGCGTTGGACACGCAGCTCCAGCGTCTTCAGCCCTCGGAGAGTGAGCCAGCAGTCGAACGGGGATGGCACCGCGCCGCAGGCGTTCTGCAGGAAACGGACGGGCTCGAAAATGCCGGCGTCCGTGGCGAGCACGGCGCCCTGGATGAGATCGGAGTGCCCGGCCAGGTACTTCGTCACGCTGTGCACGACCACGTCGGCGCCGAGCTCGAGGGGTTGCTGGAATACCGGCGTCGCAAAGGTGTTGTCCACGACCACCAGCGCGCCGTGCTGGTGCGCCAGCGCCGAGATGGCGGCGATGTCGGACACGTGAAGCCGGGGGTTGGTGGGCGTCTCGACCCACACGAGCCGCGTCTTCGGCGTGAGCGCCGCGGCGACGGCGGCCAGGTCGGTGGTGTCCACCAGGCGCGCTGCGATGGACAGCGGCGCGAACACCCTCGTCACCAGGCGATAGGTCCCACCGTACACGTCGGCCGGCAGGAGGATCTCGTCTCCATGCCGCAGGTACGCCTGTAACACCGCGTGCTCGGCGGCCAGGCCCGAGGCAAACACGGCCCCATGGCGCGCGCCCTCGAGATCCGCCAGCACGGCTTCGAGCCGCTGGCGCGTCGGGTTGTTGGTCCGGCTGTAGTCGAAGCCCCTGTTGAGGCCGGGGCTCTCCTGCTCGAACGTAGAGGTCTGGAAGATGGGGGCGACCAGGGCGCCGGTTGAAGGGTCGCTGGGCTGGGATGCGTGGATGGCGCGCGTGGCGAAGTGCACGTGAGGCTCCGTATCTCTCCCCTCTCGGGGCGGGAATTAGCACCTCGGCGCCTGGTGGCCAGGTTGCTGTGGCATCGTCGGGCCCGGTCCCTCCGCCACTCTGGATAACGCCTCGTCCCGCAGGATGCGCTCGAAGCAGAATCAACTTATGTCGATATGATGATTCATGTCAAGCCTATGCCCCCGGCGATGGTTCTCGGCTGGCGGCACGCCGGGGTCGAGGTGCGGCCGGAGCGCGGGTGTCTGGAGAACGGGGGCCGGAGCCTGTACAATGACTGAGCGTCGGGGCGTGGCTCAGCCTGGTAGAGCGCCCGCTTTGGGAGCGGGATGTCGCTGGTTCGAATCCAGTCGCCCCGACCACTTCTCGCAGGTCCATTCCGGAGACATGGGTAACACGTCTCCGGAGACTCCCGCCAGCAACCTGCCCCTCGCTCAGGTCAGACGTGGTTACCGTCCGAAGATGATCCGCTCGCGCGAGAGCAGCGCCGTGATCATCCGTACCAGCGCCATCGCGACGAGCACGGTCACCGCCGCCGACGCCGCGAACACGAGCGGGCTCGGCGCCTTTCCGCCCAGCACGTCCACCAGCAGCAGGTGATGGCCCAGCATCGGGATGGGATACATCCACGGCTGGCTCGCGAGGGGATAGACCGAGCTCAACACGCCCGGCAGCATCGGCACCATGATCAGGAAGCCCATGTAGCTCTGCGCCTCCTTGAACGACCGCGCGAATGTGGCCAGCCAGGTCTGGATGGCGGGGGCCAGCAGGCACAGCGGCAGGGCGCCGGCCAGCAGTCCCGCCACGTGGCCGGGACCCAGCCTGAAGCGGATGCCCAGATCCTGCAGCGGAATGAACTGCAGCATCGCCACGCACAACGTGGTGGTGATGAAGACGCTGAGCATCGACGAGAGCGCCGCCCCCAGCCACTTGCCTGCGGCGATGACTCCGCGGGGCGCCGGGTTCACCAGCAGCGGCTCGAGCGAGCCGCGCTCGCGCTCGCCGGCGGTCGAGTCGGTGGCGATCTGCATGCCGCCCGTGAACGCCGCGAGCACGATGAACAGGGGGATGAAATTCAGGATGGCCGCCGCGCGTTGCTGCGCGCTCGACACCTCGAGGTCCTGCAGCTGCAACGGCTGGACCACCGCCGGGCTGATGCCTCTCCCCATCAGGCGCAGTGACGCGATCTCGGCGTTGTAGCGCTGGAGCAGCGAGCGCACGCGCTGCACGCGGGGCCGCGACGTGTTCCGCGAGCCATCGGAGACAATCCGGAGTTCCACCGGGCGCGACGCGCGGAACTTCTTCGCGTAGTCCTCGGGGATCACCACGACGACGTCGGCCTTCCGATCGCGCACGGCAGCTTCCGGTTCGGCGGGGCCGTCGATCACCGTCACGCCGGCCTGCTGGCGCAGCCAGTCCATCAGGGCAGGGGCATGCGCCATCCCCACGACGGGGATGGTCACGTCCTCGACCTCGCGCTGGCGATCGGCGATGGCGTTCATCATGAACCCGACCAGTACGGGGCCGAACAGCGACCCGATGAGCACCGAATAGATGGAGCGCCGGTCCCGGAACGCGTCCTTCAGCTCCTTGCGCACGACGATCAGCGTCTGCGCGATCGCGCGCCTCATTCGACCGCCTCCGGCGCCAGGCCGGCCAGCGCCACGAACGCGTCCTCGAGGTTCTGGTGGCCCGTCTGCGCGCGCAACTCGTCCGGCGTCCCCCGCGCCACGATGTGCCCGTGCGCGATGACGATGATGTGATCGCAGAGCGCCGAGACCTCCTGCATGACGTGGCTCGAGAACACCACCGTCCGCCCCTCGGCCCGCAGCCGCCGGATGATGTCGCGCACGGTGCGCGTGCTCATCACGTCCAGCCCGTTGGTCGGCTCGTCCAGCAGGACGTTGCGCGGGTCGTGGACCAGCGCGCGGGCCAGCGCCACCTTGGTGCGCTCGCCGTGCGAGAAGCCCGCCGTCCGGCGATCGGCCACCTCCTGCATGTCGAGCAGCGCCAGCAGCCCGTCAGCGCGCGCGCGCAGCGCCTGGCCCGACAGGCCCTGCAGCTCGCCGAAGTAGTGGATGTGCTCGCGCGCGGTCAGCCGCGGGTAGAGCCCCGACACGTCCGGCAGCACTCCCAGGCGCGCCTGCGCACCCTGGGGATCCGCGACCGCATCCACATCGTCCACGTGGATGCGTCCTGCATCGGGCCGCATCAGCCCATAGAGCATGCGGAGCGTGGTGGTCTTGCCGGCGCCATTCGGCCCGAGGAGCCCCGTGACCGCACCGTCAGGCGCGACGAAGCTCACGCCGTCCACGGCCGTGACCGCGCCGAAGCGCTTGCGCAGGTTCTCGACGCGGATCATGGCGTGGGCGATCCGCCCGGCGAGGGGTCCGGGCCCGCCGGGCTGAGGAAAAAGGGCGGGCGTTTCATCGACGCGAGGCACGACGTGTCGATCCCGCTCGCCGAGCCCAGGTCGATGAACGCCGCGACCATGCGCAGGCCGCACCCCGTGCCCACGACCCCATGGCCGGTGGCCGGCGCCGTAATGTGTCGCGCGTTTGGCAGGTGCTCGCGCACGGTCTCGCCCCACGCGGGCGGAGTGACCGGATCGAGGTCGCCCGACAGCACCAGCGCCGGCACCTCCGAGCGGACGGGCTCGTAGTAGGACGCGGCCACGGTGCCCTTCGGCCAGAACTCGCAGGCCTTCATGCGCGACGACAAGAGATGCCGGGCGAAGATCGATCCAGCCGACTCGCGCGCGGCCTCGGCGTCGGTGATACGCGGGGCGTCCTCGGCGCAGACCACCGACAGCTGCATCCCGGCGCTCATGTTCTCGCCGGCGCCCTCCCCTGCCATCGCCATCGCCAGCATCCCCTGGAAGTCGTTGGCCTCGGCCCGCGTCAGCAGCTCGGGCACCAGCGACGAGATGAGCGGCGAGTACAGGGCACTGGCCACGATGTTGGCGACGAAGTCGGCCTTCATGCGCACGGCCTCGGCCACCCCGGTGCGTGGATGCGTGAGTCGCACCTCGGGTGGCGCGGCCTCGAGACGCGCGAACAGCCCGCGCACGCGCTCGGCCAGGCCCGGGTACCGTGCCGCGCACGCCGCATCGGCCGCGCAGTCGGCGAGGAGGCGATCGAGCGCGCGCTGCGCGTCGCGCGCGAAGTAGAGCGGCAGCCGCATGTCGGTGGGCGCCACCCCATCGAGGACGATGGCGCGCACGCGAGCCTCGTGCTGCCGGAGGTACACCAGGCCGGCCCTGGTCCCGTACGATCCCCCGTAGATGTTGATGGTCTCGTAGCCGAGAAACGCCCGCACATCGTCCAGGTCGTCCATGGCGATCGGCGTGGTATAGAGGCGCGGGTCGGCGTCATATCCGGCCAGGCACGTCTTCAGGCGCTCGAGCCCGGCCTCGTCCGACTCGTTGAGCGAGGCCAGTGAGTCGTCATCGGACCGGCACTCCAGACCATTCGACGCCCCGGTGCCGCGCTGGTCCACCAGGACGATGTCGCGCCTGGCTTGGATGCGGCCGAACATCTCGCGCACCTGCCGGGCCATCTTCGCGGCGCCCTGGCCGGGCCCGCCCGCCAGGAAGAAGACGGGATCGGGCGCGGCATCGTTACTGAGCGCGGGCAGCACGACGATCTTCAGGTCGATGGTCCTGCCCTGCCGCGTCTCGCGGTTCTCGTAGACCGTCAGCGTGCCGCAGTACGCGTCGGTCGGACCGTCCTCGCTGGTGCAGGGCTTCAACCGGTCGATGGCGGAGGGCTGCGGACGGATGTGGCACGCCGCGCCGGATGAGAGCACCAGCGCCGACGCCAGGGCGGCGCCGGCGCGCCGCAGGCGGGGACGAGGTCGAGACACAGGGCCGTATTCTACCGGTTCCGGAATCCCGTATCCCGTAGCCCGTATCCGGTCTCTGGCTTCCGCTCTCCCGTCTCCGAATCACACTTGCACGGTTTCGTCCGTGCGCCCACCGCACGACTTCGCGCAGTCTTGACTTCGGGAAACGCCACGCGCAGAGTGTGCCGAGCAACCAGTCCACCGGCTCTGCTTCCCCCCGGATGTCGATTCGATTCGGTCCACTGCCGGGTGCATCTGTCGCCCAGGCAGCTTCAGGTTAGGGAGGCACCGACATGGTTCGCATGGCCATCCTGCTCTTGACGGTCTCCGCCTCGGCTTCACCCGCGCTCGCGCAACAGGGCACGGCCGACCTTCGCGGCCGCGTGGTCGACCAGCAGGGCGCCGCCTTGCCGGCGGTCCCCATCGTCGTCACGAACCAGGCGAGCGGCTTGTTCCGAGAAACGGTCAGCGGCGCCGACGGTTCGTTCCTGCTGAGCGGCATGAACCCGGGCGTCTATGAAGTGACGGCCGAGTTGTCGGGATTCAAGAAATACCAGACCCGGGATGTCGAGCTCGGGGTGGGCCGCTCCACCCAGGTCGAGATCCGGCTCGAGGTGGGCGGCATCGAGGAATCGGTGACCGTCACCGGGGAGTCCCCACTGGTGGACACCAGCTCGAAGGCGATTGGCGGCAACGTCAGCGCGAGGGAGTTCGTCGACCTGCCGTCGTTCAACCGGAACTTCGCCGGCTACCTCGCCCTGGTGCCCGGCGTGGTCGCCAGCGTCTCGACTACGACTTTCGGCGCCGACTCCATCAGCGTGGCGGGCCAGAACGTCCGCAACGTGAACTACACGATGGACGGCTCGAACAACAACGACACCTTCAACGGCGGCAACGGCGGCGCGCAGGCGCGGGTGCCGGTCGAAGCGGTGCAGGAGTTCCAGCTCCTCACCAGCCAGTTCGACGCGGAGTTCGGGATGGCATCGGGCGGCGTCGTCAACTCGGTGTCGAAACAGGGCAGCAACCAGTTCCACGGCAGTGCCTTCATCTTCTTCCAGGACGAGAAGCTGACGAGCAAGGACTACTTCGCCGAGCAGGGGGGATTCGACAAGCCGCAGACCCAGCAGCAGCAGTGGGGCGGCACGTTGGGTGGCCCGATTGTACGGAACAAGATGCACTTCTTCGGCAGCCTGGAGCGCATCGTGCTGGACGGCGGGGTGACGACCCAGATCCCGAGCCGGCCCGATCTGGAAGGGACGCACTTCGAAGAGACGCGCGTGTGGAACACGTTCGCCCGGCTGGATCACCAGCTGAACTCGAACCATACCTGGGGCCTGCGATGGCTTCGGGAGACCTCGCCGCAGCCCATTCAGATCAACGCCGAGAACCACACGCCGGCGCGCTTCGAGGCCGAGACGGATGTCGACTGGAGCATGGTCGTCAACCTGAGCTCGGTCATCGGGTCGAACCGTGTCAATACGTTCCGCGTGTCGGCCGTGAAGGAAGACGTCTTCTTCGGCAATCCGCTCTTCAACGAGGGCCAGGACCAGAAGTCCCTCCTCCCGACCCTCAATCAGCTGAACTTCAGCGACCAGCAGAGCCCGCGCGCCAGTCGCCGGCTGGACGTCGCGTACGGGGCCGACAACATCTTCGCGTGGTTCCTGCCCAACACGTGGGGCGGTGACCACGACATGAAGTTCGGCGTCAGCTACCTGTACTCCTCTCTACGCAACCAGGACCACGGCAATATGAACGGGACGTTCGCCATCCCCAGCGACCTGCCGTTCAACGCCGCGAACCCGCGCACCTATCCGGAGCGCCTCTCGGTTCGCGTGGGCAATCCGCTGGATTTCTACATGAAGGGGCACTTCATCGGCATGTTCGCGCAGGATCGCTGGAACCCGGTCGAACGGCTCACCATCAGCGCCGGTCTCCGCTACGACGTGGAGATCCTCCGCACGCCCAATCAGCTGAACCCGCAGTTTCCCGACGATCCCGACCGCTATCCCGTGGACGCCAACAACTTCGCCCCGCGCGCCGGGTTCACCTACGCCATGGACGCGCAGTCTCGCTCGGTCCTGCGCGGCGGGTTCGGCGTGTTCTATCAGCGCACGTCCTACACGTTCCTGACGCCGATGTTCTCGTCCGGGCGGTACTCGGATTCGTTCACGGCGCTGTTCCCGGCGAACAATGTCGATCCCGGACCACGCGCGGGCAACGTCCCCACCAACCCGCTGCTCGTGAACGGGCCCGAGGTGGATCACGCCGTGATCGACGCGTTGTTCCCTCCCGGAACGCTGAACCGCAACGTCGGGACGGTCCGCTTCGACCACCCGGACCGCCGGAATGCGTTTTCACGCCAGTACAGCATCGGTTACGAGCGTCAGATTGGCGCGACGCTTGGTGTGGGCGTGGACTACATCCGGTCGGAACAGCGGGGGCAGTACATCCTGCAGGACCTCAACCCCGGTCTGCGCGACACGACCGTGGCCACCAGCACGCTCCGGCGCGTCTACCCGCTGGTCGGTCAGGTCGGCGAGTTCGTGGGTCGTGTCGACACCATCCTCAACGAGGGCTATGTCGACTACAACACCCTGCAGGTGTCGGTGACCAAGCGGCAGAGCGCGGGGTTCAGCGGACGCGTGTCGTACGCCTTCTCGCGAGGGCGCGGCAACGTCGCCACCGGACAGGCCGATACGGCCAACTCGCAGATCCTCGGGGATCTCAATCTCGAGAACGACATCGGTCCGACCAACGTCGATCGCCCGCACATCCTGTCGGTCGCGGCCTCTTACGATGTGCCGCGGACCGGCGGACTGAAGGTGAGCGGCGTGTTCCAGGCCCGCTCCGGCACGCCGTTCACCCTCATCGATTCGACCTCCGATCTCGATCGCAACGGCCTGACCGCGAACGAGTACCTGCCGGCCGGCACCTACAGCGGCATCGGACAGGACGCCATCACCGTGGACTACGAGGGCGGCCGGAACGGCGCGCGGGGCCCGGGTTACGCGTCGCTCGACTTGAGGGCCGGGTACCAGTTCCGCCTGGCGGGGGGACGCACGCTCAACGCGTTCGTGGACATCTTCAACCTGACGAACGAGCCGAATTTCGCCAACCCCACTAACTCGGGCGGGAACGCCGACCGGCGGCTGGCGGCCACGTTCCTGCGCTATACGGCCCTCGCGAACGGCGTAACCCGGACGTTCCAGCTGAACGTTCGTTTCGGATTCTGACGGGAGGCGCGATGTCGTCGATGCGGAACGGTAGGGGATCCAGGAGCGGAGCGGCGCTCGTCGCCGGGCTCCTGGCGCTCGGCATCCCGGTCGCGGGCCAGGCACCGGCCCCGCGGCCAGCCACGTCGGGTTCGGTGTCCGGCGCGGCGGTCGATCCCTTTGCCGGCCTCACCATCCGCAACATCGGTCCCGCCACCATGGGCGGGCGCATCGACGACCTCGCGGTGCTCGAGTCGAACCCCGCCGTGTTCTACGTCGGCGCCGCCACCGGCGGCCTGTGGCGCACCACCAACAACGGCACCACCTGGGACGTCCTCTTCGACGACCTCGACGACGTGGTCTCGATTGGCGACATCGCCATCCCGCCCGGCGACGCCAACACGGTGTGGGTGGGGAGCGGCGAGAACAACAACCGCCAGAGCGGCTCGTGGGGCGACGGGGTCTACAAGTCCACCGACGCCGGCCAGACCTGGCAGCACATGGGCCTGGCCGCCAGCCGCCACATCGCCAGGATCCTCGTGGACCCGATCGATCACGATGTCGTCTACGTGGCGGCCCTCGGCAGTCTCTGGGGGCCGGGCCCCGAGCGCGGCGTGTTCAAGACCACCGATGGCGGCCTCACCTGGTCGAAGGTCCTCTTCGTGAACGACGACACCGGCGCCACCGAGCTGGTGATGGATCCCGCGAACAACAAGGTGCTCTACGCAGCCACCTACCAGCGCCGCCGCGCCACCTGGGGCTTCAATGGCGGCGGCCCGGGCAGCGCCATCTACAAGTCCTCGGACGCAGGGCGCACGTGGACGAAGCTGACCAGCGGCATCCCCTCGGGCCCGCTCGGCCGAATCGGGCTCGATGTCTACCGCGCCAACCCCAACATCGTCTACGCACGCGTGGAGCACGAAAAGGAAAGCGGCGTCTACCGGTCGGATGACGCCGGGCTGCACTGGCGGAAGATGTCGAGCGTGAACCCGCGGCCGATGTACTTCAGCCAGATCCGCATCGACCCGACCAACGACCTCCGCATTTACGTCCTGGGCGTGCAGATTCACATCTCGGACGACGGCGGGAAGACGTTCATCGCCAACGGCGCCCTGCACTCGGACCATCACGCGATGTGGATCAACCCGGCCAATTCGAACCACATCATCGACGGCACCGACGGCGGCATCGGCATCAGCTACGACAAGGGCAAGACCTGGGAGGCCGTCTACAACATGGACCTCGGCCAGTTCTACCACGTCGCCTACGACATGCAGACGCCCTACCACGTCTGCGGAGGCCTCCAGGACAACTACACGTGGTGTGGTCCGAGCCAGGTGCGGAGCCGGACGGGCATCGGCAACGACGAGTGGCGTCAGATCCAGGGCGGCGACGGGTTCGAGGCGCAGATGGATCCCCGCGACGGGCGCACCGTCTACGCCGAGTCGCAGGACGGCAACATCGTCCGCACCGATCGCCTGACCGGAGAGCGAAAGTCCATCCGGCCGGTGCCCGCGCGCGGCGAGCCGGCGTTGCGCTGGAACTGGAACACCCCCCTGGTGCTCTCGGCCCACAGCCCGGACACGCTTTACGTGGGCGCGAACATGGTGTTCAAGTCACCGGACCGCGGGCAGACCTGGACCGCCATCAGCCCCGATCTGACCGAGAACACCGACCGGGACACGCTGTCGCTGATGGGCCTCACCGCGAAGGAGGTCACGATTGCCAGGAACGACGGCGTGCAGTCGTACGGCAACCTGGTCCAGCTCTCCGAGTCGCCCCGACAGGCCGGGGTCCTCTTCGCGGGAGCGGACGATGGCACCGTCCACATGACGAAGGACGACGGCAAGACCTGGACGAACATCACGCCGAAGTTCCCCGGCCTGCCGAAGAATGCCTATGTCTCGCGGCTCACCCCATCGAGGCACGACAACAATACGGTGTTCGCCGCCTTCGACAACCACCGCAACGACGACTACGGCACCTATGTCTACGCCAGCGCCGATGGCGGCAGCACGTTCCGCCCCATCGGCGAGGGCATCCCGAAGGGCCACGCCCTCACGGCATTCGCCGAGGACCCCAGGAACCCCAGCGTCGTCTACGCCGGGAGCGAGTTCGGCCTGTTCGTGAGCCTGGATCGCGGCGGGCGCTGGCAACGGCTGAAGTCGGGCCTGCCGACCGTACCCATCCACGAGATCGTGTTCCACCCGCGTGACAACGACATGATCATCGCCACCCACGGGCGCAGCATCTGGATCCTGGACGATGCCACGCCGATCCAGCAGCTGTCGGAGGCGCAGAAGTCCGCGGCGCACCTGTTCGACCTGCGCCCGGCGATGCAGTTCAACCCGGCCAACGATCGCGGCTTCATCGCGGACAAGGGCTTCTGGGGGAAGAACGCCACCTACGGCGCGCCCATCAGCTACTACCTGGCCACGGCGAGCGACAACGTGGCCATTCGCGTGCGCGACGGGCAGGGCACAGTGGTCCGGGAGCTGAAGGGCGAGGCCACGAAGGAGGCCGGCAAGGCCGGCGTCAATCGCGTCTACTGGGACCTGCGGCACGAGCCGCTCCCGCGGCCGGCCAGCCAGCCGCCGGGGCCGGCTGGCGGTGGTGGAGGGTTTGGCGCCGCGGCGCTGAACGGTCCCCACGTGCTCCCCGGCGACTATCGCATCACGCTGGTCGTGGGCGACAAGGAAGTGGGCACGAAGCCGCTCCGCGTCGCGGGCGACATCGCCGTCCAGATGAGCGACGCCGACAGGAAGACGTGGCACGACACGTCGCTCTCGCTCCACGAGCTGCAGAAAGCGGCCAACGACGCCGCCGACACGGTGACCACGCTGGGCGCGCAGTTGGAAGTGGCGGAGAAGCTGCTGAAGAGCGCCGCCAACGCGCCCGCGGCGGCGAAGGGCGCCGTGGAGGACACCGGCAAACGCCTGGCCGACCTGCGCACGCGCCTCGGGCTCAACAACCAGGGTGGACCAGGCGGCGGGGGCGGCGGCTTCGGCGGCCAGCAGCAGAACGTGCGCGGGCGCATCGGCCAGCTGAAGGGCCAGGTGATGAACTCCACCTCGCTGCCCACGGCCATGCAGCTGCGCGCGGCCAGCGAGGCGCGCGAGGACCTCGCAGCCGTGGTGAAGGACGCCAACGAGCTCATCGCTGCGGTGCCGGCGCTTTACGACACGCTGGGGGCGTCGGGGATCAGGCCGGCGGCGCTGAAGGCTCTCGCGCTGCGATAGGCTCGAACGGCCAGGCGGTCAGAACCGCAGGAGGCGGGTCACCTTCGCCACGAACGCGCGGTTGCGGAGGCCCGTGCCATTCGGACGCGTGTCGTGCTCGTCGGTCCACACCAGGAACAGCTCGCTGCCCGGGATGTACTCC
>Ga0209705_10000270_pt1 | contig 27199 bp, 19 predicted proteins | sample PPLLaktember2015_5_FD_187262 | JGI IMG/M metagenome (GOLD analysis project Ga0209705, IMG submission 187262) | Freshwater sediment microbial communities from Prairie Pothole Lake near Jamestown, North Dakota, USA - PPLs Lake P8 Core (1) Depth... | ecosystem: Environmental > Aquatic > Freshwater... | reverse complement strand
TCCTCGGAGATGTCAAGGAGGGCGGCCACGACGTCCTCTGTGGAGTCATCAAAGAAGGTCTGCAACAGATGCTTCAGAGCGCTGCGCCTGGCCTTTTCGCGCGGCCACGTGGGGGCGTAAATGTAGCGGGGCCCGTCCTGGTGGTGGACCAGGTGGCCTTTCTGTTCCAGCACACGGAGCAGAGCCCTTACGGCAGAGTAACTGGGGGGATTGGGCAGCCGCTCCAGCACCTGGTTCACGGTCGCCTCCTGGAGCGCGTAGATGACGTCCATGATCTGGCGCTCCCTCCGGCTCAGGTTCTTCTGTCCCTTCATCTGGTTATCTCCATCCGGATGTTCTCGTATGCTAATTTTTTAGCATGCTAAAATATTAGCACCCAAATCGGGGCTTGTCAAGTCCTTATGCTGTTTTTTTAGCATATGCCTGAAAGGCGTGTCTATGGCCTTCCAAATCTCTAACTCCCGGCTGGGCAAAAAGGTTGCCCGGGAAGAAACCCGATCAGCGGATGAGCAGGAGGCGGTTGTTCACGGGGTAGAGCCACTCCACGCCCCTCTCCGTGACGATGGCATCGTCCTCGAGCGGGATACGGACCTTCTTCCCTCCCCACTCCGGCGCAGGCGTGTAGGCGAAAAACTCAACCGCCAGAAGGGTCGTTGGATAGATTTCGAAGTCCAACTGGGCGGTCTGGAAGAAAGCGGCCGAGGGTCCGATCCCGTGTCCCCAGTCTCCCACGGAATGACAGCCCGTTATGACCTCGGTCTTCTCGGTCGCAGTCGGATTGTTGAACTCTTTCATCACGGCGAACCCGGCCGCTTCGAGGGCCGCATTGATCATGGCCACGGTCCCCGACCCGGTCCGGCCGGGCTCGATAGCGCGCCGGACAACTTCGCGCACTTTGACCGCCTGATCGAAGGCGTTCCGGATTCCCTTGGGAGCCTCGGTCTCTCCGTCCTTAAGAACATAGGCGATGCGCTTCATGTCCGTGTAGAAGCCCATTAGTCCCACCCCCCAATCGATCATCAGGAGATCTCCCCGCTGGATGATCCTCTTGTTGGAGGTGGCCTCGATCCCCTCCGGCCCGGTGATGTAGATGCTCGGGAGGCCGAAGGACGACTCCAGCCGCCGCGCTTCGAGCTGGTCCTGAAGCCACCAGGCCACATCCTCGAGCATCGTCCTTCCCGGAACGATGACTTCGTTGGAGAGCGCCCGCTCGGCCAACTCTTTGGATATTCTCCCCGCTTCCGCGAAGACGGCGATCTCGGAGGCGACCCGGTGATAGAGGAAGTCGGAGATCAGCTTGTCAGCCGAGACGAGCCGCGCATCAAAGGGCGGACCAAGCTCCTTGACAAGATAGTCGTAGCCCGCCCGCGAGAGCCCGTCGGCCCGGCCGAGGCGGTTGGACATATTCACCCCGATCCGTCTGGGTTTCCGCTCGGCGACGAACTTCTTGAGGTCAGAAGCAGGAAGGAAGACGTCGTAAGCGCCGCAGTTTTCGATCTCATAACCGTCGATTCCCAGGACCGCCCGCTCGACGCGCTTCTTGCCACCGTCCGTAAAGACGATGAAGCCGATGGAGGAGACGTATCCCTGCCCTAAATCGAGATAGAGGGGGTCGAAATTTCCTTCCTTCATGACGGTGATCCACATGTCGATCGTGTTTTGCCGCATCGCTTGGGGAAGCACTAGGTCGAACTTGTCCCGCCGGATCTGGCTCCGAATTTCCCAGCGCGAGCGGGCCTCATTGGGTGAAGCTGAGAGCAGAAAAGGAAGGGCCAGGCCCAGGATGAGAAAGGAACGGAAAAGAGGGTGTTTCACGGGGTCCTCCTCCCGGAAAGGAACGATGGAAACCACACCGGGATTATAAAAGGTTCGGCCGGGCCAAGGCAACCATTTCCGCGGGCTCCGGTTTGAAGCTAGAGTTTGGCCCCGGACCTAGGCAGCACTCTTTGATTATGGAGTGAGCGGGGCGTCGATCACCCGGCCTTCCGGCCCATACCGGACATGGACAAGCTTCTTCATATAGTCCCGAACAAGGTTGTATTCAAAAAGTCCGGTGTCGGTCTTGGGAACCGAGAGGCCGACGCTGGTCAGAACCCTGTACACCTGTTCGTTGATGGCCACCTTGTATTTCGTGAGTGGGTCAAACGGATCAACGTAGGTTCCGTTGACCATTGCCCAGAGGACCCGGTTTGGATACAAATTCGCGGAATTGTACTGGAAACTCAGGCCCGAGGGCTGTATGGCCGTGTCATAGCCATCAGGGGCTGCAAACTGGACCGCGTATTCAAGCGCGCTCCAGAGTTCGAATCCCGTCAGCTCGACGATCACGATCTTGAAGCCGAGGCCGCTCGTTTCATCGTACCCGTAGGGGACGACCCGCATGACATCGTTGCCGACGATCTTTCCCTTGTATATTTTGCTCCCGATATAGCCCAGGACCTCCAAAGCGGCGTCCACTTCGAAGCCGGCTTTCCCGAGTCCCCACATCAGCGCGTCAGAAACCAGATTGCCGACCGCCGTATCCCTGAAGGTCGGCTGATCCTCCGGGAAGCTCTTTTCCATGTCCCAATCGGCCTTGGCCACATTCTTGGTGAGAACCGGTCCAAACCGGGGATCTTGCACCAATCCCACGCGGAGCCTGTTTAATGTCCAGAGCAGGCCGGGGTCTTTTCTGATCTTCTTGTTGACCTGGTGCAATTCGTAACGGCTAAGTTTAATCCCGTCCTCCTCGACCTTCACTTCAAGCTCGCCGAGGGACAGGCCGAAATACCCTCCCTGAACGATGATCTTCCCGTTGACTTCGAGGGCGTCTTCGAGGGCGTCATGCGAGTGCCCGCCGACGATGATGTCGATCCCGTCAACGCCGGCCAAGCCGGCAGCGACATCAGCATCGGTCATAAGCCCGAGATGGGAGAGGCAGATAATGACCTCGCAACCCGCCGCCTCGAGGATCGAAACCTGGGTATCGGCCTCCGCAATGGGATCGGTCAGGAAGGCCAAAACTTCTTGGGTATAGTTCAGGGGATTCCTGTTCACCAACCCAAAAATTCCGACTTTGATGGTTTCCCCGGGTTCCCCGACATCCAGGATCAGGTTCGGCTTCACCAGGGCGTAAAGGTCTGCCGGCGTCAGGGCAGGGTCGAGATTCGCGCATAGGAAAGGCAGCGTGAGGGGCGGCTTTCCCAGCAGGTCCCCACTCAATACTCCGGCCAGTGCGCCTGCGCCCAGATCGAACTCATGGTTGCCGAGCGCCATGGCATCGTATAAAGGTCTCGTGGGATCGTGCAAGCCCTGCATGATATTGAGCTCGGGGTAGGCGAGATACTTGTTGAACTCGAACGTTCCGACAAAGACATCCCCGCCGTGGAGAGTGAGAACATTCGTGTCCTTGGCTTTCAGCTGCTTGATGAGCGTGGACATCCGGGCGATCCCACCAAGGGAATCCTGGGGCCCGAACGGGAAGAGACAGGAATGCGTATCGTTTGTGTGGAGGATGGTCAGGAACTTTGGCTGGGAAAAGAGGAAGGGTGCCGAGGCCAGAAAAGCAAAAAGAACGAAAACGCCCAAAAATCTTCGTCTCATAAAACGACCTCCTTTAAGAAAATCCGATTTTTGAGGGTTTTTGGAGAAAAAGACACCTCTTGGCGAATCCCCACTTAAAAACTCCTCGCTCCCTCAAGAGCATCATTGAATAGAACTGTGCCGCTTGTCAAGTCTTTCTTTCTAACGATCAAAAACAGGCGACAAGCCTGGGGCGGCAGCGGAGCCGGACCCCTCTCCAGCGGTGGTGACGTCGAAGGGATCAAAACGGTATTTCTCCGCCAGTTCGGGGTTGAAGCGGGACAGACTTTCATTATATAGTAAGTCCATGGATTGTCCGGGGCCCCGGACGGAAGCGGACGGATTGTCGTGAAGCCCTGGGAAAAGGTCGAGAAGATCCTCCTCGGCGGGGAGAAGAACGTCCGCGACCCGCGGATCTTCCACAAGCTCTCGCTCATCGCCTTCTTTGCCTGGGTCGGCCTCGGGGCTGACGGGCTGAGTTCGTCGAACTACGGCCCGCAGGAGGCCTTCCTGTCGCTCGGCGACCACCGGCACCTGGCCCTCTACCTGGCCATGATGACCGCGCTCACCGTCATCACCATTTCGGCCAGCTACTCCCAGATCATCGAGCTCTTCCCCACGGGCGGCGGAGGTTACGTCGTCTCCACCAAGCTGCTCGGTCCTGCCTTCGGCCTCATCTCGGGCTGTGCTCTGGTCGTCGACTACATGCTGACGATCAGCATCTCGATCTCGAGCGGCGTCGAGGCCATCCTGAGCTTCCTGCCGCCGGCCTACTTTTCCTACAAGTTGACTCTTATCCTGATCATCACAGTCGCCCTCGTCCTGCTCAACCTTAGGGGCGTCAAAGAGTCAGTGGCCACGCTGACGCCGATCTTCCTCATCTTCTTCGTATCCCATGCGGCCCTCATCCTCTACGGGATCTTCTCCCACGTCTCAGCCACTCCCACCCTCTTCGCGGACACCATCCGGGAGACGCGCCAGGGCATTCAACAGCTCGGGTTCGGGGCGATGGCCTTCATGCTCCTCCGAGCCTACAGCCTTGGGGGCGGTACGTATACAGGGATCGAGGCTGTCGCCAATGGCCTCCAAATCCTCCGCCCTCCCCAGGTCAAGACGGGCAAGAGGACGATGTTCTACATGGCCGCCTCCCTGTCTTTCACGGCCGGGGGCCTTCTCGTCTGTTACCTGTTGACCAACGTCCAGCATGTCGCCGGAAAAACCCTGAACGCGTCCCTCATCCAGACTCTCCTCGGGACCTGGAAGATCGGAGGATTCCCGCTGGGGGTCTGGCTCCTGGGGATCATCCTGATATCAGAAGGCGCGATCCTCTTCGTGGCCGCTCAGACGGGCTTTATAGACGGCCCACGGGTCCTGGGCAACATGGCCATCGACTCCTGGGTCCCCAACCGGTTCATGCACCTCTCCGAGCGGCTCGTCGTCCAGAACGGTATCCTCTTCATGGGGGCGGCGGCCTTCCTGATCCTCATTTTCACGAGGGGCTCGGTCCAAGTGCTGGTCGTCATGTACAGCATCAACGTTTTCCTCGATTTCTCGCTGGCCCAGCTCGGCATGTGCCTCCACTGGCTGAAGTCGCGGGCGCCCCACCGGGGAAAGAAGCTGACCGTCAACCTCCTCGGGCTCCTGATGTCCATTTCGATCCTGATCGTCACGATCGCCATAAAGTTCAAGGAAGGTGGCTGGATCACCCTGCTCATCACCCTTTCGTTTATCGCCGTCTGCATCCTCGTGCGGAGGCATTACAACCGGGTTAAGGGCATGATGAAGCGGTTGGACGACATCATGACCCAGGTCCAGCAGATGACGGGGAAGCACGAAGCTCCGGTCCGGGACGAGTCGGCACCCACGGCTGTCCTCTTCGTCCGGAGCTTCGGCGGGCTGGGCATCCACTCGTTCCTTAACATCCAACGGATCTTCCCGAACTACTTCAAGAACTTCGTTTTCTTCTCCATCGGGGTCGTCGATTGGAAGAACTTCAAAGGTGTCCAAGAAATCAAGAACTTGGAGAGTCACGTCACCGGGGAGCTCAAGAAGTATGTCCGTCTATCCAACAATTTCGGCTTCTACGCCGAACCCATCCATTCCATCGAGATCGATTCCCTCGCGGCCGTCGAGGAGCGCTGCGAGGAGATCCAGCGGAAGTATAATAAAGCGGTTTTCTTCGTCGGCAAGCTCGTCTTCGAGGAAGAAAACCTGTTCACCCGGTTCCTCCACAACCAGACAGCTTACAGCATCCAGAGGATCCTGCAGTTCAGGGGGATCCCGAGCATCGTCCTCCCCATCCGGGTCATGAAGACAGGGGCCTGATCCTAAGGGGTTTTTAGAGTCGTGCTTTCAGCCACATCTTGAGCAGGCGGGTGGGCTTCATCTTCCCCCTGGCGCGAGCCAGCTTCAGGTAGCTTTTCATCATCGTCTCCGGCACGTCGGGTTGCTCGGCGGACGGCTTGCGGACCAAACTCAAAGCTTTCGTCGGACATGTCGAGACGCAGAGTCCGCAGCCGATACAGCGGTTCAGGTCGGCAACCACGCTGCCATCTTCGAGCCGCAAAGCATCCATCTGGCAGCGCTCAAGGCAGATGCCGCACCCGTCGCATAATTCGGCCCGCACAGACACCTGGAAAGCGGACGAAATGATCTTGGCCGGTTCGGGATACTTCTTTATCGTACGCAAGACCCCGCAGCAACAGCCGCAACAACAGCAGATGTTGGAGGCCGTTTGCGAATTGCTCGGCTGGAGGACCAACCCCGCCCTGTCCGCCTCTTTGAGGATGCGGAGCGCCTCCTCCTGGTCGATCAGCCTTCCCAGCCCGTTTTGCAGATAGTAGTCGGCTCCCTGACCGAAGACTAAGCAGGTCTCTTCAGGTTTGTCGCAGCCTTCTCCGGCCAGTCGCTTTTCCCGGCGGCAGATGCATGGCGCCACCAGGATCCTGCGATGGGACCGGACCAACGACTCAGCGCTTTCATAGGACATGACCTTGTGTTCGACTGGGATGCTCTGGGAGACGGGGATGGTGCGCAGCTGGGGAGCCTTTTTCCAGGCTTTGACGTCGAGCAGGTGCGGAATGTACTCAGCCATGTCATCGACGAGACCACGGTCGAGGGAGTTGACGTGGAATTCCCAGATGCCGATCACGTACTGCCAGGCTAGATATCGCGGGGGACCTTCTTTCGGCTGAATCCGGTAGATCAGGCCCTTCTTGGCCATTTCTTCCAGGCGCCGCGCCGTCTCCTCCTCCGGAAGGTGGATTCTCTTGGCCACGTGGGCCGGTTCCTCCGGAAGAAGCGTGAGCGACAGCGCCAATTCGGCTTCCTCGGGAGTAAAGAGACGCCGCAGGATCCGGAGCTCGACTCCGCTTTCGGTAGCGGGGAACCCGCCCGGCATATCGTCGAGATGTTGGGCCAGCCTTTTGTAGATATCTTCCATTGGCTCGAACCGCCTCTTAGAGTGATTGAACAAATTTTAGCGGCGGATGGGCCGCGGAGTCAAGCGCGCCGCTTCAGAAGTCAGCCTTTCCCTTGTGGTGGCGCATGGAATGAGGTCATGCTCGCCACTCCAAGGATGGCCCGGCCGGGGCAGACTTTGGTATAATACGCCAACCCTGGAGGAGAAGTTATGAAAATGTCAAAAAGGTCTCTCCGCTTTCCCCTGATCGCCTTCCTTGTTGTCATCCTCTCTTGCCTGAACGCCCGGACAAGCGGCTCGGCTTCCAGCGTGATCCAGGACAAGTGCACGACCGTTATCGCTGGGAAAAACGCCACGGCCGACGGCTCGGTGATCCTTGGCCACAACGAGGATTGGGGTGAGTATCTCATGCCTCTCCGCTGGAACCCGCGGGAAAAGCACAAGCCGGGAGAGATGCTGAAGCTCCAGGACGGCCAGAGCGTTCCCCAGGTCGAGGAAACCTACGCCTTCATCTGGCCGGCGGCGGAATGCAACGGGATCAACGAACTTCAGGTGGCCATGGCCGATAACACCGGATCCTGCCGGAAGGAGTTGTTCCAGAACGAACGGGGGCTCAACCTCCAGGAACTCGTTCAGCTGGCGCTCCAGCGCTCCCGGACGGCCAGAGAGGCCGTCCAGACCATGGGGAGTCTGATCGAAAAACACGGCTACCGAAGCCATAACGGATTGGACGGAGACATCGTCAGCATCGCCGACCCCAGCGAGGGCTGGTGGATGGAGGTGACGATCGGCGGCTTCTGGGTCGCCCAGAGGGTTCCGGATGACGGTTTCGTCGTGCTGGCGAACAGGTTCCGTATCGCGGAGATCGACCTCAAGGATACTTCCCGGTTCCTCGCCAGCCCCAACCTCGTCGATTTCGCCGGACAAAAGGGATGGTATGATCCGGCGGAAGGGGCTTTCAATTTCCAGCAGACTTACGGCACCGCCGAGGATGCCCGCGCGGCCTACAATACCAGGCGGGAGTGGCGGGGCAACGGCCTTCTTTCCGGAAGGACATTCCAGGAAAAAGAGAACCCGCTGACCGTTGTTCCCGGAAAAAAACTGACACCGCAGGACATCATGGCCCTTCTCCGGGATCATTATGAGGGCACCGGTTATGACCTGACCAACAGACACGAGAAGGGCTCTCCCCATCACACCACGGAACGGACCATCTGCCGGATAAACACCGACGCCACGACTGTTGCCCATCTCAGAGGCTGGCTCCCGGCGGAAATCGGAGGAGTCCTCTGGCTTTCGGTAGGAACCCCCTGCTCTAGCGTCTACGTGCCTTATTATCTGGGTGTCCTGGACTTCCCTAAGCCCTATGCTTACCTGTCGGAAGCCTATGATCGCGATAATGCGTTCTGGGTGTTCAACTCCCTGGAGAATCTCGTCGATCGTTACTATGCCGAGGAAGGAAAGGCCGAAAAAGACAAAAGGAAAGCCATCGATCAAGTGGCCGGCTATTGGAGAGACTTCGAGGACGATGAATTCGCTATTCAGGAAGCGGTCGAAAAGACGGCCCTGGAGCTCTACCAGAAGCAAACGTCACTTGCCCGGTCCTTTCTGAACTCATATTCCAACGCGCTCGGCCTGCGGGCCTTTGTTCAGGCTCAAACGCTCGCCGATTCCCTCAGGACTCGGTTTTATCGCTAAAGCAACGGGAGCAGCTTCACTCGCCCAGCCAGCTCTTGAGGATTTGGGCTTGGAGGGGAGTTGGGCTGGCGACCGGTTTGATGGTGAAGCTCCGGTCCTGCCTTTTTCCTAAGACGACCTCGATCTCGCGGACAGCATCTCCACGGGAAATCAGGACGCGGATCTTATCGGCAGGCTTTTTTTGCCTCAATATCCCCTCCATCGTTCGGGCATTGACCCGGACACCGTCGATAGCGATGATCTCGTCCTCTGCGCTGAGGCCGGCATGCATGGTTGGAGAGGCCCATTCTACGTTGGAGACGATCAGCTTCCCATCTCGCTCCCGGGTTGAAGCTCCAAAATGTGGGGCGGCCTCCTCTTGGAGCTGCAGATCGATATCCAACCCGGCGTAAGCCAGATACTTGGCGTAGTCGATGTCCTTGGTCGTTGAAACATAGGCGTCAAAGATCTCGTTCAGCGGGCACCCCGCTATCCGCTCGCAGACCGTCCGGAATTCACCGTCCGCGAAGCCTCTCTTCTTCTCTTTATAGTACTCTTGATAGAGAGCGCGCATCACGTCGTCCAGAGACCTCCGGTTTTCCGTCTCCGCCCGGATCTTGAAGTCCAGGAGCATCCCCAGCGCCGCCCCCTTGTCATAATAGGAAATCGTCGTGTTGGCCGCGTTGTCTCCCCGACCGAAAGAATGCAGCCAGGTGTCGAAGCTCGACTCGGCCGCCGACTGAAAGCGATGCCCAGGGATATTCTCATAGTTCGCGATGTTCGATCGGGCGGCCTCGAAAACGTCCTCCCGGGTGATCAGGCCAGCGCGTTTGAGGATCAAGTCCTCGTAGTAGGACGTGAATCCCTCGGAAACCCAGAGCATACGGGTATAGTTTTCCTTGTCATAGTCGAACGGACCCAGGGCCACCGGCCGGATCCGCTTGACATTATAAAGATGAAAAAATTCGTGGGTCACGAACCTCAGCCATCTCTTATATCCAGCCGGATCATTCAAGCCCGTCGGGTTGATGGTCAGCGCCGTGGAGTTGACATGCTCGAGGCCGCCTCCGCCCGGGCCGATCACCAGGAAGGCGTAGCGCCGATAGGGGATTTCCCCGATGAGAGTCGTGGCCGCATCGACCATTCTCTTGTGGTCGGCCACGAATTTCTCCCGGTCGAATGCACCGAGGTCGTCGACGGCGAAGATATGGGGAATCCCCTGGACTTCGAAGGTCAGGATCTCCTGATTGCCGAGGAGAATCGGTGAGTCGTAAAGAACATCAAAGTCAGGTGCGATGAAGATGTTTGGCTTTCCTTCGACCGAGTCCAGGCCGGTCGAAATTTGCGTCCAGTCTTGGCAGGGTTTGACGGTGACGGTCACCGGCTGCTGGATCCGGCCGGCGATGTGCATGAAGACACCGGTCGGCGAGATGAATCCCATCTTATCGTCCAGGTAGCTCTCGGCGACAAAACGGGTGAAGGCGTAGACGTCATAGCTCACTTTAATGGAGGCCGACCTAGCGGAACTAACCCGCCAGGTATTCTTCGCGGTTTTCGTCCACTCCAGGGGATTTCCCCTGCCGTCCTCGGCGCGGAAGTTCAGGACATTCCTGGAATAGTCCATGATCTGATAAAAGCCCGGCGTCCAAACCGGCATCTTGAAATCTTGCGTCTCGCCTTTCAACCCCTCGCATCTGAAGACGACGTGATAATAATGGGCGTTCGGCTGCTCCGTAGACACTGTGAGGGCCATGGTTCCCTGCGGTGTCCCCGAGAAAAGGAAAGAGGCAGCAGCAAGGAAAGCCAGGCCTAAAAAAATCGCCCTGAATTCCTTCTTCATCTGGATTCCTCCCGAGCTATCTCCAGGCTTGAGTGCAATTACGACTACCGCTCTCGCCGGAAAATCTCCTCCGCGGCGAGTGCTAGGAATCATACTCCCCGGCAAGAAATGGTGTCAAATCGGCGGCCGAGCGCTAGAAATCCGGCCCGGCGAGCTTTTCAAACTCGGCCACGATCTGAGGAAAGTATTCTTTGATGGTTGGATACTTGTCTCGTTGCTTCTCGTACTGTTCCAGACATGCGCAGATCGCCCCCAAGTGAGGGAATCCCGCATTCTTCTCAAGCTCCAGCGCCTGGTCCGCCTTTTCCTGGTCGAGCCTGATAGCCGTCAGCCGCGTCGTCACGGCTCGAACAACGTACTCACTCGTTTGGTCGGCGAGGTGGACATCCCACAGGCCCGACCTCCTGATCTGCCCGAGCACTTGAGCAGGTAACTTCCGACTCTCCAGCGTCCCGACCGGTCCTCGCAATTGGCCCAGATGCATGTCCGTGAGATGGTTGACGAAGGAATGGCTGAATTCGTGCCAGCAGAGCCGGCGCATGGAGTCTCCGGAACCGAAATTCGGCTGGTCCTCCGCAACTCCTTTCGGACCGATAACCGCGTAAGCCTGGTAGGACCCTTCCGGAGTTTTTATCCTCGGGCCGAAACCGCCGGGATGAAACAGGGGAGCAAGGACGAGATGATAGGCATCCTGTCCATAGCCGTAATAGTCCTCCAGATCCTTCACATAATCCCACTCCATGTTCTTCCTGTAACCCGAAGCCAGCTGAGCATATACGGGTTCATGGGACCTGAAGAAATCCATGAAGTCCGCTTCCCTGGCGAATAGCCGCATTCCCTGCAGGAACTCGTCGAGCTTCGCTCTGCTCCCGGCCATCCTGATCAAGAAGTCATCGATCGGGATCTTTTCCTCCAAAAGAGGGGGGTTTGAGAGATGGAGCATGACGCTGGGCGGATGGCTGAACCGGAAGAGCCCGTTCGTGGCCATCTCACTATAAGCCTTTACTATCTGATGCCCTTTGAACTCCGAAAACCTCCGGTCGACCTCCCTTCGGTAGAGGAAATCCAACTCGGTGATGACGCGGGCTTCAACGACCCCCTGTTCGTTTCTAAGCCCTTTAAAATCACTAAAGGAGAGGACCACCGCGTAGAGCTCGACCCGCGGGTCAACAGAAATACTGAGTCTGCCCTTCTGCTGAAGTCCTCTCCGCCGATCCCATGGGGCCTTGAGGCCGGACAAGAGCGCCGCCGCTCCGATCGAGAGAAACTCCCGCCTTCGCATCACTGATCCTTTGGCAGGTCGAGCCTGACGCCGCCTAGCGGACTTCAGCCGAGGAGCCCTCGACTTTCTTCCAGGGCTCAAACCGGACGCCCAGGTTATTCCCCAGGAACTCTTCGATGCGGCCGAAGAGGTCAAGCTGGTTCTCCGGCCGGCCGACGCCGTGGCCCTCGTCTGGGTAGACGACGAAGGTCACCGGGATCCCTTTGGCACGCATGGCTTTGACGATCTGCTCCGGCTCGGAGATCTTGACCCGGGGGTCGTTCTGACCGTGGGCGATGAGAAGGGGTGCCCGGATCTTGTCAATATGGAAGAGAGGCGATATCCGGGCGTTCAGCTCCTCGTCACGTTCGACATCCCCAACCCGCCGGATCCACCTCTTTTTAAGGGGAAGCCAGAAACTGGGGAAAGTCTCGAAGCTCGTCTTGAGGTTGGCGAAGCCGCTCATGGCCACTGCGCAAGCATAGAGTTCGGGAGTGAAGGTGACGCCGGCAAGGGTGGCGTAACCGCCGTAGGAGCCACCCATGATGGCGACGCGCTTGGGGTCGGCGACACCGCGCTTGATCATCTCCTTCACGGCGTCCGTCAGGTCATGCTGCATGGACCCCACACCCCACTGGCCGTTCCCTGCATTCAGGTACCTCTTTCCATAGCCCGTCGAGCCGCGGTAGTTGACCTGGAGAACGGCGCAGCCGCGGTTGGCCAGCCACTGAACGCCCTGGTTAAAGCCCCAGTCGTCGCGCGCCCAGGGGCCGCCGTGGACGAACAGGACAAGGGGCAGGCTCTTTGGAGGAACGCCCTGAGGCAGAGTCAGGTAGCAGGGCACTTCCACACCGTCCCGAGCCATGATAACCACCGGCTCCTGAGGAGAGAACCGGTACCTGCCCAGATCGGACTCGCCTTCAAATAGAGGCCGGGCCGCGGCCGCATCACGATCGTAGAGGTAGTAGACCGGCGGACACACGTCCGAGACGAACTGAATGATCCACTTCCGGTCGTCCGGGGTTCGGCCTGAGACCAGAGGGACGCCTAGCTTCATCTTCGCCAGGTCCTCAAGATCCTTCCGGATGCCCGGGTCGAGGACCTTCCACTCCGGGATCAGATAGTTGAAGGCGACCGCTTGGACCCGTCCGGACTTGGGGTCGAAAAGGACCTGGGCAAAATCATATAGGGTCATGCTCATGACATTCCACAGGTTGGCCTTGGGATTGTGGGCTATGACCTCCAGCTCCTTCCCCGTTTCGGCATCGACCCTGAGGAGCTGGGTCGTATCGGAATGAAGGGCCGACTGAACGTAGAGCGACTTTCCGTCGGGAGCGAAGGCGATGGCCAGTTCGCTGCCATAGCCCTCGACGACGCCGCTCTCGCCAAAGGGCCAGGTGAGGATGGCTTTCCAGGGCTTGTCGGCAGCCGGGCGGGTTCTGAGCTCCATGCTGCTGTCCTCGGGGCTGATCGAGACCGCCGCCCGGATCACAAGGTCCCAGTCCGGCAGCCACCAGCGGACATCCCCCGGATTCTGGGTGTCCGGGGTGACAGCTCCAGTCAGGAGGTCGACCCGGTACATGTCAAAAATGGTCCGGTCCCGGAGGTTGAGCCCGATCAGGACTTCCCTGGGACGCCTCCCGCAGGTCAGGAGATTCTGGGCCTTCAGACCTTTAAAGGGGGTGAGGTCGCGGACGACCCGGCTCTCCAGGTCCACTGAATAGAGATGGAAATTCTCGTCGCCGTCGCTGTCCTGGAGATAAAGCAGATGATGATTGTCAAAGGCCCAGGAGTACTCGAAGATCCCCTGGCGGGCATCGAAGGTGACCTGAGTATCATCCGTTTTTCCGAGCGTCCGGACAAAGATATTGGGGACGCCCTTCTCCGTGATCCCGACATACGCCAACCGCCGTCCGGCCGGGTCGAGCTGCGGGTTGAGCTTGAGATTCTGCGGCTTGATAAAAACCTCGCGGGGGATAAGCTGCGGGAGCTCCGCCGCGGCCAGGTTAGCCAAAAGACACAGCAGGACCAGCAGATAAGCAGCCTTGTTTTTCATGGGCGCTCCTCACAGACGATTAAAGGGACTCATCAGCCAGGCTTAGTATCCATTATACGGTAACCGACCTCAAGAAGTTCAGCGGACGCCGCAGTCCGCCAATCGACGCGTTCCGGTCGGGACGATTTCTGGCACCTTTTGCGGGGCTCGCCGTATATAATAATAGAAATGGCAATGTCCGAAGCTCCGGAAATGAGCCAAGGAAAAGTAAGATGCTGAAAAGCAGACTGGCGATCCATGCTTTCCTGGTTCTTCTCTGCCTCTTTCGTCCGGAGTCCTGGGCCTTGGCCGACACGGGCCAAAAGGACCTGGCTGCTCTCGTTGATCAGTACATCGAGCCGTATGTCAGGACCCATAACTTCAGCGGCTCCGTCCTGCTGGCGCGCAACGGGCAGGTCCTGGTGAGCAAGGGCTATGGAATGGCCAACTTTGAACTCGATGTGCCCAACTCGCCCCAGACAAAATTCCACATCGCCTCGGTCTCCAAGACCTTTACGGCAGCCGCCATCATGATCCTCGCCGAGCGCGGGCTGCTTTCGCCCGCGGATCCAGTGGAGAAGCTTATCTCCGGCTACCCCAACGGCGACAGACTCACCGTCCACCATCTCCTCGTCCACACGTCCGGCATTCCGAATGTCAATGATTTTCCAGATTATGATCAGAAATCCCGGTTCCCTCAGACGCCGAAATCGCTCGTCGACATGTTCAAGGACAGATCGCTGATCATGGCGCCCGGCGAGCGCTACAGCTACAGCAACTCGAACTACAATCTTCTGGCCTACATCATAGAAACGCTGTCCGGACAGAGTTACGGCGAATTCCTGGCGCGGAACATCTTCGAACCCTTGGGGATGACCTCCTCCGGGCATGATGGAAACGCCACCGCCTTGCTTAAGAACAGGGCCTCAGGCTACGTCCCGGCAGGCATCTCGAACCTCGAGAATGCGCCTTATCTCGATTGGTCGGCCAAGACAGGAAATGGTTCGCTTTACTCGACGGTCGAAGATCTCTACAAATGGGACCGGGCGCTCACTACCGAAAAGATCCTGAAGAAGCCCGCCCTCGACAGCATTTTCACCGATCATGTGGAAGGAACAGGCTACGGCTGGTTTATCGGCCGGAGGCTTAACCGCCGCGTCGTCAGGATCAATGGCCGGAGCCCCGGGTTCCAATGTGAGCTCCAGCGCTATATCGACGATGATGCCTGCGTCATAGTCCTGGGGAATAACTATGCGGGCACAGCAAGCCTATTGATCGACGACCTGACGGCAATCCTTTTCGGGGAGCCTTACGAACCTTTTTCTCCACTCGATTCAGCCCTTGTGGATGAGAGCTGGGCTTCACCCTATCTCGGCCGGTACAAGGGCGGAGAGGATTTCATCCGGCCAGGTGCAACTCTGGCCGTGGAATGGAAAGACGGGCACCTCTGGCTGAATTGGGGGCCGGGGTATATTTCCGCCCTGATCCCGCTCTCCGGAGGCCAGTTCCTTGACCGCTTGTTTGGCGGACGCGTCAGCTTTATCAGGAACAGGGCCGGAGATGTTGCCCGACTTGTCTGGCACCTGGGGCGGGACTACCAGGCCGAAAAAGTCTGGGGCTGAACGCTATCCGGGCAGGAAGGTTGTCAGCCGGCGCAGGACCTGGTATAATGGCGGGCACAAAACCGGAACACCCATGAAGATCCAAACCGCGCCCCCTCGAGGAATCGATTGACCACCCGAAGAGCCTTTATCAAGCTGGCGGCCGCGGTTGTTGCCGTGCCGACCCTGGCCCGGTCCGTTCTTTTCTGCTCCCCGGACCCCCTATCCGAATCGAAATGCCTTACCTTTTACAACGCTCACACCGGGGAAGCCCTGTCCGAAACATACTGCTGTTCGGGGCAGCTGATTCCCTCGGCTCTCCAGAGGATCAATCATATTCTTCGAGATCACCGGACGGGCGACGTCCGGGAGATCGATGTCCGGCTGCTTGACCTGCTTGAGCGTCTTGCCCGGGAAATCAGGTGCAACCGGCCGTTCCATATCATTTCGGGATACCGGTCGAAACAGACCAACGACTATCTGCGTCGCACGAGCGGAGGGGTGGCTGCGGCCAGCCTGCACATGACCGGCCAGGCCGTCGACATCCGGGTCCCGGGCTGCTCTCTCTCCGACCTCCGGCAGGCGGCCCTCGCGCTTAAGGCGGGCGGCGTGGGTTACTATCCGAAGCCGGATTTCGTCCATGTGGACGTCGGGCGCGTCCGCTGCTGGTAAGCCTTCTATCAATCCCTATATTCCTGCCTCGTCAGGCTTCTGTCTCAGGGCCGCGTAGAGGGTGGCGTCCCGCCCATATATATCCTTGCGGAAATGGATGCGGCCCTCGCCGTCCATCCAGGCGGTCCAGTACAGCACGTGAACATTGAGGGGGTATTTCAGCGGAATGATCCGCGTGGCTCCGCTTTGGATCGTTTGCCGAAGCTTCGACTCGTCCCATTCCGGGTCATCTTTGAGCAGGTAATCAGCCAGTGCTAATGGCCTTTCGATGCGGATGCACCCTGAGCTGAAGTCGCGGACGGCCTTCTTGAAGAGATCCTTGGCCGGGGTGTCATGGAGGTAAACATCGAACTTGTTCGGAAACACGAACTTGATCTGGCCGAGTGCATTCTGCGGTCCGGGCATTTGCTGGAACTTATAGGCGAGGCTTGCGGCTTCCACCTGCGACCAGTCGACGGAAGCCAGGTCTATCTCGAGGGCGCCGGCGCTCCAGTCCCGGAAAACCCGGATGTTCTGGGCCTTAAGGTAGCCCGGATCTTTCTTGATTTTAGGGAGTATGTCCTCGCGGGCAAGGCGGGGCGGGATGTTCCAGTACGGATTGACCTCGAGATGGGTCATCCGTCCGCTGAAGTCGGGAGTCCGGCGATAGGGCCGCCCGACCACTGCCGCCATGGACATGACCTCGTTCTCCCCCTCGAGGATATGGACGCTGAAATCCGCGATATTGACCAAGATATACCTGTCGCCCAGGTCTGGGGGGATCCAGCGCCAGCGTTCCAAGTTCGCCTGGACTTGTCTCATCCTGTACTCGGGCGAAACGGCCAGAGCCGCCATGGTCTCCGCATCGACGACACCATCAACTTCCAACCCATGCCGCCGCTGGAATTCTTTCACCGCCTGTTCAAGCGCCGGGTCGAACAGGTCACCTCCGTTATCTCCTGTGGCCGAAAGGTCACCTGAGGCCTTCAGCCAGTCCCGGAGAGCGATAACGTGTGGGCCCTTGTCGCCCGCCTTGAGTTTAGGGCCCGGGCGGAAGTCGGGCCGCGCCCCGGCATAGACCTCGGTCCGGATCTGCGCGAGCGCCGCTTTCAAGTTCCGGTAGACGGAGTGGGTAGGCTTCAAAGAATCCAAGGCGGCGCCGACATCTCCTGTTTGGAGGCCCTTCTCCAGGACGGCGGCCAAGTCCTCATAGCGCCCCTTGATAAACCACTCTGATTGAATGGTTTCCGGATTGACCTGGCCATGAACGAGATGAGACGCGCAGAGGAGGAAAGCGTCAGTAAGGAGCATTTCCAGGTCGGCCAAGGTTTCCGCCGAGACGGCCGAATCCCTCTTCTTTTTTTCCCGGGAAACCTCGGAAATCAGAGCCCTAAGCGCAGAGAGATGATAGTTCTCGGGGTTGAGTCCGTCTTCTTCGACCCGGCGGAGGGCGAGAAGCAGCGAGGCGGAGTCCGAGAGGTCCAGGTCATCCTTGATCCAGGCGGGACGAAGACCGCGGCCCCTATAGAAAAGGGGAAGGACTTCAGAGCCGCAAATCCGGTCTCTTTGACAGAAGATCGGGCCGGCCGCGGCATCGGCACCCACCCTTTCCTCGAGTATGGATTGCGTTTGACGCGCCGGATGATACTGAATTTTGTCCGAATCGGCACCGCACCAGACTACTAAGGACAAAAGGGCGATCAGCAGGCCCGCGCATCGGAAAGCAGTTTTCATGAGCCGTTACTTCTCACTGGGGCCTGGCCCTCTCCTTGCCCTTTTTCAAGAAGGCGGCGAGAAGGAAGCCCGCTCCGATGAGCAACATCAGAACCCCCCAGACCAGGTTGAGGTTCAGACCGAGGGACTTCTGGTACATCTCTTTTTTCGTTACCAGGCCATAGACCCCGAGCAGGAGCCCGTAAGCACTGAGCAGCCAGCCGATCGGAAGCTTGAGGTCCAAGAGATGCTCCCTGCCCTGTCCTGTATGCTCTCCCTTTGTTTCGATCTTCTCGTTCATCGTTCACTCCTTGACCCTCAGCGGTCCGATCACCAGAAGATGATGTTCAGGATGACGGCGATGATGATGGCCAGCGACCCCCAGACTTCCGGCCGGGCGAGCCACCGCGCCGCGGCCTTGGTCCTGGGCGTCAGCCCGAACACAAGTCCTTTGAGCTCTGCCGTGTCCCGTTTCTTGGTGAAAAGGCTGACCCCGATCGTCACCACGAAGTCGACCAGCCAGGCCCACCAGGCCTGGTAGAAATTGGCCGCCATATCGCTCGCGTAGTGAAGGACGCCGGCCTTGTACAGGATGTAATGACCGGCGGCCGTCAGGATTCCGACAAGAAGGCCGAAGAACCCTCCCCAAGCCGTTGCGCCCGCCCAGAACATCCCGAGGAGGAAGGTAGCGAACAGCGGCGCGTTGAAGAAAGAGAAGATGAGCTGCATATAGTCCATCAGATTGGGAAACGATTTGACGATATAGGCCGTTCCCACGCTGATCAGGACACCGAAGACAGTGGCGTATTTTCCCATTCTCAAATAATGGGAGTCGGGCTTCCCTTTTTTAATGTAGCTTCCGTAGATATCGTAGGTCCAGATCGTGTTGAAGGCCGTGACGTTCCCGGCCATCCCCGACATGAAGCTCGCCAGCAGGGCCGTGATGGCCAGCCCCAGGATCCCGTTGGGCAGGTAGTGCTTCATGAGGAGGATGAGCGCAGAGTTGTACTCGGTCGAAGGAAGACTGGCCTGGCTGAACTCCGGCAGGATGAGCAGCGCGACCAGGCCGGGGATGACGACGATGATCGGGACGAGCATCTTGGGGAAGGAGGCGATGATGGGCGTCATCCGGGCGGCGTTGATGTTCTTTGAGGCCAGGGCGCGCTGGACGACGAGGAAATCGGTCGTCCAATAGCCGAAGGACAGGACGAAGCCGAGGCCCATGACCACTCCAAACCAATCGACCCCGAGGGGGTTGTTGCTCGTGCCCAGGTATTTCACGGAATGCAGGAGGGGCTCCTTAAGTTTGGCCGCAAAACCGGCAAAGCCGCCCACATCCTTCAACCCGAGGAAGACAATCGGGAGGAGGCCAAGCCAGATGAGGAAGAACTGGATGACCTCGTTGTAGATCGACGAGGAGAGTCCTCCCCAGAAAACATAGAGGAGTACCACGATGGCGGCGAAGAAGACGCTCCCGGTGAGCGACCAACCGAGCATGAGCTTGAAGAGAAGCGCCATGGCGTAGAGGCTGATGCCGCTCATCAGGACGGTCATGATGGCAAACGAGATGGCATTGAGGCCGCGGGTCGCCTCGTTGTAGCGGAGCTTGAGGTACTCGGGCACGGTCTTGACCCGGCTGCCGTAGTAGAAGGGCATCATGAAGATCCCCAGGAAGACCATAGCCGGGATGGCCCCCACCCAGTAGAAGTGGACGGTGGCAATGCCGTACTTGGCCGAGTTGGCCACCATGCCGATCACCTCGAGGGCTCCCAGGTTGGCCGAAAGGAAGGCCAGGCCCGTGATCCAGCTTGGCAGAGAGCGGCCTGAGAGGAAGAAGTCCTCTCCGGTCTTTATGTACTTCTTGAGCGAGTAGCCGACCAGGATCATGACCAGGATGTAGCCGGCGATAACCATATAATCGACGGCATTCAGGGTGATGACGGAAGCCATCTGGTTCTCCTTTGCCTATTTCCTGACGATCTTTCCCGGAAGCCGGCCGGTGTGTTCACCATGCTCGACGACAACCTGGCCGTTGACGATCACGTATTCCACTCCGACGGGATACTGGTGGGGATCGACCCATGTCGCCCGGTCGGCGACCTTATCGGGGTCAAAAACAACCAGGTCGGCATAATGCCCGGGCTGGATGCTCCCCCTTCTCTGGAACCCGAACCGGGAAGCCGGAATCGCCGTCATCTTGTTGATCATCTTCTCGAGAGGCACGAGCTTCTCCTCCCGGACGTACTTGCCCAGCGCCCGCGGAAACGTCCCGTAGTTCCTGGGGTGAGGCTTGCCGGCGCTCAGAATGCCATAGGGAGCGACGGCCGAACCATCGCAGCCGATGCCGACTAGCGGATGGGCCAGGATCTTTTTCAAGACGTCCTCGTTGCCGTAGAAAGAGATCATGCCGACCATGGACTTTTCTTCGACGAGGAGATCCCTCATGAATTCGTACGGCTCTTTCCCCATCTCACGGGCCGCTTCCAGGACATTCTTCCCTTGGATGTGTCTGTTCCTCTCCAGAACGACGGACGAAATGAGCACTTTTTCCCAGGAGCCCAGCCGGTCCTCGTGGGTGCCCAGATGAGCGCGCAGCCTGGCATCGAGTGCCGGGTCCTGGAGCCGGCGGAGGAAATCCTCGGTCGTGCCCTCCCTTGCCCAGAGAGGGAAATAGCTGCTCAGGCCCGTGGAGCCGGCGATATAGGGATAACGGTCGCAGAAGACATCAACGCCCTGTCGTCTGGCCTCGTCGATCTTGGCCAGGGCCGCGTCGACCTTATTCCAGTTGCGGTGGCCACCGACCTTGAGATGGGCGATCTGCAGCCGCACACCCGAATCCCTGGCTGCGCCGAGGCATTCATCCAGGGATTCGAGGATCCCCTCGTCCTCGTCTCTCATGTGCGTGGCGTATGTTCCGTTGAACCTGGCGACGACGCGGCAGAGCTCGGTAAGCTCCTCGGGCCGGGCAAAGCTCCCGGGGGTATACTCCAGGCCGGAGGAAAGCCCGAAGGCGCCGCCCCGCATATGCTCCTCGACCAGGCTCTTCATCTTTTCGAGCTCTTCGGGAGAGGGCGGACGGTCATTGAACCCCATAGCCGCGCCCCGTACAGACCCGTGCCCGACGAGGGTCGAGTAGTTAAGGGCCAGGCCCTTTTCCTCGAGCCGGCCGAAAAACCCGGCCATGTCCCTCCAATTGAGGTCGAGGCCGTAAAGGGTTTTCGCGTTTTCCCTTTCCTCCTCGAAGACGGAATCGGGCACCGGGAAAGCGGACCCGCCGCAGTTCCCGCTCACGAGAGTCGTGATGCCCTGATGGATGACGCTTTCCGCCTTGGGGTTGATGAGCAGGCTGACATCCGTGTGGTCGTGGACGTCGATAAACCCGGGAGATACGGCCAGCCCCTTACCTTCAATGACCTGCTTCCCCCGGCTTTTTCTTGCTTTGGCGACGGCTTGGATCGTGTCGGCTGAAATGCCGATATCCGCCTCGAAGGAAGGCCCCCCCAGCCCGTCAAAAACGAGGGCGCCGGTAATGATGAGGTCATAAGTTTTATTGGCAGAACAACCCTGGAGGAGCGGCCCGCATCCGCCGAGGCCGGCCAGGGCAGCTGTTTTGGCGGTCTGCTTCAGGAAATCCCGCCGGTTCATCGGTCTTTTCATGCGCGGTCCTTTCGGCAAAAACTATAACGCCCCCTATTCTTTAGAAAGCGGCCTCCGGAGTCAAGCGACGCCAGGTCCCTCACCCTTGACTTCTTTGGGGGGCGGAGATACTTATTCTATCGGAACAGGTCGTCCATAACTGGAGTGAGGTGAATGCCAAAGGAGCCCTTCAAGCATATTTTCGGCCCCGTCCCTTCGCGGCGTTTGGGGAAATCGTTGGGCATCGACCTCATTCCCTTCAAAACCTGCTGCCTGAATTGTCTCTATTGCGAATGCGGGAAAACGACCGCCCATACCCTCGAAAGAAAGGAATATGTTCCCGCTCGGGCGATCCTCCGGGAAATCGACACCTTCCTGAGCGGCGCGCCCTCCCTGGATGTCATCACCTTCGCCGGCAGCGGCGAACCGACCCTCAATACGGCTCTGCCCGAGTTGTTTCGCCACATCCAGAGCCGCTATCCTCAGTACAAGACGGCCCTCCTGACCAATGGGTCCCTTTTTTATCTCGAGGAGGTGCGGCAAAGCTGCCTGGCTTTCGACTTTGTCCTGCCCTCGCTCGATGCGGTCCGGCAAGAGACGTTCGAGAAGATCAACCAGCCGGCCAGCGGCCTGAGCAACCAGAAGGTCATCGACGGGCTCATCACCTTATCCAAAATGTACTCGGGCATCCTGTGGGTTGAGGTCTTCATCATCCCGGGCATCAACGACGACGAGGTCGAACTCGCGTTGTTCAAGGAGACTCTCGAAAAGATCAGCCTCGACCGGGTTCATCTGAACACGCTCGACCGGCCCCCGGCCTTTGCGGGCATCCAACCGGCGTCCCCCGAACGGCTGCGTCAGATCGCCCGATTCCTCGCCCCGCTACCCGTCCAACTCATTTCCAGAAAAGCCGAGGCCGGGCCGTGGATCACCCTCAGCCGGCGAGATATCGACTATTTTCTGGCCACCCTCAGAAGGAGGCCGATGACCGTCGAGGACCTTTCGGTCACCCTGGGCAAGAACATCAACGAAATGTACGTTCTCCTGGATGCGCTCTTAGGCAAGAAGCTCATTACGGCTCAGGTCGTCAACAACAGGACGTTCTACCAGGCCCTGTGATTTCTTCGTTCGGCCGCATTCCCCAGGCCGCCTCTCCCCTGTCCCCCCCATTTAACAGAAGCTTGACAAACTCTTAACCCCTCCCTGACAACTCGATGACGCCTGGGGACTACCTTGTCCTCGGATCAAGGAGGCCCCGCGATGGTCGCCGAGAAGAAACGCAAACGGAGGGACAAGCGATGATCCCGTTTTATCTTAAAAAATGGTATTTCGACCTTGTCAGTCCGGAAGGCGATGCCCTCTATTTCTACTTCATCACGGCCCGCATCGCCGGCCTCGCCCAGGGGATTGCCTCCGCCCATCTCCTCAGGGGGGAGGGCCAAGAAATCCGGGCCATCGAAAAAACTCAGTTCGCTGCCGCCGATGCCTCTGGCAGCCTGAAGCTGGGCCGGCACGGCTTCTTCTTCGGGGGGAGCGGGGTTGAGGCCCGCATGGAATTCAACAACCTGACCTTGGACCTGGCCTATGCGCCGCGCCTCGGACCGTGGTGGCCCACGGAGAGAGGCGTCCTCCTCACACAGGAGGGCCGAATCCCCAAGGAACTTCGGTGGCACGTCCCCGTGCCGTCCGCGCGGGTCGAAGGTGTCATTACCGTCGACGGCAACAAGAGGCATATCGCCGGAGACGGGTACCTCGACGTGGTCGAGACTGACATCTCGGCCTGGCGGCTTCCCCTGGCCGAGCTCCAGTGGGGAAGAGCTCACTTCGCGGAGCAGACCGTCGTCTTCAACCAGATCAAAACAAGACAAGGTGAATTCATCCGTAACCTTCTCTTGACAGAGACACGGCCGGATTCAGAATCGAGGCAGCAGTCCGCCTTCGATGAGCAAAGCTTCACTCTCCAGGCCGATCCCCATGACGCCCTAACATCCCTCAGCCGAGGAGGGGCCTTCGGACTTCTCCTGACTCGCCCGAAAGTCATCGAAGAAAGCCCGGTGGTTACCGCAGAACGGTTCAAGTCGAAATTTTCCCGCCGGCTTCTTGAGCGGCTGACCGGAGACCCGCAGGAGAAAAAGATGGTTTCCCCAGCCAGCCTGGAGTTCAACGGAAAAACGATTTCGGGAACAGCTCTCCATGAACGCGTCTCTTGGCATTGGCCCGAGGAGGTGAGACCATGAACAGCACGAGCGACTGGAAATCCCACCTTTCCATCGCCCTGACGATTGCCGTCTACATCATTGTCTTCTGGGTCGTCCTGCCCGCGTTCCTTTTTTCCATCGGCCTGCGGATGGACGCCCTGCTGCCCATCCCCTGGACGCCTTCTCCCGTTTCGCGAACGATCGGCGGAGTCCTGACCGGCATCGGGCTGGCGCTTGCCGTGCTGAGCATCAAACACCTGTGGACCAGGGGGAAGGGCCTGCCCATATCCCACCTTCCGCCCCAAAAATTCGTTTCGAGCGGCATCTATCGCTTTTTCCGGCATCCGATCTACGTCGGCTATACGGTGCTCTTCATGGGGGCCGCCGTGCTTATCGGCTCCTTCTGGTCCCTGACGTTCAGCACGCCGCTCCTCATTTGCGGCTGGGTGGGCTATGCCCTTTTCTACGAGGAGCCCGTCCTGCTGAACCGCTTCGGGCAGGCCTACGCCGAATACCGGAAGTCGACGCCCATGTTCTTCCCCCACAGGGTCGGCCGGGCCGTCACGAAGGCGCTCGATCCGTGGATCCGCCGCCTCTGCGGCAGGCTCTCACGCCTAGCGGATTTCACCATTTTCTTTCGCCGTGGCAACCTCATCCTGGTAACCTACGGACTCTTTGTGGCCATCGGGTCGTTCATCTTCATGCTCCACATCTCGACGCTTTTCCTGCTCCAGGGGGTCAGCCCGAATGAAATCGTCATTTTCCTCACCGGCAGCGCTCTGTCGGGGGCCTTCTTCGCCCATGCGTTCTGGTGGCTGAAGCGCTGGAAGGAGATGCTCCGCCAACCCCTGTGGGGCTTCCGGCTGGTGGGTTTTGTCTCCTACGGAGCGCTCTTCGGACTGGTCGTCGCCGCTGCGGCTTTCGCCCGCATCTTCCGTTACGACGGGCTGATGGTCCTGGATGTCGTCGTCCGGGGGATGTTCATCGCCTATGCCCTGGGAAGGATAGGCTGCCTGACCTATGGCTGCTGCTGGGGCAAAGAATCGGCCGGCCGCGGGGTCGTCTACCGTAACGCCGAGGCCAAGGTCAACCGCCTGCGCGGCCTGAGCCCGACCCTGAGGCATCCGACGCCGTTTTACTCCGCGCTCGAAGGACTTGTGATCTTCGCCCTGGTCAACATCCTGCCTGCCTTTCGGATGTCCGCGGGATTCCTGACGGCGTTCGTCTTCTTATTCTATCCCACGGTCCGGCTCTTCATCGAATCCTACCGCGATCGCGACGGCAAAATCCTTCGTTGCCTGAATGAAGGACATCTTGGCTGCGCCATCATGTTCGCCGTCGGCCTCGTTCTCCTGTTCGGGATCCGACCGTTACCAGGTTCCGCTTCTCCTTTGCCCCTGAGCCTGGCGGCCATAGGCCGCGTCCTGCCCCTCGTCCCATACGTCCTGGTCCTTGCGGGAATTATCTTTTTCGTTTCCGGTTTCCATTGGCGGGAGGTCGGCTCATGGTGATGACGGCCGCGGCAGAGAAGCGCTTCTACTTCAAGACGAGCCTCCTCTTTTATCTCACCTGGATTCTCGTCTTCGAAACGGTGGGAAAGTACGCCGCGACACTGCCCACCAGCGACCTGACCCTCGGCTTCGACAGAATGATCCCTGTTGCGTCCGTCTTCGTCTGGCCTTACGTGCTCTGCTATTTCTTTCCTTTCCTGCCCCTGTTTCTGCTCAAGGACTGGCATCGATTCAACCGGGCCATTTTGGCGATCATCTTGGCCAACCTCACTGCCTACATCGTCTATTTCGCTCTTCCCATTTCCTACCCCCGGCCCGAATTGGGCAGCTCGCTCTCGGACCTCATCCTCCGTTGGGAGCAGGATTTCGACTTCAAGCCGGGCGCCAATAAGCTGCCCAGCCTTCATGTGGCCTTCTCCTGGATCGTTTTCCTCGTTTGCCGAAAGCAAGGTCTGAAGAGGCCAACGCGATCCCTGATCCCGGCAGGAGCCGTGCTGATCACCGTCTCAACCCTCTTCACCAAGCAGCACATCATCCTCGACGTCGTCTTCGGGATCGTCTGGGCCTTTGTCGCCTGGTGGGCAGCGGGTATTGTCTATCCCCGCCTGGCCGACGTAAGGGTCGAGCCGCGGACGGCCCTGAAACACATGCTCAGGACCATCCTGCCCGGCGTGGCCCTTTTTCTGGCGGCGCTCTTTGTGATGGTTGATGTCCTGCGGAAAGGAACTCTGCCATGGTGAATGTCGTGGAAGTCAGGAACCTCGCCAAGTCTTTCGGCAAGAGGCGTGTCCTCAAGGATATAAACTTCAGCCTGAGACGGGGGGAAATGGTGGGCATTGTCGGAGAAAACGGCTCGGGTAAGACGACGCTCCTCAAGACGATCGTCGGTCTGCTTTCTCCCTCGGCGGGCGAGATCGTCGTCCGGGAGAAAGTCGGCTATTGCCCGCAGGAGATGCTGGTCTTCGAAACACTAACCGTGCATGAGAACTTTGCTTATTTCGCCGCCGCCTACGGCCTCCGACAGGGGCCCGGGGCCGACGGCTGGCACGGCCGAGAGAGTTTCCTCCTTTCCCGTTTTAGCTTCGCGCCCTACCGGGATGTCCTTGTGTCCAATCTGAGCGGCGGGACAAAGCAAAAACTAAACCTGAGCCTCGCCGTCCTCCATGAGCCCGGCCTCCTCATCCTCGACGAACCGTATTCCGGCTTCGACTGGGAGACCTACCTTCACTTTTGGAACTACGCGGCGGAACTCAAGGCGGCCGGGGCCTGCTTCCTCGTCGTCTCCCATTTCATTTACGATCGGAGCAAGTTCGACACCGTCTACGAGCTCCGGGAGGGGGTTCTGCAATGCGCTTGAGCCATATCGTGGCCGCGTGGCGGATGTCCGTCCGGGAACTTCTCCGCAGCCGGATTGCCGTCATCCTTTTCTTTGTCATCCCGACCCTCTTCTACGCCATCATCCTCCTCACGACGACACATAAGGAAATCTTCTTCAGACTCGCCTCGGTTTCCGAGGAGATGTTCATCCGGGTCAGCCAGCGCCAGGAGGCGCTCGTCTTCATGGGCCTGGCCGCCGTGGGGCTGCTCACCTCCTTTCTGGCCCTCAACCTCACCCAGAAACATGCGCCCGCCAACCGGCGGCTCATTCTCTGCGGGTACACGACCTCCGAGCTCCTGTCTTCGAAATTCCTCACATTGGTCGGCTTGATCGTCGGCATCGGCGTCTATATCTCGCTCCTCTTGCTTCTTTTTTTCCAGCCCCGGCGCCTGCCCCTCGTCCTCCTGGGATTCATGCTGGCCGGCTTTGTCTACGGCTGCTACGGACTGATGGTCGGGGCCATTTTCAGGCGGGAGCTCGAGGGCATTCTGTTCATCGTCCTCCTGGCCAACATCGATATCGGCTGGCTCCAGAATCCCATCTACTACGCCGAGGCCCAGAACAAGTTCATCATTCGGCACCTGCCGGCCTATTTTCCCTCGCAAGTCAGCATGGCCGCCGCCTTCAGCGACCATTCGGTCCTGGCCCCCCTCGGGGGAAGCCTGGTCTATGGCAGCCTCCTCCTCTTGGCCGCGGGGCTTGTCTTTGGGTGGAGG
>Ga0209705_10000269_pt1 | contig 27230 bp, 19 predicted proteins | sample PPLLaktember2015_5_FD_187262 | JGI IMG/M metagenome (GOLD analysis project Ga0209705, IMG submission 187262) | Freshwater sediment microbial communities from Prairie Pothole Lake near Jamestown, North Dakota, USA - PPLs Lake P8 Core (1) Depth... | ecosystem: Environmental > Aquatic > Freshwater... | reverse complement strand
TCCCGAGCCGCGAAACCCGGAGCTGTTCACGCCCGGCTCGATCAATCCAGCTTGCCTCGGTGATGGCAGGCACCTGGCGCAGCAGCCGGATGAAATCAAGGCGCCGCGATTCAAGAACGGTTTCCGCGCCGACGTGCGGCAGATGGGTCCAGCCGATCTGGTGCTCGATCTCCGTGATGAAGTGCTCGATCTGCTGCGCGGCACCGATAGCCTTCTCATGCTGCAGGGCGATGAGGGCAGCGCGGTTTTCGTGATAGGAGGAATAGAGACCAATGGCACCACTGGCGAGCAGCGCGACGCTTACCAGTGCGACGAAGTAGACCGCATACTTGCGGTAGAGTCGTCCCTGAAGCCGGCTGAAAAGACTCATCAATCCGCTCCTCCCCCCAGCGCCTCAAATCACCGGCCAATCATACGCCCTTGCCAACCCCCTCGCCCGCACGCGCCTTCACCAGCTGCGACGAAACCGGACGCTTGCGCTGCGTCGTTTAAATGCCGGTCACTTGATCACCTGATCCGCGCGCAACAGGATGCTGTCCGGAATCCTCAAGCCAAGGGACTTGGCGGTCTTCATGTTGATCACCAGATCAAACGTCGTCGGCTGCTGCACCGGCAAGGTCGCCGGATCGGCGCCGTTGAGGAGTTTGTCCACGAAACCGGCGGAGCGCCGGCTGAGCTCGGAGAAATCCGGCGCGTAGGACATCAAACCACCGGCTTGCGTGAAAGCCGTCAGTCCGGCCATCAACGGTATCCGCTCGGCCAGCGCGAAGCCCGGAATGATCTGGCGATAGCGCGCAATACGCAGATCGATGATCGCAATCAAGGCATCCGGACGCTTCGCCTTGATGCGCTCGAAGGCGCGGCTCAAATCGGGTTCGCCGCCAACGTCCACTGACTCAAGGGTGATCCCGAGCCCGCGCGCGATACGCTGGGTCATCTCCCATTCGCGGTGAACCATCACATTCGACGAGTCCCAAATGACGGCCACGCGCGCGATACGGGGGACGGCCTCCTTGAGCAGCTCCAGTCGCTTGGCAGCAAGTTCCACGTTCTGCATGGACATGCCCGTCACGTTTCCGCCGGGGCGGGCGAGGCTCTGGACCAGGCCCGCGCTTACCGGATCGGCCGAGAACATCATCACGACAGGGATCTTGCTGGTCGCCTCCTTCGCGGCAAGCAACGGCGGCCCCGCAGGGGCAACGATAACGTCGACTCCAAGCTCGACCAGCTCATCCGCCAGGAAGGGCAGCATGTCAGTGGCACCATCCGCCGAGCGGTACTCAATAGTCAGATTCTTGCCCTCCACGTAGCCAAGCTCGCGCATACCCCGCAGGAATCCGACGCGCTCCGGCGAGGGTGTTTCCAGCAACGGTGAGAGCACGAGATAGCCGATGCGCGCCATCTTCCCGGGCGGCGGGGCAGCGACCGTCTGGGGTGATAACGCGATTGCACCATAAAGAACCGCTGTCAGCAGTAATGCCATGCGTTTCATTCGATCACCTTGTCAGTGCGCGGCAGGACGAGTTGCGACTGCACAATCAGGCTACTTCAGATCGACAGCGCAATGAATAGCACCTAGGTCTTAATACCTAAGCCGTCGACTTGGGCAGAAAAACTGCCGGTTAAACGGATAAAGTTGAACCCGGAACGGTGAGAATGCGGGTTCAGCTGGCAAACCGCCACCTGAAGGATTTAAATCACCCGCTCATTCCCGCCATCCACCGGCACCTGCGCGGCGGTGGTCCTGGCGAACAGCGGGCCGCACATCTCGGCCGCAAGCTCGGCCACGTCGCGGCTGGTGACCTCGGTTTTCAGCACGTTGTTCTTTTTGTACTGCTCGACTGTAAGCCCGTAATGTTTCGCGCGCGCGGCGAGGACTTCCTCGGTCCAGATGCCGGTGTCGAACACGGCGTTGGGGTGCAGCGAGTTGATGCGGATGCGGTCCGCGCCCCACTCGAGCGCGGCCACGCGTGCGAGCTGGTTGAGCGCCGCCTTCGAGGCCGAGTAGGCCGCCGCGCCCGGGCCGGGTGCCGGGACATTCTTGGAGCCGATCACCACCACGCGCCCGCCGTTGGGCGCGAGCTTCAATAGCGGATGCGCCTCTCGCATCAGCATCAGGTTGGAATCCAGGTTGAGCCGCATGACCTTGTCCCACTCCATAGTGCTCAGGGCGTCGATGCGGCGGCCGGGCGGGAACATGCCGGCGTTCAGGATCAGCATGTCGAGGCCGCCGAAACGGTGCGCGGTTTTTTCCAGGGCATCGGCGAGCTGGGTTTCGTCCGTCACGTCGCACACCAGACCGAGGTATTCCGCACGGTTGTAAATACTGGTGATGGCCGGTTTGATGTCGAGCCCCACCACGGCGGCGCCGCGCGCGAGTAACGAATCCACGCAGGCCTTGCCGATGCCCGAGGCGGCGCCGGTGACCAGCGCGACTTCCCCGGCGAACACCGGCGGTCTTCCGCCGCCCTTGAGCTTGGCCTGCTCCAGGTCCCAGTACTCCACGTCGAAAATATCCTTTGCCGGCAAGGCTTTATAGCCGCCCAACGCTGTCCCGCGCTGGATGATCTCCATAGTATGGGCATAGATATCAAACGCGATGGCGGCGTCGCGGGCAGAGCGCCCGACGGTGGCCACGCCGAACTCGTGATCCAAAATCACGCGCGGGGCGGGATCGAGCATGGTCTTGGATTCTTTCGCATTGGGCGCATGCTCGCTGAAATATTTTTTGTACGCCTCGGCATAGGCCGCCACGTCGCGCCCGATCAGGGGCAAACGCTTGGTGCGGATCACGTGGTCCGGCGTGGCCGGGCCCTGCTGCGAGACCGTGGAGACATCCGCGCGACGCGCGAAGGCGCGGCTCGAAGCGTCTTCGTGCGCGGCGAGGATCACGGGAAAACCGGCGGCGGCGGAAAGCTGCTGCCTGAGCGCGGCCAGCTCCCGGCGCAGCGGTTTCGTTTCCGGCTTTTCGCTCGACTCCGGCAGCACCCAGGCTTTGTGCTTGGCCAGGTAATTCTCCGCCCACGTGACCAGGTCGATCATGCGCTCGTAGGATTCCTGCGCGGTCCGGCCGATGGAAAAGATGCCGTGGTTCATCAGCACCATGCCGATGGTGTTCTTGCGCACGTCGGCGGCGAACTGCTCGGCGCAGCGGCGCGCCAGGTCGAAGCCGGGCATCACGTAGGGAACCACGACCACGTTGTCGCCGTAGATCTCACGGATGCGTTCGAGGCCATTGGCCGTGTTGGTGATGGTGATCACGGCGTCGGCGTGGGTGTGGTCCACGTACTGGTACGGCAGGATCGCGTGCAGGATGGCCTCGACCGAGGGCGTGGGTGCCGAGGCACGCGTCATGTGCGTGCGCAATTCATTGACCATCTGCGGATCGGACAGCTGCCTGAGCTTGGCGAGTTTCAGCAGATGATCGATGCGCACCGGCGAGAAACCGGCGGCCTCGATGAATTCGAGATCCCAACCGCTGCCCTTCACGTACAGCAGGGTTTCATCCTCGCCGAGGAGGTTCTTTTCCGTGATCTTGACCGAGGTGTTGCCGCCGCCGTGCAGCACCAGCGACTTGTCGCGCCCGAGCAGGCGCGAGGTGTAAACGCGCTGCCCCAGTTCGCCCGGGAACTGCGCGGCTTCCGTGTCGTTCCAGAGGCTGTTCATGCTGACCGCTTGCGGGCCGCGGGAGCGTGGAAGCTAAAAGGTGATTTTAACCCCCGCGTGGAGACCGGAATCCACGGTGACGTCCCGTCCATTGTCGAGGTCGGCGCGCATCTTGCGGTAGCCGAGGTAGATATTGGCGGTTTTCTTCACCATCTCGAATTCGACGCGCGCGCCGGCCTCCCAGAACCGCTCGCCGTCCATTGCCGTCACGACACTCGGGGCGTAATACAGATAGCCGCCGAAGCCGATCGGGCCGTTATTGGGGAAAGTCCGGAACTGGCCGCCGAGACCGAGCGCCAGCACGTCCTGGTCGGCGACGTCGGCAAAATAGAGCTTGCCGCCGAGACCACCCTCGACGCGGGAGGAGCCGGTCTGCTTCTCGCCCAGGGCCAGCAGCCCCATGCTGGCCGCCCAGTTGTCCTCGTCGCTGTTGGTGAGCAGGCCGACGTTGAATTCTGCGGTGCGCCAGTTGGTCGCGTAGATCGCCTGGATGGTGTCGTCGTTGAGATTGATGTCGATGGAATCGGCCGCCACCACGCCGCTGAAACCCGCCGTCAACGCGGCCAGAAATATCCGAAGACGCATGGACTGTTCTCCTCCATTTGATCGTGGCGGCAATACTAACTGATCAAATGGAGACCGGCCAGAAGCGGCGGCACCAGCGGCGGGTGCGATCAGGCCGTCGGCAGTGCCACCACCATGCGGTTGTAGCCGGCCAGCCGGGCCTGGCTCAGCGTCTCGTCGGCACGCTGGAGCAGCGTCGCCGCCGGTTCGCCCGGTGAGTACTGCGTGAGCACGCTGGAGAAACTCGGCAGCGGGATATTTTTCCCGTCCTGGTGGATGAAGGTGCTGGCGGCGGTCTTGCGCGCCTTCTCCAGCGCGTGCATGGCCCCGTCCTTCTGCGTGTTGGGGAACAACACGGCGAATTCGTCGCCGCCGTAGCGCGCCACCAGGTCGTAGGTGCGGAACTTGGCAAGGATCTGGCCGGCGTAACAGCGCAGCACCGCGTCGCCCGCGGCCCGGCCGTAGCGCTGGTTGACCGATTCGAGGTTGTCCACGTCGATGACCGCCACGGCGAGCGCAAAGCCGTAACGCTTCACGCGACCGATCTCGGCCTCGAGCTGTTTGACGAACACCTCGCGTTTCGGCAATCCCGTCAACTCGTCCGCCATGCTGTGCTTGCGTGCGTGGCTCAGCTCCTGGCGCAGGCGCTCACGGTCCGATTCCACCGCCTTGAGATAATCGCCGGCGCTGGAAAGCTTCTCGATCAGTGCCTGGCGCTCCTCGATCAGCTCGTTCAGGCCCTTGACCAGGATCTGCTTCAGGTCGCTGAACTCGCCCAGCGGGCTGTCGAGATTCTTGATGGCCTCGCGCTCGGTCTCCAGCAGTTCGCCGAACTGCTGGTCCACCGCGATGCTCTCCGTCACCTTTTGCGCCAGGCTGTCGCCCAGGACCTCGATCTTTTCCTGGCGCGACGGCGGCACGGGCTCCGGGGACGGAACCGGTTTGGTCCCGGCCACCGGCGCCGGCGTGTCCACGACCGGCGGCGCAACAACCTCCGCCACCGGCTCGGGCTTGGTCTCGATGACCGGTGCCGGTTTTATTTCGACCGGCGGCGCCGTGTCCGCAACCGGCTTCGGTTCAGGCTTGGTTTCAGCCACGGGCGCCGGGGGAACGGGTGCTGCGGCCACGGGCGGAGGCGGCGCCGCAACCGCCTTGGGTTCCACCGGTGCCGCTGGGCGCGCTGCGGCGACCATGGGCTTCGGCGCCGCCGACGCGGGGGCGGCCCTGGGCAGGTAGAGCGTGAGGCGCTGCTGGATCAGGCGCGCCTTCACGCGCGTGGACGGGTCGCAGGCCGGGCTGGTGGCGTACTTGCCGAGCAGCGCATGCAGGAAGCTGACGAAAACCAGCTCGATGCGCCCGTCCTCGTGTCCGTATTTCTGAAGTCCGCGCTGGATCTGGTTATAGAGGACCTGGCCGTGCTGGGTGCGCTTCAGGCCGTCGAGATGGAGCTTGAGGCTTTGCAGCAGCGACGGATCCGCCGATGTCGATGTATTGGAATCCGCCAAGTCCGTCTCCTTTGCCGCAGGCGTGAAAGGCCTACCTTCAGGGAGATTAGTCGGCGGGCGGGCTGTTCACAACCCGCCGCCGGGGCCGGATTCAGCCGCTGCCGCTGTTTTTGCCCCGGGGCGGGGTCGCCGCCGGCAGTCCCTGCTCCAGTTCGATGCGGTTGCGGCCCAGGCGCTTGGCGCGGTACAGGGCGCGGTCGGCGCGGTCGATCAGGTCGGTGTGGGACTCGCCGACCACGTACAGGGCGATGCCGGTGGAAAACGTGGGCAGCTTGAAGTCCCGGCCCTGGAACTCGCACACGGCCTGCAACGCGCGGCTGCGCACCTTCTCGATGGCCGCCACCGCGCCCTCGCGGGTGGTATTGGGCATCAGGATGGCGAACTCCTCGCCGCCGTAGCGCGCGACCAGATCGTGGTGACGCAGCACGGTCAGCACGTCGATGGCGTAACTGCGTAGAATGGCGTCGCCGGTGGCGTGTCCGTGGATGTCGTTGATGGCCTTGAACTCGTCCAGGTCGATGATGGCGAGCGCCAGCGACGCGCCGTAGCGTTGCGAGCGGCTGATCTCGTCCTTGAGCCGGCGCATGAACGCGCGGCGGTTGGGCAGCCCGGTGAACTCGTCGGTCAGCGACAGCAGCCTCACTTTGTTCAGTTCTTCGTGCAGCCGCTCGCTGTCGGCCTTGATGAGCCGGAGATAACCGCCGGTCTTGTGCAGCTTGGCCTCGAGCGAATTCTGTCCCTGGATCAGTTCTTCCAGCCCGCCGACCAGGATCTGGCGCAGCTGTTCGACCTCCTTGTCGCCGTTGGCCTGCTGCAGCGCACGCAATTCGATCTGCAACAGCGCGCCGAACTCGCGGTTCTGGGTGATGGCGTCGGTGACGGTCTTGGCGAGCGTCTGCTGCAATTTTTCGATCTCGCTGCGCTGCTGCTCGAGATGCTGGCGGTAAGCAGCGTCGACGCGGCGCTCGGCCTCGGTCGCGCCATTGCCGGGGCTCGCGGTCGGGGCTTGGCCTGGGGCCGGCGCGGGCGCCGGTTTCACCCGCGCGGCCGGTTCTGACGCAGGCGCCGGCGTCGCCGCTCCGGCCACCGGGCGCCCCGGAACCTGGGACTCAGCCGCCTGGTGGAGTTTCTCTTCGATGCTTGCGTCCGGGACCTTGCCGGCGCGGGGAATGATCGGGCCGTGGCGCAGCTGGATCAGGCGCGCGTTGATGCGGGTGATGTGATCGGCACTCGGGTCGCGGGCGTAGGCGTTCAGGAGCAGATGCAGCAGCGAGGCATAGACGTGGTCGACCTTGGCCTGCACGCCTTCCTGTTCTTCGACGATACGCGCCACCTGGTCGTAGATGACGGCACCGACCGGTGTGCGTTTCAGTCCTTCCAGCAGTCCAAGCAGTTTTTTCGAGGACGACGTTCCGCTCGCCTCGGACTCATCCTGCACCAAGTTGACCCCACCTCCTGCCTGGACGGCGGTAGTCCGCGAGCCGCCGGCTTACGCGACACGGGCACCCCTGTCCCTGTGGAGCTGTCGCAGAACGATTTGTTTTTCTTGTTCTTCTTACCTGAAACAAGACGTCCGTTTTTTTATGCGGATTAGACGCCAATTTACTCGCGCGCATTCCAAATAACAATGTTTTGTCAGGCGAAACACGCGCCTGCAACGCGCATCAAAGACTTACCGCCGATACCGGAGAACCCGGCTTAAGCCCGGCATCAGGGCCTGGGAGGCACATGGCCGCGACGCCTGGCCTGGTACGCGGTGATGGATTTGACGATCTCCTGGTACGGCAGCGCTTCCAGCGAGCCGTATTTTTCCTGCGCCTCCCGCACCAGCGCGTGAATATTGCCCACCCGGCCGGCGTCCGGCTCCGGCGCCAGCAGGCCTTGCAGCCCGATCAGGCCCCCGATCATGACCTTCATCTCCTTGCCGAACGGGAGACTCTCGGAGGTGTCGGTGACCTTGAGCGCGAAGCGCGCCCGGTTGCGCATCAGGGCCAGCAGCGTGGTGCAATTGTTGCGGGCGATGCCGGAGCGGCAATTCACGCCCATCTGCTCGGCCACGGAAAAACGCGTGGCCAGCTCGCAGGCGCATTGCGCGCTCAGGATGGCCTTCTCGAACGGGCAGCGGCCGTGGTCCATGGGTGTTACGCCTGATGATAGGGGCGGCTCAGCTCGTGCACGGCATCCACCGCCGCCGCGACTCTTTCCGGATCGGCATGTTGATGAATGCCGTGTCCCAGGTTGAAAACATGTCCGCTGCCGTTTCCGTAGCTGGCCAGAACAGCAGCAACCTCGCTGCGAATGCGATTGGCGGAGGCATACAGGATGGACGGGTCCATGTTGCCTTGCAGGGCGACCCGACTCCCGACGCGGGCGCGGGCATCGCCCAAGTCGGTGGTCCAGTCGATGCCCAGCGCGTCGCAGCCGCTGGCCGCCATCGCCTCCAGCCACTGGCCGCCGTTCTTGGTGAACAGGATCACCGGCACCCGCCGGCCTTCATGCTCGCGCGTCAGGCCGTGCACGATGCGCTCCATGTATTGCAGCGAGAACTCTTTGTAGTCGCGCGGGCTGAGCGCGCCGCCCCAGGTGTCGAACAGCATCAGCGCCTGCGCGCCGGCGGCCACCTGCGCGTTGAGATAGGCCGTCACGGCCCGCGCCAGCACATCGAGCAAACGGTGCATGAGCGCCGGCTGGTCGAACAGCATGCGCTTGACCAGGGCGAATTCCTTGCTGCCGCCGCCTTCGACCATGTAGGTCGCCAGTGTCCAGGGGCTGCCGGCGAAACCGATGAGCGGGACTTTCCCGTCCAGCTCGCGCCGGATCAGGCGCACCGCGTCCATCACGTAGCGCAGCTCGACTTCGGGGTCCGGCACCGGCAGCGCGTCCACGTCGGCCGTGCTGCGCACCGGTTTGCGGAACTGCGGGCCCTCGCCCTCGGTGAAGAACAGCTCGAGCCCCATGGCGTCGGGGATGGTGAGAATGTCGGAGAACAGAATCGCGGCGTCCAGCGGGAAACGCCGCAGCGGTTGCAGCGTCACCTCGCAGGCCAGCTCCGGCGTGGTGCACAGCGTCTTGAAGTCGCCGGCCTTCTCGCGCACCGCGCGATACTCGGGCAGATAGCGCCCGGCCTGGCGCATGATCCACACCGGCGTCACGTCCACCGGCTGCCGCAGCAGCGCGCGCAATAATCTGTCGTTCTTGAGTTCTGTCATAAAGAGATTTCACCGCAAAGACGCGAAGTACGCAAAGGAAAAGAAAAACGGCGCTTCGCGCCGAATCTCTCATTCAATGATTTCTTTGCGCTCTTTGCGTCTTTGCGGTGAGAAAGTTTTAGAGCGGCGCGGGGAGGTCGGACGCGCCCGTGAGATATTTGTCGATGCCGCGCGCGGCCGAGCGCGCCTCGGCAATGGCCCAGACGATCAGCGACTGGCCGTGCTGCATGTCGCCGGCAGTGAACACGCCCGGCACGCTCGTCATCCAGTTGCCGTCGCGCCAGACATTGCCCCGGTCGGTGAATTTCACGCCGAGCTGTTCCAGCATGCCGGGACGCTCGGGACCGGTAAACCCCATCGCCAGCAGCGCCAGGTCGCAGGGGATCGTGAAGCTGCTGTTCGGAATTTCATTGATGATGACGCGCCCGTGCTCGCGCACCGCCTCGACCTTGACCAGCTCCAGCATTTTGACGCGCCCGTCCCCGTCGCCGATGAAACGCTTGGTCGAGACCGAATAAACCCGCTCCACGCCTTCCTCGTGCGCCGAGGCCACGCGATAGACATGGGGGTATTCGGGCCAGGGATTATCCGAGGCGCGCGTCTCCGGGGGACGCGGCATGATCTCCAGCTGGTGCACCGAGACCGCCCCCTGACGGTTGGCGGTGCCGAGGCAGTCGGCGCCGGTGTCGCCGCCGCCGATGATGACAACGTGCTTGCCCCGGGCGGATATTTCCTGTTCCGCCGGGACCTTGTCGCCTTCGCAGCGGCGGTTGGATTGCTTCAGATACTCCATGGCGAAGTGCACGCCCCGGAGATCGCGTCCCGGGACCGGGAGATCACGCGGGGCGCAGGCACCGCCGGCGAGCAGGATCACATCGAAATTCTGCTTCAGTTCATCGACCGGGACATTCACGCCGATGTGCGCGCCGGGCATGAACACCACGCCCTCGGCCTGCATCTGTTCCAGGCGCCGGTCCAGGACTCGCTTTTCCATCTTGAATTCGGGGATCCCGTAGCGCAGCAACCCGCCGATGCGGTCATCGCGCTCGAACACCGTGACCTCGTGGCCGGCGCGGCGCAGCTGTTGCGCGCCCGCCAGGCCGGCGGGGCCGGAACCGATAACGGCAACCTTCTTGCCGGTGAGCACTTTCGGCGGTTCGGGCTTGATCCAGCCTTCCTGGAAGGCGCGGTCGATAATGGCCAATTCGATCGCCTTGATCGTCACCGGGTCGTCGTTGATGCCGAGCACGCAGGCGCCTTCGCACGGCGCGGGACAGAGCGTGCCGGTGAAATCCGGAAAATTGTTGGTCGCGTGCAGGCGCTCGATGGCCTCCTGCCACTGGCCGCGGTAAACCAGGTCGTTCCAGTCGGGAATGAGATTGCCCAGCGGGCAACCCTGGTGGCAGAACGGAATGCCGCAATCCATGCAGCGCGCGCCCTGCTTCCTCAGCACGTCCTCCGGAAACGGCGCCATGACCTGCTTCCAGTCACGCACCCGTTCGGCGACGGGACGATAGGGCTGCTTGGCGCGGTGAAACTCGATGAAGCCGGTGATCTTACCCATGCGCCGCTTCCATCACCGCCTTGTCCTCCGGGATCCCGCTCTGGCGCGCCTTGGAAATGGCCTCCAGCACGCGCTTGTAATCCTTCGGCGTGACCTTGACGAATTTCGTCTGCATGGCCTTCCAGTTGGCGAGGAGCATTGAAGCCACCGTGCTGCCGGTATGGTGCGCATGGCGCTTGAGCAGATCCTTCACCAGGTCCGTGTCCTCGGCGGCGCTCAGGGGATCGATGTCCACCATGGCCAGGTTGCAGCGGCGCCTGAAGTCACCGGCCGCATCCAGCACATAGGCAATGCCGCCGGACATGCCGGCCGCGAAGTTACGCCCGGTGCGGCCGATCACCACCACGCGCCCGCCGGTCATGTACTCGCAGCCGTGGTCACCCACACCCTCGACCACCGCGTGCACGCCGGAATTGCGCACCGCGAAGCGCTCGCCGGCCATGCCGCGGAAATAGGCCTCGCCGCTGGTGGCGCCGTACAGCGCGACGTTGCCGATGAGAATGTTTTCCTCCGGCACGAAACTCGCCTGACGCGGCGGATAGACGATCAGCTTGCCGCCGGACAGCCCCTTGCCGATGTAGTCGTTGGCATCGCCCTCGAGCGTGAAGGTCAGCCCGCGCGGCAGGAAGGCACCGAAGCTCTGGCCGGCGGAGCCGTTGAAATGGATACGGATCGTGTCCTCCGGCAGGCCTTCGGCGCCGTAGCGCTTGCTGACCTCGGAGCCGAGGATCGTGCCGACCGTGCGATTGACGTTGCGGATCGGCAGGATGATGTCCAACGGCTTCTTGGATTCCAGTGCGTCGCGGCACAGCGGCAGGATCGTCACCAGGTCCAGCGACTTGTCGAGGCCGTGGTCCTGGTCGCGCACGTGGCGGGTCGCCACCTCGGGGCCGGCCTCGGGCTGATAAAGAATTTGCGAGAAATCCAGGCCGCGCGCCTTCCAGTGATCGACCGCCTTTTTCACGATGAGGCGGTCCACGCGCCCGATCATCTCGTCCATCGTGCGGAAACCGAGCCGCGCCATCCACTCGCGCGTTTCCTGCGCCACGAAGCGGAAGAAGTTCACCACGTGCTCCGGGTTGCCGGCGAATTTCTTGCGCAGCTCCGGGTCCTGCGTCGCGATGCCGACCGGGCAGGTGTTCAGATGGCACACGCGCATCATGATGCAACCGAGCACGATCAGCGGCGCAATCGAGAAACCGTATTCCTCCGCGCCCAGCAGCGCGGCGATCACCACGTCGCGGCCGGTCTTCATCTGGCCGTCGGTCTGCACCACGATGCGGTCGCGCAGCTTGTTCATCACCAGCACCTGCTGGGTCTCGGCCACGCCCAGTTCCCACGGCAGGCCGGCGTGCTTGAGCGAGGACAGCGGGCTGGCGCCGGTGCCGCCGTCATGGCCGGAGATGAGCACCACGTCGGCGTGCGCCTTGGCCACGCCGGCGGCGATGGTGCCCACGCCGACCTCGGACACGAGCTTCACGTGGATGCGCGCGTCGCGGTTGGCATTCTTGAGGTCGTGGATCAGCTGCGCCAGGTCTTCGATCGAATAGATGTCGTGGTGCGGCGGCGGCGAGATCAGACCGACGCCGGGCGTGGACAGGCGCACCTTGGCGATCGGTGGATACACCTTGTGGCCGGGCAATTGGCCGCCCTCGCCGGGCTTGGCGCCCTGCGCCATCTTGATCTGCAGGTCGGTGGCGTTCACCAGATAATGGCTGGTGACGCCGAAGCGGCCCGAGGCCACCTGCTTGATGCGCGAGTTCTTGACCGTGCCGTAGCGTTCCGGGTCCTCGCCGCCCTCGCCGCAGTTGGAGCGCGCGCCGATGCGGTTCATGGCGATCGCCAGCGCCTCGTGCGCCTCGATGCTGATCGAGCCGTAGGACATGGCGCCGGTGGCGAAGCGCTGCATGATCGATTCCACCGGCTCGACCTCCTCGATCGGGATCGGCCGGTCGGCCAGCTTCAGCTCCATGAGTCCGCGCAGCGTTGCCAGATGCTGCGCGCCGTCGTCGCAGGCGCGCGAAAATTCCTTGAACTTCTCGTAGGAGTTGGCGCGCGTGGCGTGCTGCAGCCTGGCCACGGTGTCGGGATTGAGCATGTGGTACTCGCCGTCGCGGCGCCACTGGTAGTGCCCGCCCCCGTCGAGCTCGGGCGGACCCACCGGCCGGTCGGGGTAGGCGCGGTGATGGCGCAGGGACGTTTCCTGCGCCACCACGCCGATGCCGATGCCGCCGACGCGCGAGGCGGTCCAGGTGAAATACTTGTCCACGAAGACCTTGTCGAGGCCGATGGCCTCGAAGATCTGCGCGCCGCGGTAGGACTGGATGGTGGAGATGCCCATCTTGGAGATGACCTTCACCACGCCCTTGTTCAGCGCCTTGATGTAATTCCTGACCGCCTGCGCATGGTCCAGGCTGTTGAGCAGCTGGCTGCGGATCATGTCGTCGAGCGTTTCGAACGCCAGGTACGGATTGATGGCGCCCGCGCCGTAACCCAGCAGCAGCGCCATGTGGTGCGTCTCGCGCGGCTCGCCGGACTCGACGATGAGCCCGACCTTCACGCGCGTGCCCGCGCGCACCAGATGATGGTGCACGCCGGCCGTGGCCAGCAGTGCCGGCATCGGCATGTGTTGCGCGTCCACGCCGCGATCGGACAGGATAATAAAGGTGGCGCCCTTGGCGATGGCGTCGCTGGCCTGGCGGCACAGTTCGTCCAGCGCCCGCGCCAGCCCGGTTCCGTCCGAACCGGCCGGGAACAGCATCGGCAAGGTCACGGTCTTGAAGCCGGGACGATCGAGATGGCGGATCTTGGCCAGTTCCTCGTTGCTCAGGATCGGCGTCTTGAGCTTGAGCAGGCGGCAGGACTCCGGCCCGGGCTGGAGCGGGTTGCTCTCGGGGCCGAGGGGGGTTTCGATCTGCGTCACCAGCTCCTCGCGGATGGCGTCGAGCGGCGGGTTGGTCACTTGCGCGAACAGCTGCTTGAAATAGTCATACAGCAGGCGCGGCTTGTCCGACAGCACCGCCAGGGCGGCGTCGTTGCCCATGGAACCCACTGGTTCCTCGCCCTTCTGCGCCATCGGCGCCATCAGGATACGCAGGTCCTCATGGGTGTAGCCGAAGGCCTGCTGGCGCTGCAACACGCTGGCGTGATCCGGCTCCGGCAATTGCGGCGGCTGCGGCAATTGATCGAGCGGGACCAGATTCTGCTTCAGCCATTCCCGGTACGGTTGCGCCGAGGTGTAGCGTTTCTTCAGTTCGGCGTCGTCGATGATGCGGCCTTCGCGCGTGTCCACCAGGAAGATGCGTCCCGGATGCAGCCGTTCCTTGATGAGCACGTTCTCCGGCGGGATGTCGAGCACGCCGACCTCGGAGGCCATGACCACGAGGCCGTCCTTGGTGACGTAATAGCGCGACGGGCGCAGGCCGTTGCGGTCGAGAATCGCGCCGATGACGGTCCCGTCGGTGAAGGCGATCGAGGCCGGGCCGTCCCACGGCTCCATCAGGCAACCGTGGTATTCGTAGAAGGCCTTGCGGTCCTCGTCCATCATTTCGTGCCCGCTCCACGCCTCCGGAATCATCATCAACACGGCGTGCGGCAGCTCGCGCCCGGCCATGTACAGGAATTCCAGCACGTTGTCGAAGGTGGCCGAGTCCGAACCGCCCTCCATCACGATCGGCAGGATCTTTTTCAGGTCGTCGCCGAACAGCGGCGACTGGCACAGCGCCTCGCGCGCGCGCATCCAGTTGATGTTGCCGCGCAGGGTGTTGATCTCGCCGTTGTGGGCGATGTAGCGGTACGGGTGCGCCAGCGGCCAGGACGGAAAGGTGTTGGTCGAGAAACGCGAATGCACCAGCGCCAGCGCCGATTCCACCGCCGGATCGGCCAGGTCGGGGAACATCGGCTCCACCTGGACCGGCGTGAGCATGCCCTTGTAGACCAGGGTGCGCGCCGACAGGCTCGGGATGTAGAACAGCGCACGTTCTTTCAGGTCCGAATTCCAGATCGCCTGCTCGATGCGCTTGCGGATGACATAGAGCTTGCGCTCGAAGGCCATGTCATCGGCGACACCGGCGGCACGGCCGATGAAAATCTGCCGGAACACGGGCTCGGCGGAACACGCCGTGGGACCGAGCGAGGAGTGATCCACCGGAACTTCGCGCCAGCCGAGCAGGGTCTGCCCCTCCTCGCGCACGATGGCGGCAAACCTTTCCTGACAGTGGCGCGCCTCGGCGGCATCGCGCGGCAGGAACACCACGCCGCTGCCGTAATGCCCGGCTTCGGGCAACTGGATGCCGAGCTTGCCGCACTCGCGACTCAAAAAGGCATGCGGCATCTGGATCAGGATGCCGGCGCCGTCGCCGGTGTTCTCCTCGCAACCGCAGGCGCCGCGATGCATGAGGTTGCGCAGGACGGTCAGCGCCTGCGTCACGATCTTGTGCGAGCGGCGGCCCTTCATGTCCACCACGAAGCCGACGCCGCAGGCGTCGTGCTCGGTGGCCGGATCGTAGAGGCCCTGTTGTGTCTTACGCTGTTCCAAATTCATTCACCGTTTTCATTCACTGCCGGTAGCCATCCGGCACCGTAGCTGCTGGTGCGCCGAACAGCCGTGCGTGTTGTCGAACTCACCAGCGGGGGTTTGGCCCGGATCGGGGAAATTCGTTCTTCTGCCCGCGAAAACCTCGAAAAAACCGGAGCAAAAGGGGCGAAAAGTATACCGGCCCACCCCGGCCGGTTCAATGGAACCCTTGGAGAAACGGGGTTTTCCGGCAAGTCGGGAAAGAAGCGGTTGAGCGGAAACGGCTTTTATTCGCCAGGCCGGGGTGCGCCGGGGCGGCCCAACAGCCGCGCGTGCTCGCGCATGGCATAGCGGTCGGTCATGCCGGCGATGTAATCAGCGACGATACGGGCCTGCGCGCCGGCCCCGTTCGGCTGCCGGAGTTTTTCCTGGTATTGCGGCGGCAGCAGGCTCGCGTCTTTCATGAAGGCCTCGAACAGCTGGCGCACGATCTGCACCGCCTCGCCCATCATGCGGGTCACGCGTTCGTGCGCGTACAGGTTCTGCCGCAGAAAACGCTTGAGCTCGCGTGACTTTTCGGCCACTTCGGGGGTGTAGGCGATCAAGGGTTCGGGATGGCGTCGCACGTCCTCGATGTCCTGGATCCCGGACTGCGCGATCCGGCGCCGGCTGTTCTCGATGAGGTCGGTGACCACCTGGTTGATCATGCGGCGTATGGTTTCATAGATGGCGCGGCGCGGAGGGATGTCCGGGTAGCGTTGCAGCACTTCGTCGTATTGCCCGGCGAACAGGGTGATGGGCTTCAGCTGATCCAGCACCAGCAGTCCGGAACGCAGGCCATCGTCCACGTCGTGATTGTTGTAGGCGATTTCGTCAGCAATGTTGACCAGTTGCGCCTCCAGGCCGGGCTGGGTTTTTTCCAGAAACCGCTTGCCCAGCTCACCGAGTTCGCGGGCGTTCCTGGGCGAGCAGTGCTTGAGGATGCCTTCGCGTGTTTCGAAGGTGAGATTAAGCCCGGGAAATTCGGCGTAGCGTTCCTCCAGCACATCCACGACACGCAAGGATTGCAGGTTGTGCTCGAAGCCGCCGTAATCGCGCAGACATTCGTTCAATGCATCCTGGCCCGAATGGCCGAAAGGCGTGTGCCCGAGATCGTGCGCCAGCGCGATGGCTTCGGTCAGGTCCTCGTTGAGTCCGAGCGCGCGGGCGATGGAGCGCGCGATTTGCGCCACCTCGATCGAGTGCGTCAGGCGCGTGCGGAACAGGTCGCCCTCGTGGTTGATGAAAACCTGGGTCTTGTACTCGAGACGGCGGAACGCGGCGCTGTGGATAATGCGGTCACGGTCGCGCTGATACTCGGAACGGTTCGCGGGCGTGGCTTCCGGATACCGTCTTCCGCGCGAGGTGGCATCGTGCGCGGCATAGGGGGCAAGAGTCACTTTATTCGCGTTCAAGGTTCAGGGTTCAAAGTTTAGAGTTTCGAGTTCAGGGTTAGACGCGATGTCTCCATTAACCTTGAACCCTGAACACTGAACTTTCAACTGTTCAAACCTACGCCGCTTCGCGCATGCTCGCGAGCGTCGCTTCGAGCTCGGCGCGCGGGCACGCGTCGGTCACCACGGCCTCGCCGAGATGTTTGAGCAGCACCAGCCGCAGACGGCCATCCAGCACCTTCTTGTCCACGGCCATAAGTTCGAGAAAGCGCGCCGGCGAGAGCGAGCCCGGGGCGCGCACCGGCAGGCGCGCGCGCCGGATCAGTTTTTCGATGCGCGCGGTTTCCGCGGCCGTCAGCCAGCCGAGCCGGCGCGACAGATCCGCCGCCATCACCATGCCCGCGGCAATGGCCTCGCCGTGCAGCCATTCGCCGTAGCCCAGGCCGGTCTCGATCGCGTGGCCGAAGGTATGACCCAGATTGAGCGTGGCGCGCACGCCGGATTCGCGCTCGTCCGCGGCCACCACTTCCGCCTTGTTGCGGCAGGAGCGGTGGATGGCGTAGGCCAGCGCCTCGGCATCGCGCGCCAGCAGCTTGTCCAGATTGGCCTCGAGCCAGGCGAAAAACTCGGGATCGCGGATCAGGCCGTACTTGATCACCTCGGCCAGCCCGGAGGCGAATTCGCGGTCCGGCAGGGTGTTGAGCGTGTCGGTGTCGATAATGACCGCGCGCGGCTGGTAGAACGCGCCGATCATGTTCTTGCCGAGCGGGTGATTGACCCCGGTCTTGCCGCCGACCGAGGAATCCACCTGTGACAGCAGGGTGGTCGGTACCTGGATGAAGGGCACGCCGCGCTGGTAGCTGGCCGCGGCGAAACCGGCCATGTCACCGATGACGCCGCCGCCCAGTGCAATGAGGGTGGTGCGCCGGTCACAGCGCGCGGCCAGCAGGGCATCGAAAATCCGGTTCAGGATCTCGAGCGTCTTGTGTTCCTCGCCATCCGGCAAAATCACTTCCACCGGTTGCAGCGCGCCCAGGTGTTCACGCACTTTCGCCAGATACAGCGGCGCCACGGTTGCATTGGTCACGATCGCAACCCGGCTGCCGGCGATATGCCGTTTCAGCAGGTCTCCCTGGCCGAGCAGGCCGGAACCGATGTAGATCGGGTAGCTGCGCTCGCCGAGATCAAGAGGCAAGGTTTTCATTTTTCGAATGCGATTCCAGTTTGCGGACGATCTCGCGCGCCACACTGACCGGCGAGCGGTGCGAGGTTTCGATGACGATGTCCGCCGCCTCGCGGTATACCGGTTCGCGCGCCTTGAGAATATCCTCGAGCGTGCGGCGGCGGTCGGTGGTCTGCAAGAGAGGGCGATGGCGATCGCGGCGCGTGCGGCTCAGCAGTGTTTCCAACGGGGCGTGCAGATACACCACGATGCCGCGCTCATGCAGGATTTTGCGATTGGCCGGGGACAGGATGATGCCGCCGCCGGTGGCCAGCACCAGATTGGATTGACGCGTCAGCTCATCCAGCACCGACGATTCGCGGTTGCGGAAGCCGGCCTCGCCCTCGATTTCAAATATGAGCGGGATGCCGGCCCCGGTGCGTTTTTCGATCTCCTGGTCGGAATCCCGGAACTCCTTGTTCAGCAGCTCGGCAAGATGGCGCCCGATGGTGGATTTGCCCGCTCCCATCGGACCGATCAGGAAGATATTGTCCGGCCGGCTCATGGTCCATGGTATGCCAGCATCCCGGTTATAAAGCAAGCGGACCGGTCGCCGGGTGGCGACCGGTCCGCTTGCAAAAATGGCTTAACGCAAACTCAGGTTTTCTGAAAGGATCTTGGGTGTAAGGAAAATCAGTAATTCGGTCTTGTTATCCTTAACTTCCTTGTTTTTGAACAACCAGCCGAGGAGCGGAATATCCCCAAAGAAAGGGACCTTGGTGACAGCATCGAGCTTGTCCTGTTCATAGATACCGCCGATAACCACGGTCTCGCCGTTATCGAGGAGAACCTGGGTTTTGACTTGCTTGACGTTAAGCAGGCCCGAGGTCGCGTCGACAAAATTGTCCTTGGAGATATCCACATTCAGATTGACGCGATCATCCGGCGTGATTTGCGGCGTGACTTCAAGCTTCAATGTCGCCTTTTTTGTCACCACCGTGCCTACACCGAGCACGCTGGTGGTGAACACCCGCTCCTGGCCCTGTTCGATTACCGCCTTTTGCTGATTGGCCGTGATCACCCGCGGACTCGAGATGATCTTGCCGCTGCCATCCTGTTCGAGCGCGGAGAGTTCCAGATCGAGCTGCTTGAGGCCTTTGATGAAACTCAACGTAAACACGCCGGCCGCGGACGAGCCAATACCCGGTGACGGCAGATTGACGTTAAATACACTCGGCCATTCGTAAGTATTGCTGTTGTACAGCGGTTCCAAGGCATCAATCGAGCCAGTCGTTGTCGTAGTCGTAGACCCTTTGGTGCGCTGGGTGGCGTGGCTGAGCCGCGCGCCCAAGCTTCTGGCAAAATTGTCGGTGGCCTCGACGAGGCGCGTTTCCACCATCACCTGGCGCACCGGCTGGTCAAGCGTCGCGATCAACTTGCGCACCTCCCGGATCTTGCCGGCGATGTCCTGGATCAGAATGGAATTGGTGCGCTGATCCACGGTTACCTGTCCGCGCGGCGACAGCAACGTATTCGAGGAGCTTGATCGCTCGACGGTGGCGCCGGTAGCGGCACTGCCGAACACCGGATGCTCCTGAGCGCTGGCGGTAGTCACGGCCTTGATCGACTTGAGCAGTTTTGCGATGTCATCGGCCTTGGCATAATTGATCTGGATCAGCTCCGACACCAGCGGCTCGAGCTCGACAACCGCCTTGGTCGCCTCCAGATTGGCCTTTTCCTTGGCCGCCACCTCGGGCGCGGGCGCAACCGTGATCACGTTACCCTTGCGGCGCATCGCCAGGTTCTTGCTGTCAAGAATGAGGTCGAGCGCCTGGTCCCATGGCACATCCTTCAGGCGCAGCGTCAGCGACCCTTTGACGGTGTCGCTCACGACGAAATTCAGGCCGGTGAAATCCGCCAGCACCTGCAACGCGGCGCGCGCCTCGATGTTCTGGAAATTGAGCGACAGCTTCTCGCCGGAATAGCCGAACTCGTCCACCTTTTTCTCGTCCGGCTTTTCGATTACCGGCTTGACGCTGACGGTGAAGACATTGCCGGTCTGGTAGGCCAGGTGTTCGTACTTGCCCTTGGGCGTGATGATCATGCGCGTGTTCTTGCCCTGCGCGAAGGTGTCGATGGTCTGCACCGGCGTGGCGAAGTCGACCACGTCGAGACGGCGCTGCAGCTCGGCGGACGCCGAGGTGTTCAGAAAGTCCAGCATGATCTCGCCGGCCTGCTCGCGGATGTCGATGCCCACGGCGGGGTCGGACAGGTTGATGATGATCTTGCCGTCGCCCTGCGGCCCGCGCCGGAAATCGATGCCTTTCAGGCTGTATTTCCCGCTCTTGCGGGTACTGGCGAAATGCGTGGTCTTCGGTTCCACCGCGCCGGCGATGGCGCTGACGGGCGCCTCCACGGTCACGGTGAAATTGTTGCCATCGATGTTCGTGGAATAGGCGACCGGCTTGATCAGGCTCAGCACCACACGGGTGCGGTCCTCGGCCTCGATCGCGGTCACGTTGGTCACGGCCGCTTCCTTGACCGCGAGACTTTTCTTTTCAAGCCCGACCCGGGTGTTCGGAAAATCGAGCGAGATCCGCGCCGGATTGGTGATGGTGAAGGCGTTCGGCTCGGCGGGCGTCTTCGTCATCTTGAAGGTAATCTGGATCCGGTCGCCCGGCAGTTTGGAGTAGACGATATCCTCGATGGAATTTTTGTCGTCCGCGACCGGCGCGGCGGCTGGTTGCTCTGGAACGGGTTCATCGACCTTTGGCACCACAGCCACCGCCGCGGGCGATGGAACGGCGGCGGCCGATGACAGCGGCGCGGTGGTGGAAGCCACCACGCGGTATCCGTACTCGGCTTTCTGCACATCCAGCTGGCCGGGCTCGTTCATCAGCAAATCCACCACCACCGCCGTGCCGTTGTCGGCCAGATAGGGATATACCCCTTTCACCTTGTCCAGCCCCTGAATTTCGGCGAGCGCCGGCCCCATGCTGCTGTCGGGAAAACTGATGCGCAGCCGCTGACCATCCTCCAGCACCTGGGTGGTATAGGCGCCCTCACCGCTCAGGCGCACCTGCAACACCGGCGTTTCGCTGCCCGGCTCCCAGGCAAGGGACTGGATTTCCGCGCCCGAGGCGGCGGTTGACATCCCTGCCATGACAACCAGAAACGCCAGCCAGCGGCCGGCCATGACCGTCATGGTGCGCAAAATTCGTGTGTGCTGTCTCATAAATGTAGCCCTACTCGCTTCGCTCGTTCGTCCTGACATATGACCAGTAGCCCTGCTCGCTGCGCTCGCTCGTCTTGCCATAAAATTATCCCGCCTTGTTTATCCAGTTCATTCCAGCAATGTCAGGTTGGCTTCACGTTCGACCCAATCACCCATCGCTCCCTGTATCAATTCGATCAGGTCGACTTTTTCCTCGGTGACCTTGTTGATCATGCCGGAATTCTGTCCCAGGTGATCGCCAACCTGGGCACGATGCACGGTCCCGTCCGGCGCCTGGATGACGGCCCATGCCTGCTTGCCGCGCATGAGCGTGCCGACCATTTTTAGCGAATCCAGCGGATAGTCCTCGAGCGGCTCCTTGCGCCGGTTCGGATCGGGGCGCGGACCGCTGGCGCTATTCTGGCTCTGCGGCTTCAGATTGAAGGCGGCAAAAGGATCCGGCAGGTTCGCGGAGTTATAGATAAAAGTTTCCTGCATCTTGATTTCCGGCAGCGGTTCCACCTTGGGTTTCCTGTCGGCATAGGCATTCTTGACGAACTCGCGCAGGTCTTCCAGGCCGTCGCTGCTGCAACCACTCAGCATCACGCAAAACAGGCCCGCCGTCAGCAGTGGTAATACCGGCTTCATGGTCTATTTTCTCCGTCCCCGTGGCTTCTTGGCTGCCGGCTTCGGCGCGCTGCCTTCTTCCAGGTAGCGATAGGTCCTGGCCTTGGCCGACATGGCCAACTTGTTGTTCTTCGGGTTCGATGTGATTCTGATATCGCCGAAAGTCACGATGCGGGGTAGCGCAGCCACATCGCTGACGAATTGTGCCAACTCATGATAGCTGCCATGAACCGCAAGACTGATCGGCATTTCAGCGTAGAAATCCTTGGGCTGCTCTTTTTCTGGACGGAACAGCGTGAATTCCAGCCCGCGGCCCAGCCCGGCCTGGGTGATGTCCACCAGCAGATCAGGAACTTCCGTGGTGTTGGGCAACTGCCGCAACAGACTGCCGAAGGTCTGTTCCATTTCTTCCATCTGTTCCCGGTAGGCCGGCAGGTTGACCGCCAGAGCCTTCTTGTTCATGTAGGTTTCGCGCAGGCTGGTTTCCTTCTTTTGCGCCTGGCTGTGCTCTTCTATCTCGCCCTTGATCAGAAACCAGTAACCGGCGAAAAGAATGACACCACACACGACCAGAATGCCGGCGATCTTGATCGGCACCGGCCAGGAACCGAGATTGTTGACGTCGATGTTTTTCAGATCGTCCAGGGTCATGTGCCGGTATCCTCGATCTTTTTCTGCTGCTTGGCGACCGGCTTGACCTTCATGGAAAACTCGCTGACGCGGTCGCTGCCGCGGGCCTTGACGGTGATCACCTCAAGCTCCGGGTCGGCGAACCAGTCGGACGCGGCCAGGTTGCGCATGAGCGCCGAGACACGGGCATTCGACTGGGCCACGCCCTTGAGCGCGATGTTGCTGCCCGTATGAACCAATGACCCCAGATAGACGCCCTCCGGCAACTTGCGCGCCAGCTCGTCGAAAAGATGTACTACCTTGGCACGGTCTCCCTGCAGCTGATAAATCACGTTCATGCGCGCGATCAGGTCAGCGCGCTTCTTTTTCAACTCGGCAATTTCCTTGATTTCCTTCTCGACCTTGGCGATCTCCTGATTGAGGAACTCGTTGCGCTTGTTCTGGTTTTCTATCAGCGCGCTGACATGGACGTGGGCATAGAAGATGATCACGCCCATCAGAATCCATGCGCCGACGGCGATCGTCAGCAGCTGGCGATCCTGCTCCTTGCGGCGCATCTCGCGCCAGGGAAGAAGGTTTATGCGGGTGGTCATTCGTCGAAGCTCCGCATGGCAAGCCCGCAGCTGATCATGAGCGAAGGCGCGTCATTGGACAGGTGTTGCGGCTTGATGCGCGAGGCCAGCGACATGCTGGCAAAAGGGTTGGCCACCATCGCCGGCACCCCGATGCGCGCCGCCACGAGTTCATCGATGCCCGCGATCTGCCCGCAACCGCCCGCCAGCAGCAACTGATCCACGCTGTTGAACGGCGTCGAGGAGTAGAAGAACTGCAGGGCACGCATGATTTCCTGGCACATGGCCTCCATGAAAGGCCGCAGCACGTCGGTCTGGTAGTTGTCCGGCAGGCCGCCCTGTTTCTTGGCCAGCCCCGCCTCTTCATAAGAGAGGCCGTAACGGCGCTGGATCTCCTCCGTCAGCTGCCGGCCGCCGAAGGCATGATCGCGGGTGTACACCGAGCGATTGTTGTGCACCACGTTAATAGTGGTCGCGGTGGCGCCGATATCCAGCACGGCGATGGTCTTTTCCATGCCGCCGCCGGGCATGTGGCTGGTAATCAGCGAGAAGGCGTTCTCCATGGCATAAGTCTCGACGTCCACGACCAACGGCGTCAGGCCCGGTCTCTGGATCACGGCGAGATAGTCATCCACGATCTCCTTGCGGCAGGCGGCCATCAGCACGTCCACCTCTTCCGGATTGCTTTCCGAGGGACCGAGGACCTGGAAATCAAGATTGATTTCGTTCAGCGGATAGGGGATGTAATGATCCGCCTCCATCTCCACCTGGGTCTGGCGATCCTGATCGCTCAGGTTGGCCGCCATCTTGATGGTCTTGGTGATGACGTGCGCCGCCGGCACGGCCACGGCCGCGTGCCTGACCTTGGTCCCGGACTTCTTGATGGCACGCTCCACCACCTGCGCCACCTGCTCGACTTCCGTGATGGCGTGCTCGACCACTGCATTCTGGGGGAGGGGCTCCACCGCATAGCGCTCGACGCGCAGATGCTCGCCGTTCCGGCTCAGTTCGAGCACCTTGACGGCGGAGGAACTGATATCGATCCCTATCAGTGGCAGCTTCTTTTTGGAAAATAAACCCGCAAGGGCGCTCACTTCATTTTCCTCTCTAAATCCTTGAGTTATGATTGATACATCTAAATGTAGATCAAATATAGACCATAGAATTCGAAAATGACAAACCGCTGAATTTGCCGGGATTTATGGGTTTTCCCGCAGATTTTTCCGACGCGGGGAGGTTTCGCGCGCATAAATACCGCGGCTGCCGGACTGTGGTTTATACTGTCCGCCGCGCCGGATTCCGGACGCTCCCTGACACAAACTTCCGCCAGCCTCACCTACTATGAATGATTCTGGGAGCGCTTTCTCCCGCTGGACCCGCCAGCATTTGCCCGCCAAACCGTGGCAACTGGCGCTGATCGCGCTGTTTGGATTGCTCGCGAGCGCGGTGGTGATCCTCACCTTGATCGCGCTCGTCCTGACGCCGACGCTGCCCGCCCTCGACGACCTCTCGGGCGCGCAGCTGAAAGTGCCGCTGCGGGTTTACACCGCCGACGGGGAATTGCTCGCCGAATTCGGCGAGGAAAAACGCATTCCGGTAAAAATCGAAGAGGTCCCGGATATGCTCATCAAGGCGGTGCTGGCCGCCGAGGACCGTTCCTTCTTCTATCACCACGGCGTGGACTTCGTCGGCATCCTGCGCGCCGCCCTGCACAACCTGCGCACCCAGTCGACGTCGCAGGGCGCCAGCACCATCACCATGCAGGTGGCGCGCAACTTTTTCCTCAGCCCTGAAAAAACCTACACGCGCAAGATCAAGGAGGTGCTGCTGGCCTTCAAGATTGAACGCGAACTGAGCAAACAGCAGATCCTGGAACTCTACTTCAACAAGATCTTTCTCGGACACCGCTCCTATGGTTTCGCCGCCGCCGCCCAGACGTATTACGGCAAGAACCTCCAGCAACTGGTCTTGCCGGAAATGGCGATGCTCGCCGGGCTGCCGAAGGCGCCGTCGCGCGACAATCCGCTGACCAATCCCGAAAACGCCACCGAGCGGCGTAACACCATCCTGAAACAGATGCTCAACCTGAATTTCATCGACGAAGCGGCTTATGCCGAGGCGGTCAACGCGCCGCTGGCCGCCGCCCGGCACAATCTCAACTCGGACACCGTGGCGCCTTACGTGGCCGAGCTGGTGCGCCAGTACATGATCCAGACCTATGACGAGAAAACCTACGCCGGCGGTTTTCACGTCTACACCACGCTCAACGCCAGGCACCAGCAGGCCGCGGTCAGGGCCTTGCGCACCGGCCTGCTGGAATACGATCGCCGGCATGGTTACCGCGGCCCGGCCGGGCAGGTGACCATCCGCGGGGAGCCCGATCCCGTCCAGCTCGACGACGCACTCAAGGATTATCGCGTCGTGGGCAATTTGCTGCCGGGTGTCGTGCTCCAGGTCGGCGAAAAGAACGCGCAGGTTTATACGCAGGACGGCGCCACGGTCGAGCTCGGCTGGGGCGGGCTGTCCTGGGCCCGGCGTTATATCGATGAAAACACCCTGGGCAACGCCCTCAAGAATGCCGCCGACGTGGTCAAGCCGGGCGATATCATTTACCTCGAAGCCGTCGAAGATCCGCAACAGTTGCCGGAAACCGGCCCCTGGCGCCTGGCGCAGGCACCGGAAGTGGCCGGCGCGCTGGTCGCCCTGCGTCCTGCCGACGGCGCCGTGCTCGCGCTGACCGGCGGTTTCGATTTTTACCAGAGCAGCTTCAACCGCGTGACCCAGGCGGAACGCCAGCCCGGCTCCAGCATCAAGCCCTTCATTTTCAGCGCCGCGCTGGACAAGGGTTTCACCGCCGCCAGCACAGTCAGCGGCGCGCCGATCGTCATGGACGGCGAGTCTCCCGAGGAAGAGTGGCGGCCCGAGGATTACAGCAAGAAATTCTTCGGCCCGACGCGGCTGCGCAAGGCGCTGGCGCAGTCGCTCAACCTCGTCTCCGTGCGCCTGCTGCGCGCCCTCGGCGTCTCCTACACCGTCGAATACATGGAGCGTTTCGGTTTCGATCCCGCCAAGCTGCCGCGCAACCTGTCGCTGGCGCTGGGCACGGCTTCGGCCACGCCGATGCAGATGGTCAATGCCTTCACGGTGTTCGCCAATGGCGGCTACCGCGTCACGCCGTACTTCATATCTCGCGTCGAGGATGCCAATCACATTGTCCTGGAACAGGCCAAACCGGCGCTCATCTGCCGCGAATGCGAGGCGCAGGGAAATCCGCCCACTGCCGCAACCACGGGAACCGCGGCCGACAAGGACCAGCCGGTATATGCACCGCGCGTGCTGAGCCCCGAAACCAGCTTTCTCATGGCCAGCATGATGCAGGACGTTATCCGCGCCGGCACCGGCCGGGGCGCGCTGGTCCTGGGACGCAAGGACCTGGCCGGCAAGACCGGGACCACCAATGATTATCGCGACGCCTGGTTCTCCGGCTTCAACAGCGAGGTGGCGGCGACGGCCTGGGTCGGCTTCGACCAGCCGGTGTCGCTCGGCCGCGGCGAAACCGGCGGGCGCACGGCGCTGCCGGTGTGGATCGACTTCATGCGCGAAGCGCTCGCGGGCGTTCCGGAAAAACCGCTGCCAGTCCCGGAAACCATGGTGCGCATCACCATCAACAGCGAAACCGGCAAGCCCACCACGCCCGACGATCCCGAGGCGATGGAAGAATATTTCGTCGAGGGCACGGAAACGCCACAAGAACTTCCCGGCACCGAGGGCGAAACCGACGGTGCCACCCCGGCACCGCCGCCGGAGAACATCCGCGAGAACCTTTTCTGATGGCCTACAAGCCCCGTTCATCCCCGGCCAGGCAGCGCGCCAAACCGAACTCGCCGGCGGCGGATGAGCTGCGCCGGCAAATCGCGACCGACGCCGCGCGCATCATGGCGGAAGAGGGCGTGCGCGATTTCCAGAGCGCCAAGCGCAAGGCCGCCGCGCGCCTGGGCCTGCCCGAGACCCGGCACCTGCCGGGCAATGACGAGGTGGATTCCGCCCTGCAGGAACATTTGCGGCTGTTTCACGGCGGGCGTCTCAACCAGAGCGTGCGCCGCCTGCGCGAGCTCGCCGCCGAAGCCATGCGTTTTCTGGCCCGCTTCGAACCCCGGCTCGTGGGTCCGGTCCTGAGCGGCACCGTCACCTCGGCCAGCGCCATCGAATTGCACCTGACCGCCGACACCCCGGAGGAAATCGGCTTCTGGCTACAGGAGCACAGCATCCCTTATGAACTGACGGACCGGCGCCTGCGTTTCGGCGGCGACCGCCAGGAGACGTTCCCGGCTTACCGCTTCACCGCCGACGACGTTCCGGTTGAATTGTGCGTCTTCGACCGGCTTGAGGCGCGCGAGGCGCCGCTGAGCCCGGTGGACGGCAAACCGATGAAACGCGCCAATCTGCGGGAAGTGGAAAATCTCATGAGCGAGGCGGCCGAGCCGTAACCGGTCACCGCTTCTCGCGCCCCCGCCGGGCCGGTAGAATCGGCGCCATTCCAACACCGCCGAAAATCCCTTGAAGCATCA
>Ga0209705_10000267_pt1 | contig 27295 bp, 26 predicted proteins | sample PPLLaktember2015_5_FD_187262 | JGI IMG/M metagenome (GOLD analysis project Ga0209705, IMG submission 187262) | Freshwater sediment microbial communities from Prairie Pothole Lake near Jamestown, North Dakota, USA - PPLs Lake P8 Core (1) Depth... | ecosystem: Environmental > Aquatic > Freshwater... | reverse complement strand
ATGCGCTCGCCGCCGAAGCTCACGCTGCCACCACTGACCCGCACCAGTCCCAGCACCGCGCGCACGGTGGTGGTCTTGCCCATGCCGTTACGCCCGAGGAGTGTGGCCACCTCCCCCGCCGCGATGCTCAAGTCGAGGCCGAACAGCACCTGGCTCGCGCCGTATCCGGCCTCCAGGCCCGAGATCTCGAGCAGAGCGCTCATACCCCCGCGATCAGCTCGTCACCGAGATAGGCACGGCGCACCTGGGCACTGACGCGAATTTCTTCGGGCGTGTCGGTCGCGAGCACGCGGCCGGAAACGAGCACGGAGATGCGGTCCGCCAGCTTGAACACGGCGTCCATGTCGTGCTCGATGAGCAGCAGGGTGACTTCGCTGCGCAGCTGCGAGATCAGCTCGACCATGCGCGCCGACTCTTCCGCTCCCATCCCTGCCATGGGCTCGTCGAGCAGCAGCAGGCGCGGGCGCGTGGCGAGCGACAGGGCGACCTCGAGCTGGCGCTGCTCGCCATGCGCCAGGCCACCGGCAACGGTGTCCGCCTTCTCGGACAAGCCGACCCGCGCGAGCACGCTGCGTGCCTCTTCGAACAGCCTCGTCTCGCTGCGCACCGGGGCCCAGAAGCGCAGGCTCGATCCCGCTCCGGCTTGCACGGCCAGCGCAACGTTCTCCAGCACGGTCAAGCGCCGGAAGATGCTGGTCACCTGGTAGGAACGCGCGAGGCCGCGCTTCACTCGCTGATGCATGGGCAAGGCGGTGATATCCGCGCCCGCGAGGCGAACTTCGCCGGCGTCCGCATGCAGTGCGCCCGAGATCAGGTGCACGAGCGTGGTCTTGCCTGCCCCATTGGGGCCGATCAGCGCGTGGACCTCGCCCTGCCGCACCGCCAGATCGACGCCGTCGGCAGCCGCCAGGCCGCCGAAGCGCTTGACCACGCCCTCGAGCTGCAGCAGGTTGTCAGCCACCGGCGCGCCCTCGCCGCAGCAGCGTGGACAGCCCGTTGGGCGCATATAGCACCACCGCCAGCAGCACCAATCCGACACCGAGCTGCCAGTGGATGGTGTAGCCCGAGAGGACCTCCTCGAGCAACAGAAAGACGGCCGCACCGAGCAGGCCGCCGTACAGGAAACCCACACCGCCGAGGATCACCATGATGAGCAGGGTCCCCGACTGGGTCCAGTGCAGCATGGTCGGGGTGGTCAGCTCGTTCTGGTTGGCGAGCAGCGCCCCGCCCAGCCCGGCCACCGCACCGGCCAGCACGAACGCGATCAGCTTGTAGCGGTACACCGGATAGCCCAGGGCCTCCATGCGCGTTTCGTTCTCGCGGATTCCCTGCAGCACTCGCCCGAAGCGCGAGTTCAGCAGGCGTGCCAGGAAGAAGAACGCCACGGCGAAGATCGCCAGCACCACGTAATAGAAAGTGACGTCGGACTTCAGGTCCAGCCCCAGCCCGAGCAGCGAGCGCGCGCCCAGCGGCAGGCCGTCGTCGCCGCCGTAGACTTTCAGCGACACGAAGATGTAGTAGACCATCTGCGCGAAGGCCAGCGTGATCATGATGAAATACACGCCGCGCGTGCGCAGGCTGACCGCACCGATCACCAGCGCGGCAAGCATGGCCACTGCGACCGCCGCCGGCCACGCCGCCCATGCCGAGGACACGCCGTGGAACATCAGGATCCCCACGACGTAGGCCCCCGCACCGAAGAACGCAGCATGGCCGAAGCACACCATGCCGCCGAAGCCGACGATGAGGTTCAGGCTGCTCGCCACCAGGGCGAAAATCAGGATGCGGCTCGCCAGCACCGTATAGAAGGGCTGGTCGACCGCCTGCATGACCAGTGGCAGGGCGATTAACGCCGCCAATCCGGACAGCGCGACCTTCGCGTGCAGCGGATGGTCGAGGATCGAAGCCATCAGCCGCCGCGGGCCGGGAACAGGCCCTGCGGTCGCCAGAACAGCACTGCAGCCATCAGCACGTAGATCAGGATGGAAGCCAGGGACGAGCCGAGATTGGCTGCCATCGACGGGGGCAGCACGGCTCGCAACGACATCGGCAGCAGCGTGCGGCCCATCGTATCCACGACGCCTACCAGGAGGGCGCCCGCCAGCGCGCCGCGGATCGAACCGATCCCCCCGATCACGATCACCACGAAGGCGAGGATGAGGATGTTCTCTCCCATGCCGACCTGCACTGCCAGCAGCGGGCCGAGCATCGCGCCCGCCAGCGCGGATAACGCCGCCCCGACTGCGAACACGGCGGTGAACAGACGCTTGACGTTCACACCCATCGCCATCGCCATCTCGCGATTGGACGCGCCGGCGCGCACCAGCATGCCCACGCGCGTCTTCGCCACGAGCAGATACAACAGCACGGCCACTGCCAGGCCTACCGCGATGATCACCAGCCGATAGGCGGGATAGGTGAAATCGGGCAGCAGTTCCACCGGGCCGGACAGTGCCTCCGGCATATTGAGCATCAGCGCCTGCGATCCGAAGACGATGCGCACCACTTCGTTGGCGATGAGCAGGATGGCGAAGGTCGCCAGCACCTGCGAGAGGTGATCGCGCTCATACAACCGGCGCAGGACGCTCACTTCCAGGAGCATCCCGATGATCGCAGTGCCCGCCAGCGCACCGGCCACGGCAAGCACGAACGAGCCGGTGCTTGCCATCACCGTTGCTGCGAGGTAGGCGCCGACCATGTACAGCGAGCCGTGCGCCAGGTTGATCATGTCCATGATCCCGAACACGAGCGTCAGGCCCGCGGCGAGCAGGAACAGCATCAACCCGAACTGCAGGCCGTTGAGGGACTGCTCGAGGAGGAGGATCCAGTCCATGCGTAACAGCCGTGAGGCGTCAGGCGGGAGGCGTTAGAGGTGAGACGTGGGAAGCGCAACAGACGCCCCAATCGCACCCAATAAGGCGAGGCGAGAGCGCGTGGTGTCTCGCCTCACGCCTCTCGCCTCACCCCTACTTCATCTTGCACTCCCCGACGTACGCATCGGGGTGTGCCTTGAGAACCGTTCCGACCAGCTTATTGGTGATGCGCCCGCCGGGCTCCTTCACCACTTCGCGCAGGTAATAGCTCTGGATCGGCACCTGGTTGACGTTAAGCTTGAACTCGCCGCGGATGGACTTGAAGTTGGCCGCACGCAGCGCCTTGCGCAAGGCCTCCTTGTCCTCGATCTTCCCCTTCACGTCGCGCACGGCCGCGTCGATAAGCTGGGCTGCATCGTAGCCCTGGGAAGCGTACAGGGTCGGCAGTCGCTGGTACTGCTTCTGGAAGTCGGCGACGAAACGATGGTTTTGCGGATTGTCCAGGTCGTGGGCCCACTGCGAGGTGTTGTACATGCCCACCATCGGCTCGCCCACCGCCTTGATGATGTCCTCGTCCGCCGAGAAGCCCGGGCCCACCAGCACCATGCGGCGGTTGAGCCCTGCGGAGACATATTGCTTGATGAAGTTGATGCCCATGCCACCCGGCAGGAAGGCATACACCGCGTCGGGCTTTGCAGCGCGGATTTGCGCCAGCTCCGCCGCGTAGTCGAGCTGGCCGAGCTTGGAGTAGATCTCGTCGCTGACCGAGCCCTTGTAATAGCGCTTGAAGCCGGTGATCGCGTCCTTGCCCGCCGGATAGTTGGGAGCGATCAGCACCACATTGTTGTAGCCTTTGTCGGCCATGTACTTGCCGGCGGCTTCGTGCACGCCGTCGTTCTGCCAGGACACGCTGAAGAACCAGGGACTGCAACCCTCCGCGGAATAGACCTGCGGGGTCGAGTTGGCGCTGATCAGGAACGTCTGCGCATCGAACACGGCCGGTGCAATCGCCAGCATGACGTTGGTGAACACGGTGCCGGTGATGAAGTCGACGCGGTCTTTCTTCAGCAACCGCTCGATCAGCTGCTTGCCCGTGTCGGCGTTCTGTTGATCGTCCGCCAGTACCATCTCGGCCGGCAGGCCGCCAAGCTTGCCGCCGCTCTGCTGCAGAAACAGGGTGAAGCCATCGCGGATGTCCAGACCGATGGCCGCCGACGGCCCCGACAGCGTGCTCAGGAACCCGATCTTCACCTCTTTGGCAGCCTGCGCCGTGCCCGCCAGCAGCAACGCGGCCAAACCCGTCCAGAATATTCTTCTCATCCTCCCCCCGTATGCCGATATGTGCGCCCCGAGGGCGCGGGTTATAGAACGGCGCTGGTCCCCTTAGTTTAGGTAGACTCTGACCAAGTCCTGGATTATCGTTCCCGCGCAAGCGGGAACCCAGGCCACTCAAGCACTTCTGGATCCCCGCTTGCGCGGGGATGACGGTTGATCGGATGTTCCCCGGATTGCTCGACTCACAAGAGATTCCCGTCGATCGCATGGCCGCACCGCATTCTGCCATGGACGGGTGCGCAGCGTGACTGCATCGCCCCTATCCCTTGAGCGTCTCGCGCGCGATGATGACCTTCTGCACTTCGCTCGCACCCTCGTAGATGCGCAGCGGCCGGATCTCCCGGTACAGCCGCTCAACCACGTGCTCGCTCGTCACTCCGAGTCCGCCGAACATCTGTACGGCGCGGTCGATCACGTGCTGCGCGCCTTCGGTGGCGGCGAGCTTGGCCATGGCGGCCTCGCGGGTCGTGCGCACGCCCTTCACGTCCCTCAGCCACGCCGCCCGATAGGTGAGCAACGCGCTCGAATCGATCGTCGTGGCCATGTCCGCGATGCCCGCCTGGGTGAGCTGGAAATCGGCCAGCGCCTGCCCGAACATGCGCCGGCTGCGCGCGTGCGACAGCGCCTCTTGCAGAGCACGCCGAGCAAAGCCAAGCGCCGCGGCAGCCACCGACGCGCGGAAGATGTCCAGCGTCTCCATCGCCACCCGGAAGCCCTGCCCCGGTTCGCCGAGGCGCTGCTCCATCGGCACGCGGCAAGCACGAAAACGCAGTGTCGCCAGCGGGTGCGGCGCGATCACGTGGATGCGTTCGGCGATCTCCAGACCGGGCGTGGTGGCGTCGACCACGAAGGCGCTCAGACCTCTGGCCCCCGGCCCCTCTCCTGTGCGCGCCACGACGGTGTAGAAATCTGCAATCCCGCCGTTGGAGATCCAGGTCTTCGCGCCGTCCAGGACATAGTGCCCGCCGTCGAGCATGGCGGCTGTGGTCATCGCTGCCACATCCGAGCCGGCCTCCGGCTCCGACAGCGCGAACGCGGCGATCCACTCGCCGCCCGCCACGCGCGGCAGATAGCGCTGCTTCACCGCCTCAGTGCCATGCAAGGCGATCGCACCACTGCCCAGGCCCTGCATGGCGAAGGCGAAATCCGCCAGGCCCACATGCCGCGCCAGGGTCTCGCGAATCACGCACAGACTGCGTGAGTCCAGGCGCTCGAACACTCCGCCATACGCTGCCGGCACTGCATACCGCAGCCAGCCTCCCGCCCCCAGCCGGCGCACCAGCTCGCGACACGTGGCATCGACCTCATGCTCGTGCGCGACGTCGGCCAGGTTTTCGCTCGCCCACCGCTCGAGGGACTCCGCCAGCTCTCGGTGATGCTGCTCGAAGAACGGCCAGTGAAGATGGCTCGACGCGCTCATCGGACAAGTCCACTACTGCATCGGAACCACGGAGGACACCGTGGACACGGAGGAAATCCAGGAACGGCACGCAGACGAGTAGTCGTGGAACTCATTGCTCCGGAAGCACCGACCTTTGCAGCGAAAATTCTTGTCCTCCTCCGTGTCCACCGTGTCCTCCGTGGTGAAGAAGTGCTTCTGGTCAGTCGCCCTCGAACTGCGGCTTCTGCTTCGCTACGAAGGCGCGGTACGCGCGCTTGAAATCCTCGGTCTGCATGCAGATCGCCTGGGCCTGGGCCTCCGCCTCGATGGCCTCGTCGATGCTCATGCTCCACTCCTGATGCAGGCATTTCTTGGTCACGGCATGGGCGAAGCTCGGACCGCCGGCGAGATCCGCCGCCAGTTTGTGCGCTTCGGCGAGCAGCGCCTCCGGCGAGCTCAGCCGATTGAAGAAACCCCACTGCAGCGCCTCATCGCCACCCAGCGAGCGGCCGGTGTAGAGCAGCTCGGCAGCGCGGCCTTGCCCGACGATGCGCGGCAGCAGTGCGCACGCTCCCATGTCCGCACCCGCCAGTCCCACGCGCACGAAAAGGAATGCGATCTTGCTGCGCGCTGTGCCGAGCCGAAGGTCGGAGGCCATCGCCAGGATGGCTCCGGCGCCCGCGCAAACGCCATCCACCGCCGCGACGATCGGCTGCGGACAGGCGCGCATCGCCTTGACCACATCTCCGGTCATGCGCGTAAAGGTCAGGAGCCCGCCCATGTCCAGCTGCGTGAGCGGGCCGATGATCTCGTGCACGTCCCCACCGGAGCAGAAGTTCTCGCCTGCACCGGTGATCACTACGGCGCGCACGTCGTCGGCGTATTGCAGCTGCCGGAACAGCCCGCGCAGCTCGGCGTAGGAGTCGAAGGTGAGCGGGTTCTTGCGCTCGGGTCGGTTGAGCGTAATGGTCCCCACCCGGCCGCTCACTTCCCATTTGAAGTGACTCGCCCGGTAGTCCGCCATCCCGCGCTGGTTGCCGGCCGCCAAGGCCGGATCCATCGTGGCCGTCATGTCAGCTCCTTCGCCTCACGTTGGGCTCGCGTGCCACGCGCGCTGCCAGGGACGTCTTCAGCCTTGCCAACAACCGGTAGACATTGGTCTGTTCCGTGCCGCTCAACCCGGACAGCAGCTCGATGACCCACTGCTCATGCACCGTGGCCATGCGGGTGAACAGGGCGCGGCCGGCCGGCGTGAGCTTGACCGTGCAGGCGCGGCGGTCGGTCGGATCGTCTTCGCGCATGACCAGTCCTTCCTTCTCCAGCTCATCGGTGAGGCCGGTTACGTTGCCTCCGCTCACCATCAGGCGCTTGGACAGCTCGCTCATCTTCAGTCCATCGGCGCTGCGCTCGAGCTGCGCGAGCAGGTCGAAGCGTGCCAGCGTGATGCCGAACTCCGCGCGCAGGCGGCTGCGGATTTCCGCCTCGATCCAGTTCGTGCAGGCCAGCATGCGCAGCCACACCCTGAGTGCCTGGTGATGCTCCTCGGTGACGCGCGCCTCGAGATCGACAGCCGGTGCGGCGGCTCTCACATGACCTCCCCGCCCGATACCGAGATGCTCTGGCCGGTGACTGCCTCGGATCCAGGCAGGCACAGCCAGAGCACCGCGTTGGCGACTTCCTCTGGACGCACCAGGCGCTGCTGCGGGTTGAGCCGGGTCAGCCCGGCGCGCGCCTCATCTTCGTTCTTGCCGGTTTTCGCGACGATGTTGGCGATCGCCTCCCGCACGATGTCGGTGTCGGTGTAGCCGGGGCACACTGCGTTGACCGTGACCGGGGTTCGCGCCGTCTCCAGCGCCAGCGCGCGGGTCAGGCCGATCACGCCATGCTTGGCCGCGCAGTAGGCCGTGACGTACGCATACCCGGTCAGGCCCGCGGTGCTCGCCACGTTGACGATGCGGCCGAAGCCCGCGTCGAGCATGCCGGGCAGCGCAGCGCTGCAACACAGGTAACTGCCGGTGAGGTTGACCGCCACCATCTCCTGCCATAGCCCGGGATCGGTCTTCTGGAACGGGGCGCTGCGCGCTGCACCGGCGTTGTTCACCAGGATCTGCACCGGCCCGAAGGAATCGGCAGCGCATTGGAAGCCGCGGGATACCGCGTGAGCGTCGGTCACGTCCATCACGATCCCCTGCGCCCGCTCGCCCAACGCGCGGGCCTGCTGTTCGAGGCGGTCGGGATTGCGGCCGGCCAGCGTCACGGCCGCGCCCGCGCCGATGAGCGCCGATGCGACGGCCGCGCCGATGCCGCGTCCACCGCCTGTCACCAATGCGTGCCTGCCCTCCAGTGCGCCCACTCGCCGCCCTTCGTTGTGCTCACCTGCATGGCAGCTTATAGTGAATCGATAGTTCAGTTGTCAAGAAACGGGGCAATCGGCGCGGCGCACCTTGCCGCTCGCGCAGCACCGGTGCTAACTTGGGAACGGATCCAACCAGGAGAGCGCAGTATGGTGACAGCAATCGTGTTGTTGACGGTATCGCGTGGGCGCGTGGCCGAGGTGGCCGAAGAGCTCGCATCTCAGGAAGGCATCAGCGAGGTCTACTCGGTGGCCGGGCGCTTCGACCTGGTGGCGCTGGTGCGGGTGAAGGCGAACGAGGACCTGGCGGACGTGGTCACCAAGCGCCTGCAGCGCATCGACGGCATCGAGACGACCGAAACGCTGATTGCGTTCCGAGCCTACTCCCGGGTCGACCTGGAAGGGGTGTTCGCCCTCGGCTTCGACAAGAAGTAGCGCGCGCCCGCGCTGCTAGCGCCAACGGATCCACCTCTCACCATGAAAACACGAGGAAAAAGCAAAGCTCCGTTCACTATGGGTCTATTCCATCGAGACGGGCCGGCGTGTTATCAGTGCAGAAGCGCCACTGTTGGCTTTCCGCTTTTCTTCGTGCCTTCGTGGTGAGAGGTAGGGGTAGAAGTGAACCTACTGGACTGTAACAGCCGATTCGGTAGTACCCCTCACCCCAACCCTCTCCCACAAGGGGAGAGGGAGTGTGCCCTCCATCTCATTGTTACGGCCCACTAGTCCCCGAGCAGTTCGCAGCGCAGCCGGTTGACCTCGGCCTCCAGCTCTTCGATGCGCTCGAGAAGGGCGACGACCAGCGCTGTGCCCGGGGCGTCGAGCTCGAAATCCGAGCGCAGGCGCGAGGCGCGCCGTCCCAGCGTGATGCACCGCGAGCTGAATCGCCACTCCACGCGCGCACCGCCGACCGGTTCGAACACCCCGTACTCCACCAGCTCGACGATCTCTTCTACCGACAGCCCGGTGGCACCCGCCAGCTCGTCCAGCTCGATGTCCAACTGCTCGCCCAGCAGCGACGCGATGCGCTCTGCGCTCACGACCCTCTCTCCTATTCGAAGTGCGCCCTGGGGTTGAAGGACGAGGCTTCGGCGAGCTGCCGATACAGCTCCCTCTCGCGCTCGCTCAGCACCGACGGGGTGACGATCTGCAGCACCGCGTAGAGGTCGCCGGGTTCCGCGGCCTTGGGCCGGGGCAGGCCCTTGCCGCGCACGCGCAGCTTCTGCCCGGCCCGCGACCCCGGCGGAACCTTGAGGCTGACCTTGCCTTCCAGCGTGGGTACTTCTACGGTGGTGCCTAAGGCAGCCTCCCACGGCGTGACCGGGACCTCCAGATACAGATCGTGTCCGCTCACCTTGAACAGGTCGTGCGGCCGCAGCTGGATGTTGATGTACAGGTCCCCGGCCGGCCCACCACCCATGCCCGCGCCGCCTTTGCCCGGGACCCGCAACCGCTGGCCCGCGGTCGCGCCCTTGGGGATCCGCACACGGATATTGCGCGTGCTCCGGCGCAGGCGCCCGTCGGGCGCCATCTCGGTGGCGGACAGCGGGATCTCCACCTCGGCGCCGCGGTTCAGATCCTCGATGCCGGCGTGCATGGTGACCTCGTAGTCCTGCCCCGGCATGTGGAACTCCGTTCCGCCGCGCCGCCCGCCGGTCGCGCCCCTGCCCAGCCCCAGGCCCGACAGCAGATCGAACAGGTCGATGTCGCCGACGTCCTCGAACGCGTGCACGCCCGCGCTACCGAAGCGCTCGCCCCAATCGGGCGGCGGACGGAAGTCCTGGCCGGGCTGGTAAAAACCCATCTGGTCGTAGGCGGCGCGCTTCTCCGGGTCCTTCAAGACCTCGTAGGCCTCCGCCACCTCCTTGAACTTCTCCTCGGCGCCCTTCTCCTTGGAGACGTCGGGATGGTACTTGCGCGCGAGCTTGCGGTAGGCCTTCTTGATGTCCGCCTCGGGGGCGTCGCGTGCGACGCCGAGGATCTCGTAGTAGTCCTTGTATTTCATCCGGCGACAGGGTTGCCGCCCTGGATCAGCCGGTCGGCAGCCATGAAGTATCCGCGCGCGTACTTGAGCAGCTGGCCGTCGGAGGGATGGTCCACGGTTTCCACCCCGACGACGTTCGGCTCGAGGTCGTGATCGTGCTTGTGGATATGCTTGATCAGCTCCAGCTTGGCCGCACCCGGCCCGCATACCAGGATCTCTTTCGCCCCGCGCAGTGCCGCAGCGACCTCATGGTAGTAGCCCAACTCGGCGTGGTGCTTCTGGTGCAGCGTGTGCTTTGCGCGCAGGTGCTTGTGCGGCTCCTTGGAGAGGACATGCGCGTTCTCCACTTCCTCCGGGGTGAAGTGGAGGACGTGCGCTTCGCTGTGGTCGAGCCAGACGACGGCGTGGTAATGGGACACGGGGTTATTCCTTCGCTGTGGGGATCGGATGAGAAACGTGGGCCAGCCGGCCCAAAACCACTGTACCGGTGCGATCTGGGGGCTTGTTTGACCGAAATCAACGCCCTTGCCCTCGCCAGCAGCCTGCACTTCGTCTGCCGTCTGAGGGGAGCCGGGGCTGTCTTCCTCGCCCCCAAGGGCGGGGAACTGGGGTGGGGGCAAAGTCACGATCAGCCCGCATGGCCGGCGGCTTGCCCGCTGCGCTATGACCTTTAGCTGACGTGCAACCGGCTGTGCTTGGGCACCCGCGCCATCAGGTACTCCATCTGGTCCTGTAGGATGCGGCGATTCTGCAGAATCAGATGCTCGTGCCGGCTCGGCACATAGGGCGCGTACAGCAGGGGCATGCGCGCCGATTCGGGGCTGCGCCCGCCCTTGATCGTGTTGCAGCGCCGGCAGGCGGTAACCACGTTCATCCAGCGGTCCCGGCCGCCCAGGTGCAGGGGCACCACGTGATCGCGGGACAGATCGTACTCCCGGAAGCGACCGCCGCAGTAGGCGCAAACGTGGCGGTCGCGACGGTAGAGGGCGTGGTTGGTCAGGTGCGGGTCGCCATGGTGCTCGCGCACGAACTCGGCTGCACCCTTGATGGCGATGATGCTCTTGGTCGAAAGGCTGGAGCGCTCCCCGGTCTGGCGGGAGATGCCGCCGTGATAGGTGCAGACGAGCTTGCCCAGCGACCACGCCACCATATCGCGCGCGTGATACGTGATCGCCTGCTCCACGAACAGCCAGCGATTGGGCATACCCGCCATGTCCAACCCCAGAATGAACGGCACCTCTAGCTCCTTGGCCTCTCCGACCAGTCCAACGACACGATTTTAGGCAATTTTTCGGCCAAGGTGAATCCCACCCCGCTGGCCTCCCCTTAGGCTTCGACTTTCACGCCGCGCCAGAAGGCGATGTAGCCCTGGATGTTGCCCGCCGCCGGCTTCGCCTCGGGGTAATACCAGGCGGCGTCCTTGTTCACCTGCCCATCCACCACGATGTCGTAGTAACTCGCGGTGCCTTTCCAGCCGCACACCGTGTGGGTCGCGCTGTCGCGTAGGAGCTCCCGCCGTACCGCATCCGGCGGAAAGTAATGATTACCTTCGACGATCTCGCAGCGATCGCTCTCGGCGACCACCGCCCCGTTCCACACCGCTCGCGGCATGCATCCTCCTCAGCTCACGTGATCCGGCTCGAAGAACATCCAGCGCACCTCGGGGAAGGCGGTGCGCAGGTCGGCCTCCACCCGGTTGATGGCATCCACCAGCGCCGTCGCGTCGGGGGCATCCATCCGTGCCTTCACCGCCACCATGACGCCTTCGCCCATCTGCAGGGTCAACAAAGACAGGACCTCCGCCACTTCGGAGCGCCCGGCGAGGAATGCACGGATCCCGGCCTCCACGGCCGGCTCCGCGCTCTGGCCGGTGATCAGGGCCTTGATCTCTATGGCAAGCAGCACCGCCACGACGATCAGAAGCACCCCGACGGCGATGCTGCCGTAGGCGTCGAAGACCGGATTGGCGGTGGCGATCGCGAGCAGCACGGCACTCAGGGCGAACGCGAGCCCCAGCAGCGCGGCGATATCCTCTCCCAGCACCACGATCAACTCGGTGTTGCGGGACTCCCGGAAAAACCGCCACAGCGACCGGCCACGCGCGACCTTGCGGATCTCGCGGATGCAGCCCGTCAGGGAGAAGGCCTCCAGGATGACCGCCACGGCCAGCACGGCTATGGCGATGCCGGGCCAGGCCATCGGCTCGGGGTGCGAGAGCTTGTGTGCACCCTCGTAGATGGAGAACACCCCCCCTACGGTGAACAGCAGCACCGAAACCAGGAAGGCCCAGAAATAGACCACGGTGCCATAGCCCATAGGATGTTCCTGGCTGGGCGGCCGACGCGCCTCGCGCATGCCGAGCAGGAGCAGGCCCTGGTTGCCGCAGTCGGCCAGCGAATGGATGGCCTCCGCGAGCATGGAGCTGGACCCGGTGAGGGCGGCCGCAACACCCTTGGCGACGAAGATCCCGAAGTTCGCGGCGAGTGCGTAGAGTACCGCGCGCAGCGAGGAGGCCTGTCCGGACATGGCTGGTGATTCGCTTGATGGCTGGCGCGCAACGTTAGCGGCACGCCGGCGGCGAGTCAATCGCGCAGGCGGCGCTCGCGAGGCGGCTTCTCCGAAGGCGGGTTGGGCTTCCTTTGCCGTCCGGAATCCGGGACCGCCCCGGTGACCTGGTAGTACAGGCTCGACTCGCGCTTGTAGAAGCCCTCGGTGTGGAACGTCTCCGGGAGCTTGTACAGCTCGTAGTCCAGGTGGTGACACAGCTCGTGCAGGATGGTGCGCAGGAAAGTCTTGAACGCCACGACCTGCTTGCGCGCGACGGTGCGCATCCACACTGTGATGAGCGCCGGCGTGCCGTCCTCGAACGGCTCGTACAGCCCGTGCAGCTCGCCCCAGTTCCCGCTGGGGCGCACCGCCAGCACGCGCAGGCGCACGCGCGGAACCTTCAACCGCCCGGTGAGGTCGCTGAGCAGCGCCTGGCCCAGCCGCTCGGCCTCGCCCCGGTTCTCGTGCGCGAGTGCCCGCTCGAGATCCCCGACCAGCGGCTGCAACGATGAGCCGGCCGGCAGGTCCACGCGCTCGATGGCATCGCTGCGCAGGTAGACGCGCTGGCGCGCCGGCGACAAGCGGTCGAAGTAGGCGAAGGGCATGAAGCCGAATGGTACATGCACTCACCGTGGCGGTTATGCGCATGCCCGGGTCGCAGACGCGCTATGCTTGGTTGGCCGCCTCCCCGGACTTGTCACCGGTGGGCGACGTGAGCGGAGGAAGCGCGCTACGCAGCTCTTGATCGAGGACAGACAATGCAAAAAGCTCACCGATGAGACCGGTCACAGCCGCGGCGCTGGCCTTGAGCGGCATTAGCACGGTCGCCGCCGCGACGGACAACACCGAGGGGCTGGACGCCTGCCTGGCTGCCGCGCTCGGGGCGCAGCCCGGGATCGTCGTTGCGTGGGAGGTGGAGGACGGCACCGGTCGCGGGTTTCTCATCGACCTGGTGGCCCGCGACGGCAGTTCCTGGCGCTTGACCTGCGAGCCTTCCTCGAGCGCGCTGAGCAAACAGGAACAGGCGCTGGGACGGCAGGACTTCGAAGCATTGAGTGGGCGCGCCAAGGTGCCGGAAGCGCGCGCCCGGGAAACGGTGCGCCAGTATTTCCCGGGCCGGTTCATCGACATGCAGTACTCGCTCACGTGGCGCGGCGGGGCGGTCTACGAATACACCGTCATCACGCCCGACGACCGCGAGGCCATCGTCGAAGTGGATGCCGCGGGCGGGCGCATCCTTCGCAGCAGGTCGACCGCCCGCTACTGAAGCCGTTGCCGCCGATGTGTGCGTACGATGCTCTCGACCACCCGAGCCGCTTCGTCGTCCGGCAGCGGTGGGCGGCAGCGCTGCGCATTCCAGGCCAGCAGCAGGTCCACGACCACCGTCGAATCCACCCCGTGCCACAGCAGATGGCCAGCGAGCGACGCGATGGCGCTGTTGCGGCTGCCCTCTGCCACACCCTCGCGCACGAGCTTGCGCCAGTGGTCCAGGGGATGCCCGGAGCCGGCTGGCGATCCGCCCGCCTCCTCCAGCAGCCAATCGGGCATGGGCGCCGGCTCGATCTCCTCCGGCGAACGTCCCGCCGCCCAACGATACGGCGCGCCGCTGGGATGCAGCGACGGCGGCGCCACGATGTAACCGCCATCACCGCGCACATCGATGCCCGGCTCGATGCCCGCGCGGTTGTGCAGCGGTCTTCCCGGGTGCTCGAAGTAGAGGTGGCGCCCTCCCCCGCCAGTAATCGCCTCTACCGTGACAGGCACCGGTCCGTGCACCCGCGTCAGTTGCGCCAGGCTCGCCTCCCCTTCGTGTTGGGGGTCCACGTCTATCACGATGAGCCGCGACACCCAGCCGGTGACTACGCCCAGATTGGCATCGGGCCAGCGCCGGAACCAGGCTTCGATCTCGTCGGCCTGCGCGCGCCGCTGCTGGTGCTCGAGCCAGGGAATGAGCGGGCGCTTCGCACGCGGCCGCAGGGGGACCACCGACCACCCGCGTGCGAGGCAGGCCAGCGCTGCGCGCGTCACCGCACCCGGCTCAGCCCGATCGCCTTTCGCGCCCATCCCGGGTTGCATCAGCGGTCAGCAGCGCCTGGGCCCAGGCGAGAATGGTCTGCAGCCGGGGCGGCAGCAGACGCTGGGCGTCGGCGTGGGAAACCCAGCGGAACTCGTGGTGCTCGGCACGTCCCAGCTCCGGGTTGATCGGCAGATGCACCGCCTGCCCAGGGCTCGCAGCGAGGAAGTATCGTGCGACCTTGCCTGCGCTGTAGGGCGCGGTGTCGCAGTACACCTCCCCCCAGCGGAACTCGAGGTCGTTCAGCCCGGTCTCCTCCTCGACCTCGCGCACTGCGGCCTGCCAGGGCGTTTCGCCGGGCTCCACGCCGCCCTTCGGGAAATCCCAGGTGCGGTAGACCCGCAACAGCAGATAGCGCCAGCCGGATGGAACGGACCGCACGAGCACCGCACCCGCCGAGAAGCGCCGCGCCGACTGCTTCAACTCGTGCCCCCTGGCCCGCTGTCCTCCTCCATCTCGGAGAAGCGCACCGCCAGGATCTCGCGTGTAGTGGTGCGCCCGCTGGCGTCTCGCTCCACCAGCACGAGCTGCTGCCGATCCGGGATCCCGGTCGGGATCATCATCTTCCCGCCCGGCTTGAGCTGCTGCAGCAGCGCGGGCGGAATCAGGTCCGGCGCAGTGGTGACGATGATGCGGTCGAAGGGTGCGTGCTCCGGCCAGCCCAGCCGCCCGTTGCCGACGCGCAGATGGATGTTGCGATAGCCCAGGCGCGCCAGGCGTTTCGAGGCCGCGGTCGACAGCTCGGGGATCAGCTCCACGCTGTAGACCTCGCGCACCAGCTCGGCGAGGATGGCGGCCTGGTAGCCCAGCCCGGTGCCGATCTCCAGGACGCGGTGCCCGGGGTCCAGCGCCAGCAGCTCGGTCATGAGCGCGACGATGAACGGCTGGGAAATGGTCTTGCCGCAGCCGATCGGCAACGGCGTGTTCATGTAGGCGAGCGGCTTGACCTCCGCCGGCACGAACTCGTGGCGCGGCACCCGCTGCATCGCGCGCATGACGCGCTCGCTCAGCATCCGGCAGTTGTGCTGTGCGCCCAGCACGGCGAGCTGCGCCGCGACCTCGCTGATCAGCTGGCGGCGCAGCGGCTCGAACAGGTCTTCACTGCTCATGTTTCCCGCCACTTCGATTTCGGGCTTTTGCTAGGATGCGCTGGATGAACTATCCGGCCTTCCCGACAACGCTAACTCTACCCGACTACGCGGGCGGCAGCATCGTCAATCTGATGGCCTCCATCGCCTCCGCGCTCGGGGTGGCACACTGGCCCTACGCGCCGCTGCGCCTGCTGGACGTCGTGCGGCTGGGCCGGCGCCGCAACATCCTGCTGCTCGTGGTGGACGGACTGGGCTACCGGTACCTGTGCGACGCCCATCCTCGCAGCACGCTGCGGCAGTATCTCCAGGGAAGCATGACCTCGGTGTTCCCGTCCACTACGGCCACGGCCATCACGGCCCTGATGACGGGGCTGGCGCCGCGCCAGCACGGCCTGACCGGTTGGCACATCTACTTCGAGGAAATCGGCGCCGTCGGCGCCGTCCTGCCCTTTCGCCTGCGGGCCACGGACGAGCGGCTCGCGCAGTTTGGCCTGCAACCCGCAACGGTGTTCCCCTACCCCAGCTTCTTCGACCGGGTGCCGGTGCAGACCTTCGTCGTATCGCCCGCGTCCATCGTTCACTCGGAGTTCAACACCGCGCACAGCGGGCGGGCGCAACGCCACGGCTACGGATCGCTGGAGCAGTTCTTCCAAACCATCGAGCTCACCCTGCGCGCGCCGGGCGAGCGCAAGCTGGTCTACGCCTACTATCCCGAGCTCGACTCCACTGCCCACGAACATGGCATCGGTGCGCGCCACTGCGCGGAGGTGTTGCGGCGCTTCGATGACGGTCTGAGCCGTTTGCTGCCGGCGCTCGCCGGCGCCGATGTCACCGTGCTGGTGACTGCGGACCATGGATTCATCGATGCGCCTGCCGCTCAGCGCATCGCTCTGGACGACCACCCGCTCCTCGCCGCCACTCTGGCCCAGCCGTTGAGCGGCGAGCGCCGCGCGGCCTATTGCCACGTCCGCCCGGGCCAGGCTCGCAACTTCGAGGACTACGTGCGCAACGAGCTGGGTGAGCAGGCGCTCGTGCTCGCCAGCGATTCGCTGATCGAGGCCGGCTGGTTCGGGCCCGGGGAGGCTCACCCGAGCCTGCGTTCCCGCGTCGGCGACTACGTGCTGCTGATGCAGGCGGCCACCACCATCAAGGACTGGATGCCGGGGGAACGCCGCCACAATATGATCGGCGTGCACGGCGGCGCAAGTGCCGACGAGATGCTCGTGCCGCTGGTGGTGATCGAGCCGTGACCCTGCACGCCGGCGACCCGGTACCCTGGGGTGAGTCTGGTTTGGCGGCCCGGCGATCTCTCCAGTTCTTCTTGCTTCTCTCTGCCCTCTCTGCGCCTCGGCGGCTATCTTTGGTTTGAGGGGATCACGGCCTCGGCGGGCCGACGGCGCATGCGGTATCACGACATGAGCCAGTCACCCGGGGCACAATGCACCCCATGAACGTACTCGACACCTTTCACCCCGCGGTCGCCAACTGGTTCCGGCGCACCTACACCACGCCCACGCCGCCACAGGTCGAGGCCTGGCCACTTATCCAGTCCGCGCGGCATGTGCTGATCGCCGCGCCTACCGGCTCCGGCAAGACGCTGGCGGCGTTCCTGGGCGCCATCGACGCGCTGGTGCGGCTGGGTGTGCGCAACCAGCTTCGCGACGAGACCCGCATCGTCTACGTCTCGCCGCTCAAGGCGCTGTCCAACGACATCCACAAGAACCTGGAGGAGCCGCTGGCCGGCATCCGCCAGGAGCTGACCGCGCTGGGCTACCCGGACGTGCAGATCCGCACGCTGGTGCGCACCGGCGACACGCCTCAGGCCGACCGGGAGAGGATGCGGCGCAAGCCGCCGCACATCCTGGTGACCACGCCCGAGTCGCTCTATATCCTCATCACCAGCGAGTCGGGCAGGAAAACACTCGCCTCGACGCGGACCGTGATCGTGGACGAGATCCATGCGCTCGCTCCCAATAAGCGCGGCGCACATCTGGCCATCTCACTGGAGCGGCTCGAGGAGTTGACCGGCAATCGGCTCACCCGCGTGGGCCTGTCCGCAACCCAGAAGCCGATCGAAGAGGTGGCGCGTTTCCTGGTGGGCAGCGCGGAGCGGCCTGCCCGTGGGCTGCTGGACGATTTGGGCGCGCCCGTGGATCTGTTCGATCGCGATGCGGCAGTGCCGGTCGAAGCGGCTCGGCTCGAACGCATGCAATCTTCCTCACCCTCACCCCTGCCCTCTGCCGTCAAGGCAGAGGGGGTGGTGGTCTCCGAGGAGGGGACGCTGGCCAAGGAGAAAGCTCCGGCGCGCGCGCAGGGAGCTGGCCCCGCGCAGCATGGGCCGTCGCCGAAGCTCGTCGCAGGCTGCGCCATACTCGACACCGGCCACACGCGCAGGCGCGACCTGGCGATCGAAGTCCCAGAATCGCCCCTCGAGGCAGTGATGTCGGCAGAAGTGTGGGGCCAGGTCTACGAGCGCCTGGTGGAACTGATCAACGAGCACCGCTCCACGCTGGTGTTCGTGAACACGCGGCGCCTGGCCGAGCGCCTGGCGCGCGCGCTCTCGGATCGGCTCGGAGAAGGCCAGGTCACCTCCCATCACGGCAGCCTCGCACGCGAGCAGCGGCTCAACGCCGAGCAGAAGCTCAAGCGCGGCGAGCTGAAGGCCCTGGTCGCCACATCTTCGCTGGAGCTGGGCATCGACGTGGGCCATGTAGACCTCGTCTGCCAGATCGCGACGCCGCGTGCGATCTCGGCGCTGCTGCAGCGGGTCGGGCGCTCCGGCCACGCCGTGGGCGGGCTGCCCAAAGGCCGCTTGTTCCCCCTCTCGCGCGACGACCTGGTCGAGTGCGCTGCGCTGCTCGACGCCGTGCGCCGCGGTGAGTTGGATCACCTGCGCATGCCGGACAAGCCGCTGGACGTGCTGGCACAACAGATCGCCGCAGAGGTCGCCTGCCGCGAGTACGACGAAGACGAGCTGTTCGCGCTGGTGCGGCGTGCCTACCCATACCGCGATCTCACGCGCAAGGAGTTCGATGCCGTCGTCCAGATGCTGGCCGAGGGCTTCTCCACGCGCCGCGGGCGCAGCCGCGCCTATCTGCACCGCGACGCGGTCAATCACAAGCTGCGCGACCGCAAGGGCCTGCGCCTTACCGCCATCACCTGCGGCGGCACCATTCCCGACACCGCCGATTACAACGTGGTGCTGGAGCCGGAGCAGCAGATCATCGGCACGGTGAACGAGGACTTCGCGGTGGAGAGCATGGCCGGAGACGTGTTCCAGCTCGGCAACACGTCGTACCGCATCCTGCGCGTCGAAGCCGGGCGGGTGCGGGTGGAGGACGCGCGCGGCCTGCCACCCTCCATCCCGTTCTGGCTCGGCGAGGCGCCTGCGCGCACAGACGAGGTGTCGTGGTCGGTGTCGCGCCTGCGCGAGGAGATCGAGGCGCGGCTCGACGCCGGCTCTCGCCCTCTTCGGGGCGTTGAGGAACTTGACCCCCGCCCCGGCCCTCCCCCTTTGCCGGGGGCGGGAGGCAACCGCCAGACCGACGCAGACGCTGCAGGGGGGAGCAAGCCGGTTGACCCCTATCCCGACCCTCGTCCTGCCGGGGGGACGGAGCAAGGCGCGCTCGAGTGGCTCATCGACGAGGTCGGGGTCGCGCCCGAGGCCGCTGCCCAGATCGTGGACTACTATGCGGCTGCGCGCGCTGCCCTTGGACTGCTGCCCACGCAAAAGAAGCTCGTGTTCGAGCGCTTCTTCGACGAGACCGGGGGCACGCAGCTCCTCATCCACTCGCCGTACGGCAGCCGCATCAATCGCGCGTGGGGACTGAGCCTGCGCAAGCGTTTCTGCCGCAAGTTCAACTTCGAGCTGCAGGCGGCAGCCACCGAGGATGCCATCATCCTGTCGCTGACCGCCACGCACAGCTTCCAGCTCGAAGAAGTGGCGCGCTATCTGCACTCGAACAGCGTGCGCAGTCTGCTCATCCAGGCGATGCTGGATGCGCCGATGTTCATGACCCGCTGGCGCTGGAACGCATCGATCGCGCTGGCCCTGCTACGCTTCAGAGGAGGGAACAAGGTGCCGCCGCAGCTGCAGCGCATGGAGGCCGAGGACTTGATCGCCGCCGTGTTTCCCGACCAGCTCGCCTGCCTCGAGAACATCGTCGGCGACCGCGAGATCCCCGACCATCCGCTGGTGAACCAGACCATCGCCGACTGCCTGCACGAAGCGATGGACATCGACGGCCTGGAGCGCCTGCTGCGCGGGCTGGAGTCCGGCGAGATCGGCGTCACCGGCTGCAATCTCACGGTGCCCTCGCCGCTTGCGCTGGAAGTGCTGGCCGCACGGCCCTACGCCTTCCTCGACGACGCGCCGCTGGAAGAGCGGCGCACCCAGGCCGTCATCGCCCGGCGCTGGCTGGATGCCGACAGCGCCGCCGACATCGGACGCCTCGACCCGGAGGCCATCGCGCGCGTGCGCGAGGAGGCGTGGCCCGCCGCTGAAGATGCCGACGAGCTGCACGACGCGCTGCTGTGGCTCGGGTACATCACCCAGGAAGAGCTCGCGGCCAACCAGGGCTGGGAGCGGCTGGCGTTCGAGCTTGCAGCGCTGGGCCGCGCGACGTCGCTGGGGCTCGCGTCTTCCGACGCCTCACGCCTCACGCCTCGCGCCTCTGTCTTGTGGACGACCACCGAGCGGCTTCCCGAACTACTGGCGGTGTTCCCAGGCGCTGCACCACGGCCACCTGTCGAAGTGCCCGCGCAGTACGCGAAAAGAGCGTGGACCCGTGAAGAAGCACTGATCGAGCTGGTGCGCGGTCGCCTGGAAGGGCTGGGGCCAACCACGGCGACCGCGCTCGCAGCGTCGCTGGGCGTGGGAAAGGCCGACGCCGACATCGCGCTCCTCGCGCTGGAGGGAGAAGGCTTCGCCATGCGCGGCAGCTTCACGCCGGCTGCTGCCGACACTGAATGGTGCGAGCGCCGCCTGCTCGCGCGCATCAATCGCTACACGGTCAAGCGCCTGCGCCAGGAGATCGAGCCGGTCGGCAGCGCCGACTTCCTGCGCTTCCTGTTCGACTGGCAGCACGTCACCCCGGATGAGCGGATGGAAGGACCCGACGCGGTGGCCGCTGTGATCTCCCAGTTGGAGGGATTCGAGGCGGCGGCTGCGGCCTGGGAAGCAGAGATCCTGCCGGCGCGGGTCTCGAGCTACGAGCCGGCCTGGCTGGACGATCTATGTCTGGCCGGACGCGTGCTGTGGACCCGGCTGGAGGCACCCAAGCCCACACCGGACCGGGAGCGCGGCCCCAGCCCCGTGCGCGGCACACCGGTCACGCTGCTCACCCGCAAGAACCTGCCGATCTGGTCGGCGCTGGTCAAGGCCGGTGGCGCGGAGGACCTGCATCTGAGCTCGCGGGCGCGAACCGTCGCCGACTTCCTTGCCGCGCAGGGTGCCTCCTTCTTCGACGACATCGTGCAGGGCCTCGACCTGCCGCGCACCTTCGTCGAGGAGTCGCTGGGGGAGCTGGTCGCCGTGGGTCTGGTGAACTCGGACGGCTTCAGCGGCCTGCGCGCGCTGCTGCTGCCCTCCAGCCAGCGCAAGCCCTTCTCGGGCGGCCGGCGCCGACGCACCGCACTGCTCGGCGTGGAAGATGCCGGCCGCTGGACACTGATCCGCCGCAAGCCGATTGCCGTCGAAGCGGAGCAGCGCAGCCTGCCGCGCGAGATCGTCGAACAGATCGCGCGCGCCCTGCTCAAGCGCTATGGCGTGGTGTTCTGGCGGCTGCTCGCGCGGGAAGCGGAGTGGCTGCCCCCCTGGCGCGACCTGCTCATGGCCTATCGGCGCATGGAAGCGCGCGGCGAGATCCGCGGCGGACGGTTCGTCGCAGGCTTTTCCGGGGAGCAGTTCGCGCTGCCAGAGGGGGTGAGCGTGCTGCGCACCGTGCGCGCCGAAGACAAGACGGGTGCGCTGGTGTGCGTGAGCGGCGCGGATCCGCTGAACCTTGCGGGCATCCTGGTGCCCGGCGCGAAGGTGCCGGCGCTTTATAGCAACCGCGTGCTGTTCCGCGACGGCGTGGCCGTCGCCGCGCTCGTTGCAGGCGAGGCGCAGTACTTCGTCAAGCTCGCACCGGAGGAGGCATGGGAGGCGAAGAACATCCTGCTGCGCGGCGCCGCAGCGCTGCCGGCGCCCGCGGAGCGCGAGTCGTGATCTACCCCCTGTGAACCGCACTCACGCCTACCCCTGAACCGCAGAGGCGCAGAGACGCAGAGGAGGGCAGAGAAGATCGGATCGGCATCCGAGGAGCGCGGCAACAGACGGGCTTATGCCGCCTAACCAACCAGACGGCCTCTTCCGCCTGCGGGTCCTTCGGCACTCCTCTGCGCCTCCACGCCTGTGCGGTTCAGCAGTAGGGTTGAGTCAGTACTGGGCCTCGTGCGTGTCCGCCGCGGTCTTGTAGCTCACCCAGCCCAGGCGCCAGCGGTTGCTGCCGCAGTTCTGGGCGGCGCCTTCCTCGGCTACTCGGCGAACCTTCTCCTCGTAGCCTTTGGCCAGCACCAGGGAAGCGAGCGCGGCACGATTGGGGTCGGACAGATGTGCGCCGAGGAAGCGCATCGCGAAGAGCTTGAACTTGATCACGTCCTCCGCGCTGGTCCAGCCGCACAGGTTGGCCGTTTCCGCCAGCCAGTACAGCTGGGTGATTTCCTGGGCCGCCGCGGGAAAGTTGTACCCCGGCACTTCGTCGGCTCGGCCGGTGGAAGTGACAGCGAGCAGCCCCAGGCCGAGCAGCGGACCGAATCGCTTCGAGTGCATCGAGAGCATGGCACAACCTCCTTAACGATCAAGGACCCACCCAAGCCAGGGCTCGGAGCAGTTCTTCGTTAGTTACACCACGCTCGCGGCAGAGGAGCAGCATCGGGATGCCGCCCCGGAGTCGGATACGCGATTGTGCGTCGCTCCTGAGCATGCCTACGGCAAGTTGCGGGCCAGCTTGAGCGGGTCGGACGATGAACGGTCGTTTCCAGGCCCCAAGCGGCGCGCATACCCACCGGCACGGCGCGGACCGGCTTCTTTGCGGTCCTGCGCCTGCTCCTCCACCGGCTATCAGGTGGCGCAAGGGTCGCGACCCTTGCACTGCCCGGCCAGTTCCAATCCTCCTAGAATGGTCGCGCGAGGTGTACTGCGCCCACGCCATATGCCCATCGACATATGACCCGCCGCCTTTCCCACGTCGTCGGTTTCGATGACGCGCCCTTCGACCGCACCCAGCGCGGCGATGTGCTGGTGGTGGGTGCTGTCTTTTCCGGACAGCGCCTGGACGGCGTGCTCTCGTGCAAGGTGCGGCGCGACGGGGCGAATGCGACGCGCGCCATCGCCGAGTGCGTGCGCCGATCGCGCTTCTATCCGCAGCTGCACGTTGTGCTGTTGCAGGGAATCGCCCTGGCAGGCTTCAACGTGGTGGACATCCACGGCCTGCACACGCAGCTCCGAAGGCCCGTGCTGGTGGTGGCGAGAAAGAAGCCGGACCTTGTCTCGATCCGCAGCGCTCTGCTCGCCCACGTGCGCGGCGGCGCGCGCAAGTGGCGGCTGATCGAACGGGCCGGGCCGATGGAGGCGGTGGGCGGGTTGTACGTCCAGCGAGCGGGCATCTCACCGGCTGACGCGCGGGCGATGCTCGAACGACTGGCGATTCACAGCGATGTTCCGGAACCGCTTCGCACGGCTCACCTCATCGGGGCGGGCGTCACCCTCGGCGAGAGTCGCAGCCGAGTGTGAGCGCCGGACTGGAAGTCAGACTGGTATCATCCCAGTACCATGAAGCTCCACCAAATCAAGATCGAGTTCAACGCCGAGGAGGACCGGCTGATGTTGCGCGTGTCCACCGTGAGCGGAGAGGAAGCGCTCCTGTGGCTCACGCGTCGATGCGTCCTGCGGCTCTGGCCGCTGCTGGTGGGCGGGCTGGAAGCGAGCCCGGACGTGGCACAGCGCGTAGTCGACCCCGAGACCAAGAAGGCGCTGCTGGAGTTCCAGCACGAAAAGGCGCTGAGTCAGGCGCAGTTCGGCAAGCAATATGCGGAAACGCCGCGCACGCGCCCACTCGGCGACAACCCGGTGCTCGTCACCAAGCTCCAGCGCCGCGCGGGTCAGGACGGCCGTCTGGTCATCGGCCTGCTGCCGACCCAGGGTGAGGGCATCTTCCTGACCCTGGACGAGACGCTGCTGCATGGGTTCGTCAAGCTGCTGCAGAAAGCTGTGGAGCGTGCCGAGTGGGGGTTCAAGCTGGACCTGCCTTGGGGCAAGGCCGGTGCGCCGGGCGAGCGCACTTTGCAGTGACGAACTACACCCTACGTCTCAACGCAAAGGCGCAAGGGACGCAAAGGGCGCCAAGGAAAAAACCGAGAGAGCGCTGTGGCGCATTATCGGCAACCGACCCCGCATGAGAGGCGCCGGCCTGCTGGGCGCTCGACGCGCCGGCGGCCACCCGACCACGCCAGCTCACTGGACTCTCATTTCTTCTTTGCGACCTTTGCGTCTTTTGCGCCTTTGCGTTGAGGTTTTTCGCAGTTTCTCCCCTGCGGTTGGTCACAGGGGAGCCCGCACCGGCCGGCCCGGCGTCGCGCCCTGCACAACCTGCCCTTCCCGCACGACGAACTGCCCATTCACCAGCACGTACCGCATGCCCTCGGAGAACTGTGCGGGCTGCTCGTAGGTCGCATGATCGACGATGCGCTCTGGATCGAATACGACCAGATCGGCATCCGCGCCAACCCGCACGCGGCCTTTGTCGCGCATCGACGCGACCCGCGCCTCCAGCCGCTGCGCCGGCATCAGGGTCATCTTGCGCAGCGCCTGCATCAGGCCGAGCGCCCCTTGCTCCCTGACGTAGCGGCCGAGCACGCGGGAGTAGGTGCCGGCGGCGCGCGGGTGGCTCGGCGGATGCACATCGAACCCGTCGCTCGCGATCATCGTCAGGGGATGCGCAACAGCCGCACGCACACGCTCCTCGGTGTTCGCGTGGATCAAGACGTAACCGCCCTGCCCGCGGTACTGCAGAAACGTCTCACGCGTCAGCCGCTCTCCGGTCGCAACCCATTGCAGCTTGCGGTATTCCTCGTCCGGCTTGTCGGTCCAGCTGTCGAACAGGAACGACTCGATGCGGGTCATGCCGGCGGTGTAGGGATAGGCCTCGGTGGTGACGTCCACGCCGCGCCGCTGCGCCTCCTCGATGATGCCGAGCATGCGTCCGACCGCCTCCTGCGCGCTGCTGTTGATATGCGCGACGTGCACCGGCGCGCCGCTCACCGCACTGTGCGCGATGACCTCCAGCAACCCCTGCTCCCGATCGGCGCTACCCGCACTCGACGCGCCGCGGATGTGCACGAAGCCTGTTGCCTGGTAGCGCGCCGCCAGCCGGAACATCTCCAAGATCTCCCAGCGAGAGGCGGCCGGCGTATAGGCCAGACCAAAGCCGACCCCGACGGCGCCGCGCTTCAGACCGTGCTCCACGCGTCGCTGAATCTCGGCGATCTCGGCCGCGCTTGCCGGCCGGCGGGCGGCGTCCCCGGCCGGCACGAAAGATCCGGGATCGCCCATGACCGCCATGCGCACGGGTGCATGGCCGATCGACACGCCGTAGTTGATGGGCATTCGTCCGGCACGCTCGTCGTACCAGCGATCGACGTCGGCAACCCCGATCTCCAGTTCGAAGGTCGAGGTCACCCCGTCCATGGCCTCGTAGTAGTCGCTGTCCGGGTCGGTGCCGTGCCAGTGGAGATTAATGAAGCCGGGTGCGACGATCAGCCCCGCCGCATCGATCGTCTCGCGGCCTGCGAGCGGCGTCTCGCTCAGCGCTTCGATCTTGCCCGCGCGCACGCCGACATGCCGGACCGCGTCGAGCCCGGATTCCGGGTCCATCACCTGGCCGTTGGCGATCACCAGGTCGAAGGGCTCGGCCGCCAGCGCTGCGCTCCCCCAGAGGAGTGCGGCAACGGCCAGCGCTAGTGCACGTGTCGAGGAGTTCATGCTAGTAATCTACGCCCTACCCAACGCAGAGGCGCAGAGGACGCGGAGTTCACGGAGCCCTCGTAGCCTCTCGTTCTGGTTTTCTTCGTGTCTTCGTGTCTTCGTGGTGAGAGGTGGAATCAGTCTGTGACAGCACTAGTACAGCCGATCCGCACTGGTCGACATGCGCACATCCACCACCCACGGCTCATTCGAGGCGTAGGCCTGCAGCAGTGCCGGCGCCAGATCCGCTGCGCGCTCGACACGCAAGGCCCGGCAGCCGAAGCCGCGCGCCACGTCCACGAAGTCCACCCCCGTCACGTCGCTGCCGGGCATCGTAGCGAGGCCCATGCGCGCCGCCAGCGACTTCACCGCCCCGTAGCCTGAGTTGTTGAGAATCACGAAGGTGACCGGCAGGCGATGCTGGGCTGCGGTCCACAATCCCTGAATCGTATACAGGCTCGCCCCGTCGCCGAGGACGGCGATCACCTTGCGCGAAGGGTCGGCCAGCGCGACCCCGACTGCGGCAGGCAGCGCAAAGCCGAGACCGCCGCTGGCGCAGGCGTAGAAACCACCGCTCGTGTGGATCGGAAGATAGTCGTGCAGCGCGTTGCGGTGCGAAGGAGCCTCCTCCACGATAACCGCGTCGGTCGGCATTGTGCTGCGCACGGCGTGCATCGCGAACTCGCCGCCGATCGGGTCGGTGGCGGGCGGCGCGGGCGGCCACTGGCGTGGGCGCGGCGCCCCGCGCTGCACCTGGGAGACTTGCGCCAGCAGCTGCTCCATCCCGAGCTGGATGCTGCTCAGGATACTGGTGCCCACCGGTGCGCGTGCGGCCTGCTCCGGGTCGTCGGTGAGATGGAACAACCGCGTGCCCGTGGAGATGAACTCGCCCTCGACGTGCACGTGGTAGGTGAAGACCGGCGCACCGATCACCAGCACTGCATCGTGCTGCGCCAGGCGATCGGCCAGCGGCTGTCGCAGCGGTGGAAGGAACCCTGCGAACAGCGGATGGTTCTCGGGGAAGCTGCGGCGCCCCGCCATCGGGGCCTCCCACACGGCGGCGTTCAGGCGCTCGGCGAGTTGCACCCCAAGCGGCCATGCGCCGTCCTGATCGACCGCTGCGCCGAGCACCAGCGCCGGCGCGCGGCTGGAGCTCAGCGCATCGGCAAGGCGGTCGAGCGCTCCCGGGTCAGGCGCGAACTCGACGTTGACTTGGCGTGGCTCGATGGGATCGGTCGGGACGTCCCAGTCGTCCTCGGGAACCGACACGAACACCGGGCCGCAGGGGCGCTGCAGCGCCGTGTAGATGGCCTGCGCTACGGCGTGCGGGACATCCTCGCCGCGCGCCGGTTCGACCGCCCACTTCACGTACGGCCTGGGAAACTCCACAGCGGAGCGTGCGCACAGAAACGGGTCGGTAGGCAGCATCGCGCGCGTCTGCTGTCCGGCCAGAATGACCATCGGCGTCTGGTTGCGCCAGGCGGTGAACACGCCGCCCAGCGCATGCCCGACGCCGCCGGCCGAGTGCAGGTTCACCAGGACGGGAGCACGCCTGACCTGCGCGTAGGCGTCGGCCATGCCAACCACTACGCTCTCCTGCAAGCCGAGGACGTAGCGGAAATCCTCCGGCCAGTCCCGGAACATGCGCAGCTCCGTCGAGCCGGGGTTGCCGAAGAACGTAGTCATGCCGAACGCGCGCAGCAGGTCGAACACC
>Ga0209705_10000265_pt1 | contig 27346 bp, 23 predicted proteins | sample PPLLaktember2015_5_FD_187262 | JGI IMG/M metagenome (GOLD analysis project Ga0209705, IMG submission 187262) | Freshwater sediment microbial communities from Prairie Pothole Lake near Jamestown, North Dakota, USA - PPLs Lake P8 Core (1) Depth... | ecosystem: Environmental > Aquatic > Freshwater... | reverse complement strand
GTGAAGGGGGGGGGCTAAAAAAAACAGAAAAAAAACCAGAAAAAAACGGAAATGGGCTTGACACGATTTGAGCGCATGGATATACTGCAAAGTTAAGGCTATGGAATTGTGGGGCCTATTATGAAATCCCACTGAGAAAATCGGAAGAAGGCAACAGGCAGCAGGCACGAGGCACTAGAAAATAAGAATAAAAAGATTAACCACTGAGGCGCAGAGGATTAGAGGTGATAGGGTTTAAGGAAGAAAAAGAGTTAACCACGAAACACGAAGGCTATGAAGAAAACAAATAATAGGGACAGAAGGTAGGAGGAAGGCGACAGGCACCGGAAGAAGGCACGAGGCAACAGGCACTAGACACTAGAAGATAAGAATCCCGCATCCTACTTCGCCGAGGCTACGAAGGACAAGAAGGCGCGAAGGCGCAAAGATGAAGATGAGATAAGTAAACGCAAAAGGCGAAAAAGATGCGAAAGGCGCAAAGAAGAAAATAGAAATTGGATGGCACAGATTTGACGGATCGGATTGAAAAATAGGGACATTGGTTGACCAGCCGAAAGGCGCGGAACTCGAACCTGTCTGCGTGCGGTTACGCACAGGCAGGTATCGCATTATAGCAATAAATAAATCCGGCGAAGGTTCGCCTTCAAATACGGTGATGGTGGTTTTGTAAAAAAGAAAACCACAGAGAACAAAGGAATTTTGAAAGGACAAAAAATGAAGTGCTACTATCATACAGACAATGACGCTGTCGGTATGTGTGCCCGATGCGGAAAGGCGATTTGTACTTTATGTGCTGAGGATGTGGGCGGTGCTCTTTTGTGTCCTGGGTGTATTGCCTTGGCTGAGGAAGAAGAAAGATTGAGGGCGGAGCAGGAAGCTCTGGAAACAAAAGCTGAGACGAGCTTAGTTCTCAAGAGTGTGGAAAAAACTATATTGTGGTCTTGGATAATAACTGCCGTACTTGCCTGTGTTCCAGTCGGATTCACGTTCTTCTCATTCTTCTCGGACATAGGAGTAAAATCATCCGCTCTTGTCAGAATAGCTCTTTGCCCATTATATATTTATGTGCCTTGGTCTTGGTACTGGGGGCGCATATTCATACTGGATAGGTGGGGACGTAAAATAGAGAAAGCTACCAGCGGCAAACATGGTTGGATTTTAGGATTAATCCTCCTTTTCTTTGTAGCTCCTAACATTGGGTTTTATGGTGGTGGAGTTTATCAATATCTGAAATATCGAAAAGTAATAAAACAAGGAGACTGACATGGCAACTTGCAAGGCATGTGGTGGCAAGGGTTCTGTCAAGTGCCCACGTTGCAAAGGCACAGGATCCATTGACCCAGGCTTTTTGAGCAATCTGAAGAAATGTGATAACTGCAATAGTTCAGGTGTAGTCAAGTGCGGTGTTTGCAATGGAAAAGGGCACGTTTAACGGAAATCCCATATAAAAATAACAGAGGGACGGAGAGATTAAAAAAACATATCTAATCACGCTGCTCACGGTAATTTTGTCAATTCTGATGTCTTGGGGTGTAGCTGCCGAGGCAACAACAATCTATGTGCCGGATAATTATTCAACTATTCAGGGTGCTGTGAATGCAGCAAATCCTGAAGACATAATAATTGTAAGAGATGGGACCTATACCGAGAATGTGGATGTCAATAAAGACCATTTGACCATCACATCACAAAACGGCATAGAGGTGACAATTGTTCGTGCAATAAATCCAGATGACCATATCTTTGAGGTAACTGCAAGTCATGTGAGTATAAGTGGGTTTACGGTGAGGGATGCGACCGAAGAGGGTAAGGCGGGAATATTGTGCCAAGAGGGGACAGGTTACTTAAATATTTTTAGCAACTTTGCCATTAACAACTACTGTGGTATCCGCCTTGAAGGAAATCAGGACAGCCACAGCAACGTATCCGACAACAGTTGTTCAAATAACAGCTACGGCATTACCGTATACTCAAAAAGAAACGAGATACTCAGCAACTGCACAAGTAACAATGAACACGGGATAGGCCTTATCTATTCAGAATACAATACCTTGAGAGGCAACGTCATGGTCGGCAATGGGATATATATATATGGTTATAATTCACTGGCAGAGTTCAATACCCATGAAATAGATACAAGCAATACAGTCAATGGAAAGCCCGTCTATTACTGGGCGAATGTGCAAGGCGGAAGAATCTATGAAGGAGCTGGACAAGTGATACTCGCCAACTGCACAGATGTTGTTGTTGAAAATCAGCAAATAAACAATGCATCTGTTGGCATAGAAATTGCGTATTCCGCAAATATAACAGTATATAACAATGATGTTTCTCAGAATATAAGTGGTATTAACCTTAATAATTCACTTGATAATTATATATTTAAAAATGATTGTTCGAATAACCGTTTTGGTGTTTATCTCTGCTATTCACATAATAATAAGGTAGTTAGCAATAACTTCACTAATGATACCTACGGTGCGTACAGTTGGGCATCAGATGACAAGTATTATCTTAACAACTTCATAGATAATGAAAGTGACATTGATGGTTGGATATTCGAACAAACTTGGAACTCTCCAGAACAAATAACCTACACCTATAATGGCAACACATACACAAACTATCTTGGTAATTACTGGGATGATTACACTGGGACCGACGCCAGTGGAGATGGAATTGGCGATACACCTTACAATATAGACTCGTTCCAAGACAACTACCCGCTGACGATGCCTTTTGAGAATTATTATTTTCCGCCACATTTTAATTTGACCTTTCCGTTACAAAACAGAAACGCTTATAACGCTCGCATAAGTGCTGTTTTCGACCATTCGATGCTTAATAGCTATTGTTCTGATGATAAGATGGTTACATATTCAGGGGAAGAAACCACAGAAAGAACTTCGTACCCACCAATAGATCCAATAGGCTGTGGTTCATTATACAGTTTTTACAAACCTGGCGGCGGTGCGTTTTTGGTTGGAAAAGTAAATTATGTTGGTATTCGCAGCGAGAAAAACAACCTTGTTTTACAGTATGATGCTCATCCGGGATACGATTATCCTGATGATTTGGGAACTCCTGTTCTTGCAGCAGCAGAGGGGGACTTGTCTGTAGTCAATGAAAATTACGGATGGGTCAAAATAACACATGATGGAGCTGGCGTGGGTTATGAAACACATTATTTGCATCTAAATTGGCATATTGGTTCAGGAAGGGTCGCTCAAGGGCAGCAGATTGGTGGAGTAGGAAACAAAGGCGAATCAAGTGGTAATCATCTACATTTCGAAGTTAGATATCAAGGCATCCCTGTTGATCCCTACGGATGGGAAGGGTCTGGAACAGACCCGTATACGATGCTTACAGGAGCAGTTAATATCCGACTTTGGGAAACACTGGATAGCGGAACCCCGGGGATTGATTATATTCTCGGCAGCCCAGCAGATATCGTTGTCACAGACTCGGATGGCCTTCGTATCAGCAAAGAACTAAATCAAATCCCGAGAGCAGCGTATGATGAAGTTGATATTGACGGGGACGGTGACTTGGAGGATCGCGTGAGCATCCTTCACAAAAAAGTGGGCGAATATCTTATAGATGTAATACCAGAGTCCAACGCATTGCCTACAGATACATATAGTTTGAAGGCAGTGATTGACGGCCAGACTGTGGTTTTAGCTGAAGGTGTCCAAATTCAAGATATTCCGACAGAACCATACATCTTTGAATCAAAATTAAATCGTGCCGATTTTGATAGCGATGGTGATGTGGATGCGGTTGATCTCGACACCTTTGTCCTACACTGGCTGGCAGAAGATTGCAACTACCCAGACTGGTGTGAAGGAACAGACCTTGATTATAGTGGACATGTTAATTTTGTTGATTTTGCCATTTTTGCGGAGAATTGGCTCTGGGAAAAAATACTGGCGGATATTGATATAGACGGCGATGTGGACTTTGTTGATTATGCCGACTTTGCCAAAAACTGGATGAATCAAAATTGCGATGAGCCGAACTGGTGCTCCGGGGCTGACCTTAATAAGAGTGGTTCTGTGGACTTGTATGATTTAGGTAAATTTGCCGAATACTGGCTCGAAGGAAAATAGTGTGTGACGGACAGTCGGTCACAAACAGAGGAGGAAGGCCAAAAATCTTGTTTTTTGGCTAAAAACGGGCATTGGTACGGTTACTCTGAGGCAAAGTAAGTGTAACCTGTGGCAAAGTCGGCTTACTCCGTCGCAGAGTAAGTGTGATATGTGGCAGAGTAAGTATAACATGAAGTAAAGTCAGCTAACTTTGTGCCGGATTAAATGGTTTAAAAGTCGCCATTGGGGCGGATAATAAGGAATTTTACAGAAGAGTTATTTTTTTTGAAAGGATTTTTCAAATGGCAAGATTTCCAAGTGTATTGGTTGAGCGTGAATTGGACAAACGCTTTTAAGTGGTTACGCTTGTTTTTATCTGATTTGCTTTTGGCACATCAAGGTTTTTAAAGGCATAAGGGAATCAAGAATACATTTTGAAGGAAGTGGGTGGACACCAAGGCCCACCCGGCTTAAAATTGTTGGGGTGATGTTGTCCACGGGTTTGGGCTTGGCGGCCTACACCCGCGGCTATGCATATTGAACCCTACGGGTTCTTAAGAGGCTGCCAATCAGGAGATTGGCGTACCCGGGGGTGGCATGAAAAAGTCCGCGTGGGGTAAGAGGACAGACACGGACGGGCGAGGACGTTAATATGTGAGCGGATGCCGACGAGACGGGCGTGGTACAATTGTTATAACACCTCCAAACAAGTTTGAAGGTGCCACCCGACGGAGAAAATTGCGGGCATGGCCCGCACTACCTAGCTTCGCGATGACGGAGAAGATGGCGAGTGTGGCGGGGGAAGATAGATTTGCTATCGCGGCTCTTCGCTTTGCTTCGTGTCCTGCCTTCGCAGGAATGACAGAGGGGGAACGGTTTTTTGTTTTTACGCCAAAATACTAGATTCGCTATCGCGGCTCTGCGCTTCGCTTCGTGTCCCGCTTTCGCGAGAATGACACGCGAAAGTCCGCGTGGGGTAAGAGGGCAGACACGGACGGGCGAGGATGGAATAAATTGCGGGCGTGGGCCGGGTGACGTGGCTTTGCAGTGACGGAGAAGACGCGGGCATGGCCCGCACTACCTGGCGGAAAATTGTTGGGATGATGTTGTCCACGGGTTTGGGCCTGGCGGCCTACACCCGCGGCTATGCATATTGAACCCTACGGGTTCTTAAGAGGCTGCCAATCAGGAGATTGGCGTACCCGGGGGTGGCATGAAAAAGTCCGCGTGGGGTAAAGAGCCCAGCCTACCGGCCTGGATTCGCTATCGCGGCTCTGGGCTTTGCTTCGTGTCGGGCCCCCAATCGAGTTGAGGGCAAGCTTTTCGCGGGAATGACATTTGGAAGAAGGCAATAGGCACTAGTAAGAGGAAGATGGATTCGCTATCGCGGCTCTTCGCTTCGCTTCGTGTCCTGCCTGCGCAGGAATGACATGGGGGGATGGGGCGGAAGATGGATTCGCTATCGCGGCTCTGGGTTTCGCTTCGTGTCGGGCCCCCAATCGAGTTGAGGGCAAGCTTTTCGCGGGAATGACATTTTGAGATTGCCGTGTCGCTGGCTGCCCGCGATGACGGGGAGAGATTACTGCGTCGTTTCGCTTCCCGTAATGAGGGGTTCGCCTTCGATTTCCAGGACGATGACCGAAACGGCATCATCGGTGAGGGGGGGCAAATTGATGGTTACGCCTTCTTTATGTCCGTCGGTTGAAACCGGCACTGGTTTGTCCTCGGTCAATAGATAAGCTGTGGTAACTTTGTTTTGGAGGCCTGATAGTTCGATAGTGCCTGTTTGTCGGCCCCATAGGTGCAGAAATATTCGGCCTGGTTTATAGGTGCAGGTGCCCCATGAAAACTTGTGCAGTCTGAAAGGGCTGGCCTGCGAGCCGTAGATGGCCTGGCCGTTGATTTTAAGCCATGCCCCGATCTGTAATAACCGTTCCTGCATGATTACCGGGATGCGGCCGTCGGCAGTAGGGCCGACGTCGAGCAGTAGATTACCGCCGTTGCCTGCTACCCTCGAAAGCATACGAATCAATTCGGCGCGGGAATCGTACTCAAAGACACTTTCGTTACGATTATAACCATAGCTGTTGCCTATGCCGCGGTTTTCCTGCCAAGGATGATCTTTCCATCCTTGTCCACCGCCGTATTCGCTGTCGTAAAATGAGCCGTGCTTTCCGCGAGTATTGCCCCAGCGGTCGTTGATGGCTACGATATCGGCTACCGGCGATTCGTTGAAGAGCCAGGCGGCTAATTCTTCCGAACGCCATTTTTTGTAGTCCATGTCCCATTCGCCGTCGAGAAAGATTACCGGCGGTTTGTATTTGGTGACGACCTCCTTGAACTGTGGATGGAACTTCTCGATAACGTAACGGTCGCGATCTTCCAGCCAAAGTGGATGGTACCATTCATAAAGCGAATAATAGATGCCCATTTTGAGGCCGCGTTTGCATCCGGCTTCGTTGAGTTCGCCAAGCAGGTCGCGTTTTGGGCCTGCTTCCATACTGTTCCACTGGTCGGTACGGGTGGTAGCGTCGTATTTGGAAGGGTACAGACAAAAACCATCATGATAATTGGCGGTGGTGACCACGTATTTTGCGCCGGACTCGACGAAGAGGTCGATCCAGAAGTCGGGATCCCATAACTGTGCGGTGAACATCGGCGCGAAATCTTCGTAGTGAAAGTTTTCACCGTACATTTTCTGGTGGAACTTTGCGGTAGGGGAGTCGTTTTGTCGCATGCGATAACCGTACCATTCGGCGTATTGGGTTTTCGGTGCCCAGGCGGGTACCGAGTAGGGGCCCCAAACCACGAAAATACCAAACTTGGCCTGATTGAACCATTCGGGTATGGGACGGGTGTCTAGCGATTCCCAATTCGGTTCGTACCTGACTTTGGCGGTCTGGACGTTCGAAGCGGCCACTGCGGCAAGGCCAGTCAGACATATCGTCAATGCACATACTCGTGACAAAAGCAATTTTTAGAGGTTCCCTTAATTGTTATGAGTATCGAGACGGCATTAATTACTTCGCACGATCCATCGTGAAAGATAACTGGGCCGATCCAACAGCCAAGCGTTCTGGATGTCTTCATTGAGCATTCGTCGGTTGAGGTTGGAAATTCGGCTGAATTTGCGGACCTGCTGCTCTTTATCGCTGCTGAGAGTCTGGCAGCCGCTTAGAAAGATCAACACAGCCAACGATACGATCAAGACCAATGTGATGGAAGTTTTAAGCATTTATCGCACCTCTCCTGGGTAAATTTGTTTTTACATCCAAACCGGCAATGGCCGGAATATAAATATCTGTAGTTACATCATTTTGTGGGCACTACTGCGTACAATCCACTCGCAAGAGATCAATTGTAGTGAGATTGGCGGCATTGTCAACAAAAAAACCGCCGGGCCGGCTGGGTAACCCGGAATAAGTGTGGTTTAGGGGGTGAAAATGGGGGTTTTGCTGCTGAGCCACTGTCGCAGATCGGCGTAATAATATGGGGCCGCGAACTGTTCGTGCAGTTTTCGGAGCCGTTGGAGTACCTGCTCGGTCAGCTCATTCTGGAATTTCTCAGGTACGGCCCGGCAGTAAAATATCCGACAGCTTGCCGGGCGAAACGGGCGTATCACACATCCCTGGTCCTGCCGATATGGACAGGGACCGCCAAGGGGGGTTTTGCCGGTTTCCGGGGACTGGTTTGTGTGCGACCGTGCCAGTCCGTACCAGAAATACAGCATTTCCAGGGTGGTGACGTACAATCGGTGACCATAACGGTCAAAATCGCAACATTTTCCACAATTATCACATGCTGAATCGATCCCGGCGATGTGTTGTTCTATGTCGCTGTATAACTGCTCCACGGCCGAGAGGCACTGAGCATTGTCCGAATGGGCGGATATCCACGTCAGGGCCGCTTCGACAATATCGGTGGTCTGCTGATCGACTGACAAATCTCCATTGCTTAATGCGACAATTTGTTCAGCAGTGTGCCATTGTCCTTTGTCGATACCGGGGCAGTTTTTCGCTATTTCGTTCCAACAGCTTTGCGAACGGATATTTTCCTTCCAAAACGGCCAGGTCCGACACTGGATCGGCCTCACCGGGTACACCTGGCACCCTTTGCCTTTATTGTTTTTACTGAGAAAAATACAATCCTTTCCCGGCTGTTTTTCGATAAGGCTGTAACGGAGTCCCACGCGACGGAGGTATCGGCTCTTGAACTGTGCCATGGGCATTTTCAGGAAGGCAGCCATCGCTTCGATCGTTTCAGGGTTCATCCAGACATAACCTTCCACCGGTCCCGAACAGCAATTACCACACCCCTGACAAACGAAAGCCAAGCCCCCACAATACCAGTTATTGTTTGATGTCATTAAAATCCGCTCTTGAGTAAAAAGCCGTGGGCAGTTTAAGGTTTTTCAGTTTCCGGGCGTTGGGACGGCCTGCTTATTTCAATTGGTATTGGTCACTACTGAGAAGTTGTTGGGCGTGCTGAGCGTAGAAGCTGTCCGGTCGAGAAACGATAACTTTCTGTAAGAACTGACGAGACTGCTCCAGCAGAAGTTGCTTGTCTCCCTGATGTTCGCTACGGTTCCGCTGATCCATCAGTGCCGCAGCCAGTTCCAGCATAGCTTCTATTCCGCCATTGCGGTCCGGGTACTGCCTGGCCAACTCGGTAAGCTGGGTAATTCTTTGGTCCAGGTCTTTGGTCAGCATAACCAGCGTCAGTTCTATGTCGTCCTGCAGTGGATCGCCTTGCGGCGTTTTGATCATGAGTTCCTTCAGTTTGCTTTCATAATTTAGCTGGTACGGGTCGAGCCCGACAAACTTTGCCAAACGCTCATCATGTTCCAAATGCCCGGTACGGTTTTCCGCGCCGATGAGCACCATCAATTCGGCTACCCTCCTTTGCAGGGCCGAAAACTCTTCATTACTGATAGTCGGTGCGGGAGATGTAAAAATCGCCCCCAGCCGAGCGGTCCAGAACGAGCGTTGTCCGCCTTTTTCTTTACGTTTTGTTATGACTTCAAGGCAGTGCTGCCGGGCCTGTTCCAGCAGTTTGGATGCTTCTTCGAAGTTATACGTATCGGTGGTTTTAAGAGGTTTTCTACCGGCGATCAGGCGAGCGAGTCGCCAGCGAGCTTCGACAGCGAGGTCGGTTTGGCCGAACCGATTCAAGATGTCCCGCCAGACCATCTCTGAATGGGGGTTCGGTATGTCATGGCAGAATCGCAGGGTATTTTCGTCTCGTAGAGACCTGGAATCTACTTTCAAGTCGATCATCAAAGCCTTGTAATACAGGGCGTCGGCTTCTCTTGGGTCCTGCGGATGAGTATCGATAAAACGGTCGATGTAAGCGAGCGAGGTACTTTCAGCCAATAGGATTTCCGCGTTTTTTTGCTGTGCCAGTGAGATGGGATTAACGCCTTGAGCGTCATATTCACCGGCTGCAACCGGAATTGCATTAAAGTTAAATGCCCATCGCCATTCCATTCGTAACTGGCTCATGATCAGTTCGGCACTTAGATATGGGAACTGTTTTTGTCGCTGAGCCAACTCCATTTCCAGCAGGTTGGTTATGCTTCTGTTTTGAAACTGGGCAACCTGGCCCGGACTGTATCGGTAAACGTCCGCCTGAAAGTCACGTTCGTTCATACCGATGCTGGAGCGAAACAACAAGACCGTACCTGCCAACAGCAAGCCGAATATCGGCATCAATACTCCGGGCCGATAGCGGAGAAAATGTCCCAAAGCCAGGACCGCGCCGAAAATCATTACGCATACGAGAAATGCCAGTGCCCATGGGGCGTAGAGCACGGCCCATCGCAATACATCCTGTTCGGTGTTTTCTCCACTGAACAGGCCCCAATATAACAGTACGGGCATCAAAGCCAAAATGGCAGCGACAAACTTCGATTTGAGTCGCAACGGTTTGAAACTGACCGCGGCGCAACTGACCAGGAGGCATAGCGCCAAGGCCCGATTGTGCCCAAAAAGAAGCACTACGAAAAGATGAGGGATCACATAAAGGATGTTGTACAGTTGTGCTATGAGTATCGGTACAGTGCAGATCATAGCCATCAGCAGAGCCGCTACGATGATATAGGTTGGGAACTGGAATATGTTAAGCGGCGTCAGCAGTTTTGGGATCAGCCATTCCGATTGAAGCGGAACTTTCCATGGGAACCATGCTCCAGTTTGAATCCGCAGAACGAACATGTTCAGCAGTATATAGAGTAACAGGTTTATAGTCCAGTAGGCGGTACGGGCCCATCCGGGATAGTCCATACTCGCACCATCTGTAAACCATCGTCTTTGACTGTATTGGTTGTTTGTCATTATTGTTTTTCGGCCGCAACAGCCAGTACCGCCCCTGCGCAGAGCCTTTCGCTCCGTACCACGGTAAAACCCGCCTGGCAAATGAGGTCGTCCAATTGTCGGGCGGTTTTAAAGCTTCTTACCGAGTCCGGCAAATATTGATAAGCGCCATGTTTGTCTTTAGAAATGATACCACCTATTAGAGGCAAAACAAGTCTAAAATAACACATGTACGCCCAGCGGAACAAGCGATTATTGGGCAGGGCAAACTCAAGAATGACCATTTTCCCCTTTGGTTTGAGCAGTCGGCGAATTTCTTGCAACCCGCCGGGCAAGTCCGCAAGGTTGCGTATGCCAAAAGCGCAGCCCACACAGTCAAACCTCTCGTCAGGCAGGGGCACTTTCTGAGCGTCTGCGCATAACCATCTGATATTACTGTGATTATAGCGGTCAGTACCGTTATCGTTACTATTTTGGTTTTTTTTCGCCGCCTGGGCCAACATTGCCTGTGAGAAATCCACCCCTACAATCTCGTGTAAATGCGGCTGGTTTTTGGCAAATTCCATCGCCAGATCACCGGTTCCGCAGCATAAGTCCAGTACCGACTGTCCCTGCGTCATCTGAGCCATATCTACCGCACGGCGGCGCCAGCGGCGATCCATATTCAGACTCAACAGATGGTTGAGCAGATCATACGTACCGGCGATTTCGGAAAACATCGTATGCACACGCTGTTGCTTGTCCGGTAATCGGTGCGGGTCTTTGAGATTATTCCTGTTCCAGGTTTTTGTCAGTTGCTTCATGGATCATATCAGTGTAGTATAATCCGACAGTTAAATCCATACATAATAGTCATACAGGATTTCGCATTTCGCCGAGAAAGGAACCGGCCAATGTCCTTTTCAAAGGCCAATACGGACGATCCGGACGGGTCTGACCGTATTTTTTTCAATACCGATGTTCAGGAGGCCGGCGATTTCAGCCGGGACCTGTCCTTTTGGCGACTGTCCGGCAGCAGTATCGGGCCGCTGAAATTGACCGAATGTCGGTTAAATCATTGGCGGGCTGACAACTGCCGTTTGCAGAAGTTATCGCTGGATCACTGCCTGGGTGAGCACGGCTTTTACAGCGATTGCAGATTCGACAGCCTTTCAGCGTGTAGTTCTTTCCTTACCGGCAGTCATTTTGTAAATTGTCAGATTTCCAAAACGGTAAGTGAATTGAATTCTTTCGGGCTGTGCGTTTTCTCAAACAGTAAATTGTCAGGTTCGCGTTTTAGTGAGGTTTCATTTATCGGTACGGTATGGCGTGATTGTGAATTTCGCGACGAGCGATATTATTTTGTGCGGTTTCCTTCCTCCGTGTTCATCAACACGCGATTCGTTAATTGTTCCTTACGCAAGGTTATATTCCGCAAAGCGACCTTTATTAACTGCCGTTTCGAGTCCTGCGACTTACGCGAATCGGTATTTCACAATGCCCAGCTCACCGAGACCGTATTCGAGCAAACAGATATTCATCAGGCGGCCAATCTCGACGGCATCGAGGGACTAAAACTATGATGTATGCGGACATGGTAGTCAGGCGGTTTAGCGTGGGTTCCTATCCGATTAATGGTTATCTGGTTGCCGATGCGAAAACGCGTATTGGCGCATTCATCGATCCGGGTGGATTCAGCGAAGAAATAGCAGGCTTTATCAGACAGCGGAAGATCAGTTTGCGTCACCTGTTTTTTACACACGGCCACTGGGATCATACCGAGGGAATGGGCGAGTTTATGGAACGCTATTCAGTTCAGGGCTACGCCGGCAAAAACGAAGTACGCACTGCCAGTCACACTTTGTACGGCGGTGAGGATATCGAACTGGGCAATCTGCGTTTTAAGGCGCTGAGTACCCCTGGTCACACGCCAGGCGGGATATCATATTATTGTGGCAACTGTGTTTTTAGCGGCGATGCGCTGTTTTGCGGTTCGGTGGGGGAAACCGGCTCGACCGGCGCAGCCCGTTTACAATTAGACCGTGTGCGCGAGAATATCTTCAATCTGCCCGATCAAACACTGGTTTTTCCGGCCCACGGTCCGATGACTACCGTCGCCGCTGAAAAATACGCCAATCCTTTTTTCCGGTGACTATATCGCCGGCATATTGCCCATCGAGGCGGTGGGGGGGTAATAGGGGACGGTAGGGGGGTAGCAGTGGGGTCAATAGTGGGCGGTAGGGGGGTAACAAGTTTGCGTATCGCCTGAAATGCTCATAGTTGTCGTATCGCCGCTTTGATCGCTGATTCGGTCAGGTCGCTGACGAAGGTACAATCACCTAAGGATGTTGGCAAAACGAATTTGATTTTGCCGTCCTGTACTTTCTTGTCGTGTTTCATAGCTTCATACAACTGGTCCGGCGGCAAAGGTTTATCGGCGACCGTTGGAAGGTTGAATCTGCCCAGCAGTTTCAATATCCTTGCGGCCTGGCGGTCTTCGAAAATATCTCGCTGTACCGCTAATCGGCTCGCAGCGACCATTCCCATCGCTACCGCTTCACCATGATGATAATCATGATCGGCCAATACCGTTTCAAGCGTATGGCCGATAGTGTGACCGAAATTAAGTATTCCCCGCAGGCCGGACTCCCGTTCATCAGCGGAAACCACCTCGGCCTTGATCCGGCAATTACGCACTACCAGATCGACCATCAATTCGGGCTGCAGGTCCATGATTTCATCGGCATACTTTTCGAGGTGCTCAAAAAATACGCCGTCACGGATAATCGCGTGTTTAACGGTTTCTGCCAGTCCGCAGCCCAATTCCCGTGGCGGCAGGGTTTTGAGGACGCTGGTATCGGCGAAAACCAATTTCGGCTGATAAAACGCTCCAATCATATTCTTGCCGCGTGGATGGTTTATACCGGTCTTACCACCGATACTGCTATCGACCATGGCCAACAGGCTCGTCGGCAACTGGACAAAACTTACTCCACGTTTGAAGGTCGCCGCCACAAACCCGGCCAAGTCACCGACCACCCCGCCACCCAAAGCAACAATCGCATCCGACCGCTCAATAGAAAAATCGAATAGTTGGTCGTAAATCGCTTCTACAACAGACATGCGTTTACTTGGCTCACCGGCCTTGACGGTAATCATATCCGCCCGGATATCGACGCTGTTAAGTGTCTGGATGACGGATTGGCCATATAACGGTCCTACGTTGTCGTCGGTGACGACGACAACCCGGCGACGGCCGCAATGGTGTACAAAAAAACCTCCAAATTGAGGGAGAATCTGCGAGCCGACATAAATGGGGTAGCTGTCCCGCCCCAATTCCACAGTAATCGTCTGTCCGGGAAAATCCGGGGCCGTTTTGGTCATGAGGTACTCCCTATTATACCAAGTTGGATATTAGTTATCGCGTTAAAATACCCGCCAAAGGCCAATCAGTCAATATGTCTGTTGAGAATTGCTACAGAAATTTAGTCCTACCTGTTCATAAATATTTGATTTCACGGGAGTTATATAGGTATTTGACCGATTTTGAGACTTATAACAGCCAAATTGTGCCTAATGTGTTCGTGGAAAAACCGAGGTATTTCACTAAATGAACTTTTCTTTTGCTTTCATATCTCTTGCTTTTGCAATGCTTTACAAGCGTCAGCGGCGTCCGATTTTCTCATTTTGGCAGTTATGGGTTGATTTTTTGTGCGATAGCGTTACAATAGACTCTTAAGAATGTGATGATATTATTGTAGGTGACAACTGAGGCGGTCAGCGAGACAGACTACAATCACCCCAGGAGCAACCAGGGAGATCCCATGGCCTCTAGTAGGAAAACAAGTGGTATGATTACGACCTATAAGGCGGCTTTGTCGTTTTTGTTCAGCAACACTAACTACGAGTCAGCCAGGCGGTTACGGTACAACAAGGATACCTTCAATCTTGATCGGATGTATCAACTTCTGCATAGCATAGGGGATCCGCATGAAAAACTCACCTCGGTTCACGTTGCCGGGACCAAGGGCAAAGGTTCGACCTGTATGATGCTCTCGGAAATGCTGATCTCTACCGGCTATAAGGTAGGACTCTATACTTCACCGCACGTTTTGGATCTCCGCGAGCGGATTCGTGTCAATCACCGTATTGTCAGTGAAAGGGCTATGGTTCGCCTGGTCAAAAAGGTGGCTCCGGTGGTTGAAAAAATGGCCGACGACCCGCCCACATTTTTTGAGCTTATGACCGGCATGGCATTTTTGCATTTTGTAGAGGAGAAGGTTGATTTTGCCGTAATCGAAGCCGGTCTGGGTGGCAGACTCGACAGCACCAATGTTTTGCAACCGGAGGCAATAGGTATCACCAGTCTGAGTATTGATCATCAGATGTTGTTGGGCGATACCCTGAGCAAAATCGCCAAAGAAAAGGCCGGCATATTCAAAAAGGGTGTTCCGACAGTTTCGGTAATGCAGGATACCGAGGCGATGCGTGTTCTGCGCCGTGAGGCCAATCATGTCGGTGCTCCACTGCGTTTTACAGGCAAGGACATAGATTTTTCATGTCGGTTTGAATCGTCGCGTTCTTTGGGACCTCACAACCGTATCTGTCTGACCACACCAACCAGTAAATTCGAACATTTGCCTGTCCCTGCGTTTGGTGAGCATCAGGCAATTAATTGCGGGTTGGCATTGTCACTGCTGGACTGCCTGAAGATGCGTGGTTTTGAGATTAACGATGAGCGGGCCATTAGCGGTTTGGCTAATACCAAACTACCCGGTCGTATGGAAATGATCTGTCAGGACCCACGCATTCTGATTGACGGGGCGCACAATGCCGCCAGCATCCGGGCTCTGATTCAGGCAACCGGCCAGCACATACCTTACGATTCCCTGATCGTTATCTTTGGCTGCTGTGAGGATAAGGATGTCGCAGGCATGTTGGACCAGTTGCAATATGGCGCGGACAAGGTTATTTTCACCAGCATCCCTTCCCCACGGTCGATGCACCCGGAAGAACTCTCCGAGATGTACACAGACCTTTGTGGGAAAATGTGTCAGACGGCTTCGACGCTTCCAGAAGCTCTGCGTATTGCCAAGCCGGCTTTTAGTGTAGGCGACCTGATCTGCATTACGGGCAGTTTTTACCTGGTGGGTCAGGCCAAGCAAATGTTAGAGTCCAAGTCGGTACTGATCTGATTTCTCCAAGACGACCGGTCTATTCCCGAACGCCTCCTGGGGGAACCTCTAATCTCCAATAATCTCCAAGGCCGCACCGGTTGTGTTGACCGCATCGGCTGTTTTGATTAGCCGTCAGACGTATTGGATGTCTTGCGCCTCTGGAACAAGTTTGGCTTTGCTGCCCCGGCGGAGCAGCTCGTCAACGGCCCGGCGCCCCAGCGGACCGAAATTCACAGTCCACTCGTTAACATACATACCCACAAATTTGTCCGCCAGCGACACATCGAGACCGCGGCCGAATTCCAAAGCGTATTCAACCGCCTGTGGTCTGTGGGTCAGGCCATATTCGATACTGGATTTGAGTATAGAACTTACCCTGCCGATGGTTTCGTTGCCGAGGTCACGCCTGATTACGTTACAGCCCAGCGGTAGCGGCAAGTGCGTCTGATCGTGCCACCATCGGCCCAGGTCAATCAGGCAGCACAGTCCCAACTGTTCGTAAGTTAGCTGCCCTTCATGGATGATAAGACCGGCATCTACTTTGCCCTGCCGAACGGCCTCGGGTATCTCATCGAACATCATTACCAGGTAATCGAATTGCCCCAGCGCCAGTTGCAGGGTAAGAAACGCGCTGGTCATGGTTCCGGGTATGGCAATTGTCTTGCGGGCCAATTCTTCCAGTGGTATCGGCTCGGCAGCCACCACCAGCGGTCCGTGAGCGCCTGTCGGAGCGGTAGGGGGGGCAGGTATTTTCCTGCCATCGTCGGATTCATAATCGGCCAGTGCGGTCGCACCCATACTGGCGCCGCTGGAGAGAATCGCATACTTATCCTGCACATAAGGATAGGCATGTACGCTGATAGCGGTTATCTCAAGTCGGCCATCGCAGGCCCAGTCGTTGAGTGTTTGTATATCACGCAATACATGCTCGAACTCGAAAGGTCCGCTATCAACCGCGCCGCAGGCCAGCCCGTAAAACATAAACGCATCGTCCGGATCAGGTGAATGTCCCAGTTTGATTAGCTGTTTGTTCATGGTGTTTTTCTCTGTCTTTGTGCGTGGCTGTTAAGAAGCGTTAAAAAAATGCGCTTCAATCATTCGGCACAGGGTATGATAAAGTGGTATCTGATTTTCCTGAATCTTGGCGGTGCAGTCTCCCGGCACACGCAATGCGATATCGGCCGTTTGAGCCAACTGCCCACCGTCCGGACCGGTAAAACTGATGGTGACCAATTCATGGGCTTTCGCCAACGTCATTGCCGCTATAACATTTTTGGCATTGCCGCTGGTACTGATCCCCAGCAGAGCGCCAGTTTTCAAATGTCCGGCAAAGGCGTTCAATTCCTGGGCATAACTGAAGATCGGATCGCGGTCGTTTTCGTAAGCGCTGCGCAGACCATGCGATTCTCCCAGAACGACAACAGGCAAACCGACTTCCAGGTTTTCCAGCAGCGCAGCGCCGATCTTGCTGCCTTTCAAACGAGCCTTTACCTTTGGATCGGTAATTGGCCGGGGTCTTTCAAAACTTTTGGTCAGTTCAGCCTTGATGTGTATCGCATCGGCGAAACTGCCCCCGTTGCCGCATATATACAAAATTCCGCCCTGTTCGAAAACGTCCACGACGGCTCGATACACGCCGATCAAAACCTGTTCACTATCATCGAGCAGACCTGGCCGCTGAGAAATCCGTCCGACGATCGCTTTCACAGCGTCCGGCAGGGGGGTATCAGCTTGGTTTCGGCTGGTCATAATCAAATTCCTTTTGTCTTTATATTTGTTGACGGCTTGGGCTGTGTTATCTTGCGCAGCGATTTGACTTCAGCCGGCTTTAACTGCCGAAACTTACCCGGACCCAGTCCACGCAATGTAAGCGGGCCGATGCGAACCCGTGTCAACTGGTGTACCGAATGGCCCAGACGGGCCAACATACGTCTGATCTGGCGGTTGCGTCCTTCCCGCAGTACGATTTCCAGGTTGGTTTGTTTCGAATTTCGCTGCAATATCTTGATGCTTTCCATGCATGCCTTGCCCTGCTCAAGATGGATGCCTTTTTTAAGTTTCCGGATGTCTTCGCCCGTAACCCAACCGGCAGCTTCGGCAACGTATGTCTTGGCTACCCCATAACGGGGATGCGTCAACTGATTAGCCAGTTCCCCGTCGTTGGTCATAATCAGCAGTCCCTTCGAATCGGTGTCCAGCCGACCAACCGGATAAACCCGAAATTTAACGTTCTTCAGCAGATCGACCGCCCTTAGCCGACCGGACGGATCTGAGTTGGTGCATACAACTTTTTTCGGCTTGTTAAGCAGATAATAAACTTTAGGCTCAATCTTCAGCCTGGCTCCGGAAACAACAATCACATCACAGGTCGGCTCGACAAAAACAGGCAGCTTATTGACAATCGTGCCGTTGATTTTTACCAGGCCCTGGCGGATCATTTCCTCACACTGCCGCCGACTGGCAACACCAGCCTCAGCCATTACCTTTTGTAATCTTTCCATGGTTGTCACTTCACTTTCACTGGTCCCAGGCACGTCAGCAGAAATTGGCCCGATTGCCTCACGGCCAGGCAGCCCTTGGCCGTTGCTGGTATCAGTATAGTATCGCCCGCATTGTATTGACAACCATTTTCGGGGTCATCATTATTACCGACAATGCCCGATCCGTTCAGGGCGATCATTACAAATGGTATGTTCGAGTTGAATTGCCGCGGGGCGTTTTCATCCGCCGACAAGCAAACCACACTGAAATAAGGACAATCGACCAACAATTTTGCCGAACCGAGTTTATTGGCGATTTCTTTCAATATCCCTGCGGTATCATCGGGCGAACTGTAAGTTTTATCGCCGGTAGGGGGGGGACATCCTGGACAAGTATAGTGAATACTCTCCAATGCCTGTTCGATATGCAGTTGGCGTGAGCGACCCTGGCTGTCCAGGCGGTTCCAGTCATAAAGCCGATAGGTGGTATCCGACGGCGTTTGAATCTCAGCTACCACAACCCCGGCTCCCAAAGCATGTATTGTACCGGCCGGTAAAAAATGAAAATCCCCTTTTTTAGCTGGGTATCTTTCCATAAGCTCTTCGACATTACCATCTGTCAGGGCCTGCTGGAGTTTTTCCCTGCTGACATCCGGTTTCAGACCGCGATATATCACCGAGTCCGACTGGGCTTCCAGGACATACCAGCATTCGGTCTTTAGCTGAGCTTCGGAAAATTTGCGACAGGCCTGCCCGTCCGGATGCACCTGCACGCTGAGCACATTATTGGCATCGAGAAACTTGATCAGCAATCCAAATGGAAATTCGCACTGTTCCTGCGTAAACCCAAGTTCCTGCCCGTGTTCGCTGAGCAGTTGGCGAACATTCATCCCCGACCAAGGCCCATTGGCAACGACGCTTTTATCGTCCGGCAAGTCCGCCAGTTCCCAGCTTTCCCCAATCACCGCATCCGCCGGCAACTCCTTACCATACAACCGCTTCAGGCGATCAGAACCCCAAATTCGCTCCTTGAATATCGGCCTGAATTTTACGGGAGAACAACTCATAGCAACTAATACCTTTCCTGTCTCTATATTCCTGTACTATCTAATTATTCAGTAATCTAACCGCCATTTATTGTATGCGATTCGGGGGTTTAATAAAGATTAAAACGTGAATTTTGGGCCTTGCACACCAGCCAAGCGAAAAAAACCGCTGAGAGTGCCCCAGACCCAAGGTCCCATAATATATCTTATGTTTCATTGGACATTAGTGGGCAGCAAATTGTAGAACCTGCTTAACCATAGCGATGACAAGCAGTTACGTTCGAAATCACGTTTGAATTGGCTAGAATCGGCTTATCTGCGAGATAGTCTTCACTTGGCCAAGTCCTCAAACAGGTCATCAGTCGCATCAAAGCTTTTGATGTTTTCCCCCTTTTGGGCTTGCTCAAGTGTTTTCGCCGTCAGTTCGGTGGGAATTTTAATCTCAATTGGATGGGAATATAACATGGAAACCTTCTATTGCCCCAAAAATCGCAAAATCCCGTATTATTTCTTTGTTTTCGCAACGGCTGGAATGATCGATTTGAAAAGATCGGGATTTCTTTGCGCCAACCACAGAAGCCGCAGGGCCGCCCCGCTGGGAGTGTTTTGATTCTGCTCCCAGGCCTGAATGGTCTTAGGCGAAACGTTCAGTAAAAAAGCGAATAAATGCTGGCTCAAATGGAGTTCATTTTCACGAAGATCGACAATCTCCTTGGCCTTTATCTCTTTGAGCGGCTTGGGAAACGTAACTTCCCGGCAGGTGAGTTTTTTTCCTTTCTCCAATGAATCGACAACGTCCAGCAAACTGTCGCGAATGCCCTGGAAATAGGGATTTTGTGGTTTTTTCTCTTTGCCAGCCCGGCTGGCCCTCTTTGAATTGTGAGTAGTAACTGCCATATTTTTATGTGCTTTTGCCATATTTCTTTTTCACCGCTTCATCTAATATCTGTTTTATATATTTAAGCTCTTTAATTTCTTCTCGGCTCAAACTTGTCTTGAATTTATCAGGAAATCTGATCAACAGAAACGTTATAGAATGTTCCGGATAATCAGCAAATACAACCTGCCAACCATCCGTGGTTCCATAACAGCCACCTAGTCCGCAGTGAATCTGTTTGAGGCCTCCAGTACCGGCAATTATTTCACCTCGCCCTGACATAATATCAAATTCAAGTCTTTCGCGATCGGAAGCCTTTATTTTGCCAAATTTAGAGTCCTTATCAAAGCTCCTTGCTTCGTAAAAGTCATATTGCATCGTAACATAGCCTTTTATATAATAATTATACTATTTAATAGGATAGTCGTCAAGTAAGAAAACTCAGTTTATTCAGCACGCGATCGGCGAGTTCCTCGGCGGTATCTTTGTCCGTCAGGTCAAACCAGGTTACGTCGGCGAAGCTGCGGAACCAGGTTCGCTGGCTCTTGGCGAATCGGCGGGTATTGATCTTGATCTTTTCAACAGCCTCATCGAGCGAAAGTCTGCCTTCAAGGTGATCGATTATCTCGGCATAACCGACAGCCTGGGCTGCCTGGCGGCTCAGGCCCCCTGGTTCGGCCAACAAGCCTTCGACTTCTTCAACCAATCCCTGTTCGATCATCCGTCTGACCCGTTGATTGATCCTGTGGCTATTACTTTCCTTATCACGGCGCAATCCAATTAGTTGCCAGTTATGCCTATAATCACCGCTACGAAACTGCTTTTGGAATGATGAAATAGGTTGACCGGTAAGCTCGTAAACCTCCAGTGCACGGACGATACGTTTTTCGTCGTTGGGATGGATTCGCGCGGCAGCATCCGGATCGACCCGGCTGAGCCGATCGTGCAATGCTTTTAAGCCGAGCTTGTCTGCTTCGTGTTTGAGTTTGCTGCGCAATTCGGGCTTGGCTGATGGACCGTCAAAAATGCCTTCGAGCAGCCCCCTAATGTACATAGCTGTCCCCCCTACCGCGATTATCGGACTATGTTGTCGGGCCTCGGCAATGACGTTTTCGGCAAGTTCGATGTATCGTCCCAGACTGAATGTCTCGTATGGTTCGACCACATCGATCAAATGGTGTTTGATCGCCCGGCGGTCGGTCACGCTGGGCTTGGCGGTACCGATATCCATCCGCCGATATATCTTCATCGAATCGATACTGAGTATCTGCCCCCCTACCCGCCGGGCCAGCTCAAAGGCCAATTTACCTTTGCCACAGGCGGTGCAGCCCATTATTAAAAGCATTTTACCGGTCATGATTTAAAGGGTATTATTTGGATCTTCCAGCCGTCCCGTATCAGCTCCGAGATCCATGACCGCCCCTGCCTCTACCTTTACCTCTGACTCTGTCTCTGCCGCGGTCCCTTCTGTTGCCTCTTCATATTTTACAGGCTCGTCGGCTCGTTCTGTCGCCTTAAGCTCGAGTGCCTCAGCTTCAAGCTGCTTAAGTTTTTCCAGCAGTCCATCGGCGCCGGTCCGGGCTGCCTGGGCCTTGTTCCCAAACTCCTCGATCATGGAAGCTATCATTTTCCTGGCCTGAGCCTCGGGGATATCCTCAATCAGACTGAGCATCTGGGCCGTGGATTCATAATGCGAAGTGTCGAACAACCACAAATCGGCCAATTCCCGATTGACTACATGCTCGATCAAGTTAGTTGCAAATTTCCCGGTCTCAACGTATCCATAACTGCCTTTTGTCGCGCCGGTGGCGTTAGAGTAGGCCTCTTTCGCCTTACCATAAGCACTGGCCGCCTCCACCCGCAAATCGTTATATCGGGCCTCTTCGTTCTTAATGCCTTCCAAATATCCCATCAATATTGAATTTAGCCGGGCCTTCTCCTTGGCGCTGTTTTCCAGACCCGTATCAATATCGGTAGTCGTCAGTGGGGATGTTTTCAGTTGCTCGATAGCACTATTTAGTACGATCAGACTCTTAGCCAACCGCTCATAGTGCGCCTTCTGAAAATCGAAGCGATCGTTAAGCATGGTCAGTTGAATTTGTGCTAATTCTGTTTGGCTCTCATAGTAGATACTACCCGGCTCCTCGTCGCTGCCGAGCTGTAGTTGGTAAGCTTGTTGCTGCTGTTGATATCGCTTCTCGCCTCGTTCTTTGTCTGCCTGTTCCAGAAGCTTCAGGTGCTGCTGGTAAATCTGACTCGCCTGTTGGCTGTAAGTTTCAAGCTCCGTCTTAGCCTCAACTTGTTGGACGGCAAGATGCTCAATACTCTTTTTAAGCATCTCGATGTTTTCCTGCAAATCCGTCCGCTCCTTTTCCAGCACGGCAATCGTCTCATCAGGCCGAAATGTCTCCAACTGACTCGTCAAGGCCAGTTCTTTTGTCGCAGCGACAGTCCATTGACCCAACGCCAGAAGAATCGTCTGAGTACTTAATTCCTGACGATGTAGTTTGGCCTTTGCCTGACGGGCTCGTACAAGCTGCAAAGTACCGAGCATTAGCTCAGGCGCAATCTGGGCGGTGCGGTCGTTATTAGCTTGAGTAATGGCCTGGCGAAGTTGGGTTTCGGCCCTTTCCAGACGCTGATGGTTAACCTGCTCGGTTAGAGATTCGATCCTTTTTTGTTCGTCCAGCAAGTTCTCACTGAGCAATAACAGTTGTTCACAAAGCCCCTTAACGGCTTGAATATCGCCGTCGGACGGGAATCCCCCCCCTAATTGCCCGAGTTCAGCCAGTTTCTTCTCAATATCACCTATTTCGGCCTGGCTTGCCATGCGACCTAGAGCCTGTTCGGCGAATCTCTTTTGCTCGCTTTCGGAAAGACCTCGTTCGGTCTTTGAGACCCGATCGGCTATCTCACGTATATCGCCTGGGGATATCGCCAGTTTTTCCTGACTGGCGCGGATCAGACGCTGAGCCTCATCGGTTTTTTTGATTGATTGCTTCTTGATTGCGGTTTCGGAAGACTCCTTACAACCGCAAATGGGCACGCCCATCGCAAGCAACCCCCCTACCACCGCGAAAAACGTGATACACCTTGGATTATTCATGAAAATAGTTCCTGTTATTAAGGGCAGGCATCAAAACCTCTCAGACCCACCAGCCATCCACTTCTACCAGAAATGATGAACTTTGTCAACAGTGATTAGATGCTCATTGTGGTTTAATTGGGACCAAAAACAACCCTCACGCAAACCATTGAACCGTTAACTACCCTAAAAAAAAGGAGTTATAACAGTTTTCTCCCGGAAAGTGCGAAATCGCGAGTCTTAGTGCGGGCAAAAAAAAACTTGCCGAGCCATTTGCATGACCCGGCAAGCAAAAAGAAATGTTACCTGTGTATCGTCTTCTCCTGGATCAGGAAACACCGGATCGTTTTAATCTCACATTCCACGCTCTCCCGCCAAAAACGGTACACACGCAACAGAAGGGTCCCTGCCGTCCCCTTCCAAAAACCTCAAAAACTCCCTTGCCTCTCTCTGTCTCCCTCCCTACTCCCTAACTGACTAACTGACTATGCTATATTCGTTGGCATAAAACTCCAGTGCCTGACACTGCTTTCTCCAGTTACAACCAACTTCTAGACAATCCCTTCCTTGCCCGAAACAAGCTTTCATGCCTTCCGATTCCTGCACCGACCAGATGAACTCAACCTCAGGCATATCGCCCGTACGAATGCCCATCATGACCGCACGGTGCTTAACATTTTCTCCAGAAAGCACTTCTCTCTCGCTCCAGCCCAAAGACACCGACATCTGGCACAGTCACGCGCGCCTGACAACGGCCACCTCAACACCGCAACGTCCAATAATCCTGAACAAAGTATAGCACACTTCCGGCAAAAGTCACGTAATAAATACCAAAAATCTTTAAAAATGCTGTTGGCTATGTATGGTCCCGCCTGATCCCGGCCTTTGCCGGCCTAGGATTGATGCCCATGTATGCCCAGTCCGGCGACTATATTATCGCTGCCCCAGTAACCGATCATTACCATAAGAGAGCCAACGCCAACATATTGCACAGGTAAAATTGTGGCGTATGTACTCGAAGAAATAACAAACATCGGTGCCGCACCGGCCAATGGTTCCAGAACCGCTTCCCGAGCGGCACCAACATAAGCAATGATTGCAACAATTGCCGGTGCCAACAGATAGCACCACATTCGCCCCCTGAAAAGCTGATAGCTTACCACCGTGGCCAGCAGAAAAGCTCCGCCGACGGCGAAAATAATCTGGCTCGTCACAGGTGTTGTCGAGACCTCGATCATCATCAAATCATCGTCAGGGATCATCACAGTTTCGGATCGAGCAAAAAATTTCATCAAAATAGTGCCGATTACGCACGTCAATGCCAATGCCCCAATGCCTCGGACCCACCATACGTCGGATATCCGCGTTTTATTATTTTTCTTGGATGCCGGTTCGCTCTCGGATACGGCTGCCATTTTTTTTTCACCAGCGACAAAAACGACTAACAGATAGCCTGTTAGTACTATCGCGAGCCAGCCGACCGTCCCGTATGCCAGGTTGTGAAACATTTCCACCCGATCGGAAATCTCAAAATGCCCCAGTAGCAGTTTCTCCATGTTTCCCGTCATCACCGCCCAACTGCACAGTCCTGCGGGAACCGCCATGGGAGCAATCTTGAGAACGTCTGGGCCAGCCACCTTAATAGACACCGCTGTCGTTATCAAACCCAGCATCACCGCCCCGACCATCAGTTGGATCGGCTGATGGTGCGTTGCCAAAGTCACTGTCCCGATCGGATCCCAGGGTTGAGCGAGCGTCCATCCAATTGTCGCGAACAACGCTATACTGATCGTAAAAATCAAGGTCAATCTGATTTTCAAAAGCAATGACATAAACTCGACGCTCCGTATAAACATCTCCACGCAAGTGCGGCGGGAGGCTGCCAACGACAACGACATTGGGACGAGGCTATAACCTACTTTTTCATTCCTTGTCGTGTGGCGATTGGTACATACCCTGCCTCCATACCTGGCGGCGGGGTTACAATCAAGGCCGGGTCTATATCCGCCAGTTTCCCAATCTCGGGCGGCGGCAGGTATTCGCGGTCTTTTTTCCAGCTCTGGTGGAGTTTCTCCGCCCGTTTCTGCAGGCTCTCACGCTCTTCATCTGTTAAATCAGCGTTGAGTAACGCTGGCTGATCGGCGAATCGATACCAGTAGTACGTCACCACGGTACCATCCCCCGGATACGCCTGGAAAGGTCCTGCCACAGGCCCAGGCTTCTTCCAGCAACTCTCCGCATCGTCGGGAGTAACGTAGGGGTCGAGGGGATCATCGTTGGGCCGACTAAAGCTAACCTCAGCCAGTCCTGTTTCAGCCGGAACGTCTTTGGGTTGTACCACAACCCACCGTGCCTTTTTATTATCAACTTTCACCAGGCGATAGTATTCAGGCAGCGTCACCAATGGGCCATCCTTGGTATCTTTTTTGGTGACCAGGTTGTAGTCCCAGCGGTATCCAAAGCTGTTTGGATCAGGGGCAAATGGGGTGGCAAAAGAATCCCAGGCAAGAGGCGCCCTTTCTTCACCGGGGATAGATATCCTCCAGGTTGCGCTGCCTCGTCCGGGAAAGTTGTACACAGCGGACTCCTTGGGGTCAATGACGCCGCTTGCCGGGGATCCGCCTTCAAACCAGGCCTCCACAGCGCTCCATAACGCCTTCTTGTTGTAGGCGATAACGCGGTGCATGACCACCGATTCGCCCTTCGGCCCTCGGGGGAACGAGGTTGGAGCTATTCGGGCGTAGATATCACCCTTATCGTCAGTGGCTTGGGCGCTGGGGACATATTGGGTTTCCATCTGCAAAGCCCTGTTGGGACCGGATGGACGCGTATCCAGAAACAGGCCAGCCAGGCTGGGGTCGTCCACAGTCGCGCGGGAAAAGAAATAGGGCGTAAAGAAAGCAACCGGGCCTTTGAAGTTTCCCGTGTTCAAAAACAAGGTCCAACAGTTATCTCCGGTAGGAACGTCTTTCCCGGCTGTGGTGGATTTGGCCTTGATCAGCGGAAGCGGCAGATACCCGTAGCCGAACAACTCACCACAGGTACCTTGTTTCAGATTCAGACCATCCGGCGGCCACAGTACCCAGGGACTCAGTTGTGCCACACCGTACTTGCCTTTCGGTTCATCCCAGCTCCTGCCTTGGCCAGCCCCGGGACCATTGGCCCATGCAACGAAATTCAGAGCCACCCCACCCATAATGAACTTCGGCGTTTCCGTGGCAAACCGCGTGTCACGCCACCAGCCAAGACCGCCCTCGATATCGGAATACAGCTTTTCAGGCGTAGGACCGTCATACTGAGCGTGCATCCACGTACCGAACAGACCTGTTTGAAAACGATTCCCAGGATATTCCTTCAACAAAGGCCACGCTGCCACATACATGGAAAACCCGCCGTTATACGTCTCTGGAACGCTATCGTGAGGAACAATCAGGTATCCGGCCATTTCTCCTTTCTGTACCTTATTGGTCGCACCGATCAGGTGCGCCATGGGCAATACGAACACGAAACCCAGGCAGAAAGCAAACAATGTAAAAAATCTTCTTTTTAACATGATAGAACCTCCGGCAACTGTTTTTTCTTGTTTATCCGCAGCATCTAACGCAGAACGCCAGGAGTGTATGGCAGACAATGGACGTCTGTCAAGCAGTATCTTCGGGAATTATTCAGAACGCGTGTACTTGCCGGGAGCTAACGGAACCATTTGACAACTTTCTTCCTAATGGAAACCAAACAACACCAATGAGTTACGCCATTTGCTGGAAAATAATAATAAATTTGTTGAAAAATAATAAAATGCTTGCAAGAGAATCGAGTTCAACAACTTATCCTACGAGTGGCACAATCACCGTACCAAATTGTGATTTTGAAACGATTTACAAACCAGACTCAACTGTAATCACCGCTGATTTATCAAGTCCCGGCTGGACGCAGGGCGTAGGACACGATTGCCCCATAGATGTCGGACAGTATAACTTTCCCGACGAAACCTCCGGCACCTTGGCTGATATCACCGGCTGGCTCGGAAAAACAGCGGGACGACCACAACGGCCGCCCAGCTTTTCTCGCTCATCTGTGCCCGCCATCTTCTCCGGTAGGGTGGACTCTCAGCCCACGCGGATTTTGCGCAGCGACTGCGGCAATCTCTCCCTGTCACCCCCGCCCACAATTGTCATTCCTGCGAACAACTGTCACCCCCGCGAACAGGCTGTGTCGCAATTACATAAAAACTTGCTTTATTCTGTCGCTCGATATGTTACAATGCAACAGGTAAAAGGCAACAACCAGACAGGAGGTCTTAGAA
>Ga0209705_10000264_pt1 | contig 27346 bp, 27 predicted proteins | sample PPLLaktember2015_5_FD_187262 | JGI IMG/M metagenome (GOLD analysis project Ga0209705, IMG submission 187262) | Freshwater sediment microbial communities from Prairie Pothole Lake near Jamestown, North Dakota, USA - PPLs Lake P8 Core (1) Depth... | ecosystem: Environmental > Aquatic > Freshwater... | reverse complement strand
CACCAGGTCGCCTGCTTTTATACCGGCTTTTTCAAGCGCCACGTCAATACCCAGTGTTTCCAGGATGCGTTGAAAACGACGGATCGCTTCATCATTATCCCAATATGTCATTGCAGCTGCCCGTTCAATCGACGCCCCCCGCACAAGCCATCCCTTCGATGTTCGTTCAATTATAAATTGCTTTGGATCAGTTTCGACGCGGTAAATGGGCATCGCAACAGCCTTAGCTAATATCGGTGTTTCACTCAATAATCGAGCCGCCTGATATAAAACTTGACGAACATTTTCTCCAGAAACACCTGACATCGTAACAGGTTGGTGCCCAATCTTAATTAACTTGGCCTTAATGGAAGGCCAGCGTTCACGAACAGATGGATCGTCAATCTTATTATATACAACGATCTGAGGTTTATTGACCAGGTCGGGATCGAACAAAGCTAATTCGCTATTTATCTGACCAAAATCTAAGAGGGGATCTTCTGCCATGCCGTCCAGGAGATGTATCAATATTCGGGTGCGTTGAATGTGTTTTAGGAAATCATGACCAAGACCAATCCCCAGGTGAGCACCTTCGATCAGACCTGGTATATCGGCTAAAACAAGGGTTGTATCTTCATCAACACTGGCAACTCCGAGGTTCGGTTCAATGGTGGTGAAGGGGTAAGATGCGATTTTTGGTTTCGCATTGGTTACTGCTGCCAGGAAAGTTGATTTTCCAGCATTGGGTACGCCTACTATTCCGATGTCAGCGATCAATTTTAATTCGAGCCGTAAATGCTTCTCTTCACCCGGTTCCCCGCGATCTGCGATGCGGGGAGCCTGGTTACGTGAATTTGCGAATCGAGCATTACCCCGCCCACCCCGCCCACCTTTGCACAGGACAAGCCGTTGGCCATGCTCTATAAGGTCCCCTAAAACCACCCCGCTGATCCTTTCAATTATTAGCGTCCCCAAGGGCACCGGGATCACGAGGTCAGCTCCAGACTTACCGGTCATGTTATTGCGCGCACCACGCGAGCCATCCTCAGCAAGAAATCGGTCCTTATGCCGGAAGCTGTAGAGAGTGTTTATAGATTGAGATGCTTCAAAGATGACATCCCCACCCTTGCCGCCATCTCCACCATCTGGTCCACCGCGGGGTACATATTTTTCGCGTCGGAAATGGACAACACCATCTCCACCCTTTCCTGCGCTTATGTATAACTCAACTTCATCGATGAACATAGGCTACCTATTTGTCCTGCTTCAAGAAATTATACCATTTGGGTTCTTGACAACCAATTGACAACTTTGTGCGGTATTTGTGAAAATATTGTGTATAATTACACAAACTATATATATTCTCAGATAGATAGTAAAGCCGATCACAAGGAGAGTGCCATGGAATCTATTAACATACCAGCGATTGTCATTGGACGGCTGCCACTTTACTTACGAACGCTCCAACTCATGTCCATCGAGGGACGTCTGGTTACCTCATCACAAGAGCTTGGCGAGCGACTTGGTATTTCAGCAGCTCAAATCCGGAAAGACCTTTCCCAGTTTGGTGAGTTTGGAAAACAAGGCACTGGATATAACATTATCTTTTTAACAAACCAACTCCAGAAGATTCTGCGAGTCGATCATAGTTGGGATATTGTGGTAGTTGGCGCTGGCGATGTTGGACATGCAATTGCCCGTTATCAGGGTTTTGCAAATCGTGGATTCCGAGTTGTCGCTGTATTCGATAATGACCCTGAAAAAATCGAACAGAAAATTGGTGATTTTACAATCCAGGATATTAATAACCTGGTCCCAGTCATCAAAGAAACCGGTGTAAAAATCGCAATGCTCTCTGTTCCTGCAACTCATGCCCAGACAGTAACGGATACACTTGTCAAAGCGGGTATCCGCGCGATTTTAAATTATGCCCCGATTAACCTCAACGTACCACCAGGAGTACAAATTCAATACATTGATCCTGTAGTACACCTGCAGCGGATGTCATTCTATCTGGAGTAAATAAGATTCATTACCAGAAGGTATACTCTTCTGGCTCGTCCTATATATATAAAATATTCTATCTAAGCAACAGGAAGATTTCGTCGTAGTGCTTCCCGCATTTTTAATGCTCTGGCTGCACCTTCGGCGACACAGGTGGTTGGATTATCAACCAGATACGCAGGAACTCCAAGTTCCTTGGTCAGGAGACGGTCAATTCCCTTGAGAAGTGCTCCCCCACCACACATGGCTACCCCACGATCAATGATATCAGAGACCAGCTCGGGGGGTGTCTTTTCGAGAACCCTGCGAACAGCATCTACCTGAGTTTGAAGAATTTCCTCAATGGCATCCACGATTTCCCCCGTCGTTAGGGTAATCGGACGTGGCAAACCAGTTACCTGGTCCTGACCCTGGATCTCCATGGATAATTCTTCGTCTTGAGGCACCGCTGCACCGATCTTTATTTTAACTTGCTCAGCAGTTTGTTGTCCAAGAATAATGCCGTATTTCTTCCGAACATAATTCACTATTGCCGTGTCAAGTTGCATCCCACCAATTCGCAGTGATTCACTAGCGACAATTCCATACATGGCTACAACAGCTGCTTGAGTAGTACCACCACCAAGGCAAATAATCATATTTCCCGAGGGGGTAGCGATCGGTAAATCAACTCCCAATGCAGCAGCTAAAGGCTGTTGGATCAGGAATACATCCCGACCACCTGCCTGTAAGGATGCTTCGTGGACAGCCCGACGTTCGACACTGGTGATCCCCTCCGGGACAGTGATCATAATCTGAGGGCGGAAGACCTGGAGAGGTCCGCTGACTTTTCGTAATAAATCACGCAGGATGTACTCGGCAACCTCATAATCAGCAATAACACCATTGCGCATGGGGCGGGTTACTTCAATCGACTCCGGCACCCTACCCAGCATATCCTGGGCTTCCTTGCCCCAGGCTACCATTTTTTGTTCTGCGACAACAATCGCAGCAATGGTCGGCTCGTCTATGATCACACGGTTGCCTTCCACTACCCGAATATGGACGGTCCCCAAATCAATTCCGAGATCCTTTGAAAAAAGTGCCATGATTACCCAGTCTTCTCGTCGGTTGTTCCGGAGTAACGCGTTCGTTGAGAGCGGTAGCGTTTAACCGCTTCAAGGCGAAGCGTTGACCGGCGAAGCGCGGTTTCGATACGTGAGTATGCATCCTCGTCAGTAGGAGGCGCCTGCGTAAGCATTTCTTCTGCTCTTCGCCTGGCAGCCTCAGCCCGACCAATATCTATTTCTTCAACATTTTCTGCCGCGTCAGCCATCACAGTGATCAGATCAGGCTGCACTTCAACGATACCACCTGCGATCGTAAAAATCTCTTCCTTACCCTTTGCCCGCACCTTAAGGAAACCAAATTTCAAAGTCGAAAGCAGAGGTGCGTGATTGGGTAGAATGCCCATCTCTCCCTGGGAACCAGGGAGAATGACCATATCAACATCACCCTCATACACCATGCGATCCTGGGAAACGATCTCACACCGAATAGTCACATTAACCTCTACAAATCGCCTGGTTATCCAGCCTTTGCCAACTGCTCTGCCTGTTCGACAGCATCTTCAATTCCACCAACCATCATAAATGCTTGCTCTGGCAGATCGTCATGTTTTCCATCGAGGATCTCTCGGAAGCCGCGGATTGTCTCTTTCAGAGGGACATACCGTCCTTCACGGCCAGTGAAAACCTGTGCCACAAAAAACGGCTGCGAGAAGAAACGTTCTATTTTTCTCGCACGGGAGACGATCAGTTTATCGTCTTCACTTAATTCATCCACACCTAAGATTGCGATGATATCCTGTAGGTCTTTATAGCGCTGGAGTACCCGTTGAACTTCGCGAGCTGTATTATAGTGCTCATCGCCAACTACCAAAGGATCCAGGATACGTGATGTCGATGACAATGGATCAACTGCCGGGTAAATTCCTTTTTCTACGATCGATCGTTCCAAGGCAATCGTCGCATCTAGATGGGTGAATGTAGCCACCGGGGCGGGATCCGAATAATCATCCGCTGGAACATAGACTGCCTGCATAGAAGTAATTGAGCCTGTGCGCGTAGATGTGATGCGCTCTTGCAGCTCACCCATCTCAGTGGCGAGTGTAGGCTGATAACCTACCGCGGATGGCATGCGGCCTAATAACGCCGACACTTCCGAACCAGACATACTAAACCTGAAGATATTATCAATGAACAACAACACATCGCGACCTTGATCTCTGAAATACTCAGCCATCGACAACGCGGTTAAAGCGACACGCAAACGCACCCCAGGCGGCTCATTCATCTGACCATAAACCATCACAGTATCTTTCATCACGCCTGATTCGATCATCTCGCGGAGTAACTGTGTGCCTTCGCGGGTACGTTCGCCAACTCCAGCGAACACAGAGTTGCCTTGATGAACCGTAGCAATAGATCGGATCAACTCAGTAATAATAATTGTTTTACCAACCCCAGCGCCTCCAAAGATACCGGTTTTCCCACCACGGGTGAATGGAGCAATGAGATCAATAACTTTGATACCTGTCTCAAACACCTCGACACGTGTGGACTGCTCAGAAAATAATGGTGCTGGACGATGAATCGGATAATACATATCAGCTTCTACCGGTCCTTTTCCATCAACCGGGCGTCCAAGGACATTGAAGACACGTCCGAGGGTATTAGGTCCAACGGGAACGCGGATCGGAGCACCGGTCGCTATGGCGGGTAAGCCGCGCTGGAGTCCATCGGTGGTATCCATCGCCACACAGCGTACCCAATTGTTCCCAAGGTGTTTCTGTACTTCCAGTACCAGAGGAAGCTGCCCTTCCCGGGGTACATCAACAGCATCGTAGATCTGTGGCAGGTGTTCTGCCGGGAATTCTAAATCGACTACACCACCTAAAATCTGAATAACCCTTCCGTTTGCCATTCTGCCTCCGAAAAAATTCGCCTGAAAGCCCTAAGTTAAAGCCTCAGCGCCACCTACAATATCCAGGATCTCATTCGTAATTCCTTGCTGACGGACCTTGTTGTATTCTAATTGAAGCGCCCCAGCCAACTCGGTTGCGCTATCGGTTGCATTTTTCATTGCAACCATCCGGGAAGCGTGTTCACTGGCCAGGGATTCCATCACTGCCTGATATATTTGCAGTGCGGTAAATCGCGGAACGATCTCATCCAGGATCTCATTTTCTCCCGGCTCATAGATATAGGTTGCAGTGACTGTCTTCGTGGTTTCGAAAGCTACTACACGTTTTTCCGCCTCGTCAAATTCAAGGGGAAGTAATTGTTTGATTTCTGGGGTTTGGCGAACCATATTAACAAAATGGGTATACACCAAATAAACCCGATCCACCTTTCCAGTCAAGAACTCATCTACTGCCAGCCATCCAATTGCGGATACATCTGAGAACGAAGGCGCAGGCGGCAGATTACTAAATTCAGCGATCACATTTTTTCGCCTTCTGAGAAGCATGTCCCTTCCCTTGCGACCGATGGATAAATAGCTGACCGGGACTGTGCTTTGGTTGAAACGTTGGAGGGCAAAACGAACAATATTCGAATTATATGCCCCAGCCAGTCCGCGATCCCCGGTGACTAAAACTACCAGCTCATTCCGGTCTTCTGCACGGGGGGTGAGTAATGGGTGTAAAGTCGCCCGTCCAGGCTGGCTTGCAATATGGGTCAATACTTGCCAGGCTTTCATTGCATAAGGACGGGTCTGCATCATAGTGGCCATTGACTTACGAACTTTGCTGGCGCTAACAGCCTGCAAAGCCCGCGTCACCTGGGCAATATTCTTCACACTGCGAATTCGCAGCCTGACTTCCCTCGTATTAGCCATAGATTATTTCCTGCCTACTGCCAAGTTGCAGTGAAAGCATCCAAAGCTTGCTTTATCCGCTCTTCAGTTTCAAGTGTGATCTGTTTTTCCTCAGCGATCTTCTTTCCAATATCGGGATTTGAAGTCTCCATGTAGCGGATAAGAGCACTTTCCCATGCCTTCATCCGATCTAAGGCAACATTGTCCGAATATCCTCTGGTGCCCGCAAAAATCTCGATTATTTGATTCTCCAGAGACATTGGCTGGTATTGAGACTGTTTCAGGATTTCCTGCAGATGCAGACCTCGATTTAGCTGAGATTGCGTTGCCTTATCCAGGTCTGAACCGAATTGGGCAAATGCTGCCAGCTCGCGGAAGGACGCCATATCCAGGCGTAAACGTCCGGCGACTTGCTTCATTGCCTTTGTTTGTGCATCCCCACCGACGCGCGACACCGACAGACCTACATTCACCGCCGGACGGATGCCAGCATAAAATAGGTTACCTTCCAGATATATTTGGCCATCCGTGATCGAGATCACATTCGTCGGAATATACGCAGAGACATCCCCAAGAAGTGTCTCTATGATCGGCAGTGCTGTCAAAGACCCCCCCGAACCCTTTACCTTGACAGGTTTATAGTCATTCGGATTGTCAAGCGTTTTGATAGCTTCCTGGGTTTCATGGTAAGCCAATGGACCACCATAGACTAATTGATTAACTGCGTCTCTATCTTCCGCCATCTCATCGGAATAATCGCTGCGAACGATTACGTATTTATCATTTACCCTGGCAGCCCTTTCAAGTAATCGGGAATGTAAATAGAACACGTCGCCGGGATATGCCTCCCGTCCAGGGGGTCGCCGTAATAACAATGACACCTGTCGATATGCCCAAGCATGTTTGGAAAGATCGTCATAGACGCATAAGGCATCCCGCCCGGTTTCCATGAATTCTTCCCCGATAGCACAGCCGGCGTAGGGCGCAATATATTGAAGTGCCGCTGGTTCATCTGCAGCCGCGATCACAACGGTTGTATACTCCATCGCGCCATAACGCTCGAGCGTTGCCACCGTCCGTGCAATGGCAGCTTTTTTCTGTCCGATAGCGACATATATACAGAATAAATTCTTACCTTTCTGATTGATGATCGTATCAATCGCCATTGCAGTCTTGCCGGTCTGCCGGTCACCAATGATCAATTCGCGCTGTCCCCGTCCAATTGGGATCATTGAGTCTATCGCTTTTAAGCCGGTTTGCACTGGAGTATCTACGTCCTTCCGCTCGACCACACCGGGAGCAATGCGCTCAATTGGACGATAACCGGATGCTTTTATTGGTCCTTTGCCGTCCACTGGTTCACCGAGCGCATTGACCACTCTACCCACCATACCATCACCTACTGGTATCGAAGCGATCCGCCCTGTTGCCCGAACGATCATCCCCTCATCAATCGCAGAGTACTCGCCCATGATGATTACACCGACATTTTCCTGCTCCAGGTTAAATGCAATTCCAATTACCCCATTCGCAAATTGGACCAGTTCTTGAGACCTTACCTCATCCAAACCACGCACGCGCGCAATGCCGTCACCTGCTTCTATAACTATTCCAACATCAGCTAATTCCACAGATGGCTCAAATGCATCGATTTGTTTTTGTAGATCCGCGGTAATTTGATTAATAATATCGGTCATACTTCCTCCGTGAGAAATAAAACCTTACCTACCTGGTGAGGAACAATTCAGGAAAAAAATCCATATCATTCAATTAAATCAAAAACAGGATATCCACCCAAAACGTCAGGACGTGTAATTTTCATCAAAGCGGTCAAATGATACCCGAAACCTTCCAACTTGTCTAGTTTCATATCTTGTGTCCACCACTAATATCACGTGACGAACGGTCTGATCGATCTACGAAGCTATCGTGCGTAAACATAAACCTGTATAATTAGCTATTAGATTTTGTACAAGCAATCATTCAGGAGTCTGCGAAATGGTTAAGATCATCACGGATACAACCTCAGGCCTTCCCGCACACATTTCAAAAAAATACGATATTCCAGTCATTCCACAGGTGATCAATTTTGGCAATGAATCGTACCTGGAAGGAATCGACATGGACAATGCTGCATTCATGGACAAACTACGCAGGTCTCCAGAGCTACCCAAAACAGCAGCGCCACCGATTGAGTTGTTCGTGAAGGAATTTACACGGATTGTACCATCCGGGGAAACTATCCTTTGTATTCATCCCTCAGCCGATGTCAGCGGTACGGTGCGTTCTGCAACCGTTGCTGCGCAGGATTTTCCAGATGCCGATATCCGGATCATTGATTCCAGAACGGTTGGTTCTCCCCTCGCCACTCTCGTTGAGCTGGCAGCCCAATGGGCAGCCAGTGGACTGGATGCAGATTCAATAGTAGATCAGCTCAACCTGTTGATACCGAACAGTGTGATCTATTTTTTAGTTTCTACCCTCGAATACCTGGTCAAAGGTGGGCGGATAGGTGGTGCTTCGGGACTTATTGGTAGCTTATTACAGATAAAGCCGATCTTGATCTTCAGAGACGGACGCGTAGACCAATTCGAAAAGGAGCGTACCCACCGCCGAGCTATTGCCCGGTTAAAAGAACTCGCCTATACTCAGGCTCCTCGAACCGGCAATGCTTACCTCTCCGTAATGCATGCAGCTGTTCCCGATCAAGGTAAGGCTTTGGCTGATGAGATATGTGTCGAGTTTGGTTTATCGTCTCTCCCAATTCTTGACGTCCCCCCAGCAATAGTAACTCATGGCGGTCCTGGAATTTTAGCGGTTGCCTTTTTTAAATCAGATTCTCAAGCAGATGGATGACATGTTCAACCTTTATTCGCGCGAAATTTGATCAGCCAATCCTGAACTGCGATCATCTCTGCACCATTCTGAGGAAGCACCCGTACATAAGTGCCATTCGCCAGCATTTCCCGGGCTTTTACATTGTCCCGTTGGTAGGTGGAGAGTACTTCGTCGCGTAGATGCTGGATGATGCTTGAATCCTGGACAGGGAAAAGCACTTCCACACGCCGGTCAATGTTGCGCGGCATCAGGTCAGCAGAGCCCAAATATATTTCGTCCTGTCCCCCATTGCGAAAATAAAATAATCTGCTATGCTCCAAGAATCTGCCCACGATACTTATCACGCGGATGTTTTCAGATATATCTGGGATACCTGGTCGCAGGCAACAAATACCCCGCACATATAGATCTACCTTTACACCGGCTTGCGAGGCTTGATAAAGATGTTTGATCATCCCTTTGTCGACTAATGAGTTCACTTTGAAGATCAGATGCCCTTGTCTGCCTTGCTGCTGGTGTTCTATCTCCCTTTGGATTAATGATTCCATCCGCGCCCGCAAGTTGATCGGTGCCACAAGTAATTTTTTATATTCATTTTGTGCCGAGTACCCGGTTAAATAATTGAACATATTAGTGGCATCCCCACCGATTTCTTCATCACAGGTGAACATCCCAAGATCTTCATACAATCCGGCTGTGATAGCATTGTAATTTCCGGTTGCCAGGTGCAAATAGCGACGGATACCATCACCTTCTTTCCGAACCACAAGCGCAACTTTTGAATGGGTTTTTAAACCCAAGAGTCCATAAACAACATGCACACCTTCACGTTCTAGTGTCCTCGCCCAACCGATGTTACTCTCCTCGTCAAAGCGTGCTTTCAGTTCAACCAGGACCGCAACCTGTTTACCATTCTCAATGGCTTCCAGCAGGACATCAACCACCGGAGGATTTTTCCCCACGCGATATAAAGTTAGCTTGATGGCCAATACATCCGGATCTTTTGCGGCTATGCGCAAGAACTGGATGACTGGAGTAAACGAGTCATAAGGGTGGTGCAGCAGGATATCGCCTTCCCTGATGGCGGCAAACAATCGACCATCTACCTCATCATCGATATTTCTTAATCGCCTCGGTATGGCGGCCTTTATAGGAACATCCTTTAAATCATGGCGGTTGATCGCATGAATACTCATGAGGTTGCTCATCGCCAGGGGACCGGGGAGGATAAAAACCTCATTTCGATCCACTTCCAGGTTCTCCATCAGGATGTCTCTGATTCGGGCGGGCATTGATTCGGTGATGGTTAACCGTACCACAGACCCAAATCTGCGTTGACGAACGGTTTGTTCCATTGATTCCAGCAGATCTGAGGCTTCAAGTTCCTGGATGGCCATGTCTGCATCCCGAGTTACCTTGAATATGTGGGATTCCACTACATGCATTCCTGGAAACAATTGTTCCAGGTTAGCGGCAATAACTTGTTCGAGCCACACAAAATAATGAGTGTGTGGATGTGTGCCATCTTTACGCACACCCCCAGATGATTTTTTTACCGGTACGAATCGAGGCAGAGTATTAGGGACTTTGATCCGAGCAAAATGCTCCTTTCCCTTTTTGTCTTGGATCAGTACTGCAATGTTCAGGCTGAGATTTGAGATATGGGGAAATGGGTGTCCTGGGTCAAATGCCAATGGTGTCAACACCGGGAAGACCACATCTTTAAAATACGTTGTTACACTTGCTTTTTGCCTTGAATTTAATTCCCGATAATTTAATAGAAAAATTCCCGCCTTTTTTAATGCGGGTACCAGCATGTCATTATAATAGTCATTGACTTGACGCTGAAATTGAAGGGCAATCTTACGTATCTCGGCTAATTGCTCTGCAGGTGTCATTCCATCGGGAGGAAGCTCACGCACTCCTGCTTCTACTTGCTTCTTCAATCCAGCAATCCGAACCATAAAGAATTCATCTAAATTTGAACCAATAATCGCGAGGAATTTGACCCGCTCAAGTAAAGGATTTTTCTCATCTTGGGCTTCTTCAAACACGCGCCTTTGAAATTCCAATGCACTAAGTTCCCGATTAACGAATAGTCCGGGATTATCCAGATTTATTAGCTCGTGTGCATCTAGCAATTTAGTATCCGTTTTCTTAGCCATAGAAATAAATAATCCCGAATTAATTGTGGTTCTTCTTCGATTTCTTGCGGTCTTTTTTCTTCTCGTCCTTTGTTTTCGATTGAGCGAATGGATCAACTTGTAGTTGAGTGGATAATTGGTCTACGATGGTTCTTAAGACCTTGATCCGTGCGTAATTCTTAGAATTTCCTTCTACGATTGTCCAGGGTGCGCTGATCGTACTGGTCTTTAATACCATATCTTCCACCGCTTGGAGATACGAATCCCATTTATCGCGGTTTCGCCAATCATCTGCAGTCAATTTCCAGCTGCGTAATTTATCTTCAGCGCGCCCTTCAAACCTAAGCAATTGCTCATCCTGGCTGATATGAAACCAAAATTTTAATAGGATTGTGCCAAAATCGATCAATTGATGTTCAAACTCATTAATTTCTCGGTAAGCACGCTTCCAGTCGGTTTCTTTGCAAAAGCCCTCGATCCGTTCAACCAGTACCCGCCCATACCAGCTGCGATCAAAGATTGCGATTTGACCTAACTCTGGCAATCGACGCCAAAAACGCCATAGATAATGATGGGTTGCATCATCACCCTGAGGTGCACCGATTGGATAAACAACATAGCCGCGTGGATCAAGCTTCTCCGTCACCCGTTTGATGGCACCCCCTTTGCCTGCCGCATCCCACCCCTCAAATACCATGATCACCGGTCGTTTTTGCACGTACACCTGATAGCCTAGTTGATAGAGGGCAACCTGATAACGAACCAGCTCGGCATCATATTGTTCTTTATCCAGGGTCAAACTCAGATCTAAATTCTCTAACATATCTCCTCCTGATGATCCCTGTGAACCTATTCCGCTTTCTGGTTTATGGTCGCAATTTCCTGAGGCTGTGGATCCAACAAGTCATCAGTCGACACACCCATACGTTCCTCTAAAGCCTGGATGACGGATTGCATGATCTTGATCCGGGTATGACGGCGGTCAGTAGCTTCTACGATCGTCCAGGGTCCCCATTCGGATTCGGTTCGCTCGAACATTTCTTCGTATGCAAGGTACCAATCATTGTACCGCTTGTGGTGTTCCCAATCTTCGGGACTAACATGCCAGGCTGTCAAAGGATCCTTATTAAGCTGTTTAAAACGCTGTTTTTGTTCTGCTTTACTGATGTGTAAAAAAAACTTGATGATCAGATGGTTATCGTCTGAAATCGTCCGTTCGAAATCGACAATATCGCGATAGCCTCTCCGCCATTCCAATTCGGGGATTAAGTTCTCAACCCTTTCTACCAATACCCGTCCATACCAGCTTCGGTCAAATATAGCCCACTCACCTTTCGCCGGCAGCTTGAGCCAGAATCGCCACAACCAGGGATGTGCTTTCTCATACGTCCGAGCTGCCCTGATCGGATAAAGTTTGAATCCACGGGGGTCCAATGGTTCAGTGATCGCCTGCACTGAGCTGCCTTTACCTGCTGCATCCCAGCCTTCAAAAATGATCACTACGGGGATCCGGGCATCCCAGGATAACTTCTGAACAGTGTATAGGCGGTCCTTCAATCCAGGCATTATCTCTCGAAATTCTTCTTTTGAGACTTTCTTGTTCAGGTCAATTTTTTCCAACATAGGTGTCTCCCTTAATAGTTCAGCGCGATCGGAATCGTGAAGAAGAATGTACTTCCACTTCCTTCTCTGCTTACCGCCCAAATTCGCCCACTGTGGGCTTCGACAATATGCTTGGCGATTGCTAGTCCAAGCCCAGTACCACCACCAGTTCTCGAACGATCTGCTTTATAAAACCGTTCAAAGATACGTGGTAAATCGTCTTCTGCGATCCCTACCCCTGTATCTTGAACCGAGAATTGCATCATAGAAACTGCCTCCCCCATTGGGGTCAATTCCGCACCTAATTCAATTTCTCCACCTTCTGGGGTAAATTTTATGGCATTGTGTAATAAATTAACCAATACCTGCTCAATCCTTGGCGGATCTGCCAGCACATTTGGGAGATCTTCAGCGCATTTCAGACTGACCTGTAAACCGGCTCGCTCTGCCTGTAATTCCAGACGGCTTAAAGCCCCGTCAAGCAAATTACGTGGAGAGACCTCAATAATTGCAAGTGGTACTTTTCCAGATTCAATGCGCGACAATTCTAACAGTTCAGACACCGTCACGCTCATTAAGTCAACCTCCTTTTCCATATTTAATAAAAACTTACGCGCTACTACAGGATCATCCAACGCACCATCTAGAAGTGTCTCTGTAACAGCTTTCAGGGAGGCAAGCGGTGTTCTAAGCTCATGAGATATATTACTGATAAAGTCCCTACGCACTATTTCCAAATGACGCATGCGGGTTAGGTCTTGAAAAACCAGCAAAATACTTCCTGGGAGTGCTTCTCCCAGCGGGATTGCTATGCCTTGAATATATAATCGTGAGATCGGCAAATCCAATACGATCATTTGCAAATCTTTAGTTTCACGACAACTCCGATAGAGATCTACAAGTTGGTGATGGCGGACGACCTCGACAAAGGGTCGTTTGATCACATTAATCATGGTGGTGACAAATAACCTCTCGGCTGCCGGGTTAATTAACTGTACGAACCCATCGTGGTCAACAATCAGCACGCCATCCGTCATTTGCTGGAGAACTGCATTCAATTTTACAGATTCTGCAGTTAATGCCTCAATTTTCGATCCCAATTGGGTGGTCATTGCATTGAATGCCTGGGTTAACAACCCAATCTCATCATGGGACGTTGTCGGAATCCGTTGATTTTCACGCCACAGGCTTTCATCAACCGCGAGACGTTGAGCAACTTCAGTCAACTCGCTAAGGGGACGGACCACGCCTTTCGCAATCACGATCGACAACGCGGCAGCCAATCCGGATACTATCATTGCCGCGCCGACAATTGTCCACCGCAATCGTCCGATTGTTTCCTCAACCGCGGTCAGCGGAACTGCTAATCGAACATAACCCTGGATTTCCTCGCCAACCTTTACCGCATAAGCGGTATACATCATATTAAAACCAATCGTTGTACTGAACCGCTTACTAATCCCAATCCCATCAGTCTGCGCCTGGACTACTTCTGGACGATCTAGATGGTTTTCCATTGTAATCCGATCTTCATGCGACTCGCCCAGCACTGTGCCATCAGAGCCTATTAAGGTTAAACGAGCGCCTAGAATCTCTGCCCACTCGATCGCTAAAGTATCCAGTTTATTTGGATCTGTCCATAAAATTGGTTCAGACATCATTTGCTGACCAATTAACATGGCTCCATCGGTAAGTCGATCTTCCAGATTTGATAAATATACTTGTTCTAAAATGTTAGAGATAAACAATCCCAGAGCTAGCATTCCAACCAGTATCAGAATTATGAATGGGACTGCAATCCGCCAACGGAAATGACGAAACATAGTTCAGCCTTCAAACCGATAGCCAGCACCCCGAACTGTCAAGATCCGCAAAGGTATTCCAGGATCTTTTTCTATTTTTTCTCGCAGCCAGCGGATATGAACATCAACTGTCCGACTTCCACCTCCAAAGTCCCAACCCCATACCCTTTCCATAATCAACTCCCGAGATAACATTTGACCTTTGTGCTGTGCTAAAAACAATAGCAATTCAAATTCTTTTGGCTTAAGAGACACTACCTGACCATCCAAGCGCACCTCATGCCTGGTCAGGTCGATCTCCAAATTATTAAATTCCAATATTTTTTTATCTGTATAATTAGGGACATCCCGTCGATCGAAATTCACACGTCGCAAGTGAGCTTTTACCCTGGCTAAGAACTCACGCATACTGAATGGCTTGGTTAAGTAATCATCAGCGCCCATCTCCAGGCCTAAGACACGGTCGAATTCATCATCCCGGGCGGTTAACATAATGATCGGCACGTCCATCTCCTGACGGAGAATTCGACAAATCTCAAATCCATCCATCCCAGGCAACATTATATCCAGAACTATCAGATCGGGTTTACTCAGACGTGCAATATCCAGCGCTGCTAAACCATTTCCGGCTGCTTCTACCAAATAATTTTGACGCATCAAGTTATAGACAAGTGCCTCGCGTAATGTTGACTCATCCTCTACCACTAAGATCCTATCATTCATCGGATCACCCAAATCGTCCTTCGATATAATCCTCAGTCCGCTTATCATGGGGATTGACAAACAAGGCCTTTCCTTCCCCATATTCAATCAGCTCACCCTGTAAAAAGAATGCAGCATAATCTGCTGTTCTGGCGGCTTGCTGGATCGAGTGAGGCACCAATATAATTGTATAATTTTTCCTTAACTCCTGTAATGAAGACTCCACTTTCCCGGTTGAAATAGGATCGAGACCAGAGGTGGGTTCATCCAGCAGAATAACTTCAGGCTTGAGAACGAGACTGCGGGCTAAACACAACCTTTGCTGCTGGCCACCTGACAATGTAACCGCAGGTTCATCCAGACGGTCCTCTACTTCATCCCATAAGGCAGCTTGTTTCAAGCTTTCAATGACTGCAGCATCATGAATACCTCTATTATGCTCACCAGCAACCTCCAAAGAATACGTCAGATTTTTTCGGATGCTCATGGGCAATACAACTGGGCGGGCAAATACCATCCCCACCCTCCGGCGCAATGAAATCACATCAACTTTAGGATCCAGGATATTGACTCCATCCAATAAAACCGCTCCAGACATTAGTGTTACATCTGCCAGATCATTCAGGCGATTTAATACTCGCAGGAGAGTGGATTTGCCTCCACCAGCGGGACCAAATATAACCGTGATAGCATGCTCCGGGATGCTCAGATTGATATTTTTCAGCGATTCGGTACCGTCTGAATAGTGGATCGATAGGTTCTCGATGACAATTTTATTCATTATTCAGCCAATTACCATTGTCGGCGGGCACGTGCTCGTGAACGGATCGTTGTAGCGATCAGATTCATGCCCAAGACAAAGAACAACAGCACCAGAGCTGTGCCGAACTGGATCTTTATCGGCATCCCGGGAACCTGAGTTGAGATCACAAATAAATGATATGGCAATGCCATAGTAGCATCAAGAGGAGAACGAGGCAACTGAGGCAGAAAAAAAGCAGCAACGGTGAATAATATCGGTGCGGTTTCACCGGCTGCTCGTTCCAGGCCAAGTATCACACCGGTCAATATACCTGGTAATGCCTCGACCAATATGATCTTGCGGATCGTTTGCCAGCGAGTAGCACCCAATGAGATGCTCACCACGCGGAACGATTGAGGCACAGAACGGAGTGCTTCTTCTGCAGTGCTGATGATCACCGGTAAGGTCATGATCGAAAGCGTTAGTGATCCAGCTAATATGCTCGTTCCCAAGTTTAAAAATAAAACAAATAATCCCAGACCGAACAAACCATAAACGACCGATGGGATGCCGGCTAGATTAATAATGGCGATCCGTATCAAACGCGTCCAACGATTCTCGGAAGCATATTCAGAGAGGTAAATGGCTGCTCCGATCCCCAATGGAACAGAAAAAACTGCGGTTCCCAATGTCAGGTAGAAAGTACCAACAATAGCTGGCAGGATACCACCCTGCCGCATCCCTTCCCTCGGGAAACCGCTCAAGAATTCAACCGATATCGCTGGAATCCCCTGGATAAATATATAAACGATAACTGCCAGGATCGGAACGACGGTGATCATAGCAACCAGACTCAGAAGACCAAATCCAAATTGCTGGATCATGCCTCGAGCCGCAGATGTGTTAGGATTTCGAATCATTGCTATCCAGTTGCGCACTTTCGATTGCATTCCTGACCAACGATTCATGATAGGATCCGCTCCGATCGATTCTTGATCCTGAACACGACTGCAGACGCAGTGACATTGATCACCAGCGAGATCATGAATAGCACAACACCAATAAAAAATAATACGTGATAATGGGTACTCCCATTCGCCACCTCGCCCATTTCTGCGGCGATCGTGGCAGTCATTGTCCTGACTGGTTGAAAGAGGGCATTCAGGCCAATTGGAAGGACAGGTGCGTTTCCAGTCACCATCATTACCGTCATGGTCTCGCCAATGGCTCTCCCAATACCAAGCATGATCGCCGTAAGTACCCCTGATCTTGCTGCAGGGAGGGTAACACGCCAGATCGTTTGCCAGCGGGTAGCGCCTAATGCTATGGCTGCATCACGGTACGAACGAGGAACGGCATCCAGCGCATCCTCAGCAACGGAAACAATGGTTGGGATCGAGATTCCCCCGAGTAATATGCTGCCTGCCAACGCGGTCAGACCAGTTGGTAGATCCAAGAAACGGCGTAAAAAAGGTGCTAAGATTAAGATCCCTAGAAATCCTAAAACTACAGAGGGCAAACCACCAAGCATTTCAACCAGTGGTTTTAATATATCCCGCGCCCAGCGTGGGGATACTTCTGAAATAAACAACGCAGTTCCTATTCCGATCGGGATCGCAAACATCGCTGCGCCGATGGTCACAATGAGAGAACCTCCGACGAGTGGGAGGATCCCGAAGTGTTCTTCGATCGGATACCAGCGAGTTCCTATTAACTTACCTAGCGGTACTTCAAGGAGTGCCGGAAAACCTTCCATTACCAGGAAAACAAAGATCAGACCCACAAAAATGATGGCAGAATAACCGGAGACTTTGATCAAGCGAGTGATCAAAAACTCAGACCAGTTAAGATTTATTTTCATGATCTATTTCTCATGATCTACTCAGAAGATACGGGTACAAATCCCAATTCCATAACAATTGTTTGGGCTTCCGGTGATAGGATCCATTCTAAGTATGCCTTAAGTGCGCCTGAGGGTTCGCCTGTGGTGTACATATATAGATCTCGGGCAATTGGATACTCACCCGCATTCACACTTGCTGCAGAGGGCAAGATATAAGGACTTGAAGCATTCCTTGCCACACCGATGACTTTCACATCAGATGTAACATAACCTAATCCATCGTATCCAATTGCATTCGGATTGTCTCGTACCTCTGAAATTATCCCTTCTGAGGAAGGCAACAACAGCGTATTTGTCGAAAATAATGTGTCATTCTCGCTGTCACCTAATCGTAAAACCGTCTCCAAGAAATAAACATGTGTGCCCGAGTTGGTCTCCCTTGAAAGGCGTACGATGGGACGATCCTCCCCTCCTACTTCGCTCCAATTGTTGATCGAACCGCTATAGATATCTGAGATCTGCTGCAAGGTCAACTGGTTCACTGGGTTTTCTGGGTTTATGATCACCGCGATCGCATCCCGAGCGATCACATACTCAATCGGATCATAGCCATTCGCGATCGCACTCTGATTTTCCTCATCTTTGATCTGCCGTGAAGCATTCGCAATATCTACTGTACCATTGATCAAGGCAGCAATGCCGGTTCCGGACCCTCCGCCAGTGACAGAAATTCTAACTTCCGGGTGGATACTTTGATATGATTCAGCCCAGGCAAGAGCGAGGTTTACGATCGTATCTGAGCCCTTGTTCTCGATATTAACGACCGAATCAGCTGGTAAACCATTTGTGGACTCGCCCGTATTGCCACCACAGCCTGAAAGCCAAATTGACAGTATAATTAACCAGATAATCGTGTGTTTTGACATTAGTGAAAATTATAGCCGTTAAAAGTTTCTACTACAAGGTAACCAGACACCTGTTAAGAATATCCAAGTATATGGAAGTCCCACTGAATACATTTCAGATCCGTAATTTAAATTTTTACTACGGCTCATCGCGAGCCTTATTCCAAATTAATATGGATGTCCAATCAAAGCAAGTAACCGCATTGATTGGACCTTCCGGATGTGGGAAATCCACATTTCTACGCTGTCTAAATCGCATGAATGATACCATCCCTGGCACGCGCGTCGATGGGGAAATCCTGTTGAATGGCCAAAATATCTATTCACTGGAAGTAGATCTGGCAGATCTTCGACAACGTGTCGGTATGGTATTCCAGAAACCAAATCCGTTTCCCCAATCGATATTTGATAATATCGCCTTCGGCCCACGGGTGGTTGGTCTGGCATCTAAAATAAACGAATTGCAAGAGATCGTAGAACACAGTTTGACCCAGGCCGCATTATGGGATGATGTCAAAGACATTTTAAAAGAAAGTGCCCTGAGCCTGTCCTTGGGACAGCAACAACGCTTATGTATCGCTCGATTACTTGCCGTTCGCCCAGATGTCATCCTGATGGATGAACCTGCATCTGCGCTTGACCCGATCGCAACACTTAAGATCGAGGAACTGATCTCCGAATTAAAACAAAAATACACCATCATAATTGTGACCCATAATATGCAGCAAGCAGGACGCGTCTCTGATTACACCGGCTTATTCTGGCTCGGTGAATTGATCGAATTTGCCCCCACTGCGAAGATCTTTACGCGCCCGGATCAACGGGTTACTGAAGATTATATTACAGGTAGAATGGGATAACCCTGTCACAGGAGATTAAGTTATGACCCAAGGAATTCGCGCCACATTTGACCGTCAATTTGATGGGATCCGGCAAAGCCTGCACGAGATGAGCAACCTGATTGATACTGCGATTGCCAATTCACTTGAAGCACTGATGGAACGGAATACCAAGCTGGCTAAAAAGGTCATAGGAGGTGACAGCGTAATAAATCAGCTGCGATTTCAAATCCAGGAAGCCTGTCTGGCACTCATCGCCACCCAACAACCGACTGCCAGTGATCTTCGGGAAATTGTTGCCATACTTTATATGGTTGTAGAGTTGGAACGGATCGGTGATTATGCAGCCGGGATTGGAAAAACAGTGATCCTGATGGATGATGAACCTTTGCTAAAAACGTTCAAGAAGATCCCGCGCATGGGTGAAATCGGTAGAGCAATGCTGGCGGAAGCCATGATCGCATTTACCAACCACGATGCGGACGCTGCGCGCCAGATCGCCGAACGAGATAATGAGATTGATGAATTATATGAAAATGTCTTTCACCGGCTGATCAAGATCATGGCGAAAGAACCAGATATGGTCACCCGCTGCACTTATTTGACCTGGACCATTCACAATCTTGAACGAATCGCAGATCGAGTAACCAACATCACAGAACAAATCATTTTTATGACCACCGGACAGCTGGGGGAGTTGAACGCGTAGATCACCCAATATCAGGTAGCCCGATCTTTTTCATCAATGCCTCATTCGAAGGCTCTACCAGGAGACTGCCATCCTCAAATATTATCGTGGGTACACTTCGAATCCCATGATTGATACGCAGGACAAGTTGCTCGCCTTCTTTGTCAACATCAATGTTCACCCAACTATAAGCAATCTGATGATGATCCAGAAGTTTTCTGGCCCGATAGCAGTCACCACACCAACTCGTACCATAAATAATCACTTCAGCCAATGCCACTTTCTCCATGCGATGCGAGTTCAGTAATGATAACATATCATGGATATTGATAAAATCACAACCGAAACCATGAAAAAGCCCCCGGTAATCAAATCGTTTTCGGTTTTTGTTTGGATATGCCTGGGTTTTAACCTGTTAGTTGTTTTATATGGCGCAGTCGTCCGGGCGACCGGGTCAGGCGCAGGTTGCGGCAGCCATTGGCCATTATGCAATGGTGTTGTGATCCCCCTTAACCAAAGGATCGAAACTACTGTAGAATTCATACATAGGCTGACCAGCGGACTTGCATTCTTATTTATTCTGGTCATGTTTATATGGGCATTCCGTGCCTATGGTAAGCGCTCTCCGGTTCGTCTGGCTGCTAGCCTTTCCCTTGTATTTATGATCCTGGAGGCGTTGGTCGGAGCAGCACTGGTTTTGTTCGGATGGGTAGGTCAGGATACGTCTTCAAGCCGAGTTCTGGTCATCTCTATCCACCTGGTGAATACATTTCTCCTGCTGGCATCTATTGCCTTGACCGGATGGTGGTCGTCTGGGCGACAATTAATAGTTCCCTGGAGTGGAAATCATTTTAACTGGGTCCTGGGTGTGGCTATTCTGCTCGTGTTGATCCTGGGTGTTACTGGAGCGATCACTGCGCTGGGTGACACCCTCTTTCCAACGGACACATTGGCTGAAGGTTTACGACAGGATTTTGACCCAGCATCGCATTATGTAATCCAAACCAGGGTGCTCCATCCTTTCCTCGCTATCGTAACCGGGGCATATCTCATTCTTCTAGCCATTAATTTGCGGAGAAAAATCACAGTCCCGAGCGTCTCAGTTCTGTCACTGGGAATAATTATCCTTGTAGGCGTACAACTGCTTGCGGGAATGATCAACTTGATCCTCCTAGCACCCATTTGGCTGCAGATCATTCATCTCCTCCTGGCAGATCTGGTGTGGATAAATCTTGTTCTCTTAACCGCAGCCTATTCTAACAAATTCCAGGAAGGCTTTCTCCAGACGGGATAGCAAACCGACCACAATTTCTCCAATCCATTCTTTACGAATCAGGAGTGACAATTGCCTTAACCACCCTGCCCTGCAGCGGTTTCACGAAGTAGCCGTGCAACTCACCGGAGAAGGAATATCTGCAATCTTAGAAAAAGCCATGTAACAATCCAATTCTTACATCGATCAGCAAATCAATAACATATTTTTGATAATTACCACCCGAACCTGACTGTCAAGCCTTGATTATTTGACAGACAGGTTCATTTTATTACAGGTATCAGGGGATTTGCGAAGTTATTAACCGGTTGTTAAACAATGCATGACCAATATTTAACCTACCCTTTCGATAAAGTTAATACCTGTATTGTATACTCACACTACAAACAAATTAAAAGGGAAAATATAAAGGAGAATTTATGACTTCAAAAGTAGTTCGAGTATTATCCGCACTCTTCATCATCAGTATTTTCACGACTGCGTGCGGTGGACAAGCAACCACACCATCAGAACCAGTTTCTACTGAATCTCCCGCAACACCTGATGTAATTGGCGAAACAGGAATCTTGCCGATTGTCGATCCTGCAACCTCAAATGGTGACATCATCATAGCAGGCAGCTCAACGGTTTATCCGCTGACTGAAGCCATGGCTATTCGCTTCCGGGAAGAGGGCTTTCCTGGTAATATCACTATCGACAGCATAGGCTCAGGTGCTGGTTTTGAACGCTTCTGCGACGCGGCAGAATCTGACATTTCCAATGCCAGCCGTCAGATCAAACAGGAAGAGATCGATCTTTGCAGATCTCATGGTCGTGAACCGATTGAATTCCGCGTCGGAACCGATGCACTAGCCGTCGTTGTCAGCTCAGAAAACTCTTTCGTAACCAATCTCACCATAGACCAGCTGGGATTGATCTTCTCCACCGCAAACCTGTGGTCGGATGTTGATATCAGCTGGCCGGCTGAACCAATCCAACGCTTCAGTCCAGGCACCGACTCAGGAACATTCGATTACTTTGTTGAGATGGTTTTTGACGAAGAAGAAGCTCCGCTTCTGAATTCCGCCAACCTGCAACTAAGTGAAGACGACAACGTGCTGGTTCAAGGTGTGGAAGGTAGCCCCTATGCCATAGGTTACTTTGGCTTCGCCTACTATCAGGAGAACGCATCCCGGCTTATTGCCCTCTCCATTAACGGCATTACCCCCAACGCTGAGACAGCAGAGTCAAACGAATACCCGCTCTCTCGACCCCTATTCATCTACTCAGATGAAACCATCATGCAGCAGAAACCCCAGGTAGCAGCTTTCATCAACTTCTTCCTGACATACGTAAACGAAGAGATCCTGGATGTAGGATATTTCCCTGCCAGCCAGGAAGCTCTCGACCAGGCGATGAACGCCTGGGTAACCGCAATGCCTTAAACATCGTGAAATAGGCGATTTCTCTCCCTCCTCCTTCTCCTTCTCATCCACCAGGTGAGAAGGAGAACAACTTTGTTAATTGATGAATTCATGGCATACATTACACCACCAATCAATAAACTGAATAACGATTCAACGTCTGCCCACAACTCCTCGGTTGATTCTACGGGTTCAATCTCTCTCCGGCGAAGATCCAGACCGGGTGAAAATTTGATCCGAGGATTTCTCTTCTCCTGTGGGGCAGTATCCATACTAACCACTGTTGGTATTGTCTACGAGTTGGGCAAAGAAGCGCTGGCATTTTTTTTGACCCCGGAGGTGAACCTTTGGGAATTCTTTACCGGAACAAAATGGCAGCCACAGATTCAAGAATTCGGCATCCTGCCCCTGGTAAATGCCACGTTGGCGACCACTTTCTATGCCATGTTGATCGCTATTCCACTTGGATTGAGTGCAGCGATCTACTTAAGCGAATATGCGACCCCCAAAGCACACAATATCTTAAAACCCATCCTGGAAGTTCTGGCAGGAATCCCCACCGTGGTCTACGGCTATTTCGCATTAACATTTATGACCCCTCTTCTTCGCCAGATCTTTGGAAATGATATCGTTTCGATCTATAACACCGCATCTGCGGGCTTGGTGATGGGAATCCTGATCCTGCCTCTGATCACTTCTATGAGCGAAGACGCCCTAAGCGCTGTTCCGCACTCTCTGCGCGAGGCTGCATTTGCAATAGGTGCGACCCGCGTAGAAGTTGCCGTCAAGATCGTCCTGCCTGCCGCTATCTCTGGAATCGCTGCTGCTATCATTGTCGGATTATCTCGAGCGATCGGGGAAACCATGATAGTGGCTATCGCGGCCGGATCAGGACCGAACTTTACCTTTAATCCATTTAAATCCGCTGAAACCATGACCGGCTATATTGTTAGGATTAGTGGTGGTGATGTTAGTTATGCCTCCATTGACTACAACAGCATCTTTGCGATCGGTTTGCTCTTATTCTTTATGACGCTAACCTTGAATATTATCAGCCAACGCATCGTACGCCATTTCCGCGAGGAATACGAATGAGCTCACATCTTCCTCAATCCCCTTTGGACAATCACGTGACATCAAATCTACCTGGGCGACATCGAGCAAGTCGGATATGGAGATACATCTTCCTGGGATCGACTGTTATCGGGATCATATTCCTGTCTGCTTTATTGCTTAACATATCCAATGGTGTGATTGGGTATGTAGCTATTGAGAATAAGATACAGCCAGGCAAGCTTGTACCCGCTGGCGTTACGCTGGAAGAATTAGACCAGGATGCATTACGCTCGATTTTACAGGCAAATATATCTTCTGGTTTATATCGACGACTTGACCGCGATATACCATTTACTGATCGTTCTGTAGATGAGATACTAAAACTTATTAATCAGTATGTGATTGAGCCTACCGTGGTTGAGTCCTGGGATCTGTATACCTCACTCTTCCACAAGGACACGGTTCTTACCGAAGTAGCCCAGAACCACCCAAATGCCGAGTTAAGATTTATTTCCTGGCTGAATGGTCAATTCCTGGTCCAACCACAAAATAATAGACCTGAATTTTCAGGTATACGGACAGCCCTCCTGGGGTCTTTATGGACGATTGTGATCACGATCCTGGTAGCATTCCCGTTAGGGATAGGTGCAGCCATATATTTGGAAGAATATTCAACTGACAATTGGATTAACCGGCTTATCCGCACCAATATCTACAATCTCGCCGGGGTGCCTTCCATTATATATGGGATGCTTGGGTTGGCTATTTTTGTCCGCGCTATGGCTCCGCTGACCAGCGGTGCTATCTTCTCCTTGACCGATTCTCCAACTGCTAATGGGCGGACGATACTCTCGGCCAGCCTGACCTTAGCCTTATTGGTGTTGCCATTGATCATCATCAATGGTCAAGAAGCGATCCGGGCAGTTCCCGGCTCGCTCCGCCAGGCCAGTTATGGCCTGGGTGCCACCAAATTGCAAACAGTATGGCATCACGTTCTACCAAATGCCATCCCAGGTATCCTGACTGGGACCATCCTGGCGATTTCGCGCGCCATCGGTGAGACTGCACCGCTGGTTGTGGTAGGCGCATCCACTTTTATTGACTTCGACCCAACCAGCCCATTTTCCAAATTCACAACCTTACCTATCCAAATTTATCAATGGGTCTCCCGCCCACAAGCCGAGTTCCGGAATATCGCCGCGGCGGCAATCATCGTCTTAATGATTCTGCTACTTACACTCAACACTTTAGCCATTGCAGCACGAAATCGCTATATCCGGAGATAATCATGCGAACCTCACAACCAGCCCAAGATATAACCTCCCCGCTGCTAGAACCGGATACCAATTTCGCCATCCAGGCACAGAATTTATATATGTATTACGGTTCATTTCTAGCTGTCAAAGATATCACTATCAACATCCTGCCTCAAAAGATCACAGCGATCATTGGACCTTCGGGTTGTGGGAAAAGCACCGTACTGCGCGCCTTCAATCGCATGAACGAACTGGTGCGAACAGCCCGGACCGAAGGAGAAGTATTCTTCCATGGACAGAACATATACGACCCGGCAATAGATCCAGTAGAAGTCCGACGCCACATTGGAATGGTCTTTCAAAAACCTAACCCCTTTCCAAAGAGTATTTACGAGAATGTCGCCTGGGGAGCACGGATCAACGGAGCTAAGGGCAACATGGACGATTTGGTTGAAAGCGCACTGCGCGCGGCTGCACTTTGGGACGAAGTAAAAGATAAGCTTAGTCAAAGTGGTTTATCATTATCTGGTGGACAACAACAGCGACTTTGTATCGCGCGGGCAATTGCGATCAAACCAGATATTATCTTAATGGATGAGCCAGCCTCTGCACTCGATCCCATCGCTACCCTAAAGATTGAAGAGTTAATGCACGATCTATCACAACAGTATACAATTGTGGTGGTAACCCATAACATGCAACAGGCTGCTCGGGTTTCCGACTATACTGCTTTCTTTACCATGGACCAAGATCGAGCCGGTTATCTCATGGAGTTTGGTCCCACAGATCATATTTTTACCAATCCGCGCGAAAAAGTTACCGAAGATTACATCACAGGCCGTTTTGGCTAATAATGCTCGATAGAAAATAGGTGAATACATGCCACGCGAAACCTTAGACCGCCGGATCAACCATTTATTTGAAGGCATCGTTGTTCTAGACAGCATGGTTGAAGAAGCTATCCTTCAATCCGTCGAGACGCTAAGAAAACAGGACCTTGCATCAGCCCGCCAGATCCTGGAGAATGATAAGATCGTCAACGCCAAGCGTTTCGAACTTGAAAACGACTGCATGACGACTATCGCTACCCAACAGCCAATTATGGCTCGCGACCTTCGGTTGGTTGCATCGATCCTGGAGGTAGCAGCTGAACTTGAACGCATGGGCGATTATGCCAAGGGCATAGCCACGATCTGCCTGCGAATTGGTAATGCACCACACATCAAGCCTCTGATTGATATTCCCAGGATGGCAGAAATATCCGTAAGCATGCTCCACAAGGCAGTTGGTGCATTTATTCGTGGTGATGCAGAAACTGCAAGAGTAATCCCAGAAGAAGACGACCTGGTCGATAATCTTTATAATCAAATCTATCGTGAACTTGTGACCATCATGTTTTCCAATCCAGCAACAATTGACCAGGCAAATTACCTGATGTGGGTTGCCCACAATCTTGAACGTGTGGCTGACCGGGTGACTAATATCTGTGAGCGTACCATTTATACCCAATCCGGTGAGCTACGGGAAATCGATGTTTCTGACGACGAATTACGACAATCTGAGACGTAAACGTAAGATCCTCTTCCTCTGAAGGGGGAATTCGTGCCGCTCAAGCACTCAGCAAATCTGGGGTCCATCACCAGATTTCTAAATAAGCTAATCACCCATTCGAACCTGTCAAATATCACTTGCCGCAGGTCATATTTCGTTGTAAACTGAATTAGACGCGGAGGCGATCATGAGCCAAGGAAAAACCATTGGATATATTGTTGCAGGATTATTGATCCTCATCGGAATTGCGGTGGCATGTGTGGGAATTTTCTATATATGGGGGAGTTCTGCATCGGGCAGCAGTTCACAATGGATGACAACTGGTAGTATCTCAGCTGTCTTTGGCGTGCTAATCCTGCTTGGCGGAGTCGGATTAATGTTTGCTGCCAATCGGGGAAAGTTGGGTGGTCCAACCCAAAATGTGACCCTCAATATTGACCTGCCTGCCAATGTCAGCCTGGACACATTGAAATGCAAATCCTGTGGCGGTGCGCTCACCATGGATAATATCAAAATGATCGCTGGCGCGCCTGTGGTCAATTGTCCTTATTGTGGGACGACTTACCAACTAACCGAAGAACCTAAGTGGTGAACTCCATACAACTGCTGAACCAGATGAACCGTATATAGTTTTGAAAAATATAAAAAGGATTGCTCATGCGTAGAATAATTCTTGCAGTGGTAATCGTTCTATTGGTATTCTCAGTTACACCACTCCCAATATTCGCCCAGGATTATATATTCTCTGTCCCCCAGATGGTAGTGGATGCATACTGGAACGAAGATGGAAGCCTGTCTCTGGAATATGTCTTCACCTTCGAAAATAATGCCTCTGGACATCCAATCGATCTTGTGGATGTA
>Ga0209705_10000263_pt1 | contig 27354 bp, 33 predicted proteins | sample PPLLaktember2015_5_FD_187262 | JGI IMG/M metagenome (GOLD analysis project Ga0209705, IMG submission 187262) | Freshwater sediment microbial communities from Prairie Pothole Lake near Jamestown, North Dakota, USA - PPLs Lake P8 Core (1) Depth... | ecosystem: Environmental > Aquatic > Freshwater... | reverse complement strand
AACCGGTAGAGCGATCCCGTCGGGTCGCGCCGCGCGTCGCACATGGTTCCGGCCCAGAAGCGCCCGGCACGATCGCAGCGCCCGTCGTTGAATCGATTCTCGGGCAGGTGCGCTTCGGGATTCGCCCTCGGCTCGAGCGCACCGCCCGATCCGTCGAGGACGTGCAGGCCCGATTTCGTCGCCGCGAGCAGGCCGCCCTGGTCCCGGAACGCGATGCTGCCCACCACCTCGGGCAGCACCTGCATCATCACCGCGCCGGTTGCGGGATCGAAGCGCTTCAGCGCCGGCCAGCGACTATCCACCCACCACAGCATGCTCTCGCGCTCGTCCCACAGCGGGCATTCGCCGAGGCGATCCGCGCCGCGCGCGGCGACCTCCACCTGAAACGCCATTGCTCGTTCGTCTCCCCTTGAGGCACGATAGCACGCCATGAAAGTCGTGTTCTACGGTTCGCTCATCCACCACTTGCCGCCGACGCTGCTCGCCAAGGTAAAGACGCCCTGGGAGTGCGCGCGTTTCCTGGAGAAGGATCCGAAGGAAGGCCTCGCGCGTGCGCTCGCCGATGCCGACGTGCTCATCTCGATGGTGTGGAACGCAGCGTTTCCCGCGGCGCCGAAGCTGAAGCTGATCCAGTCGCCCGGCACCGGTGTGGACTTCATCGACTTCACCGCGGTGGCGCCGGGCGTGCGCGTGTGCAACTGCTACGGCCACGCCGAGGGCACCGCGGAGTACGTGATGCTCGCGCTGCTGCTGTGGTGCCAGACGTCCTTCATACCCTCGGACGCGAGCTTGCGCACCGAGCGCAGCTGGCGCTACAGCGGGCGTGTGAACGGTCCGATCATGGGGGAGCTGTACGGCAAGACGGTCGGCATCGTGGGCCTTGGGGCCATCGGCCGCGCGCTCGCCGGGCGACTGCAGGGCTTCGGCGTGAGCGTGCTCGGCTGCAACCGCACGCTGCGCGAGGTGCCGCACGTGGACGCGCAGTATCCGCTCGAGCACATCGACGAATTCCTCGCCCGGTGCGACTACGTCGTCATCGCCGCCGCGCTCGCGCCGCAAACCGAGCGCCTGTTCGGCGCGCGGCAGTTCGCCGCCATGAAGCCCGGGGCGGTGCTCGTCAACGTGGGGCGCGGGCAGATCTGCGACGAGGACGCGCTGTGGACGGCGCTGAAGGAAAAGCGCATCCGCGGCGCGACGCTGGACGTCTGGTATGCCTATCCGCGCCAGGACGACATGAGCGTCGCGCCCTCGAAGCACCCCTTTCACGAGCTCGACAACGTCTGGATGACCCCGCACATCGCCGCGTGGACCACCGGCATGGTGGACCGGCGCTGGAGCGAGATCGCCAGGAACCTCGACTCCCTCTCGCGCGGCGAGCCGCTGCTGCACCAGCTCAAGTGAAGCTCGAGCGCTGGTCGCTGCATTTCTACCGCCTGCCGTATGTGCGCCAGGTGGTGTGGGCGAACGCGCGCGAGGATGCGGGCCTCTTTGCGCTCCTCGTGCTGGAGGCGGGCGGCGCGAAGGGCATCGCCGAAGGCACGCTGAAGGACACCTGGAGCGGCGTGTCGCCGAAATCGCTCGCCGCCGCCTTCGAGGACTTCCTCATCCCGCGCCTGCGCGAAGCGGACCTCACCGACGAGCGCGTAGTGTCGGCGGCCTTCTCCGGCATCCCGGAGAATCGCCTCGCCAAGGGCATGATCGAGAGCGCCTGCTGGACGCTGCGCGCGGCGCTGGCGAGGGAGCCGTTGTGGAAGCTGTGGGACGCCGGCCGCTCGCGCGAAGTGGCGTGGACTGTCACGCGCCAGGCGCCCAAGGCGATGGCAGTAGAGGCGATGGACGTGTGCGCGAAGTACGGCTTTCGCACGCTGAAGGTGAAGGGCGGGCAGGGCGTGGAAACGGACCTGCGCGCGCTCGCCGAGATTCAGTCCGCAGTCGGCGGCGGCGTGCAGCTTACTGTGGACGCGAACAGCGCCTACGATCGCGCCGAGGCGCTCGCCTACATTCAGGCGATCGCGAACGCGGGCGTCACGGTGGCGGAAGACCCATGCACGCTGCAGCCGGATCGTCATTTCGAGGCGTTGCAGACGGCGAGCCCGATCCCGATCCTGGTGGACCGCAGTTGCGCGTCGCAGGAGGACGCGGCGTTGTATCTGGAGCGCGGGGCGCAGGCGCTTTCCACCAAGCCCGGGCGCGTGGGGCTGGCGCAAACGCGCGCCATTTCGGCGCTGGCGCTGGGGAAGGGCGCGAAGACGGCGGTGGGGATCTACGCCGAGAGCGCGCTCGGCACGCTCGTCAACCTGCAGCAGCCCGGGACCCTGGCGGCGGAGCAGACGTTTTTCCTCACCATGAAGGAGCACGTGAGCGCCGTAGTGCCGCAGATCCGCGCCGGGCGAATCGATTTGCCCGCGGAGGTGGATTTGTCGCAATTGGTGGATTGGGACAGGGTCAGGAACTTCGCCGCGACCTAGGGCGAGCGGCACCGGACTACAATAGGTAGGGTCTGCGTATGGCAGATCCACAAGATAGATGGCCAAACAACAAGTCTACGACGCCTCCGCCATCCAGGCCCTCAAGGGCCTGGAGCCCGTGCGGCGCATGCCGGGGATGTACACGCACACCGTGCATCCCCTGCACATCGCGCAGGAGGCGATCGACAACGCGGTGGACGAGGCGCTCGCCGGCCATGGCAACAAGATCAGCGTGCGCGTATTCAAGGACGGCTCGGTCGAGGTCGAGGACGAGGGCCGCGGCATTCCGGTAGACATGCACCCGGTGGAAAAGAAACCCGCGGTCGAGGTCGCGTTCGGCATGCTGCACGCGGGCGGCAAGTTCGCCAAATCGGGCGAGGGCGTCTACCACATCTCCGGCGGCCTGCATGGCGTGGGCGTGGCGGTGTCCAATGCGCTCTCGAAGCGCCTCGAAGTCACCGTGTACCGCGCGGGCGGCAAGCACTCGATCGCGTTCGAGGGCGGCGAACTCAAGAACAAGTTGAAGAGCGAGAAGATCAAGGACAAGCGCAGCGGCACCGTGGTGCGCCTGTGGCCCGACCCGAAGTACTTCGACTCGCCGACCATCCCGCTGGCCGAGCTCGAGCACCTGGTGCGCTCGAAGGCTTACCTCCTGCCCGGGCTCACCACCGTGCTCGAAGTCGAGGGCAAGGAAAAGAAAAGCTGGAAGTACGAGCGCGGCATGGCGCAGTACTTCGAGTTCATGCTCGCCGGACGGGAGCTGGCCGCGCCGCTGTTCACCGGCGAGCGCTATTTCGTCGAGTCGAGCATCCCGGAGATCGAGCCCGGCGAAGGCGCGGCCTGGGCGATCGGCTGGGTGGCCGACGGCGACATCTTCGCCGACAGCCACGTCAACCTGATCCCGACGCGCTCCGGCGGCACGCACGAGGCGGGCTTCCGCGCCGGCGTGTTCGACGCCATCAACGCCTTCATGGATGCGCGCGCGCTCGCGCCCAAGGGCGTGAAGCTGATCGCCGACGACATCTGGGCGCGGGCCTGCTTCACGCTTTCGGCGAGGATCGTGCGCACGCAGTTCCACGGCCAGACGAAGGAGAAGCTCACCACGCGCCACGCGGCGAAGCTGCTCGAGCTGTGCGTGAAGGACGCTTTCGAGCTATGGCTGAACGAGCACCCGGAAGACGGCAAGAAGATCGCCGAGCTCGCCATCGAGCAGGCGCTGGCGCGCCTCGCCAAGGGCAAGAAGGTGGAGCGCAAGAAATCCTCGGGCATCGCCACGCTGCCCGGCAAGCTCGTGGACTGCGCCTCGGGCGACGTGACGCGGAACGAGCTGTTCCTGGTGGAAGGCGATTCCGCCGGCGGCTCGGCGAAGGAAGCGCGCGACAAGGAGTCGCAGGCGATCCTGCCCCTGCGCGGCAAGGTGCTCAACACCATGTCCAAAGACAGCCGCACGGTGCTCGCCAACAAGGAGCTGCAGGCGATCGCCACCGCCATCGGCGTGGACCCGCACGGGCCCGAGGATACGGCGGACCTCACCGGCCTGCGCTACGGCAAGGTGATCCTGATGACCGACGCCGACGTGGACGGCGGGCACATCCAGGCGCTCTTGCTCACCTTCTTCTTCATGCACGCGCCGAAGCTGGTGGAAGCGGGCCACGTGTACGTGGCGCAGCCGCCGCTCTTCAAGGTGGAGATCCCGGCGCAGGGCAAGGGCAAGCCCCAGCGGCGCGCGTACTGCCTGGACGACGACGAGCTGGAAGAGACGCTTGCCGCGCTGAAGAAGGAAAAGGTGAAAGAGGGCTCGTGGGAGATCTCGCGCTTCAAGGGCCTCGGGGAAATGAGCCCCGAGCAGCTCTGGGAAACCACCATGAACCCGGACACCCGGCGCCTCGTGCGCATGCAACTGCAGGCCAAGGACATTGCCAAAGTGCGGCTGACGTTCGAAAAACTGATGGACGCAGGCGAAGCGGAAGAACGCAGGAACTGGATGCGCGAGCACTGGAAGACCGTGGAGGCGGACATTTAAATGGGGACTGTCCCTATTTAGGAGGGCGCCATGGCAAAGAAGCAAAAGGCGTTCTGGGAGCGGGCCTACAAGGGCCACGTGCTGTGGCAGGGCAAGCAGAAGCTCGGCAAGGTGACGCTTGCGGGCGAGGGCTGCTACACCTGGGAGGCGGTCGGCAAGGCCGGCGCAAGCGACGACCTGGACAAGGCGAAGAAGGCCGTCGAGCTCGCCGTGGCGCTGGGTGACAAGCAACTGGATCTTTTCAAGTGACCATGGACACGCATACCCCCGACCTGTTTACCCCAGAGAACGGCGACGACGCGGCGCCGATCGAGCGCCACGCGTCGCAGGCTTACCTCGGCTACGCGGTCTCCACCGTCAAGTCGCGCGCGCTGCCCGAGATCGCGGACGGCCTGAAGCCCGTGCAGCGCAGGATCCTGTACGCCATGGGCGACGCCGCCACGCAGGGTTTCGCCAAGTGCGCGCGCTACGTCGGCGAAGTGCTCGGCAAGTACCACCCGCACGGCGACTCCTCGACCTACGAGGCGCTGGTGCACCTCGCGCAGCCCTTCTCCATGCGATACCCGCTGATCGACGGGCAGGGCAACTTCGGCTCGCGCGACGGCGATTCGGCCGCGGCCTACCGCTACACCGAGGCGAAGCTCGCGCGCATCGCCGAGCTGATGCTGGCGGAGATCGGCGAGGGCACGGTGGATTTCGCCAAGAACTACGACGGCAAGTTCGAGGAGCCGGTGCTGCTGCCGGCGCGCCTGCCGTTCGGCCTGCTGAACGGCTCCTTCGGCATCCCGGTCGGCTTTTCCACCCGCATTCCCTCGCACAACCTGAAGGAAGTCGCCGCCGCGGCCGCCTACGTCATCAAGCACCCGCGCGCCAAGCTCGACGACGTGCTTGAGCTCCTGCCCGGGCCCGACTTCCCCGGCGGCGGCCAGATCATCTCGCCGCCGGAGGAAATCCGGCAGGCCTACGAGGCGGGCAGGGGATCGCTCCTCCTGCGATGCAAGTGGGAGACCGAGCAGCTCGCGCGCGGCCAGTGGCGCATCGTGGTCACCGAGCTGCCGCATGGCGTTTCCGTCCGGCAGGTGTCGGAGGAAATCGAGGCCCTCGCGAATCCCAAGCCCGGCCTGGGGAAGAAGGAAGTCACGCAGGAGCAAAAGCGCCTCAAGCAGTTCATCCTCGACCAGATCGACCAGGGCGGGGTGCGCGACGAGAGCGACCGCAAGTCCAGGCTGCGGCTGGTGATCGAGCCCCGTTCGTCGCGCCAGAGTCCCGAGGAGCTGATGGCCACGCTGATGGTGCGGACCTCCCTCGAATCCCGCTACGCGGTGAACATGACCTGGCTGGGCCTCGATGGCCTGCCGGAGACCAAGGGCATCGTCGGCATCCTGCGCGAGTGGGGCGAGTGGCGCATCGACACCGTGCGCCGGCGCACGAAGCACCGCCTGGACAAGTGCGAGGAGCGCCTGCACATCGTGCTCGGGCGCCTCCTGGCGTACGTGCGCATCGACGAGATCATCAAGCTGATCCGCGCGGCGGACGACCAGGCCGACGCCAAGGCGAAGATGATCGCGAAGTGGAAATTCTCCGAGCGCCAGGCGGAGGACATCGTCAACATCCGCCTCGGCCAGCTCACCAAGCTCGACGGCGTGAAGCTCAACGACGAACGCAAAGTCCTGGAAGCCGAACGCAAGGGCCTGAAGGACGTCCTCGGCGACGAAAAGGAATTGCGCAAACTGGTGGTGACGGAGCTCGCCGAGGACGCGAAGAAGTACGGCGACGCGCGCCGCACCCTCATCAAGACGGCGGAGCGCGCGCAGGTGGAGCGCACCGTGGTGGAGGAACCGATCACGGCGATCCTGTCGCAGAAGGGCTGGATCCGCGCGCGCACCGGCCACGGCCTGGATCTTTCCACGCTCACCTTCAAGGACGGCGACGGCCTGCTGCAGGCGCTCGAATGCAAGACCACCGACCCGGTGATCGTGCTGGCGGCCTCTGGCAAGAGCTTCACCCTGGAGGCCGCGGCGCTGCCCACCGGGCGCGGCGACGGCTCGCCGGTGAACACGCTGGTGAACTCTTCGTCGGACGACATCGTCTGGATGGGCACCGGCAGCCTCGAGCAGCCGCTGCTGATGAACAGCAGCGCGGGCCTGGGCTTCGTGTGCAAGCTGGGCGACCTCGTGTCCAAGACGCGCCAGGGCAAGGATTTCATGAGCGTGGGCGAGGGCGCGCGCGCGCAGGCGCCCGCGCTCCTCGGGGCCGGAAAATTTCTCGCCGCGTTGTCCTCGGATGCGCGCCTCCTCGTCTTCCCGCTCGAGGAGGTGCCCGAGCGCCCCAACGGCGGCGTCGGCGTGCAGCTCATCGCGCTTCCCGACAAGGTGACGCTCGCCGCGGTCGCCGCCTGCGACGGCAAATCGCTCGCGGTGTCGGGCATCAAGCGGAAGAACCGCGCCACCGAAACGCTGGACGCGAAGCAACTCGCCGAGCACATGGGCAGGCGCGCGCAGCGCGGCAAGGTCTGCGATGCCGGCTTCAGGCCGGACCGGCTGGGGGCCTAAGTGCCCGGCGCGTCGCGCACAGGCGACAGCTTGCGGCCCGCGAGCAGGCACTGGCTTCGCCCCAACTGCCTGATACGCAAGGCATGAGCTCCACTGGTACGGCGCTTGCAGCGAGCGGAGCCTGCGCCCCGCTGCCGGGGCGTCAATTCTCCAGTGAGGTTTCCGATGTTGAGGCTCCACACTCTGGTGTCCGTCGTCTGGATCGTCGCCGGGCTCAGCCTGCCGGTTGCCGCGCAGGCGCTGTCCGGTACGGCGACGGGCAACCAGGAGCTCAAGCGCGATCAGGCCGAGTTGCGCGACGGCCGCATGACGCCGCCGAAGCTGCGGCGCCAGGCGAAAAGCAGGCACAGCACCCTGTCCACCACGGTAGTGCGCTAGCCGGGCCGCGGGCCCGGCAGCGCGCGGGCGGGCGCGCCTGACGCCGCTCGTGCCGCCGGTGCTGCGCCCGGCGTTCGCGCCCGCGGCAATCCTGTTGCTCGCCGCGTTCGCCGCGTGGCTCGGCCCGTCGCTGCCCGAGTCGCTCGTGGGCCTGCGCACGCTGGGCCCCTACGCGGTCCTCGTTTTCGGCGTCGCCTTCGCGCTTCGCTTCAATCGCGGCCGCGCGCTCATCCTGCTCGCGTCGCTGCTCGCCGCGTACGGCGGCTACCACTACGCGCAAGGCCTGGGCGGCTTCGCCGAAAAGGCGGTGTACACCGCGCTGGTGGTGCTGGTGCCGCTCAACGCGCTGGTCGCCATGACGCTGCCCGAGCGCGGGGTGGTGTACCACGGCAGCTACCGCTGGCTGGTGCTGCTCGGCGCCGAGGCGCTGCTCATCCTCTGGATCGCCGCGGCGGGCAGGAGCGAGCTCTCGGGGCTCGCCTGGCAGGGGGTGCTCGAGCATTGGCTTTTTCGCTCGCCCCCCACGCCGCTGGCGGGGCGGCTGCTGTTCGGCGCGGCGTTCGTCGCCGCAGTGTGGCGCGCCTGGCCGAAGCACACCCCGCTCGACATCGGGCTGGCGGCGGCGCTGGTAGCGTTCTTCATCGCGGCCGAATGGGCGGCATCGCCTTCGGTGTTCGGCACCTTCCTCAGCGCGGCGGGCGTCATCGTGCTGGTGGCGTTCGTGCAGGAATCGCACCGCCTCGCGTTTCGCGACGAGCTGACCGGGCTGCCCGGCCGGCGTGCGCTCGACGAGCAGTTGCGCGCCCTGGGGCCGCACTACACGATCGGCATGGTGGACGTCGATCACTTCAAGAAATTCAACGACACTCACGGCCACGACATCGGCGACCAAGTGCTCAAGCTGGTCGCCGCGCGCCTCGCCGACGTGGGCGGCGGCGGCATGGCGTTCCGCTACGGCGGCGAGGAGTTCAGCCTGCTGTTTCCCGACAAGTCGCTCAAGCAAGCGCTGCCCTACCTCGAGAGCACGCGCGCGGCGGTGGAACGCTACAAGATGCTGGTGCGCGGCGACGAGCGCCCGCGCGAGGAAGAAGCCGGCATCCGGCGCCGCGGCGACAGCGTGCCGACCAAGCGCCTGTCGGTGACCGTGTCCATGGGTGCCGCCGAGCCCGAGGTGGAGCGCCAGCCGCCCGCGCAGGTACTGAAGGCCGCGGACGAAGCGCTGTATCGCGCCAAGCGCGGCGGGCGCAATCGGGTCAGCACATGAGCTGGGATCCGGCGCAATACCTCAAGTTCGCCGGTGAGCGCCTGCGCCCCGCGCTGGACCTGCTCGCACGCGTACCCACGGAGGCGCCGGCAACCGTGGTCGACCTGGGCTGCGGCGCGGGCAACCTCGCGCCGATGATCTTCGCGCGCTGGCCGGGCACGCAGCTCACCGGCGTGGACGGCTCGCCCGAGATGCTGGCGAAGGCGCGCGCGGAGCATCCGCAAGCGCAGTTCGTGCAGGCCGATATCGGCGCCTGGCGGCCCGCGCGGCCGGTGGACGTGATCTTCAGCAACGCGGCGCTGCACTGGCTTGAGGGGCACGAGCGGCTCGTGCCCGCGCTGCTCGAAGCGCTGGCGCCGGGCGGAGTACTTGCGGTGCAGATGCCGCGCAACTTCAGCGCTCCCTCACATACCGCCATCGTCGACACCCTCGAGCAGGGCCCGTGGCGTGCGCGGCTCGAGCCGTTCCTGCGGCGCGAGCCGGTCGCCGCACCGGGGTTCTACTGGCGGCTGCTCGAACGCCGCGCGGCCGAGCTCCAGGTGTGGGAGACGGAATACCTGCAGGTGCTCTCGGGCGACAATCCGGTCGCCGAGTACACGAAGGGGACGTGGCTGAAGCAGTTCCTCGACCGGCTGGAGGGCGCCGAACGCGCGGCGTTCGAGGCCGACTACCGCGCGCGGGTGCTGGCCTGGTATCCACCGGAGAAGGATGGGCGCACGCTGTTTGCCTTCCGGCGCCTGTTCTGGGTCGCCCGCCGCGCGCGCTAGAAGCGGCCTTTCTCCTTGTCCGTCCGGGCGTTAGGCGTCATACTGCCGGCCTCGCATTGTCGTGGATCGAAGCTATGGCCAAGGAAGAAATGCTGGAGATGGAAGGGGTGGTGCAGGAAGTGCTGCCCAGCACGCAGTTCCGCGTCGAGCTCACCAACGGCGCTCAAGTGCTCGCCTATGCGGGCGGCAAGGTGCGCAAGAACCGCATCCGTATCCTCGCCGGGGACCGGGTGACGATGGAAATGTCCCCCTACGACCTGACGCGGGGACGCATCAGCTTTCGTCACAAGGACGAGAACCCGGTCAACATGCCGCGTCGGCGGCCGATTTTCAGGAAGCGCTAAGCGCTATTCTCGCGCGGCACGCCGGTGTAAGTCTCCCCCGGTAGCCTTGACCATCCTCACGCGCCTGGACCGCGGCGACTGGGACAGCCTGAAGACGCTGGAGCAGCCCGCGTGACGATGGCGATCACCGCCGTGGTGCTCGCCGCGCTGCTCGTCGCGGGGATCTTTTTCTACAACCGGCTGATCGCCGAGCGCAACCAGGCCCGCCAGGGCTACGCCGACATCGACGTGCAGTTGAAGCGCCGCGCCGACCTCGTGCCGCAGCTGGTCGAGGCGGTGAAGGGCTACGCGGGCTACGAGAAGGCCCTCCTCACCACGGTCACCGAGCTGCGCGCGAGCGCGCTCGCCTCGCAGGGCGGCGCTGCCCGCTTTGCGCTGGAAAGGCAGCTCGGTGAGCGGCTGCACCAGCTCGTGTTGCTGCAGGAGGCCTACCCGCAGTTGAAGGCCGACGCCAATTTCCGCGACCTCTCGGCCAAGCTGGTGGAGGTGGAGGATCACCTGCAGTACGCGCGGCGCTTCTACAACGGCGCGGTGAAGCAGTACGTGACGCGCCTGGAGAGCTTTCCCGACCTCCTCGTCGCGCGCCTGTTCCGCTTCGAGCCGCTGCCGTTCTTCGAGACCGACGACCGCGAGGCGGTGAAGGTCGCGCTGTGAGGCGCCTGCTCCTCGCGCTGCTCTTCGCTAGCGCGCCCGCCGCGGCGCAGGAGCGCGTGCTCGAATACCACAGCGACATCCGCATCGGCGCCGGCGGGGACCTCCACGTCACCGAGCGCATCGTGGTGCAGGCCGAGGGGCAGCGCATCCAGCGCGGCATCTTCCGCGACTTTCCCACCGACTACCGCGACCGTGTCGGCGCGCGGGTCAGGGTGCCGTTCGAAGTCCTTGCCGTGAGCCGCAACGGCGCCACCGAGCCCTGGACGCTGCAGAAGCTGTCCAACGGCGCGCGCGTGCGCATCGGCAGCGCGAATCGGATGCTGCCGCGCGGCAGGCACGAGTACGAGATCGCCTACCGCACCGCGCGCCAGCTCGGCTTCTTCGGCAAGCACGACGAGCTGTACTGGAACGTGAACGGCAACGGCTGGGTGTTCTCCATGGACCGCATCTCGGCGCAGGTGAAGCTGCCCGAGGCGGTGCCCGCGGACCGCATCCGCGTCGAGGCCTACACGGGTGCGCAGGGCGCGCGCGGGCGCGACTACGAGGCGACGGCGCTCGAGGGCGGCGCCGCCTTCAGCACCACGCGCGCGCTGCGCGCGAACGAGGGGCTCACCATCGTGGTGGAGTTTCCCAAGGGCATCGTGCGCGAGCCTACGTTCCTGCAGCGCCTGCGCTGGTGGTTCGGCGACAACACGCCGGTGCTGGCGGGGGTCGGCGGGTTCCTCCTGCTGCTCGCGTTCCTGTGGTGGCGCTGGCACCTGGTCGGGCGCGACCCGCGCGCCGGGCCCGCGTTCCCGCGCTACGAGGCGCCCAAGGGCATGGGACCTGCGGAGGTGCGCCTCATCGACCGCATGCAGTACGACGCGAAGTGCTTCGCCGCGGGCCTGCTGGGCCTGGGCGCGCGCGGGTTCCTGCGCATCCGCGAAAGCGGCGGCAGCTACGAGCTGGAGCGCACCGGCCAGGACGTGGACTGGCTGCCGGGGGAGAAGACGCTCGCCGGGCTGATGCGCGGGCCGGGCAAGCCCACGCTCATCGGCAAGTCGCACAACCCGGCGGTGCAGATCACGCTCGAGACGCACAAGCGCGAGCTCGCCGCGCGCTACGAGGAAAAATCCTTCTCCCGCAACCGCGGCTCGCACGGCGTGGGCGTCGGCATCGCCATCGCCACCATCGTGGTGATGATGATGCAGGAGGCCCCCGTGTCCGCGATCTTCGCCATCGGGATCCTCATGTTCATCCTGCTCGTGGTCTTCGCGCGGCTGCTGCCCGCCTACAGCGTCGAGGGCAGGAAGCTCCAGGACCACATCCAGGGCCTGCGCCAGTACCTCGGCGTGGCCGAGAAGGACGACCTCGCGCGCATGAAGGCGCCGCCGCAGACGGCGGAAGAGTTCGCGAAGTTCCTGCCCTACGCGGTGGCGCTAGGCGTGGAGGAAACCTGGGCCGACCGCTTCACCGCCACGCTCGGCCTCGCCGCGGTGACCGCGGCGGTCGCCGGCTACTACAGCTCCACCTCAGGCGCCGGCATGTTCGGCGGCGGCGGCATCGGCGCTTCGGTCGGCGGCATCGCGGACACGGTGAGCTCGGCCGCGACCCCGCCGGGCTCGAGTTCGGGCGGTTCCTCCGGCGGTGGCGGGGGCGGCGGCTCGGGCGGCGGCGGCGGAGGTGGCGGCGGGGGCGGCTGGTGAGGATCGAGATCCCCGAGCACGAAGTCGATCTGACCTCCGTGCGCGCGCAGGGCGCGGGCGGGCAGAACGTGAACAAGGTGTCCAACGCCGTGCATCTGAGGTTCGACGTGCGCGCGTCCTCGCTGCCCGAGGAGGTGAAGCACCGGCTGCTGCAGCATGGCGACAACCGCATCACGCGCACCGGGGTGGTGGTGATCAAGGCGCAGCAGCACAGGAGCCTCGAGATGAACCGCGCCGAGGCGCTGGCGCGGCTGCAGGCGCTGGTGGAGGCGGCGGCCTTCGTGCCGAAGAAGCGCCGCCCGACGCGGCCCACCCGCGGCTCGAAGGAGCGGCGCATCGAGTCGAAACAGCGGCGCGGGCGGATCAAGGCGCAGCGGGGCCGGGTGCGCGACCTGTAGGGTGGGCCAACGGCCCACCGTACGCCAGCGGCCCACCTTACGGTGGGCCGCTGGCCCACCCTGCGTTAAGATTCCGGAATGGACCGAGCCGCCGAACGCCGCAAGGCAATTGCAGAGGCCGTCGCGGACATCCGCGACATCGAGAAACGCGAGGGCGTGAACCGCGCCGGGCTGGAGAAGATCAAGGCGCGCCTCCTTCAACTCGCCGCGCGCACCGAGCTGTTCGACCCGAAGGACTATCCGCCGCCCGAGGCGGGGCACAAGCTGCGCTCCTGCCTGTATCGCCTCTCCGAGGACGCGGACCACCGTTTCGCGCTCTACGCCAACGCGTCGCTGGGCGGCTACGGCACGCCGGCGCACAACCACACCACCTGGGCGGTGATCGTCGGCGTCACGGGCGAGGAGCTGAACAAGTTCTACGACCGCGCCGAGGTGGGCGTGCGCGAGAAGGGCCGCGACGTGGTGCGCCAGGGCACGGGCGTGGCGTTCCTCCCGGAGGACCTGCACTCGATCCACATCGAGGCGCCGCTGCTGAACTTCCACATGTACGGCCTCGGGCTCGAGCAGCTGCATAGGCGCGAATTCTGGAAGGAGAAAGAGGGCCGCTGGGACGTGTTCCCGGCGCACTCCGACATCCGCGACGCCAGGGCATGACGCCCGCGGCGCTGCGCGAGCGCCTGCTCGGCACGGCCGAGTTCGCGCTGCTCGACGTGCGCGAGCAGGGCGTGCACTACAAGGGACATCCGTTCTTCGCCTGCTCCCTGCCGCTGTCGAAGCTCGAGCTGATGGCCGGGGATCTCGTGCCAAGGAAGTCGGCGCCGCTGGTGTTGCTCGACGGCGGCGGCGAGGGCCTGGCGGAGCGCGCCGGCGCGAAGTTCGCCGAACTGGGCTATACCGACATCGATATCCTGGAGGGCGGTTGCGCCGCGTGGCAGGCCACGGGCGGGGAGCTGTTCAGCGGCGTCAACGTGCCCTCCAAGGCCTTCGGCGAGTTCGTCGAGCACCACTACGGCACGCCGCGCATCCCGCCGCAGGAGCTCAAAGCACTCAAGGACTCGGGCAGGAAGCTCGTGATCCTCGATTCGCGGCCGTGGGAGGAATACCACCGCATGAACATCCCCGGCGGCATCGACGCGCCGGGGGCGGAGCTCGTTTACCGCACGCCCGACCTCGCGCCGGACGTTGATACGCTGGTGGTGGTGAACTGTGCCGGGCGCACGAGGAGCATCATCGGCTGCCAGTCGCTTCGGAACGCCGGCTGGAAGGACGTGGTGGCGCTGAAGGACGGCACCATGGGCTGGGAGCTCGCCGGTTTCGAGTGCGAGCGGGGCTCGGAACGCGTCGCGCCCGTTCCGTCCGAGCAGGGAAGGAGCAAAGCGCGCGCGGCCGCGGATGCGGTGGCCGCGCGCTTCCAGGTCAAGTTCGCGCGCGTGCCGCAAGTGCGCGAGTGGCTGGCGGACGAAGCGCGCACCACCTACCTGCTCGATGTGCGCACGCGCGACGAATTCGAGGCCGGTCATCTCGCGGGCTCGCACCATGCGCCCGGCGGGCAGATGGTGCAGGCGATGGATGAATTCGTGGCGGTGCGCAACTCGCGCGTGGTGCTGGTCGACCCCGAGGGCGTGCGCTCCGTGATGACCGCCTCCTGGCTCAACCAGATGGGCTGGGACGAGGTGTATGTGCTGGAAGCGGACAGCGGCGACTGGGAGATCGCGAGCGGGCCGCGCGCAGTGCAGATCCCGGGCTTCAAGCGCTGGCGCAGCATCCGCGCGCGGCAGTTCGCGGCGGACGAGGCCACGGTGATCGATCTTTCCACCAGCCTGCGCTATCGCGGCTGGCACATGCCGGGCGCGTGGTGGGCGGTGCGCTCGCGCCTGTTCGAAGCGCGTGCGAAGATCGGCGACGCGGGCGAAGTGGTGCTGACTTCCGAGGACGGCGTGCTCGCGCACCTCGCCGCGCCCGAGGCGGCCGAGCTCTGGCCCAACGTGAAAGTGCTCGAAGGCGGCAACAAGGCCTGGCGCGCTGCGAAGCTCGCCACCGAGTCGGGCATGGCGAAGCCCACCACGACCCTGGACGATGTCTGGTACAAGCCCTACGACCACGAGCACGAGTCCGACTACGAAAAGCACGCCCGCGCCTATCTCGCCTGGGAAGTGGCGCTGGTCGAGCAGATCAGGCGCGACCCGGCGATCCGCTTTCGCACCTACGCGTGAGCCGCAGGATCCTCGAGCAGGAACGCATCCATCCGGAGATCCGAGACCGCATCGCCGATTACCGCGGCGAGATCGTGCGTGAGGTCGAGGCGGCAATCGCCGCCCACCCGATCGTGGTGGTGGGCATGCGCCACAATCCTTTTCCGCGGAAGGCGAGGAAGCTCCTCGACGCCGCGGGCCATCGCTACCGGTATCTCGAGTACGGCAGCTACCTGCGCGACTGGCGGCTGCGCCTCGCCCTCAAGATGTGGGCGGGCTGGCCCACCTTCCCGATGGTGTTCGTGAAAGGCGTGCTGGTGGGTGGGGCGAGCGACCTGGAGAAGCTGATTGAAAGCGGCGAGCTGAAGGAAATGCTCACCGCGCCGGGGTCATAGCAGTCCGAGTTCGGCGAAGCGCAGGTACAGCTCGCGGCACGCCCAGGCATCGGTGGCCGCATAAGTGACTTGCTGCGGCGTGAGGCGCCGCACCGCCCAGTTGGTGGTCTTGGTGCCCTTGGGAATGCGCGTGCCGAGAAAGATTCCGGTGAGGTTGCGCAGGCCGGTCTGCTTCAATCCGTGGCGCCGCGCCACATGGCCGAGGTCGAGCGCCGCGGCCGCCTCGAAAGGAAACAGCTGCCGCAACTGGCGCAGGTCGTCGGCCAGCGCCACGCCCGCGTTGACGATGCGCGGCTCGCCCAGCAGCTGCCCGAGCAGTCCCGAGCAATCCAGCCGCTGCAGCGGAAACAGGTACACCGCGCGCGCGGTGGCCACTTGCGCCAGGGCCGGCAAGTGGCTTTCGCCCTTCCTGAAAGCGGGGCGCGTCTCGGTGTCGAAGCCGACCGCGGACTCGCGCAGGATGTCCTCGGCCGCGCGCGCCAGCATGTCCGCCGACTCGACGAGGTGAACCTTGCCCTCGTAGCGCCGGATGGGCAGCGTGTTCATCTCCTCGCGGGAGATCTGGCGCAGGTATTGCGGGGGCAAGGGCATGCGGGTGGGGAGTGTAAGCGGTAAGCTCTTGCGTCGGGCCATGAGGAAGAAGCGTGCAGGACGCCACCGCCACCATGTGTACGTGGTCGAGCTCGACCCGGCAGTGCTCAACCTGGCGCGCTTTCGAAAGGCCAATCCGGAGCGCGACATGCTCAAGCCCTGCGTCTACGTGGGCATGACCGGGCTCACGCCGGAGGTGCGCTTCGCCAAGCACAAGGCTGGCGTGCGCGCCAACGCCTACGTGCAGCGCTTCGGCCTGCGGCTGCTGCCGAAGCTCTATGCCTATGCCAACCCCATGCCCTACGAGGCGGCGAGGGATATGGAGGTCGAGCTGGCGATCTCGCTGCGCGAAGAGGGCTACGCCGTATGGCAGGCGTAACCCGGCTGGTGCTCGACACCAACGTCTGGCTGGACTGGCTGGTATTCGATGAGCCGACGATTGCGCCGCTGCGCGCGGCGTACGACGCGCGGCGCATCGAGATCGTCATGGATGTCACGTGCGAGGCGGAACTGGTGCGCGTGCTGGCCTACGACCTTGGGAGGCACAGTATTGACGCAGAGGCGCAGGCGGTCTGCATCGCGCGCTGCCGCGGCATCGTGAAGGGCGTGCAAGCGGGATTGGCGCAAGGGCTGCCCCAATGCCGGGATCCGGACGACCAGAAGTTCCTGGCGCTCGCCTATGCCGCGCGGGCGGATTTCCTGGTCACCAAGGACCAGGCGCTACTCGAGCTCGCGCGCCGGGTGGCGCAGTTCCGCATCGTGGCGCCCGCGGACTGCGCCAACCTCTGGCAGATCAGTAGCGCGCCTTGAGCGGGATCACGTGGCGCACGCCGCCGCGCGGGTTCGGCGTGTCGCCCTTGAAGCGCGGAATGACATGGATGTGCGCGTGCCACACCGACTGGCCCGCCGCTTCGCCGCAATTGGCGCCGACGTTGAAGCCGTCGGGCGAAAAGCGCGCCGCGAGGATCGGCTGGATCTCGCGCACCAGGCGAAAGCAGCCGTCGTACTCGGCCGGCTCCAGGTCCCAGATGGTCGTCGCGTGGCGCAGCGGCAGCACCAGCGCGTGGCCGGGCGATACGGGATAGGTGTCGTACACCGCGATCGCCACGTCGTTGCGCGCGATGACCTCGCGCTGCGGCCGGCAGAACAGGCACTCGGCCATCTAGCCCACCACCGTCACCACCACGCTGCGCGTGTGCGGCGCGTGCCGGTGCTCCCAGAGGTAGATCCCCTGCCAGGTGCCGAGCAGCAGCCGGCCCTCGGCCACGGGAATCTGCAGCGAGTTCGTGGTCAGTACCGAGCGCGCGTGCGCCGCCATGTCGTCCGGCCCTTCATCGTCGTGTACGTAAGCGGGGTCGCCGTCGGGCGCGAGGCGGGAAAGGATCGTCTCCAGGTCCTGTCGCACGGCGGGCGCGGCATTTTCGCACAGCATGAGCGAGGCGCTGGTGTGCTGCAGGAAGACGTTGCACAGGCCCTGGCGCACGCCGGCCTCGCGCACGGCGCGCTCGACGTCTGCCGTGATCTCGGTGGTGCCGCGGCCGCGCGTGCGGAAGGTAAGCGTCTGCTGGGCGGCCAAGGCGCTAGGCTGCTTTGACCAGACGCTGCTCGGCGCTCTCCACCACCATGGGCGTGCTCCACTCCTGGCGCAGCGGCGGCGCGTTCCAGCGCTTGGTGACCAGCGCGATCCATTCCGGGGTGTAGAGCTTTTCGGCATCGGCCTTCGACTTCCACAGGTAGATGCCGACCAGCGTCTGGCCGTCCTCGGCGATGCCGTAATACTTCCGGATCAACCCGGGAATGCCCTGGTAGGTGTGGGCCGTGGCGTTGATGGTATTGACCAGGTCCTGTTTCGAGGTGCCTGCTGGGACCTTGAATGTCCACAAAACCGTGTGCATGATTGCCTCCTCGTGAAAGACGCATTGTCCTCCTACCGCGAGCAGGCGCTCAAGCTCTACGCCTGGGTGTGCACGCGCTGCGCGCGCGAGTTCTCGGGCGCCCGGGTGCGCGAGCTCACAGTGCATCACAAGGACGGCAATCACGACTACAACCCGCCCGACGGCTCGAACTGGGAGCTGTTGTGCCTCTACTGCCACGAGAACGAGCATGCGCGCATGGAGGACGCGCGCGCGGGCGGGGGCGGGGAGCAGGCGGCGGCGCCGGCGACCCACAAGCCGCTCGCCGGACTGGCGGGCCTGCTGAAGGGCCGCAAGTAGGCGGCCGCGTTTCGACAGGACAATCGGCGCAGAACGGCGCCGGTTTGTGGGCGAAAATGCGGCGCCATGGCCGACCCCGTTTCCCGCTGGCTGGAGAAGTTCGCCAAGGCGCTCGCCAAGCCGGACCTGGGCGCCACGGCGGACCTGTTCGGCGACGAGTGCTACTGGCGCGACCTCGTCGCCTTCACCTGGACGATCAAGACTTTCGAAGGGCGCGACGGCATCAAGGCGATGCTCGCGGCGACGCTCGCCGGCGCCAAGCCGGGCACGTTCACGCCGCTGGGCCAGCCGGTGACCGAGAACGGCGTCACCGAAGCGTGGTTTGCGTTCGAGACTGCGGCAGGCCGCGGCACGGGCCACCTGCGGCTACGCGACGGCCGCTGCTGGACGATGCTCACCACGCTCCAGGAGCTGAAGGGCTTCGAGGAGAAGGCCGGGCGTGCGCGCGAACGCGGTCTGGCGCACGGCGTGGTCCCGGGCCGGCTGACGTGGTTCGAGCAACGGCAAGAGGATTCGGCGGAGCTCGGCTACGAGCGCCAGCCGTATGTGCTGATCGTGGGCGGCGGCCAGGGCGGGCTGGCGCTCGCCGCGCGCCTGAAGCGCCTCGGCGTCCCGGCGCTCGTGCTGGAGAAGAACGAGCGCGCCGGGGACTCCTGGCGCAAGCGCTACCGCTCGCTCGTGCTGCACGACCCGGTGTGGTACGACCACATGCCGTACCTGCAATTCCCCGACCACTGGCCGGTGTTCACGCCCAAGGACAAGATGGGCGACTGGCTGGAGATGTACGCGCGAGTGATGGAGCTCGACCTATGGACCTCCGCCAAGTGCCTGAAGGCCGCGTACGACGAGTCGGCCGAGGAATGGGCGGTGCAGGTGAACCGGGGCGGGCAGCTGGTGGAGCTGCGTCCGAAGCAACTGGTCCTCGCCACCGGCATGTCGGGCTTTGCGAGCATCCCGGAGATTCCCGGGGCGGACCTGTTTGCCGGGCGCATCGTGCACTCGAGCCAGTTCGACGGCGGCGAGGCCTGGCGCGGCAAGCATTGCGTGGTGCTCGGCGCCAACAACTCGGCGCACGACATCGCCGCCGACCTGTGGGAGCAGGGCGCTGAGGAGGTCACCATGGTCCAGCGCTCGCCCACGGTGGTGGTCACCTCGGATGCGCTGATGGAGCACGCCTGGGGACGGTTGTACTCGGAGAGCGCGCTGGAGGCCGGCATCGCGACCGAGATCGCCGACCTGACCGTGGCCTCCGTCCCGTTCAGGTTGCTCCCCGCATTCCAGAAGCCGGTCTACGAGGCGATCCGCAAGCGCGACGCGGCGCTCTACGAGGGACTCGAGAAAGCGGGCTTCCAGTTCCACTTCGGCGAGGACGGCTCGGGCATCCACGCGACCTACCTGCGCCGTGGCGCGGGCTACTACATCGACGTCGGCGCCTCGCAGCTGGTGGTCGACGGGCGCATCAAGCTGAAGAGCCCGGCCGAGATCGAGCGCATCGCCGAGCAGACGGTGCTGCTCTCGGACGGCGCGGTGCTGCCCGCCGACCTCATCGTTTACGCCACCGGCTACGGCTCGATGAACGAATGGGCGGCGCAGCTCATTTCTCCCGAGGTCGCGGCGCGCGTGGGCAAGTGCTGGGGGCTGGGCTCGGAGACGAAGTACGATCCCGGGCCCTGGGTGGGGGAGTTGCGCAACATGTGGAAGCCGACGCAGCAGCCGGGACTGTGGTTCATGGGCGGCAACCTGATGCAGGCGCGGCACTATTCGCTGTACCTCGCGCTGCAGCTGAAGGCGCGCTACGAGGGCCTGGCCACGCCGGTGTATTTCGTCGACCCCGTGCACCTCGCATGAAACTTCCCGAGAACTCGTTGTTTTCGATGCTGCTGCGCGCGCGCTGGTGGGTGAGCGCGCTCACCGGCCTGGGCGTGTTCCTCGTGGTGCGGCTGCTGCTCGATTCCGGATTCGCCTTCTTCGCCGCACTGCCCTTTCTCATCATCGCCAACGTGGTGATGTGGCGCGAGTTGCGCGCGCCGCGCGGCGCGCGTATCGACGCGGCGCTGGAAAAGCTGCGCGCCATGAGTTGGGAGCAATTCGCGGGCCGGCTGGAGGCAGCTTATCGGCGCGAGGGATTCGAAGTGAAGCGCGTGGAAGGCGCGGCGGATTTCGAGATGCGCAAGGCCGGGGACCTGACCCTGGTGGCCGCCAAGCGCTGGAAGGCCTCCGTCTCCGGCGTGGAGCCGCTGAAAGAGCTCGCCGCCGCCGGCGAGAAGCGCGGCGCCTCGGCGTGCGTCTACGTCTGCGCCACGGAGTTGAGTGAAAGGGCGAAGGACTTCGCGATGGACAAGCAGATCAAGCGCCTCGAGGGCACGGGGCTGGTGCGGCTGCTGCAGCCCTAGGCGGCAACGTCGTAGAGCGTGGCGAGCTCGGCTTGTTGGATGTCGAGGTGCACCGGGTCGGCGGCGAGTTTTTCCTTCGGCGCCGCTTTCCCCATGCGGGCGGCCCGCGCTGCGTCGGGCGTCGGGGTGTAGCAGGAGCAGGCCGCGGCCTCGAGGCCGCGCTGGTCCAGGATGTGGATGGAGCCGCGGTGGTATTCGATCAGATTCCGGCGCTGCAGCGCGCTGGCGGACTCGGTGATGCCTACCCGGCGCACGCCCAGCATGGTGGCGAGAAAATCCTGCGTCATGCGGAATTGCGGCGAGCCCATGCGGTCGCGCGTCATCAGCAGCCAGCGCGCCAGGCGCGACTCCACGTTGTGGAAGCGGTTGCAGCCGGCGGTCTGCGAGATCTGCCCCATCAGCGTGTGGATGTAGCGGTTGACCGCGCGGCGCAGGGGCGGGCTGTGCTCGAATTCGCGGGTGAAGCGCGCGGCCCCCATGCGCAGTGCCGGCCCGCCGCCTTGCACCAGCGCGCGCATCGGCGATTCCTTGAAGCCCAGCGCGAGCGCCACGCCGACCATGCCTTCGCGCCCGACCATGCCGACCTCGAGCGCGAGGTGGCCCTCCACCAACGTGAGCAGCGACACCAGGCAGTTGACTGGAAAGTACACGTCGCGCATCACCTTGCCCGACTCGTAGAGTATGTCGCCGAATCCCAGATCGACCGGCGTGAGGGCGGGCTGCAGCTTTTCGTAGCAAGCGCGCGGCAGCGCAGCGAGCAGGGTGTTGCTGGGCTTCTCCATCGAACTCATCCTGCGCGATGGTGCCTGCCGAGTATGTACGCCCGCCCACACACTGCGCCGCGAACGTGAGCCAAGTGGCTCAGTTGACGGAGGCGGATGCGCGCACCGACAGCAGTCGGTCGTACTCCTTTTTCACCACTGCGTAGCACTCGCACACGCGCGCCTCCAGCCCCGCCCGGTCGAGAACGGTGATGTGACCGCGGCGGTAATTGATCAGTCCCGCGGCCTGCAGCCTTCCCGCGGCCTCGGTGACGCCCTCGCGGCGCACGCCGAGCATGTTGGCGATCAGTTCCTGCGTCATCACCAGTTCGTTGGCGGGCAGGCGGTCCAGGCTGAGGAGCAGCCAGCGGCACAGTTGCTGGTCCACCGAATGGTGGCGGTTGCATACCGCGGTCTGCGCCATCTGCGTGATCAGCGCCTGCGTATAGCGCAGCAGGAGGTGCTGCAGGTCGCCATCGAGATCGAACGCCGTCTTCATCACCGAGGCCTTCAACCGGTAGCCCGCGCCGGCGCTCTGCACCACCGCGCGGCTGGGCGTGGTCTCGCCCCCCATGAAAAGGGAAATACCCACCAGCCCCTCGTTGCCGGTGATGGCGATCTCCGCCGAGGAGCCGTTCTCCAGCACGTAGAGCAGGGACACGATGGCGGAGGTCGGGAAGTAGACGTAGCCCTGCTTGCCGCCGGACTCGTATACCGCCATGCCGAGGGGCAGAGGCGTGGGCTCGAGAAAGGGCTCGAGCTTGTCGTAGGTCGCCGGCGGCAGGATCGCCAGCAACCGGTTGTCCTTCGGCGAGCGCGGGGTGGTGGCTATAGCCTTGGATGTGCGCATCGCAGGCCATTGTACGCCGCCAAGGGGGCGAGTTTGTACGTTATCGAACATACAAACGTGGCCGGCAATGTGCGCCAAAGGACGGAAGGCTGCGTCGGGGCGCACCGACAATGGCTCGTGCGCTCGGCATCCGCCGAGACACGGCGATAAGGCGTGCCCCCATGCAAACGCAAACCACGCCTCCGGTGAGCGGGCGCGCCCCGGCGGTGCTCGCGCTCCTCGCGCTCCTCGCGATCGTCGCGATCGTCGCCGCGCTGTATCTCGCGCGTGCCTTCATCATCCCGCTGCTGATCGGGATCCTGGCGAGCTACGCGTTGTCCCCGGCGGTGGACTGGCTGTGCCGCTGGCGCGTGCCTCGGGTCGTGGCCGCGGCGCTGGTGCTCGCCGCCCTGGTGGGCGGCTTTTCCTGGATGGCGATCTCGCTGGGGGATGAAGCCGCGGCCATGGTGCGCACGCTCCCCGAGGCCGCGCGCAAGCTGCGGCAGGGACTGAGCGAAGGGCGCGCGTCGGGGCCGACGGCGCTGCACAACGTGCGGCAGGCGGCCAAGGAGCTGGAACAGGCCGCCGCCGATATCGCGGCGCCGGTTAAACCGGCGCGGGCCGCGCCCAAGCCAAGCGCCCCGGCGCCCGTGCCCTGGCTCGACGACTTCGTGCTCGCGCAGACCAGCCTGCTGGTGGTGGTCCTGGCGCAGGCGCCGATCGTCGTGCTGCTCGCGTACTTCCTGCTCGCCGCGGGAGAGCACTTCCGGCGCAAGCTGCTGCAACTGGTCGGGCCTTCGCTGGCGGCGAAAAAGGACGCCGTGCGCGTGCTCGAGGAGATCGACGAGCAGATCCGGCGCTTCCTGTTCTCGACCATCATTTCGAACGTCCTGCTGGCGATCGCCACCTGGCTCGCGTTCGCGGCGCTCGGCGTCGAGAGCGCGCCGGTCTGGGGCGTGGCTGCCGGGGTGCTGCACTTCGTTCCCTACCTCGGCCCGCTCGCGGTGGCGCTCGCGAGCGGCCTGGCCGCCTACCTGCAGTTCGATTCGCTGCTCTCCGGGCTCGCGGTGGCCGGCGCGTCGCTCGCGGTGGCGACCGTGGTGGGGCTGCTGTTCACCACCTGGCTGCAAGGTCGGTTCGCGCGCGTGAACGCCGCGGTGCTGTTCATCGCGCTGCTGTTCTTCGGCTGGCTGTGGGGCATCTGGGGGCTGCTGCTCGGTGCGCCGCTGGTCGCCATCGCCAAGGTCGTGTGCGACCGGGTGGAGGCGCTGCATCCGGCCGCGGTGCTGCTCGGCCGCTAGGCGGGGGTTGTCTCAGCCGAGGTGGAAGATGCCGATGATGCCGACCACGATGAGGTAGGTCGCGACGATGTAGTTCAGCAGGCGCGGCACGACCAGAATCAGAATTCCGGCCAGCAGCGATATCAGGGGCGCCAGGCTCAGGGTGATGTTCATGCGACTTCCTTTGTAGGGGTGCGAAGGGCGACCGGCCCGATCGTCGATGCTCGCCGATGGATGGGCCCACGTATGTTCGCCATCGCACCGCGGGGGGGCCGGCGCCCGTATGTCGGCCAGCGCACAGAACAGCGCCGGGGCCAGCGCCATCATTAACATCTCGCGTCAATGGAATGCAGCCATGCTGTTCACCATCGCCGTCGTGCTGGTCGTTCTGTGGTTCCTGGGGCTGGTCACAGCCAATACGCTGGGCGGCCTGATCCACGTGCTGCTGCTGATCGCGGTCATCATTCTTCTGGTGCGGGTGATCTCCGGTCGCAAGGCGCTGTGAACGGCGTATTCAAGGCAGCCGCGCTCGCCCTGCTCGCCGGAGGCGTGGTGCTGGTCGTTTTCGGCGTGGACGCGATGAATTCGCCCGGCTCCGACATTTCCCGGTTTTTCACCGGCGCGCCGACGGACCGGGCCACCTGGATGCTGGTCGGGGGTATCGCGATGATCGCCGCGGGCCTCGCCGCGCTGCTGCCGGCCTTGCGCAAACGCTGAACGCACCGCTGAACGAAGACCCGACGGGCCCGCGCGGGCGGGCCTAAGCCGTGGAAGTGCCTTGCCGGTGGCGCACGTCGGCCAGCAGCCGGGCGAACTCCTTGCGGACCACCTCGTAGCACTCGCAGGCGCGCGTTTCCAGGCCGGCGCGCTGCAGCACCGTGATGTGGCCGCGGCGGTAGCGGATGACGCCGGCCTCCTGCAGCCTGCCGGCGGCATCCGTGACGCCTTCGCGGCGCACGCCGAGCATGCTGGCGACCAGTTCCTGGGTCATGACAATCTGGCCCGACGGGATGCGATCGAGGGTCACCAGCAGCCAGCGGCACAACTGCTGCTCCACGGTATGGTGCCGGTTGCACACGGCGGTTTGCGTCATCTGCGTCATCAGCGCCTGCGTGTAGCGCAGCAGCAGTTGATGCAGGGCGCCGGGGCGCTCGAACTCCTGCTTCAGCACGCGGCGCTCCAGGCGGTACGCGACACCCGCGGTCTGCACCACGGCCGAGCTGGGCGTGGTATTCCCGCCCATGAAGAGCGAAATTCCCACCATGCCTTCGTTGCCCACGCCCGCCACCGCGGCCGATGCGCCGGTCGCCATCACATAGTGCAACGAGATGATGCACGTGACCGGGAAATAGGCATGCTGCAGTTGCTCGCCGGGCTCGTACAGCATGTCGCCGACCCGCATCGGAATGCGTTCCAGATGCCCGGCCAGGCGCTCGAAATCCGCCGCGGGCAGTGCCGCGAGCAGCAGGTTCTGGCTCGATTCGTTGTCTTGCGGCATGGCAGTGCTACTGCTTCGCGAAGATCTCGATGCCGATGCCGCGGTAGCCGATGAAGCGGCAAGATTGGTTGAACATCGGCTCTCCGCTCACCTGGAATTTTTGCTGCGTGCCATTGGCATTGACGCGGCTGTAGATGAAATCGAGGAACGGCTGCCGAGATTCGATGATGGCCTGCAGCGCCGCGCGCTCCGCGTCGTTCCAGCCGTCCTGGTGGACGGCGCCGACATCGTCCGCCAGCGCCTCGACCCGCAGTCCGAGCATCTCCAGGACCGGGCCGGAGACCTTGGTGAACTTGCCGTTCTCGTCCTGCTCCCAGTACCAGTCCGAGGCAAGCTCCGTCAGGGCGCGGTAGCGTGCCTCGCTTTCGCGCAGTTGGGCGGTGCGCTCCTCGACCGTGCGCTCCAGCGCCTGATTGGCGTCGGCAAGCTTGCCGTAGAGCAGCCGCACCTCCACCGTGTTGCGGATGCGCGTCCTCACCTCGGCCAGGTCGAACGGCTTGCTGATGAAATCGCGGGCGCCCGCGTTCAGCGCGCGCAGCTTGTGGCCGGGCTGCGCGGTGATGACGATCACCGGCAGGTAGCTGTCCGACGGGTTCGACTTGAGGCCTTCCATGACCTGGAACCCGTCCATGCCGGGCATCTGCAGGTCAAGCAGGATCAGGTCGTAGTGGTTCTTGCGGTGCAGCGCGAAGACCTCGCGCGGGTCCATGGTGGAGCTCACGCGGGCGTAGCCGGAAGCGCGCAGCATCTGCTCGAGCAGGGTGACATTCGCCTCCTGGTCGTCCACGATCAGGAGGCTGGCGTTGAGGATTTCCGAGTCTGGGAGCGTCATGCGGGCACCTTGTGCGAGGATTTCAACGCGTTGTCGAGCGCGTTCATGAACAGGTTGACCTTGATCGGCTTGGTGAGATAGTCGAAGAATCCGGCCGCCAGGCACTCCTGGATGTAGTGTGGCACCGCATTCGCGCTGAGCGCGATGACGGGGATGTGCGCCGTCTGCGGGTCCGCGCGCAGGATCTGCTGCGCTTCGTTGCCGCTGATGCCGGGCAGGTTGATGTCCATCAGGATCACGTCGGGCAGGTAGGCGCGCGCGAACTCCACGCCCAGGCTGCCGTCGGCCGCGCTCAGCAGGCGCAGGTCGGGGCGGCGCGCGATGAGCTGCTCGACCAGCTCCAGGTTGGCCGGGTTGTCTTCCAAATAGAGCACGGTGCGCTGCGGCACGCCCTCAGGTAGCTCGGCCCGCGGCGGCGCGGCGGCGAGCCTGTCGTCCGCGAAAATGAGCGGGGGCGCGAGCGCCGAGCCCAATTCCACCCAGAACACGCTGCCCACGCCGACCGCGCTGTCCACGCCGATGGTGCCGCCCATCAATTCCACCAGGCGCTTGGTGACCACCAGGCCGATGCCGGTGCCTTCTTCTTCCCCGGCCTGCTTGCCAAGGCGATTGAACGGCTGGAACAGCTGCGCCACCTGGTCCGGGCCAATTCCCGCGCCGGTATCGCGCACGCTGATGCGAATCGAACCCCCGGCGGCCGGAGCGCATGTCACGTTCACCGAGCCTCCGGGCCGGTTGTACTTGACCGCGTTGAACAGAAGGTTGATCAGGACCTGCTTGATCCGGGTGCGATCGGCGCTGACGAACAGGGGCGCGTCGAACCACGGATACGCCATCGCGATGCCGCGTTTCTGCGCCTGCGGCTCTATCATCGCCCGGCACTCGAGCATCACTTCGCCGAGCGACACCGGTTCGCGCGACAGCGTCACCTTGCCCGACTCGATCAGCGCCAGGTCGAGCACCTCGTTGATCAGCTCCAGCAGGTACCAGCCGGCCTTGAGGATCTGCTCGAGGTTGCGCTTCTGCGCCGGCGTGGGGGGCGGCGTGCCCGATTCCATGAGCTGGGCGAAGCCGAGGATGGCGTTGAGCGGCGTGCGCAGCTCGTGGCTCATGCTGGACAGGAAGTCGGATTTCGCTCGGTTGGCCTTTTCCGCGGCGGCCATGGCCTCGTTCAGCTCCGATTCGACCAGCTTCCGGGCGGAGTTGTCGGCGCCGATCAGCAGGTAGCCGATGATCTTGCCGTCCTCGTCGCACAGCGCAGTGATCGACACCACGGCTGGAAAGCGGCTGCCGTCCTTGTGGATATAGGTCAGCTCGTAGCTGTCCTCGATCTCGCGCGAGGCCTTGAACGCCAGCGCCTCGAATCCCGGCGCGATCGGGGTGCCGAGCTCCAGGCTGAGGGCTTCGGCGCGCGCCTTCACTTCCTCCGGGTCGTGGATGTCGCTCGGGCTGATGCGGTTGACCACTTCGGCGGCCTGGTAGCCCAGCATGCGCTCGGCGCCGACGTTGAACAGCTGGATGATGCCTTTCGCATCGGTGGCGATGATCGAAAAGCGCGCGCTGGTCAGGATCGCGTTCTGCAGGGCTCCGGCAATGAGCATGGCCATGTCCTTGTCAGCGGACCAGTTGATTGATCTCGATGATCGGCAGCAGGATGGCGAGCACGATCAGCAGCACCGCCGCGCCCATCACCAGGATCATCACCGGCTCGAGCAGCGTGATGAACACCGCCAGGCGACGTTCGAGCGCCTGGGTCTCGAGGCGCGCGGCGCGGCCGAGCATCTGCTCGAGCTTGCCGCTCAGCTCGCCGCTCGCCACCAGGTGCACCAGCAGCGGC
>Ga0209705_10000262_pt1 | contig 27497 bp, 24 predicted proteins | sample PPLLaktember2015_5_FD_187262 | JGI IMG/M metagenome (GOLD analysis project Ga0209705, IMG submission 187262) | Freshwater sediment microbial communities from Prairie Pothole Lake near Jamestown, North Dakota, USA - PPLs Lake P8 Core (1) Depth... | ecosystem: Environmental > Aquatic > Freshwater... | reverse complement strand
TGATCCTGGTGATGGAGGATGGGCACATCCGCGAACGCGGCACGCACACCGCCCTGCTGGCTCAGGGTGGGCTGTATCGCGAGATCTACGAGCTGCAGCTGCGCGATCAGGAGAGCTTCCACGAAGAGATGGAAACGCTGCAGCTGGTTCAGGCGGTTCACCCGACCAATGGGAAAGGCATGGAGTAGGCCGGATGGCAGTCAATGTCCCTCCCACCGATGAGGTTCTGCTAAAAGGCTACGACCCTAGAATCACCCGCCGCCTGGCTGGTTTTGCCCGCCCCTACCTGGGGTGGATCGTCGTGTCGCTGGGTTTGATGCTGATTGCCTCGGCGACCACGGTGGCGGGGCCGTACCTGGTCAAGCAGGCGGTGGACGAGGGCATGCTGGCTGGCTCGCTGCCGGCGCTGACCCAGGCGGTGCTACTCTACACCGCCACCGCCATCATCCAATGGGTGGCGATCTATTTCCGGGTGTATGTGATGGCGCGCGTTTCGCAGTCCTACATCCTGGACCTGCGGGCACGCTTATTTGAGCACCTGCAACGGCTGTCGTTGAGCTTTTACAGCCGCTATAGCGTTGGTCGTGTGATCACGCGGGTGATCAATGATGTGGGGGTGCTGCGCGAGTTCCTGACCTGGGCGTTGCTGGCCATCGCCCGGGATCTATTCACCCTGATCGGCATCATCATCGTCATGCTGAGCATGAACGTGCGCCTGTCGCTGCTCACCTTCGGCGTGCTGCCATTGATGATCGGCGCAACCCTGCTCTTTCGCAAGCGGGCGCGAGACAACTACCGCCAGGTGCGCGCCGCCATCAGCTGGGTCAATTCCGTCCTGGCAGAGAACATCAACGGGGTGCGGGTGGTGCAGGCTTTTTCGCGCCAGGCACGCAACTATGCCCACTACCGGGATGAGGTCAATCGCAACAACCTGGACACCAACCTGAAGGCGGCCCGCATCGCCTCCGCCTACCCTTCGGTGATCGACTTCCTCGGCACGCTGGCGATGGCGCTAGTGATCTGGCTGGGCGGGGCGGCCGTGCTGGGCGAGCAGGTCACAGCGGGGGTGCTGGTGGCCTTCGTGCTGTACATCGACCGTTTCTTCGAGCCGATCCGCGACCTGAGCCGCCGCTACGACACCTTCCAATCTACCATGGCCGGCGGGGAGCGCATCTTCGGACTGCTGGATACCCCGGTAGAGATCCAGGACGCCTCCGACGCCATCCAGCTGCCCGTCATTCGCGGCGAAGTGCAGTTCGAGAACGTGGATTTTCACTATGCCGATGACCCGACCCCCGTGCTACAGGGCATCAACCTGCACATTCAGCCCGGCGAGACGGTGGCGCTGGTCGGCGAGACCGGGGCGGGCAAGTCCACCCTGGTCAAGCTGATCAGTCGCTTCCACGACCCGGTGGCGGGCAGCATCCGCATCGACGGTATTGATCTGCGCCAGGTGACGCAGGCCAGTCTGCGCCGCCAGATGGGCGTGGTGTTGCAGGATCCCTTCCTGTTCAATGCCACGGTGGCGGAGAACATCCGCTTTGGGCGCCTGGAAGCCACGGATGCCGAGGTCGAGGCAGCCGCGCAGGCGGTCGGCGCGCACGACTTCATCTCCCGCCTGCGCCAGGGCTATGAAACCCCGGTGGAGGAGGGCGGCCTGCTGCTCTCGGTGGGGCAGCGCCAGCTGATCTCCTTCGGGCGGGCCCTGTTGGCCGACCCGCGCATCCTGATCCTCGACGAGGCCACCTCCAGTGTGGATACGCAGACCGAGCGCCTCATCCAGCACGCGCTGGCACGCCTGCTCAAGGGGCGCACATCCTTCGTCATCGCCCACCGCCTGTCCACCGTGGTCAGTGCGGACCGCATCGTGGTCGTCCACGACGGGCGCATCGTGGAGGAAGGCACCCACCCCGAGCTGCTCGCCCAGGGTGGGGTGTACTACCAGTTATACCGGACTGGATTTGAGGATTGACTGGTCTGGCTGTTCCTGAAACAGCTCAACGCCTGACCAACGGCAAGAACAGGTGAAACCCTATCTCAACGGCGCGCGGACTGAGACCAATTTGACCAGCGGGTGTAAGCACATACACGTCATAGATACCCATGGGTGTATCAGGCGGAATGTTCGCTTGCAAGGTATGCTCATCTATAAATACCACCTCACTTAAGCTGATTTCCCCCAGGCGCACACTGGGCGTTGGCGCGAAGTTGCTCCCAGAGATGGTGATCCAGCCCCCATCGCCTGCTCCGAGGTGACCGGGTGTGACATCGGTAATGACCGGCGTCCACCACTCACCAGATGAGATACTGTCGATCCAGACAAAAGCAGGCAAGGCACCTACCGGCTCTCTGAGGCTGAAGGTCAGGGTAATGGTCTGTCCAGACCACGGCTGCAGATCAACCCAGCCCAAATCCCAGCCACCCGGTTGGGAGGTTGAGAAAATCGTGCTGGTGACCGGGGAGGTCAGATTTTCGGTCAGATAGACATCAAAGTCTGCTGCAAGGTCCAGGTTGCTATCCATACGGTACATAAACGAAAGCGTCGGCTGGTGCATTTCAGCCGGAACAGACAGGTTTGTGGCCAGCCAGGCTGGAGAAGCTGCCGACCAGAGCATTGTTTCCCGATATTTCAATTCGAACCAATCGCCCCAGACGGCATGCATTCCGCCGTCCGAGTCAATTGCCAGGCTGATATCAGCAAAATAGCTGCCCGGAAAGGCATAAACCCAGCTCAGATAATTCTCTTCGGCAGTCTTGCGATAATAATATACTGGACAATCAAACCCATCACATTGGTCGATGCCTAAAACATGTGCGACTCCGGACGAATCGACACCGATACTGGCATCCATCAACACATCATCCACTATCACCGGGAGGGACCAACCACCACCAGGGCGAAGCGTCTGGTAATACCAAGGAGTCATATAATCAAATTCCTCAAAGAGCAAATGTAAGGTGCCATCAGGCCCGATCGCCAGGCGAATGTCGGAGCATTCATTTTCATGAGCCCAATTCCCTGATACCGGGGTGCCGTACAGATCGAACTGCAAGTAGATGGCTGGTCCAGCCACGGCAGCATATACCACATGGAAATTACCAGCCGGGTCCGTGACCAATGCCATATCGTTGGCGGCATAATGTGACAATTCCTGAGGCGTGCCCCAATCCCCAGACGACTGGCGGACCAGATAATAGGTGGTCCATGTGTCGCAGTACAGAATCAAGACTGTCCCCTGGTCATTGACGGCGATGACCGGATTGGTGATGCCAGTTCCACTTCCAAGATCGTGCTGCTGTTCCCAAATTCCACCCACCGGCTTGTAATAATATTCAATTCCCACGCCTGCACCATCCACAATTGCATGTACCCCTCCCTGCGCATCGATTGCCAGGGCAGTGCGCATAGAAAGATTTCCCGGGTCCTGAAGGTTGCCAATATATTCCGGGCCGGTCCAATTACCCTGGGCATCCTGCCTCATATATTTCCGATATTCGAACAGGATGTGGACGTTCCCGAAGGGATCGGTGGCGATAGAGGCTTCCGACTCATTATTCTCGATCGCGGTCAGGACCTGTTCATCGTCGAAACAGGGTGGGTCACAAGGCATTCCTAAGCGAGCAGAATAGGCTCCCGAATGCCCCCCGTCCAGTGTGGGGGTTATGGGTGGGGCTGAGAATCCCCAGCCAGCGAAAGGATCGGGTTGAGATTCGAAACCACCATTGATCATCCAATCCGTCTCTGGAGGCAAATAGGTATTCAATTGTTCATCGCGCATCATATCCAACGAAGAGGCGGGAAAGGTTGAATATCCGGGCAGCTGGGAAGAAAGTGTATGAAGCCCACTGGTCTGCAGAAAAGCCGTGTAAGCTCCAGAATGATTAGAATTTAGCACATTCCAGGGTGCTGGCGATACGTCGATCGGGACACCTGGCAGGGGTTGGCCGCGCAGATCGGTGACCGTGCCGTGCAGCAGCCAGGTGAAGATATGGGTACTGGTGTCCCCATCTCCAGGGGGCCAGGGTTCCCAATTTTCAGCATTATCCTCCGCCTGGCTGCGGAAATAAATCGTTTGGCCTGACGAGGCAGTGAAAATTTTCGCTCCGATCTCATCCAGAGAAGCTGTCCAATCGGTCCAATCGCCGCTGATGCCTGCCCGGGATTGTATGTGCACAATATAAAAGAATGCCGGACCGGGATCGAAAGCCTGCCAGCCCACCAAAAAACCGCCTGCGCGTGAGTAAAAAGGTAAAGGTACAACGCTGGATTGCGGGATACTGATATCTGAAGGGCAGGCGCTGGGGTAGAAATCGTAGCGATCCGTAAATATTTGATCGGGGCCTCCCATATCGACCTTATAGCGATAGGTATCCACCCGGTAAATATAGTACTGTCCCTGGTACTGGATATATGTAATATTCGAGAAGAAGATGTTGGCGTTTGTCACCGACCAGCTTCCAGCCCAGGCGTCTTTTTCTGCTCCCGGATTCCACAGGCTGCGCAAGTTGTTGCCGTCAGAGTTCATCATGCCAAGCTCATTCCAGCCGTTCCAATCCCCGTCATAATCGAAGGTAAAGCGTGTTCCATCGCGCGACCAGGTCAGATCGTAAACAAAGCGCAATGGACTGCCAACCGAGTGCGGGTTTGTTCCATCTGCGTTCGCCACCACAACCAAACCGTTCTGGCTATCCAGGACGCGCAGCCAGGCGATCTGGCTGCCGTCCGGCGAGAATGTGGGGCTGAAATCGGTGGCTGGATCATAAGAGATCCGGTGCAAGTTGGAGCCGTCCGGCGCCATGATATAGATCTCAGGATTGCCATCCCTTTCTGAAACGAAAGCTATATTGGCATCATCGTACGACCAAACAGGTGAATAGTCATCGCCTGCATCCCAGGTGAGGCGCTGAATATACCAACCTGAAGAATCCATGCTGTAGATTTCGAGATCGCCATCCCGTTCTGACATGAACGTGATGCGCGTGCAGCCCCGGTTGTAATCAGGTTCACCGTCAAACACAACATCGTAGGTCAGCCGCATGACTGGCGGATTTTGATGATCGACGCCAAATGCCTGATATATTTCCCAGGTGTAGTCGCGATAAGACTGGAAAGCCATATTTTGAAAGCTCTCTGCATCGGGCAGATCCAGACTCTCTATCCCTGCAGGCAGCGTTTCGTCTTCATCGATCTCAAGGATATGTTCACCGGTCCACAACATCTGGGAAATTTGGTCCGAACCTTCTAGAACGGGATATAAAAGATTGCGGGGTGAAATAGATTGCGTGGACCCAGTATCCGTGACAGGCGCTTGTGCAGCCACATTGGGTGCCGGTACATTCTGCCAGATTCCAAGCAGTATAATCACAAAAATGACAGCCAGCAAAGTCTTTTTCATGAAAATCCCTCCCAAATCTTAAGCTCTAGGAGAATCAAAGATCAGGTTTCTACAACGTCTATGGCTATGTGAATGGAAAAAATATTATCTGCACCCGCACCAATAAAATCGCCCCCATACCGAATTTATCTGGCAACGAACAAAAATATTATAGCACGCGTTCTTTAGCCCCAATCATTAGAGACGGGTCGCAAATATTACTCTTTCTACTTACTAGCGCGACCAGTGTATCTTCATACTATCCAATCAATTCCCCATTCCATTGCGTACAAACCAGCCCTCCAGAATTTAATTCCGCATGGATGACCACGGTATAGTCAAACCCTCCCCTCTGGGTTATGAAGGCATTATCCACATTGCGCAGCACCAGCGGCAGCATGGTCCAGTACATCCCGCCGTGACTCACGCACACCAGGTGCGCCGAGGTCTCCCCATACTGGCGGACCAACCTCTCGATGAACGGCACGAAGCGCTCCCGCACATGGGAGAAGGTCTCAGCGCCTTCGATGCTCTGCTCCCATCTGTTCTGAGCACACCAGGCTTTGAACAATTCTTTGCAGGCCAGCCAGGCAGCCGGATCGGAACGTCCCTCCAGGATGCCCAGATCATTCTCACGCAGCGCATCGGTGACCTCATATTCAACGCTCAGGCGCTCCGCCAGGATGACCGTCGTCTCGATTGCCCGCAGCAGCGGGCTGGAATAGATGCGGGTGACTTGCTCGTCTAGCAGGCGCTCTACCAGGGAGGCAGCCTGCCGCCGGCCTGTCAGGGTAAGCGGGTGCTGCAGTCCACGATTGGAGATCACCTGCAGCAGGTTGGCCTGGCTTTCGCCGTGCCGAGTGAAGGTGATCCTCATTCCTTATATCCCGCGTTGCAGGTGCGGATGATGTACCGCAAGAAGTGCCTTGCCTCGCTGGCCCGGCCCAGACCCCATCTGTAGGCTGAGCCTTTCTTCCCGAGGCGGATGTTCAGCGCCTCCTGGACCAGCCGGTGCCAGCGCTCGGGCAGGCATTCCAGGGCGTATTTGCCGGCTTTGACCTTGGTGGTGATAGAATTTTCGCGCAGGGTATAGTATTGGCGCAGCACGCCTAGCACCGTCCACTGGATGCCCCAGTCGGTCAGCAGTACCAGGAAACCGTCTACGCGCCTGGACCAGCTGGCCCAATAGGTGTTAAGATTCTGGCGGGTCCAGGCGAGCAGCCCCTGCCAGTCCACCTCAAAGGGCAGCTCCTGCGGCTCAAGCCCTCTCAGGGCAATGCCGTGATTCTTCAGGGTCCACCAGGTGATCGGGTTGAGCTCAAAGCGCCCGGCGGGGTGCATACGGCTGTCGTGATAGTAAGGCCGCGGGGTAACCTCTCCCTTCGGGTGGCCCAGGTCACCAACCAACAGGTAGCTGCCGGAGAGCTTCCAGCGGGGTGCGGTTTTTTCAACCCGGTGGTGGATCTCTCTCAGAATATCTATCTCAGCGGGTTCCACCGGGCGGGTCAGCACTGCGACGAAGTCGATGTCGCTGTACTTTTCGTTGAACCCATCCAGCGCCAGCGACCCCACCAGGTAGAAACTGGCCAGCAGGTCTGGCAGATAAGCATCCACCTGGGCGAGATAATCGTCGAGGACGGGACGGAGGACTGAAGGGAACCGTTCGTGCAAGGGAGGTACAGTCATCTGTGATCAGTCATCAGTTTTTATAATTCAGAGGCATTCTGTGTGGGAATGATCCGCTGGGATTTAATAAATGTTGAAATCCGCCCACAAAGGTTGTACCCAGGTGGTTTAGCGCCTATAATTCTACCATCGGTGCGCATAACCTGTGATTGTGCATATTCGCAGATAGCACGGCACAGAAAGGGATACAATGGCCAAGCAAAAAATACGCATCAAAGCCAGCCAGGTGGAATGGCCGCGCAAGGTGGGCATTCTGTACAGCCATATCCAGCGTGAGGACTTCCCCACGGAGGTGCAGTACATCACCGAAAAGGATGCCGAAAAAGATGCTTACCTGATCGGGGAGTACCTGGGGGCATTAGGGGTGGAAGTACACATGTACCCCGGCGATGAAGCACTGGGTGAGCGCCTGCGCCAGGATCAGCCGGAGCTGGTCTTGAACCTGGTGGATTCGGTCAAGGGACAGGAGAACCTGGCGGCTGCCATCCCCGGTGTGTTGGAACTGCTCAACATCCCATACACCGGCGCAAACATGCTGGGTCTGGCACTGGATACCAACAAATACCTGATCAAAGAACTGCTCCAGCGCAACGGCATCCCGGTGCCGCACTTCCAGCATTTCTCCTCGCCCGAGGATTACCTGGATCCCACCCTGCGCTTTCCGCTCATCTCCAAGCTGAATGCCATCCACGGCTCGGTGGAGATCACCCTTGAGGCGGTCTCGGAGAACGAGAAGCAGCTGCGTAAACGACTGCGTAAACTGATCCGCACCTACCACCAGCCGGTGCTGGTGGAGGAGTTCGTCGGCGGCCGAGAGGTCACGGCGATCCTGATCGAAGGTAACCGGAAAAAGGTCTACCTGGCTGAGAAGGTCTTTCGCCATATCGAGGGGAAGTATGTGTTCCTGACCTTCGAAGACCAGTGGCTCACCGCCATGAATGCAGCTTTCTACTACCGGCCTTACCGTGATCCGGTATTGCGCGAGCTGGTGCGCAAAGCCTTCGGTGTGGTCAATATGAGTGATTATGGAAAATTCGATGTGCGCCTGGATGAAGCCGGGCGCTATTACTTCATCGACTCAAATTGCAACCCCGCCCTGGGTCCCAAGGAACTGGACATGGCACTCTCCGTGATCCTGGACATGAACGGCATCTCCTTCTATGAGATCCTGAAACGCCTGCTGATGAACGTCATCCGTAAAAGGCATCTCGCTCAGCCTGAACCAGAACTCGGATCTGAGCCGGAAAGCGAGCCGGAGGCAACGTCGCCTGCGGCCATCTGAACCGCCCAATCCTGCTCCAGGATAGCATACACCATCTCATCATTCCAGGCGCCATGCAGCCAGCGCGTCTGGCGAAGCAGCCCATCCCGCTGCATGCCAAGCTTCTCCATCACCCGCTTCGAAGCAGCATTTTCCGCATGGCAGACGGCCACCACCCGGTGGGCATTCAGCTCGTCAAAGGCAAACGCCAGCAACGCTCGCGCCCCTTCGCTGGCGTATCCCATCCCCCAGTGGTCGGGATGGATCGTCCAGCCGATCTCCCACTCCCGGATCTCAGCGTAATTCAGCACCAGCGAGATGCGTCCGACCGCGATATCATCCGGACGGATGGTGATCGCCATCCGGTAGTGCGTGCGCGGGGACTCGCCCACCCAGGCAGCAGCATCCGCCAGGTAGTACCGTACCGCCGCCTCATCTTTGGGCGGTTCATAGCGCTGTATCTCAGGCCGGCGCTCGTACCCCCACACGGCGTCAAAGTCATCCAGGCGGAATTCGCGCAGGGTCAGGTGGGGGGTTTGGATGTGCATGAGGGAATTATAGTCCATGATCAGCGTTCGTCGAAACGTTGAATAGCTGATTCACTTGTGCGTGTATAATTACCACATGCCATACATTCCTCCACCGGGGCAGGTAGACCACATCAGCGGCGAGGTTGAGCCGCCGCCACAGCCACCGCAGCCGCAGCTGTCCCAGCCGCGGAGACGCGGTCGCAGCTGGACCCTGCGCATGACCCCGGCTGGTTTCTCCATGCTGGTGGTCATCAACGTGATAATCCTGGGCGGGCTGGCCTACGGGATGAGCCGGGCGCTGGACTGGTCCGCGAACCGACAGCCTCCCAGTGTGACCCTGGACGCCGAGCTGCTCGCCGGCCTTTCCGAGACACCCAGCCCACCAGCTGACCGTACACCCACTCCCACCTCCCCGGCGCACACCAGCACTCCCAATCTGCCGGCCGATTTACCTACCCCCTTCCCCGTCACCGACCTGGCACAGGGACTCATCCTGCTGGCGCTGGATGACGGTGGGAACAGCCACCTGTTCGCCTACCAGCCGCAAGATAGCGGCTCCGGGCAACCCCTACCCCTGGCGCGCCTGATCTCCGGCCCCTGGGATGACATCACCCCCGCCCTGAGCCCCGACGGGCAGCGCGTGGCCTTCGCCTCCAACCGCAACGGCTACTGGGACCTTTACCTGCTCGACCTGCCCAGCGGACAGCTCACCCGCCTGACCGACTCCCTGGCCTACGAAGCCGCCCCCTCCTGGTCGCCGGACGGACAGTGGCTGGTCTACGAGGCGTATCGGAACGAAAACCTGGACATCCTGATCCAGTCCATCAGCGACCCTGGCGAGCCGCTCCTGCTAGCCGACCACCCCGCCGCTGATTACAGCCCGGCCTGGTCGCCGGGCGGGCGGCAGATCACATTCGTCTCCAACCGCAGCGGTGAACCCGAGATCTGGCTGGTCGACCTTGATAAAACCGAAGATCAGCGCTACCTCAACATCAGCCAGAACCCGCTGGGTGCTGAGCGCCACCCGGCTTGGTCGCCGGATGGGAGTTTGCTGGCCTGGTCCAGCGACCTGGACGGTGTGCACACACTGATCGTCCAGGAGATCAACTGGCCAGCTGACGCTGGTACCCCCGTCGCCGGGGCGCGCCGCTGGAACCCCGGCAGCGGCGATTGGCCCGTCTGGAGTGCGGACGGCGCCACCCTGCTGGCGCTGCTCGATGCACCCCAGCACACCTACCTGACCGCCTACCCGGTCCACACCCCTGGCCTGGCTATGCCGCCGCTGGCCCTACCCGCTTCAGCCAGCGGATTGAGCTGGGGCAGCGCTGCCATCGCCCTACCGCTGCGTGAACCTTTCCGCCAGGCGGCTGCCCTCACCCCAGACCCACTCTGGAGCCCGATCCTCACCGCCTTACCAGATGACAGCGGCGGGCGCTATCTGCTCTCCCCGCTGGAGGATATCCAGGCTCCCAGCCCATTGCTGCACGACCTGGTGGACGAATCCTTCCAGGCCCTGCGCCTGCACATCGCCACCGACAGCGGCTGGGATTTCCTGGCCACGTTGGAGAATGCTTATGTCCCGCTCACCGCAATGCTTGACCCCGGTCAGCGTGTTGATTGGCTGTACACCGGGCGGGCTATTGCTTTCACCACGCTACCGGTCAGCGCTGGCTGGGTAGCCATGGTGCGCGAGGATATCGGCCCGCAAACCTATTGGCGGGTATACGTGCGGGCGCGTTTCCAGGATGGCTCAGCGGGCATCCCTATGCATGAACAATCCTGGGATTTTAATGCCCGTTACAGCGGCGATACGGTCGCGTATGAGCAGGGCGGCGCGCTGCTGGAGGGCGTCCTGCCTGGCTATTGGATCGACTTCACCCGCCTGGCTGTTGCTTATGGCTGGGAGCGCCTGCCTGCCCAGTCCGAATGGCGCGCCGATTACGGTGCCGCCCGCTTCAACGAGTTCGTCTTCACCAGTGGGCTTGATTGGCAGAACGCCATGCTGGAATTGTATCCAGCCGAGGTCCTGGTAACACCCTCCCCGGTCGTCCCCGCCACCCGCACCCTGACGCCCACGCCACGCTGGTACCAGACTCCCACCCCCACGCTGACGCCCACCCCGCGCCCCACTTTGACCCCTGCGCCCTGACCGGATATCCGCTTTTATCCCTGTCATGTCCCGTTTTCCTTCCCGCCCATCCCTGCATAGCGTCGCCCTACCAGCCCCTGGCTGGCAGCGGCTCTTTGGTCTCCTGCTGGTTCTGGCCTTGCTGGCCGCCTGCCAGCCGCATGAGAACACGCCAACCACCACCCAGCCCGGTGAGACACGCCTTCCCGTAGACTCGGCAGCCGCTGAGCAGCAACTTCCCACCAGCCCGTCTGATCTGCCGGCTGAGCCGACCCTGGTCCTGCAGGCTCCACCGGAGGAACCTGCGCAACCCACGACGACCCCACTCACTACCCTGGCTCCCGACCCGCTGCGCTTTACCTTTCCCACACCCGGACCGGCGTCTCTTTCCGCCTGGCGCCCGCCGCTCTATCCCGTCCCCTGGGCGCCCACCCTCCATGATCACTTCTATTTCGCCCGTCCCATCGCTGCTGACGAAGTCAACTGGCCGGTTGCCAACTACCGATACGGCGGCGAGTTCTTCGAAAACGTCGTCCACACCGGCGTGGATATCCCCGCCCCCCTGGATACACCCGTGCTGTCAGCCGGACCGGGACGGGTGGTGTGGGCGGGCTATGGCGTCTATCGCGGCGGCTATGACCTCACCGACCCCTACGGCATGGCGGTCACCATCCGCCACGATTTTGGCTACCAGGATCAACCACTCTACACCATTTACGGACACCTGTCCCAGATCGATGTAGCTGAGGGGCAGTATGTGAACACCGGCGATCCGATCGGTCTGGTCGGGGAAACCGGCCACGTCACTGGCCCACACCTGCACTTCGAGGTGCGCCTGGGCGAGAACAGCTACTTCAACACTCGCAATCCGGAACTTTGGACCGTCCCACCTATTGGCTGGGGAGTATTGGCAGGTCGCATCATGGACAGGGTCGGTTCGCTCCTCACCGGGCAGCAGATCATCCTGACAGATCCAGACACCGGGCAGAACTTCTTCGCCCGCTCTTACGGTAATGAATCTGTCAACAGCGACCCATATTACCTGGAGAACCTGGTCATCGGCGATCTGCCTGCCGGTGTTTATGTACTGCGCACTGCCTACGCTGGCTTCAGTCACCGCATGGAGATCGAGATCTTCCCTGGCAGGGTATCTTATTTCGTCTTTCGCGGCCAGTACAGCTTTTCGCTTGAAGACCCACCTCAACTGGAATTCGAGGCGCTGCCGTATGCAACGCCGACACCTTGACATATCGAACATTTGTGCTAAACTATAATCTAATCATCTTAATTTGAGGAGAAACGAACCTAAATGGCTAAGAAACCTGTCCCCCAAATCACTCAAATCAACGAAGCTCGCCAGGTCTCGCTGGACAAGGCACTGGGCGAGATCACCAAGCGCTACGGTGACGGCTCGATCATGCGACTGGGTGAGGCCCACCAGCTAGTAGTTGAAGCCATCCCTACCGGCTCACTATCTTTGGATATTGCCCTGGGTGTCGGCGGCATCCCGCGTGGCCGCATCACCGAGATCTACGGTCCCGAATCGTCCGGTAAGACCACCCTCTGCCAGCACATCGTCGCCGAATCCCAGAAACTCGGCGGGCAGGCGGCATATATTGACATGGAACACGCCCTGGACCCGATCTATGCCGCCCGCTGCGGCGTGGACGTGGAAAACCTGCTCATTGCTCAACCGGATACTGGCGAGCAAGCCCTGGAGATCACCGAAACCCTGGTGCGTTCAGGGGCCATCGATGTCATCGTCATCGACTCGGTCGCCGCACTGGTGCCCCGGGCAGAGATCGAAGGCGACATGGGCGACGCCACCATGGGCGCACAGGCCCGCCTGATGTCACAGGCGCTGCGCAAGCTCTCCGGCGCTATCAAGCAGACCAACACTGCCGTCATCTTCACCAACCAGCTGCGCCAGAAGATAGGCGTGATGTTCGGCAATCCCGAAACCACCACCGGCGGCATGGCGCTAAAGTTCTACGCTTCAGTGCGCCTGGACGTACGCCGTATCCAGTCTATTAAGCTCGGCGCAGAGGTCATCGGCAACCGCACGCGCGTGCGCGTGGTCAAGAACAAGGTAGCCGCCCCCTTCCGCAGCGCTGAGTTTGACATCATGTACAACGAAGGTGTTTCTAAAGTTGGCGACCTGCTGGACCTGGCAACCGAGATGGAGATTGTCTCCAAGCGCGGCTCGTTCTTCAATTACGGTGACCTGCGCCTGGGCCAGGGCCGCGAGAACGCTAAGGATTACCTGCGCCAGCATGCCGACCTGGCTGCTGAGATCGAGATCGCGGTCCGTGAGCGCGCCTTGAGCGGCGACGTGCCGCTCGCCCTGGGAAGCAGCGGGGACGACAGCGGCGGTACAGAAGAAGGAGATTCCTGAGCCGATTATCCTATTTTAACCGCACAGGATACTTCCAGCGATTTTCACTGACCAGCATCAGCTTCCTGGTGCTGGTCTTCCTGGCAGGCTGCGGGACGCGTGAGACTGAGATATATCGACCGCCCACCCTGGTTGCCCCGGTCCTCTCACCTACCATCACCACCCCAACGGCCAGCCCTACCCTGCCTCCGATCGAATCCCCTATCGCTACTGCGCTGCCGTCCTGCACTGACAGCCTGACCTACCTGGAAGACCTGACCATCCCCGATGGTAGCCTGGTCGATCCTGGTGAGCAGCTGGACAAACGCTGGCAGGTGGAGAACAGCGGCACCTGCAATTGGGATGCCAGCTACCGCCTGCGGCTGATATCCGGCTCGGAAATGGGTGCCATAACCGAACAGTCGCTCTATCCAGCGCGCAGCGGTACCCAGGCCACAATCCGCATCGTTTTCACGGCTCCAACCGAGCCAGGCATTTATCAGAGCGCCTGGCAAGCCTATGATCCGCAGGGTAATTCCTTTGGCGACCCGATCTACATTCAGATAATCATATCCCCTTAACCAAACCGGGTTATAATCAAAATCCCGGGGTGGTCTTCGCACCGTTCCCGCTGATTTCAAATTATCTTGAGGTATCTCCATGCGCCGAACCTTTGCCGGTCTGCTGCTGGCTGTACTGCTGATCGTTACCCCTGCCCCCACAACCATCCAGGCCGCCACCCCGCCCGATACTGCCCCCAAAGTCAACGCGGTCCTGTTCTGGTCCAATGGCTGCCCGGCCTGCGCCACTGTCCTGCAAGAAACCTTACCACCCCTGCAAGAAACATATAGAGGCCGGCTATTCGTCAAGCTGGTCGAGCTGTTCACACTGGAAGATATTGACCAGTTCTATACCCTGGGCCAATCCTTTGGATTTGAAAAAGAACGGATCAATGTCCCGCTGCTGCTGATCGATAGCCTCATGCTGATCGGTGCCGACGAGATCCAGGCCAAGCTGCCCGGGCTGGTGGTGCAATATATAGCTGAAGGCGGTGTGGCAGATCCCGATCTACCCGCTCTGGAAAGCTTGCTGCAAAGCAGTGAGCCTTTTTCCGAATTCGATCCCAGCCGCCTGGTGGCAGTTGAAGAACCACTGTACAACGGCCTGGGGTTGGGCTGGGGCATTATGGTTGGCATGTTCCTGGCGCTGGGGCTGGTCATCGTCGCCATGCTGCAGGCCTTTCAGGGCAAACCGCTGCCTCCCCTCAAGAGCTGGTTGAATTGGGCTATCCCCGTGTTAACGGTGATCGGGCTGGGTGTGGCAATCTATTTGACCTACATCGATTCCACATCGCGACAGGCTATCTGCGGCCCGGTGGGGGATTGCAACGCTGTGCAGAGCAGTCCGTATGCCAAACTGTTCGGCTTCCTGCCGGTTGGGCTGCTCGGGGCTGTTGGCTATGTGGGTATATTGGCAGCCTGGTTGTGGCAGCGCTTCCGCTCTGACGGGTTGGCCAGGCTGGCTGGCTCGGCCATGTTCGCCATGGCGCTTTTCGGGACAGTTTTCTCGATCTACCTGACCTACCTGGAGCTGCTGGTCATCCTGGCGGTGTGTATCTGGTGCCTGGCTTCGGCTGTGATCATCACCCTGCTGATGCTGTTCAATCTGCCCGCCGCGACCGCATGGATCGCAGTGAGCGACGAGACCGAGGATTAGTACATGCTGGATGCTGGCCGCGTTCCTCGCTCTGCGCTCAGAGAAACCTTCATCTCTCTCAAATATCCCAATTACCGCCTGTGGTTCTTCGGTCAGCTGGTCTCCCTGACCGGTTCCTGGATGCAGTCCGCAGCCCAGGGCTATCTGGTCTACGAGCTGACCAGGTCACCCGCCTACCTGGGATATGTAAGCGCTGCCAACGGCCTGCCATCCTGGATCTTCACCCTGTATGCTGGTGCGATCGCCGACCGTATCTCCCGCCGCACTTTGATGGTGGTCACCCAATCCGTCATGATGATGTTGGCCTTCATCCTGGCTTTCCTGGCCTTCACCGATCTGGTGCAGCCCTGGCATGTCATCGTGCTGGCCTTTCTGTTGGGCGTCTGCAACGCCTTCGATGCCCCCGCCAGACAGGCATTTGTCCTCGAAATGGTAGACCGCGAAGTGCTGACCAACGCTATTGCTTTGAACGCCACCATGTTCACCTCCGCGGTGGTGATTGGCCCAGCGGTGGGTGGTTTGATTTATGCCTGGGTCGGCCCAGAGTGGGCCTTCACTTTAAATGGCATCTCGTATATCGCTGTGATCGGCGCTTTGCTGCTGATGAAGCTCAAGCCCATACCGCAGATGACGCGCAAGCTAGCCAGTCTGGGAGATATTAAGGAAGGCCTGATTTACGTGGTGCGCGATTCCACTCTGCGCATGTTGATCGCCAACCTGGGGGTCACTACCATCTTTGGCATTGGGATTGCCACTTTGATCCCGGCCTGGGCAGTCAACGTACTGCACGGCGATTCGACAACCAACGGCTTCCTGCTCTCGGCGCGCGGCATTGGATCGCTGATCGGTGCACTGATGATCGCTGCCCTGGGCCGGCGTAATATTCGCGGCCGCCTGTTGTCCTACGGCAGCTTCGCCATGCCAGCCTTCCTGTTGGTATTTGCTGCCATGCGCTGGCTGCCGTTGTCAATGCTGGCCATGGTCGGGGTTGGCTGGGGCTTCATCATGATCAACAATGTCTCCAATGCCCTGGTTCAGACACACATTGTAGACGAAATGCGCGGACGGGTGATGGGCATCTATACCCTGGTCTTCTTCGGCTCGATGCCGATCGGCTCCTTCCTGGCGGGTGAGATCGCCGAAAGGATCGGCGAACCGCCCACTGCGATGCTCGGCGCCTCCATCCTGCTGGTCTTTGCCAGCCTGGTGCTGTGGCGCACCAAGATCCGCGAGATGAAATAATTAAGAAGATGATGGCTAATCTACTGCGATCATCACATTGGAAGCTTTAATGACGGCATAAGCCGACATACCTTCTTGCAGGTCTAGCGCCTGCGCTGACCCATTGGTGATGACCGAGACAAGCTCGGTACCATCTGGTAGCGTCAGGATCACCTCGCAGTTCACGGCGCCGATGATGATCTTCTTCACAGTTCCCCGGATAATATTGCGGGCACTGATCTTCATAGGAATTTCCTCCTGGTCACATAATTTTGATAACTGGTGAATCTACCGAATATGTCTTGATTTTATCAGGAAATCACCCCTAAGTTATCCATTTATAAGATCCACCCCACTCGATTTATTGAGATGGGATCCGTGTTGTAAGCCGGGGCTTCCGGCAGGTTGACAATGATCTCAGCGATCGCACCTACACGCTCATTGCGAGCCGGTTCCGAGCCCACCAGGCGCAGCAGACCATCGCTGTCTTCGGGGAGTGGCTCGCCATCCCGGGCATATGCCAGGATGAAGGTCAGTTCCGGCGGGCTGGATGAACTGGTCAGCTGGCTGGGCACGCGGCAAGCTAAAGCGGCTATCACAGGCTTGGGAGGTTACGATACCGCTGCGACTGGAAATACCATGTGGCTGAGATGAGCAGCGCGCCCATCAGCACCGCCGAAGTCAGGCACCAGATGCATACCGCCCCGATCACGAATGGCTCCAGGAAGGTCAGGTAGATCGAGAAAAGCACCCCACCCAGTGCCATCAGAAGAATAGCCAGCGCTGCGAAAAGGGACAGCCTGGGGATGCGGCTGACCACCCAGGCGACCAGGATGCCCAGGTAGCCGGCCACGCCTAGGATGCCCACCGGGATCTCCAGCAGGGACGCATATTCCGATTGCTGCACCGCATTGCAGTCGCCGACCGGCCCGCAATATGCCGTCGCCTGGCTGGTTTCTATGAATGCCAGGTAACCCGCCACCCCCAGCCCCAGCAGTGCCAGAAGCGGGATGATCCATACCCGCCAGCCGCTCGCCTGCGTCTCGGTAATTCGCCACAAGCTCGGCAGCACCAACAGCACAGCCAGGAGCAATCCGATCAGGACCACCACTGCCAGGGTACCCCCCAGAAGGTCCTGGTTGAAGTTGCCCAGCATGTCAATGTTGGCAAATGGCAGAAGTGGCGCCGGCGTGGGTAGGGCAGTTGGCACGGCTGACTGGGCTGCACCGCTGGAGACGATCGGCAGGTTTTCTGTCTGTGTGACCGGCTGGGTGGTCTCAACATCCGGCAGGTCCGCGGTCAGGGCAAGCGCTTCCGCCAGACCCGGCAGATCTGGCCAGTCCACCCCACCTTGATCCAGGTACTTTTCGATCAATCCTGGGAATTCATCCGTGATCTGGGCTGAACCTAACATCACCTCATCGCCGACGAACAGCAGTGGTACCCCTCGGAATTCAATCGTCTCGATTGCGCTCTGGTACAACGCATCCCCAACCGGCTGGGTCACATCAACGCTAAGAACTACCAGCTGATCGCCGTATTGCTCGAGCAAGGGGGGCAGAACCCGGTTGATCACCTCCTGGCAATGACTGCAACCCGGAAAAAAGAACAGCACAGAATTTACCATCGCAGGTTCTTCCGTTTGGGCATAGGCTGGAACTGCCATGGATAATGAAATAAGTACCAGTGTTACCAGGAACAGGGATTTTAATTTGGGATGGATGTGCGGCATAGCTCCCTCCAGGTTAAATATTACCACAACCCGGCCTGCCGCATTCTATTTGACGCCAGGGAAATGTGATGGTAGAATTCTGACCGCTCTGCCCCCATTGTCTAGTGGCCCAGGACGCGGCCCTCTCAAGGCCGAAACACGAGTTCGAACCTCGTTGGGGGCACCTGAAAACTCGGAGTTCACTTCCGAGTTTTCATTGATATAATCATTGTATGTTAACCCGTTCAAAATACCTGCAAGACCTTGAAATCGCTACTCGGCGCAGCCCAATCACTGCCCTGTTGGGACCGCGCCAGGTTGGGAAAACAACACTGGCACACATCTTTACCGCCAACCAACCGGTGACGTTTTTCGACCTTGAGTCCTTACCCGATCAGCGCCGTCTGCAAAATCCGGAGTTGGTGCTGAGTAGTCTGCAGGGTCTGGTTGTTTTGGACGAAATCCAACAAATGCCGGAACTGTTCAGCACCCTGCGAGTACTTGTGGACCGGTCCGAAAACCAGGCTCACGGTGACCAAACCCGTCGCTTTATTATCCTGGGTAGCGCTTCGCCCCAGTTGATCCGCCGCGCCTCTGAGTCGCTGGCTGGGCGGGTGGAATTCATTGATCTAAACGGTTTTGATCTCTCGGAAACTGGTAGCACAGTCTGGGAAAAGCTCTGGCTGCGCGGTGGATTTCCACGCTCTTTCCTGGCTGATTCAGAAGCTGACAGCCTGGCCTGGCGCGAAGGCTTTATACGTACTTTTCTAGAACGCGACCTCCCGCAGCTTGGCATTAGCATCCCGGCTACGGCAATGCGCCGGTTTTGGAGCATGCTGGCGCATTATCACGGGCAGACTTGGAATGCATCCGAATTGAGCCGAGCCATGGGTCTCTCGGATAAAACTGTGCGCTCCTACCTGGATATTCTGAGCGGGGCTTTCATGGTGCGCCAGCTTCAGCCCTGGTTTGGAAACACGGGCAAACGCCAAGTGCGCGCACCAAAGATTTACTTGCGCGACAGCGGCCTGCTGCACAGTCTGCTGAATATTCCCGATATGCATGCCCTGCTTGGTCACCCTAAGGTGGGCGCCTCTTGGGAAGGGTACGCCATCGAGCAGGCATTTAGCATCCTGCGACCTAGTGAAGCCTATTTCTGGGCCACCCACGGCGCAGCCGAATTAGATTTGCTGTTCTTTACCAATGGCAAGCGCTATGGCATCGAAGCCAAGTTTAGTGAGGCGCCTGAAGTGACACGCTCAATGCAGGTCGCTCTGAACGATTTAGGGCTTGAGCACTTGTGGGTAATCTATCCCGGAGAACAAAGCTACTCTGTTCATGAACATATGACGGTTTGGCCGCTGCAAGGCATGAGCGATCTGGCCCAATTGCAGCTTCGATCTGTTTAAACTGCAAGCAAACGACCGGCGTAACCAGGAAATTTTCGATCTGTACAAGCAAAGCGCGCCCGTGCGTGAACTGGCTCAACAACTCCGCAGGATATGGGTTATGATATTGGACCCGCTCCCGCCGATGTTTTGCGCCATCCCGACGGTTGCCCCCTCCACCTGATTCTGCCCGGCCTCGCCGCGCAATTGTTGTACCACCTCGACGATCTGATACACCCCCGTCGCTCCCACCGGCATGACCCAGTGCAGGGTATGGAAACGCCAACCGGCTTCGACCTTGATCAAAACCGCGGTAAACGTGAAAGGCCAGCGATGCCCAATGCATTTGGAACGTTCCCGCAGGCGGCGCATACCGTAATGCGTGGCTTCCATTAAATTGTCATCGGCAGAAAAACCTTCCTGGTCAAAGATGGCCATCATGTCATTGAGATGAAATTCAATGGCAGTATCGAAGGCCTGGGTTTGGGTCACGGTTCCAGTGGTGGAGAGCCAGGCCGTTTCACTAGTGAGGGTGATTTTGGCGCAATCCACATCCAATCTGACACCCCCCAAAAACAGCCAATCGTTCCCAACGATTTCCCGGATGCGGCTGTGCCATCGAACCAATCCCTTGCAGCGCGGTTGGCCGCGCCAATCCCAATCATTTCAATCTCGTCGTTTGGGGCGAATAACTGCGTGAAATCATCCAACCGGGCTACCTCGCGGGCGGTGTAGCCGTCCTGGTATTATTGGAGCGTAGCCCGTATTTCGGATTGGGTTTCAGTGGTAGTCATCGTATCTCACTTTCTACTCTGGTAAATGGATGGCAAAGCGGCAGCGGTCATCGCCCTTCAGCACCGACTCAAGCACATCCACCTGGATTTTCTGCCCCAACGCGCCTTCCCAGGGCTTTTTGTGAAAGCCGGCGCTGCAATTGCAGAAAATAGGGGCGACTTTCTCGCTGCTTTTAACAGCCTCGCGCGCCCAGGGGCAGTGGCAGTAGTAATAGCGCTTGAGCCGGGGGTCGCTCTCCGCCAGGTATTGCCTGGTCAGGAAGGGGATTTTGGTCTCATAGACAATGTTTCCAACCCGCACTCCGCCGCCCATCTCCGGCTGGCTGCGGATATAGTCCAGCACTTCATTGGTCACTTCTTGGGCAAAGAACAGGCGGCCTTCGCGCTGGCAGGTTTCCATCTGTTCCATAAACTTCTGCTTCTTTTTGACGAGGTACTCATCCACGCTGGCGCAGGATTGGTAGATTTCGCGCTCCCAGGCGTAATCGGGCAGATCGCGCAGGCTGTCGGCCAGCAAAGTGCGGCAGGCCTCGGGACCGATGGCCTTTTCGATGCGTTCGATGACCGGGTGCATATAACGCAGCTTTTCTGGGGTGGGGATGCCGTAGGGGGCCACGCCAATCCCGGCGAATATCTCCTCCCGAAAGGCTTCGCCGTATTTCTCGGCCACCCGTCGGTAGAGATTTTCCTGCGCTTCGCCGCCATCCAGCACTTCGAGGAAGGCAACATAGATGGTGTTGTTTTTGATGAAAAATCCGTAGCGCGCCAGGGTGATGAAGTTCTCTTCGCTGTTTTGCCCCTCGGCGATGAGAATTTTCGAGAAGGCCCAGGCGGTCTCGGCGGAGAATCCGCCATGTTGACTGGCGAACTGCTCGAAACGCTCTGCCAATTCCAGGGCGGATGCCATTTTTTCGGCGGGCACTTTGCGCCCTTCGAGCATGATTTGGAAGCCTTGTTTATCCATTGTAAACTCCTTTTACCTGACCTTTTTGAGCCAGGTATTGGTCACTTTCATGTCAGTCATCACTGACAGTCTTTTCACCTGTCTCTGCCTGACGGACGAAAACGATATCTGCCACTGCCTCCTCGAGCGGAATGGACAGGCTTCCGATTTGACCCTGCGCGTCAGCGGCGAAGATGAGCTTAAGACGATCGTCCCAGTCCGGCTCGTGTGCATCGAAGATGTCATCGTGGGCGAGGGTCAGGGCGAAGGTTTTTTTGTCATTCATAACCATCTGCAGGGATACTTCCCTCAGGCGGACCGAGAGGTGACCATAGCCGGGATGCTCGTACTCACCGACATAAGCATCAAAGGGATGAGCCGGCTGTGCTCCGGTGACCCGCCCAGCCAGTAGTTCTTCTTTGGCCTTCTTTTCGGCCGCCGCGGCTTCGGCATAGGACTCTGTCATAAGCGCATCCCAGTCAGTCGGCTCCAGCCCGAGCAGACGGTCGAAAAGCGTCAGACTGATGATCACAGGCGCGGCGTTGCGGCCCTCGTCGCAGTTCGACAGCGCCACCACGCCGAGACGGTGGCGCGGCATGAAATATTGCGTGCACCAGAAACCATTGATCGATCCGCCGTGCGAGATGAGCATCTGGCCCTTGTGCGAGCGCAGGAACCAGCCCATGCCATAGCTGTTGAATTCATAGCCGAAACGCCGGCGAGCCTCCGGGTCGTCGTTGAAGATACTAGGCAGGTGCATGGCTTCGAGTATTTCGGGCTTGACAAATTGCCTCCGCCCAACCTTCCCGGCATTCATCTGGAGGGTCAGCCAGGTTGCCAGCTCGCTGGCGCACGAATTGATTACTCCAGCCGCGCCGGTGACGGAGTTCTCATCCTGCTCCCAGAAGGAACATTCGCGCAGCGGTCCGTCGCGGTAGACGTGTGGCCGGGCATGGTCGGGATCCTGTTGGGTGATCCGCGTTGAGAAATTGCTGCGTTTCATCCCCAGAACATCGAAGATGTGCTTCTGGACAAAGCGCTCCCAGCTCAAGCCCGTGACCTCCTCCACCAAAAGCGATGCCAGCATGTACATGACGTTGTTGTACTGGAAGCGGGAACGAATCGGGGCGTTCGGCTCCAGGTAGCGCAGGCGGACAAGCAGGTTGCGCCGGGTGAAATCCGATCCCCACCAGATCCAATCATGGGAGGGCAGACCGGAACGGTGCGAGAGCATGTCGCGCACGGTCAGGGTCTCAGTGAGAATCGGGTCAAACATTTGCCAGGAAGGCAGGTAGGTACGCACTGGTTTATCCCATTCCAATTTCCCATCATCGACCAGCAAGCCAAAAGACATGACGGCGAAGGGCTTGGTCATGGAAGCGATTGGGAAGAGAGTCTCGGGTGTGACCGGCAAGCCTCGGGTCGGATCGCGCTGCCCATAGCCGGTGAGATGCAGAACCTCATCCCCGCTGACAACAGCCAGCGCCAGACCGGGAACGTGCCAGCGTTCCAAGGTCTGGTGGACGAGAGCATCCAGTCCATTTTTCAGGAAATCGATTTGCATAAGAACTCCTGTCTCACTCATCCGTTCAAACCATCCACGATGCATTGTATTGTTCATGCAATTCCCGGATATCGTGGGCGAAGATGAATTCGGCAAATTTCAGGTAGTCGAACCCCTCGACCACCGGAATCAGCCCGGCGGTTTGCATGCCGTACTGCGCCAGCCCTCACATGGTGTGCGGAATTCTGGCACATCCCAATGCCGGCCCTCGACCCAGCGCGTCACCAGGTGACCTTCGGGCAGCAGGAATGCCACCACTTCAGGAGCCAGCCCGGAAGCGGCAGCGTTGCGGAGCGCCACTACTTCATATGCCCGGTTGATGCCCAACTGTGCCGTATTCTGGCCGCTAACCCGCAGGAAAAAACGCTCCCCATCTACCGTCACCTGGTAATTGCAATTGGTCAGGCCGGCAATTCTCGCCACATCGATCCTGGCAGCGCCTTGCCAGGTAGGCATGCGTTCAATGATCCTCTGCACAGTTTCCATGCGTTTTAGTCAGCCATCTTTTTACGATACCAGGTATCCACGCAGAAGGTCCTGTAACCCAGACATTCGTATAGGCGAAATGCGGCACTTTCATTTTCAACATCCACACCCAGTTCCACATCGGTTGCGCCTTGCGCCTTCAGCACTTGAAAACTGTGGGCGATCAGGGCGGTGGCAAGGCCCCGCCCGCGCCACTGCGGTCGAACATAGATGTGTTCAGTATGAGCGTGTCTGATGTGTGGTTTTTCCTTTTCTTTGATATCCAAGTGCGCCATCACCATCCCAGCCAACCGGTCACCATCCCAGGCTACCTGCCAGAAGCGTGGTTCATTCTCCGGATTGGCAAGCCAGGCCGGGTATTTTTCATCCAGCCAATCTTCGACAACATTTTCAAACAACCCGGCATTCATTTCCTTTTGCGCTTCCCAGACTTTGCGCATATGCTCCGGCAGCACAGGTCGTATCTCTACACCGTCGGGCAAGGGCTTGGTGGGCACCTCCCCAAGCTGGTAAAGCATATTCTTGAAACGCCGCACAACCTGGTATCCCGCGCTTGCCAAAACAGATATCCAATCTGTTTGATGGTCCGAAGCCCAAGCTTGGAAATATCGCTCGGAAACAGGTGTGAGCCCGGCAGCAATTTCGCGCAACCGGCGCTCATTTTCTGCCACCATTGCCGGCCAATCGTCAGAGGAACGGTGCTCCTCTCCCAAAAAGCTGATCTGGTAATACAGTCTATTTCCCGGGTGGCTGGAGTACCACCCCAGACGGCTGTAGCCGATGGGCGCAGCGTTCGCGAAAGCGATGATCACCCCTTGTTCCAGTGTCACTCTATCAATATTGGCGAGCGCATTGGCAATTTCTTCCAGCGTGATTGGTTCCGGGTCGCCATCAGGCTTGCGGCTGCTGAGGTTAAGCTTCAACAACAGTGGAATATCTTGCTCACCTGAGAAATTGCGGAAAGTCAATTGGTTATTTTGTGGCTGCATATTTGGCTCCTTTTACCAGCCTTGTTATTCAATCTTTCGGTAAAGAAAAATGCATCTGCACGATGACCCATTGGCCGGCGCGCTTTTCGAGCGTGCCTGTCCAGCGGCAGTCGTCCCAGCCGATGGGTTGGCCGTTCCACTCGGCGTGGTCGTCGAGCATGCACGAGTACCAGGCAACGTTTCCCATCTCGGCGAATTTGAGGCGTAAATCCTTGACCGCGAAATCGGTGGCATTGAACGCATCTTTCATCCAGACGCGCTCGCCCAACTTCTTGAACGCCTCGAAGCCGACAATGGTGGATTTCGAATCAGGATGGAAGATGAAGAAATCATCATCCTGTGCCATGATTGAGAATAGCAAGTCAATATCCTTGGTCAACACCCAGCCGATGGCGTCGCGGATGATGTTTTCCACTTCCAGTCTTTCAGGGTCTGTTGGCATGATGTTTACTCCTGCAAGTTGAATCAATCCACCGGCATGGACCAGTGAATGGTGTGGAACCTCCACGCGTCCCCGATCTTCATGAACACAGCGGTGAAGTGGTAGGGTTTAATCTTCCTGTCTCCAGAGAGTGGCGATCCATGCGACCAGCCGCACGGTGTAGACCACAACGTTGTAAGAATTGCCCAGCAGGAGCAGGAAAATGGCGGGAAACAGGGCCGCAAAACCTGCAATTCGATTTAGGAATATGTTTGCGATGGCAAATACTAGCAAGAGCAATCCGACAATCAGGATCAAACGCCGGTACGCCAGGATCAGATAAACCAGATAATATTCAAGCCGTTCGCGCGCCAGCCGCCGACGATTAGACATATTTCTTCCTCACTGTTGGTGTAATTCAACGTTTGTCTCACTGGAACCAGGAGACTGACCACTGGGTAGCCATCTTGAAACGAAAAATCTGGTCCATAGAATCATCAAGGTTGTTGGAACAATACCCAGCGAAAATATAACGCCATAGAGAGCCTGCATCTCAATGGACGCCTTGCTCTGCATATAGCCGGTCAACGAACCGATAAACACATTACCCAGGTAGTGGACGATCATCGAAGGCAGAAGGCTGCGCGTCCTGACGAACACGTATCCGTAGAACAGACCCAGGATAAAAGCCCAAACAACCTGCCCCATCACCCACACCAGCTCACGCCCGCTTGCCAGATTGAGCAGGTGAATCAGCCCAAAGCCAAGCGCCGAAAAGATGATTGCCTTGCGTTCTGAATATTTTCCCAGGAAAACCGTCAGCACGATGCCTCTGAACACTGCCTCTTCAAAGATGGATGGGAAGGAGATAAGAAGGCTCGGCGAACCGGGAGGCAGGTCTCCTGACAGATCGAATACCTGCTGGACAAATCTCCCGTTGATGGGCAATCCTTCGATAAGACGGTACACAAATGACGCCGCGGCCTGTGACAGCGCCAGGATGATGTAGCAGGAGATCGCCAGCAGTACGAGCCGGACGAACGGCTGCACCCTGGTCAATCCAATATCATTCAGATACTGCCTGAACGTTCTTTTACCCTTCGGGAGGCGCAGAACGAAAGGCACAAAGATGAAGACCGTCAGAATTTGATAGGTTATTGCATGGGCAAACTGACCAGTGGAAGAGAAGGGCGATAATCCCATCCACATGACCAAAATACTTGCCAAAATGATTGACACGACTGTGGTCCCTACCACTGCCAGAAGAGAAAGCCAGGGATGCTCGCAAAGCTGGGATTTTCTCTTTTTTATCCGGGATTCATCTTCCTGGGATTCGATTGGTTTATTATTCTTCTCTTCCATAACTTGATTCTCCATGCAGGAACATTCCGAGAAGGATCAACGATCCTTTTGTGCCAGGTACAGCTCCATCCACGCCAGGATGCGCTCCATGACATCCAGCAGCAGTTTTGGCTCCGAAGGAACGTGTCCGCTGCGGGGGTAAATCACCATCTGGGTGGGGATGCCGCAGCGCTTGAGCGCGTTGTGGAATTCATATCCCTGCCAGATGGGTACCCGCTGGTCGTGTTCTCCGTGCAGGATCAGAGTGGGGGTGGTCACCCGGTCGGCGTGGGCGATGGGGGAGCGCTCGAGCAGCAGATCGGCCACCTCCCAAACTTCGCCGCCAAAGTGGGCGGGCAGGAAACCGGGGCTGTCATGACCCAGGGCATAGCTGACCAGATCCACCATCCCGGCGCCGATGACCGCCGCCCGAAAGCGTCCGGTCTGGGCCAGGGTGGCGGCGGTCAGGTAGCCGCCGTAACTCCAGCCGGTGATGCCCAATCTTTCCGGGTCGGCGATGCCCAGGCCGATGACGTGGTCAACGCCGGCCAGTAGATCCTGCACATCCCTTCCCCCCCAGTCGCGGTAGTTGCCGCGGCGGAAAGCCTTGCCGCGGCCGGTGCTGCCGCGCACGTTGCAGCGTAGGATGGCATAACCCCGGGCGGCAAAGGCGGCGATTGGGCCGAAAAAGGACTGCAAGCCGATGAAGAACTGCAGCCAGGCATTCGCCGGTCCGCCATGCACGCTGACCAGCAGGGGATAGCGCCGCCCCTTTTGGTAATCGACGGGGTAGGTCAGCAGTCCTTCGATTTCCAGCCCGTCCACCGATCTCCAGCGGATGACCTCCGTTCGCCCGGTGGGAATCTGGCAAAATTCAGCGTTGACCCGGCTCATCTGCACGGGAGAAATATCATCCAACGGGGTGAGATAGGCTTCCGGCGGCTGGCTGGGGGTCTGGAGCGTGAATCCCATCGCGTCCCGGGACAGGTTCAGCCTGGCGTTTTCGATGCAGCCCTCCCATTCGAAGAGCAGCATGGGTGGGCTGCCATCCGCCGGCAAGGCTCCCAGGCAGTGATGGGTGCCAGCCGTTTCCAGGTAATACAGCCGTCTGCCGTCCCCCGACCAGCCGATCATGTCCGGGCGGCGGTCGTGGGTCTCGGACAAGGGGCGTGAATCGCCTCCCCCGAGCGGGAGAACATGAACGACCGACGACCATTCCCAGGCTGGCGTGTCGTAGGCTTTGTAGGCGATCCAGCAACCATCCGGGGAGAAGTGGGGATCCCAGGCGGTGGCATCCTGCCCACCCAGCGGCTGGATCGAGCCGTCTGCCAGGCTCAAGAGTGCCAGGCGCGTGCCCGGCCAGTCATCCTGCTGGGGAGAAGGGGAATGTGAGAAGACGATGTACTTGCAATCGGGCGACCAGTTGTAAGCCTCCGGAACTTCCGGAGAGCCCACATGCATCTCCGCCCCGGTCAGGGGGCACCCGCTGCTGGGTCCGTGCGGGAGTTCTGCCAGCGATATCAGGTAAAGGCGCTGTCTCTTTAAGCCCTGGCCAACGATGCGTATCCC